>Ga0207109_1005_pt1 | contig 54494 bp, 47 predicted proteins | sample Alteio_BWMinHeat_73_FD_153584 | JGI IMG/M metagenome (GOLD analysis project Ga0207109, IMG submission 153584) | Enriched cells from forest soil in Barre Woods Harvard Forest LTER site, Petersham, Massachusetts, United States -... | ecosystem: Environmental > Terrestrial > Soil > Temperate forest >... | reverse complement strand
GGCTGCCCGTCGGAACCCCGCAGGGCTTTTTCAAAGGACCTGCCGGCGGTGCGATTCGGCCACGCGCGACGACCTTCGTGTCGGTCAATCCCGTTCCTCGGGCAAATGGCCGGCATGCTGTGTGGGTCGGCACCGAGCCGAGCCGCTTATACCGTTCCACCGATCATGGCGACACGTTCGAACTCGTGTCTGCTCTCGACTTGCCGTCCCGCAGTAGCTGGTCCTTTCCTCCACGGCCGCGGACTCACCATGTCCAGTGCATCGCCCATACCAGCGACGGTTGCATTCATTTGGCTATTGAGGCCGGCGCCATGATCCGCTCCCACGACAATGGCAAGACCTTCAAGGACCGCCTGCCCGATAGCCCGCTGGATACGCACGTGCTGCTCACCCATCCGCTTGCTCCGCGGCGTCTCTACGCGGCCCTGGGCGACGGATTACTGAGACCAGGAAGATCCTTCGCCGAAAGTCACGACGCCGGAGATACCTGGGTTTACTCCGGTAAGGGGCTGGAAGCATCGCCCTACTTGTACGGCCTTGCCATTCATCCCGGCAATCCCGAGGACATTCGAGTAGCCGCATCGCAGAGCCCACAAAGAGCCCACGCGCAGGGAGGAGCGTCGATCTTCCGTCGCCAAGCAGATACCTGGGTTGAAGATGCTGATGGTTTCCCTCGCGATGGAAGCCTGATTCCGGTGCTGGCCACCCACACAGACCAACCGGCCAGTTGGTTCGCACTCTCGAATCTAGGCGTCTTCTTGAAGGACTCAAGCGCCAAAGCCTGGGCTTGTTTGACTGCGCCCGAAGACTGGCGTGACATGCACCCAACGGCTCTAGCCATACTCAATCTATAACGGGCAAGGGGAAAAACCATGCACAGGAGCGAGGTTCAGAAGGTGTGGATCATCGCAAGTCGTCGTAGCTTGGACTATCAAGAGAATCTGCCAGCGGCTTGTAAGTTAGAACTTGTAACACGCTATTATCGAAAGATACGTTGTGTCTTTTCCCGGAGGTTGCGTTTCGCGAATGTACAGCCAAGGCTCATAATACGCTGCCAAGAATCGCGCGTTGGTATGCCGGTCCAGACGCCAGTCGATGTCCAGGTCCTGCGTCGCGCCAATGTAGCGTGATTGCGATATTTGTGCGGTGGGCAAAAACATGCCGGATTGCGAATAAAGCCCGTCGCGCGTTCTTTGTCGCCATAGAGAGAAGCTGTCGACACTGAGCGTGAGAGTTTTCGATAGCTGCGTAGCAAGGCTTGGATGGGCCACGATTGCGTTAAGCGATCCGCTTGTGAAGACCATATCGCCGTAGTACACGCCTGCGGGAAACAGCGGGTAAAACGTCTGGAGATCCGCGTTCTGGGGGTTCTTGTCGCCACTGGAAATTGCCCCCTGAAATTCGAGAACCGGATGATACCGAACTCGTGGAAGAGAGTAAGACGCTATTTGTGCAAGCTTCCACGCAAGTAGTCGCCCCGCCCCGAAGGTTCCGAACTGCAAATCTCCCTCTTGAAAAAGTGAGAATCGACCGGCCGTTTCATGAGCGTTGAGCCCGAGCGTGTTTCGTCGCTCGCGAGCAGTCCCTTGGTCAAACTGAGCATTCTTGCGGTCCAGCCCAAGGTAATAAAAGTCTAGTTGTCGGACGAACGATTGCTTTTTCCTGTCGGTGGCCCAGATTCCCCAGAACGTTTGGGTGTGATCGGGACCATCATCGAAGAATCCAGGGCTGGTCACCACGGGCCTTGCGGCAAAAACATCGATGCGCCACTCTTGTTGCTGTAGGATCAGCTTGATTCCGTCAAAAGGACGGCGGACGTTTAGATCCCGCAGCGAGACGAGGCTGCCGTCTCCATAGTTAAAGTCCTGGCGCCCGACGCGGGCCGCGATTGGAACTCTGTCCTGCCGCGTCGACGGTCTCAGTTCGATAAACAGTTGGCCGAGGTCAAGTTTGTCCTCATCGATTGCGGGCCTGGGGCCTCCATTGCGGCCGAACTCAAGACCACTCTGCAACTCAGTAAAGATACGTACCGATGGACCAAGGTGAAAGTCGGCATGGCCGATGAGTCGGTTCAGATAGTAGCCGTTGCGATCCTGTGGTCCGCTGCCCCAGTTGTAATTGCGGTAGACCTCGTAGGAACCGCGCAGTTCTGCGCCGAAGGAGGCGTACCAGAACGGTCGTCGAAGTTCGAAACACTTGAGTGAGTCCCAGAGGTCGTCCTGCCGCCCATTCACATGTCGACACAAACCACTCCAGTTCTCCTCGCTGCGATCCAGCTGATAAACGGGCCTGCTTGAGTTTTCCGTCGTCGCCGGCGGCACATCGGCATTCGGTACTTCGGAAACCTGCGCACTGGTAGACTGCGCCCAAATGGGTGCGGCTGCCGCACTTACTGCAAGTGCAGCTGCCAGACAGAAACGCGATTGACGGTTCTTGTTCCTCACCAGCGGTCAGCCGAAGCGAAAAAACTTTACGTGAACATCAGGATCTGAATCGAAAAGGCATCCTCCCCTTATTGTGGGGATGCGACGGCGGCGTCGATAGTTTTGCACGAGCCGGGCTATTTCCTCGCGTATACCGCGGAGATTTGGCCGACGAGCTTGGCCCAATCCATATCCATGGCTTCATAAACGGGGCCCGCCTCTGGTACGAGATTGTCCTTGAGAATCTCCACCATCAATGTGCAGTAGTCCGAGACCACTACGCCGGCTTGGACCATTCGCAAGATCCCAGCTTGGTGCTTGGTTTCGCTGAAAGTTCCGCATGCGTCCACGGGCACATATGCGTCGAACCCCTTGCTGACGGCGGTCATGGCCGGGAGAGCTGCACAGACTTCCAGAGAGAGGCCCGCGAAGATGAGCTTCTTTCGGCCTGTCGCCTCGATGGCGCGCGCGACGCGTGCATCGTCGTAGGCGTTGACCGACGACCGGTCGATGATCTCCACGCCCGGCAAAGCCTTCACCAGCTCCGGAACTGTCGGTCCCCACATGCTGTCGCGCGCTGTGGTGGTCACGACGATCGGCAATTTCAGAGCCTTTGCCGCTTTCGCCAGGGCCACGACGTTGTGCTTGAGCATACCGATCGAATAATCGCGAACGCCGCTCATCAGGCCGATCTGATGATCGACGAGGATGACCGCGGCGTTTTGTGAAGTGAGGGGCTCGTAGGGGCGTGCTTGATTCATATTGCAATCTCCTTTTGCCGTTGATGTCGGCCTCAGTTAGCTAAAGGCGGATTTTAATATAACGTTACGTTACGTTTTATATTAACTCACGGCGATGGAATGTCAATTGACTTTACGTTCCGTTCTATTAAAACTGCTTTCATGAAGAAAAACGTGCGTCGCGCTCCACGGAAAGGGCGGCCGCCAAGCGAAAGGGCAACATCGCATACTGCTATCATGGATGCCGTCTACAGCCTGCTTCAGAAAAAGTCGGTCAACGACTTGACCATGGAAGAGGTTGCCAGGCGGGCCAAGGTCGGCAAGCCCACGCTTTATAAATGGTGGCCAACCAAGGCGACCTTGGTGCTGGCTATGCTCTGCGAGCGAATGGCCCCCAACCTCGAGAAGCCATCGGACCTGACTGCGGAAGAGTCTCTGAAATTTCGAGTGCGGAGCTTGATCGATGCGTTCGGCGGCCCGTTCGGTAAGATCGTCGCTGGGCTTATCGCCGAGGCCCAGAGCGAGCCGGCCATACGTCAAGCGTTCTTCGATCGATGGGTCAGTCCCAGGCGCACCGCCACCATCGCTGATCTACAGCGCGGTAAGAATTCAGGGGAGTTGCGGCCAGATACAGAGCCTGACCTACTCAATGACGCGATCTTTGGCGCGATCTATTACCGCTTCCTATTGGGCTTGAGCCCGTTTACCAAACGGTTCGGCGAGGAGTTGGTCGAGCAAGCCATCCGCGGGAATCGCTCGGGAAATCTTCGGAGTTGATTGAAACGACGGTGCGAACTCGAATAGCCTTGGCCAAGGGCGCCTATACGGCAAAATCGCCTTCACCATCTCACGACCGTACCGCGCGATCGTTGGGGCAAGAAGTGAATTTGAGGCATCACCGCTGTCCGCAGCTGATGACATATTTACCACCCAAGCTTGATCCACAATTCGATCCACAAATCAGGCGGTCTTCAACGACTTTGGTGGTTTTAGGCGTTCCCCACGGGTTTGTAAGTCGTCCTATAAGAGGGGATGTCAAGAGAAAAAACCTCCCCATTTCCCCTTGTCAGAGGAATGCTGTTTGGCTTGCATCCAGCCCGATCTCGATTGCTCCGGGCGCTGTCGGCTTGCCACGGACATCTTGAGCGTGACTCGGCCACGGCCAGTAGCTGGTTATATCTCGTCGGTTTCATGTTTCCGATGGTGGTTCGACGCCCTCGACTCGTGAAGCTGCGCAAGCAAGAAGTGATGGCTCCCGACAACATGCCAACCATGATCCTATGTGAGGCTCGAGGCCTATAGCTTTATTGGGTTGTGCGAGGGGGCATAGGATTGAAATGGAGACTTCGGTGCTGAACGAACAGCACACGGAAGTGCCTAACAACTTACTAGATACTCTCCCTCGACCCCGAGCATCGCGAGAACCGAGTAGCTTCCATCGGCCATAAACCGTGGGCAACGGCCTTGATCCTCGCTTGATGCTTAAGCAGCTTGTGGCTTCAGAAACTTGGCGTCAAAACACTCCCCTTTCTTCCAAACCGTTAGAGTAATGGCGGCGATCTTGCGCGCCAGCGTGACGCGGGCCAGCTCCGGCTTCATGCCCTTGGCCAGTAGGCCTTCATAAAAATCCTGGAATGGCCCAGCACGAAGAGTGGCGCTCAGGGCCGCACTTTTGAAGATCTCCTTCAAGGTATGGTTGTGATTCTGATTGAGGCCGCGGACCTGCTGTGGTTTCTTGGAACGTTGCAGTTGCCCGTCCACGTAACGATATTGCGCGCTCTCGTGGGTCTCTACTCCCAGGCCACTATAGGTCCACAGCTGCCGCTTGCTCCGGAACCGGTGCGGTGTCTGCATCAGGGCCACCAGTTGCGCGGCCCGAAGCGGGCCGATGAAAGGAATCTGACACAATACTTTCACGGCCTGATGTTTTCGGCTCTCGACTAACAGTTCTCCTCGCACTGTGCGCCGCAAGGCCTGCAATCCATCCAGCTGCTGATAGAACAGCTCTGCGCGGCGGCATACCCCGGCCTCCCCGATCTTCTTTAGCCACTGCTCGCGATTCCGCCGGCTATAAACCTGCGTGCCCGTGCAGGGAATGCCCCAGCTTCGATAGAGCGCCTTGATCCGATTCATCACCCGCTTCAAGTCTTTGCTAACCACCTGATAGCTGCGCCCCAACTCCCGCAACGTCCGCAACCCATTCTCTCCGTGATAGACCGCGCGCAACATTCCGGCATGGAGCAGTTCCGACAGCTTGCGCGCATCCACCCTGTCATTCTTGCTGCCCTCTTTCAATAGGGCGTTGCGACGAGGATTGCAGACCAGGATCTCCCCTACGTGGGGTTTGAGCACGTCGTACAGCCAGGCCGCCCACGTCCCTTCTTCCAACGTGACATGCAGTTCTCCCCGCTGCCCATGCAGGAAATCGAGTAGAGTACTGGCTTTGGTTTCGACGATCGATTCCATCACCAGCTTTCCGTCCCCATTCCGAACTGCAATCGTTATGGCTTCCTTGTGCACGTCCAAGCCGATATACTTGACATTGCTACTCAGCATGGCTGGGTACCTCCTTGGGGGGAAGGTGATTCTCAGCTGGACCACTTTCCCTCAAGGTTAAGTGTCATCAATTTAGAAGCCACCCGCATAGATGGCTCGCCCCATCCCGCCAGCGCTAAAATCAATCCGGACTGTGCGGAGGATAGGGCAATGCCGGGAGGCAACCCGAGCGCCGACCCAGTGGCCTCGACCGATCAAGGGGGATGCTACGGCATCCCCCTTTCGCTAAGCGCTCGCAAAAACTCCCTATCGGGAGAGGCACCAAAGCGCTAAATCCTGGGGGCGCGGGGGGGGTGCATCCGAGAGGACTTGATGGACTTGTTGATTGAAAGGAATCAACTCGGGAAATGACTCGCTCACCCGATAGCCTGATTCCCTCCGACGGTGGGCAACTAGCGTCGGAGAAGCGGAATGACAAAGCCTTCAACTGTCGGCTGGAAGGCGAGGCGAATCTGCGGGCCGCAACACAAGTAAACGCCATTTCAGCATCGTCAACCCCACCAGTGATCATGCCGATTCAGCTGGAACTAATCCCGGGGCGAGCCTGTCCCCTAAAGGCGAAGCCTGCTACGACTCGGAGTGTAGCGAGAGAAGATCCGATCCGCCGGGACGGTGTAGAGGGCGGTGGCACGCAGAGACAGACCATTGAGTTAACCGGAGAGACCCTGTTCGGTCCGGCGGAGGAGACTCCGTGCGGTAGGGAAGCGTATAAGAGCGAAACTCGAAAGCGCAGTAACGAAGCCGAGCAGGGAGTCGGAGGTGGCCACAGTACCGAGGAACTTCGGGATAACCGGAGGGAGGGAAGGGCCGCTGCTTTCATCAAGCGAACTGAACAGGGAAAGGCAGCCGGACTGCCCCCGCGAGGGAAGGCTCCATCCCGGCTCAATCGAGCGAAGCGCAAAGCGCCAGCAAGATTGGACAGTGCCCGCAAACTGCAACGGACGCTATACCGAGTGGCCAAGCAACAACCGAAAAGGAGGTTCACGTTTCTCTACGATAAGGTTTGTCGGCAGGACATCCTGCGCGAAGCCTGGCAACGGGTGAAGTCCAACAAAGGGGCGGCGGGAGTGGATCAGGTCGATATCGATACTATCCGAGACTACGGCGAAGAGCAGTTTCTGAGTGAAGTCGAACAGGAACTCCGGAGCCGGCAGTATCGGGCAGCGTTGGTGCGCCGGGTACACATACCGAAGCCTGGACAGCCGGGGAAAACTCGGCCGTTGGGCATCCCGACGGTGAAGGACCGAGTGGTACAGATGGCTGTGAAGATCATCATCGAGCCACTATTCGAGGCTGATTTTCTGCCCTGTTCATTTGGATTCCGCCCGAACAAGACACCGCGGATGGCGCTGGGCGCGATTGTGCAAAGCGTCAACGAGGGGTACTGGCACGTGGTGGACGTGGATTTGAAATCCTACTTCGACACGATTTCTCACGAACTCCTTTTAGAGTTGGTGGAAAGGCGGGTCGGAGATGTACATATCCTACGCATGATCCGTGCTTGGCTGAAAGCAGGAGTTATGGAGGAAGGCAAGGTGACTCACCCGGACCGAGGTTCCCCTCAGGGGGGAGTGATTTCACCGACGCTGTCCAACATCTTTCTGCACGAAGTAGACCGCCGATGGTGCCGGAGCGACGGTGTCGCCCTTGGCAACGTGCGGCTCGTTCGTTATGCGGATGACATGTTATTGCTGGCGCGGACGGAACAACAGGCGCGGGATGCGTGGGAGCAACTGCAGGCGCAGTTTGCAGCTCTTCGACTGGTGGTGAACCAAGACAAGAGTCGGCTGACGACGCTGGCGGAAGGCTTCGCGTTCCTGGGCTTCGAGTTCCGGAAAGCACCGAGGCGGATGCTCTTGATGTGGCCACGCGAAAAGGCGTGCCGCCATATCCGCCAGCGGGTCCGCGAGGTAGTGCGGTCGTTTCCGTCTAACGGACAGGTCGGCGTAGTGATCCGGAAGCTGAATCCGATCTTGAATGGGTGGTGCACCTACTTCCGGGTCGGCAACAGCAACCGGACATTTCATAAAGTGGACTGGGCCGTCCGGAGCGAGCTCCAGTTGTGGCTTCGGCGTAAGCATCAGTGTCCCTGGCGGACTGCCAAGAAACGATGGGGGTATCACTTCCTCCATGACCGATGTCGGCTGTACCAAATGGTGGGCAAGGTGAGCCACTTGGAAGGATTGCGGCGCAAGCCACCGGCTGAAGATGATCGGAGAGCCGGATACGGGAAAACCGTCCGTCCGGTTCGATGAGGGGGCGCAGGAAACGTGCGACATCGCAACGCGCCTGCGCCCTACTCTACCAAAGCCCCCGCAGGCTGCGCCAGCACCAAAGCTTCCTTCTGAAGCACGGGCGCCCTCTTATAATGCGTTGAAAAACCTGAACGGGAAGACTGTCACGGCAGAGGTCGCGGGTTCGAGTCAAACCGAACTGAGATAGGGCTGGCGACACGAGGAAGCTGCAACAGCCGAGTGCCTGGAATGAGAACCAAATGGAGCCGTTCAAGTTTGCCCCGTAAGCTCCGCAGCGCGTTTCCGATTTTCTTAAGCGCCGCTTCGAGGCCATGAAATTCCCTCTGGCTCAATTCAGTGGAATTCCTTTTTCATCTGCGCGGCGTGGTTTCGAAAGACTGGAAGAATGAGATCCTCGTCGCGTGCGGGGAGGGCGACGATCCGAACGGGCCTGTCTTCGTGCTCTCGACCCGGCCGAGCGAAGCTATATGGAAATAGTCAGGAAGATTGGCTTTACCATCGCTTCAATCTTTGCAGCCATCTCCTCGGCGGGAATCCGATCCGGCGTTTGCAACCAGCGGCGCGCGGCCCCGAAGATGGCCCAGGCGGCCGTAGTTCCCAGCATCGCTGGATCGACACCGGACTGCGCCGAATGATTCGCAGCGCCTTCCAGAAACATTCCCTCCACTACCGGGATGATTGAGCCTTCGAGAGGCATCTTCGTCAATCGGCTAGGGCAGCCCGTGGTCTCGGCCAGATAATCACAGACACCCAGGGCAATCGCTCGTAAAGCGCCATCGCAATCTGTGAAGGAAAGGCCGCGACGGGCGATCAGCTCGCGGAAGCGGGCAGCTGTCATGGCCTGGAGGAGGGCGTTTTTGTCTGCGTAATGAAGGTAAAAAGTCGCCCGGTTGAGGGTAGCTTCATCGGCAATCTCTTGCACAGAGATATCGTTGAACTCCTTACGATCCAATAATCTGGCCAATGCCTCCATCAACATCTGACGGCTGCGAACGATGCGGGGATCGGTTGCCTCCGTCGCAGATACGGATTGAATTGCCTCAACCATTCTGACCTCCAGATTACGCTCTCTCGTCATTAGATGCTTACGCGACAGCTGTCGATTTATTTGAATAAACATTTGTCTATTACACATCAATTGTTGTATTGGAGGTTTTTCGTCATGTCCACGTTGCTCCACATCGATTCCAGCCCGCTGTATGGGCGGTCCGTCTCGCGTCAACTTACCGGTGCGTATGTTGACCAATGGAAGTCGTCGCACCTGGATGGAACTGTTATTGACCGCGACCTTAATGCAACCGCGATATCGCCCATCACCGCCGAGTGGGTGGGCGCTGCCTATACGCCGGAAGAGACTCGCACCCCGCAGCAGAAAGAGTTGCTGGCAGTTTCGGACGTGCTGCTCGCCGAACTTGAGCAGGCGGATGAGTACGTGATCGGGGTGCCGATGCATAACTTCGGAGTGCCCTCGGTGCTCAAACTCTGGATCGACCAGATCGCACGCGTTGGCAGGACCTTTACCTATGGGTCTGGAATCCCGAAGGGACTTCTGACGGGCAAGAAAGCGACCTTCATCATCGCGACTGGCGGGATCTATGATGCGCAGACGCGGATGTCTTCTTTCAACTTTGTCGAACCGTACCTGCGGTCGGTCTTTGGCTTCCTCGGTGTGACGGATGCGACTTTCCTCACGGCAGGCGGAACCGCCGCGCTGAATCAAGGACAGGACCGCGATGCATTTCTCGCCCCCCACCTTCAAGTCGTGCAATCGCACGCGCAGACAATTTAAAGGAGACGAAAGATGAAGACGACATCGATCATTGCGCGGTATTTGCTTGGACTGATTTTTACAGTCTTTGGCCTGAACGGATTTCTCAACTTCATCCATCAGCCACCGCCGGCGAACCCGCTTGCGATCCAGTTCTTCGTCGCCATCAGTGCGTCACATTTTGCCGCGTTCTTCTTCGCGGTGCAGCTGATTGGCGGTCTGCTTTTGCTTTCGGGCTTCTTTGTGCCGCTCGCGCTTACGGTGCTTGCGGCTGAGCTCTATAACATCCTCGCGTTTCATCTGACGCTTGCGCCGGCGACGATTGCTCCAGCACTAGTAGCCTCTGTTCTCTGGGTCTTGGTGTTCCTGCAATATCGCGCCAGCTTCAAAGACGTTTTAGCCGCGAAGCCTAAGGTGCAGGAATAATTGGCTTCGTATTGCCAAAGGGCAAGGCCATAACGGTGCGAGGTCCACTTGGAAATGGCTGTGGCTCTTAACCGGCATGGAGATTTTGGATTGCATGAAGAGAATTGGGTTTCTTTCTTTCGGTCATTGGACACCTTCGCCTCAGTCGCGAACACAATCGGCGGCTGATGCGCTCTTGCAGTCCATTGACCTCGCTATGGAGGCTGAGCGTTTGGGAATGGACGGAGCCTACTTCCGTGTTCATCATTTCGCTCAACAACTCGCATCACCGTTTCCACTACTTGCAGCAGTTGGCGCCAAAACGCGGAAGATTGAAATTGGTATCCGAGCCACATGATCCAAGCCTTGGCGTACTGCGCCTTGGTTGAGGACCAGATGAAGATCCCCGCGCCCTATGCCCTGGTGATCTATGCCGGCCAGCAGGTTCGGAGGGTTGACTTCACCGAGCAGCGGCGGCGATGGCTTCTCGACACCATCCGCGAGCTCGAACTGGCGCGCGAGCGCCAAACCGCGAAACGCAACCACGATCACCGGGCGCGCTGCGCCCGATGCGGCGTTCGCTCGCACTGCGATCAGGCGCCCCTCTGAACGTTACTGCGCCCGCAGGTCGAGGCTGTTCGAAATGCGCAGGCTGGCGGAACGCGTTGGCGAAACGCCCGTTGCCTCAGCTGCTGTTCAATCGCAAGTCGGCTCATGCAGGTCAGTCTCTTCAGGGAAATAGTGGCCACGTGGCTCCCCAGGGCGGATCTTTTTGTTGACCCAGAGAGGAATCGACTCGCCCGAGGTCATATCGATGATCGCGGTCTTTCTCAATGAACAAGTAAATTGCTCAAACATGTATTCAATGTAAGCATCGAAGGAGTCATGGTCTTTTTGCCGCAGCTTCGTCCAATACCTCTCGATCTCGACGGGCAGGTATGGAAGGATGAATTGGAAAATATCCTCAGGGTCCGGCCCCATAAATAGTCTATTGAAAACACGATCTGAGTCGTCGGTGAGTTCGGAAACGATTGCAAGGCGGCAAATACAGTTAAGCGCCTTTGGCGTATTTATGATCGCCAGGAAGAGACTTCGCTCTTCCGGACTCAAATCGGTTTCCTGCAGATACTCGGCGGGCTTCTCGACTTCCACTTGAAAGTCGGCGACAAGTTGAAACGGGACCGGCATGGAAGCTGCCGCCACCTGCGGGGATTCCGCAGGCGATCCGCCCTTACCGGAATGATGGGAAATGGCATGAATGCCCCGACGAGCCTGCTGACCGGGGTCTGGCTTATGGTCTGGCTTATGATTGCTCATGAGTACCTCCTATCGATTGTCCAGTTTTCGCATACACGAAAGCTTCTTCTAGAGCGTGTCCATTTCCACTGCGATCAGGCACCTCTCAAGAGCGTTTCGGATTCTCAAGGTATTCGCCTCGCTCGAATGCCTTACGTTCGTTTTTGCTCTGACGTGCCCCGACAAGGTCGGCATGCTTGGGCGCAAAGATGACCTCCTCAAGAAAGCGCATTCTGTTGGCAGACGTGCGTCGGGTGAAAATCAGATCCTCGTGCTTCTTGCAGAATTGCCGGATCTCATCAAGTGAGACCCGATAGCTCACGCTGCCCGACTTGAATTCATGCCGTTTCGCTTTCAGTAGTCCCTGCTCGACCCATCCGCGGACCTGACTGAACCTCATTCGCAGATACGCAGAGAGCTGGCGCAGGGTGATGGTGTCTTTGCTCATCTTTGTATATTCCTGCCGGTACAGCAGGTTATAGAGGCTCTTCGGGTCGTAGCGGAACCTGTGTGCGGCAGCGTGGACGCCATGGTCGGAGATGTACTCGATCAATTCGTCCACTTTCTGGCGGTCGAATTTGTGCCGTTTAGCGGAGCCTGGCCGCTTGATGCCGTGTCTGGTCATGAATGTCCAACATGCGCGTTTGCTCTTGCCCGTCAGGGACACAAGCTCTTCGCAAATCGCAACCGGGTTTTTGTTTTGGCGCAGAATCTCAAGCGCCTCCGGCGGCCATCGCCGCCATGACCTGCGCTTCGGATTTTGGTCGTCGGGGGAAGTCGGCATACCAAACCTCAGTCTCCATCTCCATAGAAATGGGCAAAATCGTAGAGAGAAATGGACTTTTCTTCTCTTGCGTTCTCTTGTGACGTTCTCTTTTGAACCGTCGTCCAGGCAGGAATGTTTCAGTCAGAGAGCGATCAAAAATATTCCTCTCTAATTCCTGAGCGCGGGCTGTGGGCCGGTTTTGCGGCTTGCGGGAAAAATCCTTCTGTGAAAATCTCTTAATACGGAAAGGTGGACTCTACGCACGATGCGCAGGAGGAAGATTGTCGGAGCTTTCGCTGGCCCAGGTCGACCTCGAAGAGGTGCTGCACCGCCTCTCTCTGCATGCACGTCATCTGATCACGGCTGCCAGGTGTCTTGGAGTCGAAGACCTTGAACTGCCGGGCGGGGATAGTCCTGTTGACCTGGCAAGTGCGACCTTGCTCAAGTTCCTTGATCCCAGCGACACTACGGTCGTGTGGTCGGAGAGCCTGGGTCCGCCGACGACGGCAGGCCTGCTGACCTTTCTCCGCATAGTATTGAAGCGGGATTTTCTCGATCTGCTGCGGTCGAAGCGCTATCAGACCACCGTCTATCCGGACCGCAACAAGGAGGACGTTGAGCCGCAGGGAGTTGAGGGCGACTGGTTTGACAGTCTTCCGGTGGACTCGCCCGGCCCAGAGCACGAGGCGATGAGACACAAGGCAACGGCGTGGCTGCTCGAGGAGTTTCGCCAAGAGCCGGAACTGGAGGCGATCTTGCGGCTCCAGTTGGAGATGGATGGGTACAATGCCTTCACCAATCTGGAACTGGCGCGCATGCTCACCGTGCCGGTTGCCGAGATCGAAAACCGCAAGCGGCGGCTGAAGACGAGACTGGACAATCTGGCGTCCGGGCGTCAAATGAGGAGAACAAAGCATGGCTAAGGGCAAAGCGGAATCGCTGGAGCACGAAATTCTCCGAACCGCCGCCCTGCTAGGCGAGGGCGATGAAGGTCTGAATCGGGACGAATTGCGCCGGGCGCTTGAGAATGCGGGAATCGATCCAGCGCGAGCTACGGCGCGTTTTCACGAAGCAGCTCAACGTCTCGCCGAAAACGTGCATCACTCCGGGCGGACAGTACCTGTGTCCTTGCAACAGGCCATCGCCGAAACGGCACCTTCAGTCGTGTCTGCAAAGCGGGAGTCGCTGGCACCGGACACCACGCACTCGTTTGCCGAACATTGGCTGGGCCGGTTTCTCGCGCCGTTCAACTTGCCCACAAGCCTTGAAGCGAGTCGCGCCTACCGAAAGGTCGGAAGTCTTGCAGAGCACGATCAACAGGATCTCGACCGGCTCGCCGCTGATCTCCGCGAAAAGGCCGACAGAAGCCCCGCTGGCGAAGAGCCGGACTGGCCCGCCTTGGTGAGCGCCGAGTTTCTCAAGAGGTTCGGGGTGGACTGCGGCAAGCGGCTCAGCGACATCGCGGGTGAATTGGGTCTGGAGGTTCGCTACCGCGAAGCCGAAAGTTACGAAGGGGCGTTGCTTCGCATTCCGGGCTCACGCCTCGGTTACGTCGTCCTCAACTCCAAGATTAGGGAGGAGTCCCGCCGTCGTTTCACGCTGGCCCACGAAATCGGCCACCATATCCTGCCCGGTCAACATGAGCTATCGATGCCTTGCCTTGCGGGCAGGATCGAAAACTGGCAGCGAGCTCTTGATCCCGACGAACGGGCCGCCAACCGCTTCGCTGCGGAGATTCTGATGCCGCGGGAGGCCATTCGTGAATGGATCGAATCCGAGCCCTCGATTGACGTTATTCAATCAATAGCCGCCGCCTGCGAAACCTCTCTCAGCTCGTCTGCCGTCCGTCTCATGACGCTCACTGCATTCCCTGCGGCTGTGGTTTGGTCCCAGGAAGGCAGGGTTCGCTGGTACACGCCATCTGCGAGTTTTGTACGCTGGGTGCGTAAAGGGCGTCTCAATGACGCCACGCTGGCCGCGCGCTGGCTGCGCGGTGAATCGGTTCCGAAGCAGCCCCAACCTGTGCCCGCCGCGGCTTGGCTCTTCGAAAAAGGGTTGCGACCTGACGCCCATGTTTGGGAGACAGCTACCGGACTGCCGGCGTACGGCGCCGTCCTCTCGCTGCTGGTGCTGCGCGAGTCGATCACAAACGAGTAGAACAGATCGTAAAGGAGAGACGCGGCGAAGATGTATTGCACGGTGCTTTCAGCAATTTTCACGCGGCTTAGCCGAGGTGACGGGCGTCAAATAGGTGCCGTAATTCTTCTGGTTCTCCTGCCTTCAAGTATGCGTTGTACGCTTGCTGGATCAGTTCGAGAGCTTCTTCCTTTCTATCCGCCATGCTAAGTAGCGAAGATTGAAGAAGCCACAGATTCGGATCTGAAGGCTCCAGGTCAAGCGCTTCGCGCGAGCATTGAACGGCGCGCTCGAATTTGCCTAGCTGTCCAAAGACAAGCGCTTTGCCGACCCAAGCGCGAATCAACGCCGGGGCTGAACTCTGGGCTGCAGAGATGGATCGATCAAAGCATTCAACTGCTTGTTGCAACCGAGCTTGTCGTCGCGACTCCACCTCTAACTTGGCTATCAGCCGGAGTGCAAATCCAAGGTTCAACCATGCCGCGCAGTTTTGAGGATTTCGCACGTGATGCGTCAGCACCCATGCCAACAATTTCGGTGGGTAAACATTCATTGGAGGGATGATCGCTTGGTCCTGAACCAGCGCTCCTAAGAAAGCATTTGTGAAGGTCTCGACGTCGGTGCCACACTCGCCAGCCTTGGCGCCCGCGTGAAACCATTTCAACAGATGATCTATTTCTGCAGGCGGATCTGTCAGGAACCTACTGTCGCCTTGATTACTTTGCGAGAGCTGTGGTTGGCGCATCATTCAAGGTTTCTCCGCCGCATGGATTCGTTCAAATCCAGCGCTGGATCGAGTCACCGATCCAGCGCATATGCGATCAGCCGAACGAACCTACACGGCCACCAAATCTCCTACAGGCTCTGCAGCTGTTTCAATATTCACCAGCGCCCCGTTGGCAAATATCTCGTGACGGCCGTGCGTCCTATGCCACTCCGGAAGAGTGGCGGTTTTGTGCCGGTGCTCCACGATCTTCCTCCAACCGGCTGCATTGTAAGCAGAGAATGAAATTTCTCCTTCTGGTGTAGCGACTGGTGTTGCATCCATCCGAATTGCGTCGAAGTCGTAGTTGAAAAGGTCTTGGAACCAAAATCCGCTCACATTCAGGATCCGCCATTCAGGATCGGTGTTGTCCCGCAACTCCCAATCCGGCATGTCGCATCTGAGCCGCGGGTGGAAACTCTCGAAGAGATATTGGAGGTCGGAACGGGAGAACCCTTTCGGCGCCTTCCCCCGATCAAAGTTGCGGAGAACGGAAAAAATCAATTGCGCTTTGGTGATTATGTTGCCCCTGTTGTTATCGGTGATGCGAACGATATCGACAAGCATTTGATCCACATTGAGGAAGGAAGCGATCGGAACCGCCCGTCGTGTCACTCGGTTCACAAGGAGCGGGCTAAATATGCTGTGATCCGGATGCGGGTCGGCGTACATGCTGCCCATCGGAGCATTTGGGTTTAAGCTGTCAAACAGATTTCCGAAGATACTGTAGGCGGACGTCGGGAACCAGTCGCGCATCAGTTCCCATTCGACCGACGTCTGCCGACGCAGATCTTCCGCCAGATCTGCAAAGGTGTAACGTCGGGCAGCACGCTCATAATCGCGCACGTCTACATCGCGGCCCGTGAACATGACCGGCTGGAAGACGATGTTCTGAATCTTATCGATGTGCTCGATCGCGAAACTCACAATATCTCCGACGGCATGGTCATTGACCATCTTCACAACCGCAGTCTGCAGGCTTGCTCGCATACCGGCCTTGGAGATGTTTTCGAGAGCTTTTCGCTTCACGTCGAAAAGGTTGACTGCGCCTCTGTGTTGGTTGCTTGGATTCGATGTGCCATCGATCTGCAGATACACCTGATGAAGGCCAGCTGCTCTGGCCTTGGTGACCAACTCTTGGTCTTGAGCGAAACGTATACCGTTGGTTGCAACATGAATGCGTTTGACTCCAACGCTTCGAGCGTAGCTGACCGCCTCGAGGAAGTCCTCTGCGATAGTTGGCTCTCCGCCCGCAAACAAAACGATCATCTCACGCTTGGGCGTCACCGAAAGAGCACGGTCTAAAATATTCCGCACATCGTTCATCGAAAGTTCATGAACGTACGTGGAGTGGTTCGCATCCATATAGCATGGCGAGCATTTCAGGTTGCAGCGGTTGGTCAAATCTACGATCAGAGTGACTCCGCGCCCGGTTCGAATCGATGAAGGGCCGTGATCATGCAGAGACTGCGCTCCACTACATCTGAAATCTTGTCCGACGTAGAGCGACTCCATCCGTCGGAAGAAATCGGGATTGGTTGACAGCACGTCTTCGAAAGTCCCATGTCTCATGCAGGACTTCTTCATTACAATGCGGCCGCCTTCCTCGAGGATTTGCGCATCGATAACGCCAGGATGATCCCTAAAATCTGCAATCGTAGATCTGCCTTCAAGCACGGAATCAACTGCTTCCTTATTGCAACGTGGGCAGAGGGACTGAGTTTGTCTCGGTACCCCAAGTCCAGGTGCGGATCTTTCCCAGCTTTTTGGAAGCAACCCCAGCGCCCATGCAGGCATCGTCCTCTTCCGCTCTGGAAGAAGCGTTATGATTTTTTGTGTAGCTCGCCACGAGACATTCGCGAGCGCAGACAGCGGGCCGTAGCCAGAAGTGAGTTCTGGATGCATAACGCAGGTTTTCCTTTCTGTGGGATTATGAGTCGAGATGGTCAGCGAACCTGACCCTTGCACCCGGCTTGCGGGTTGATCAAAAATTAGATCAGACTGAACTTCTGTGTCAAGCGCACTTGGGGGAAACCAAATGAGGCCACATCCGTTCTTAATGCTCCTGGCCGCGATTCTCATCATCGCGTTGATGGGTTGCAAGTCCGCTGTCAAAGCAAGTTCTGAAGGCTCTTCGGATCTCAGCGTCGACCTGAGCAGCATGGCTCCGATCGGATATGAGATCTGTGCGGATCGAAATGTTCAACTTCCGCGCGCCAATATCAATCTCACAATGATGGTTCCGGAGAAAGTCGAGATCCCGCCCGAGGCACAGCATCTCGGCGCAAAATATGTGGAGTTTCGTCCCGGCCATCATGTGGTCGATCTTTACCGCGACCTCCACTCTCCGAGACTCATGCACACGAGCGGCGAGCTTGCGATCGAAGCTGGGAAGCCGACAATCCACTTCAGGCTGGATGCGGACCAATTTCCAGCAGGCAAATATGTACTCGGAGTCAGCGGCGATCCGTTCTTTGCTTATTGCACATTGACTTTGCAGTGAGCGCCAGAGAAGGCGTGTTCCAAACGACGATCTTTCCAAACATGCCTTCCCCTGCTCTGAGGGCTATTGTGCTGCCGTTGGGACTATGCCGGATTCGTCCTCTGCTGGTTACAACTCTTTCAAGATTTGGCTCCAGAACACCGATGGATTGATCTGGCCCTTGAATGATGTCGTTATCGCATCTGGTCATATCACGCATCGGGGCGCCCGTTATCGTATGTCGCCGCCTCCTCGAATTTCCTCACCAGGACGGACCAGTGTTCAAGCCGCCGCAGGCAACGTGAGCAGACGCCCAAATGCATCGCCCGACCTGTCAGCAAAAGCCTTCGAATATCGAACGCCGAGTCGCGGATCTCGTCTTCCGAGAAACACGTGAAATCCTTTTCCTCAAATGCCGGCCGATTCGCGCCCGGGCGGCAAAGTTCTGCTCGTTTCCCCGCAACCATGTCCTCGAACTCGATTTCGCGTGGTCTAGCTTTCACCCACAGGCTGTCATCCTCAGCCCAAAGGTCTTCGAGGTGCACACTTGAGTTCAGGGCTAGATAGCGAATCGCGTCCTGTCTGCACGAAAAGTTCGCTTTCCTGTCCACGAGCGCGGCCCGCGCAATCTTGGCGAGTCCAAGCAGTTCCTCGTCAGCAAAGGAGTCGGCAAGGTCCCGGAACTTCCCGATTTCCTCACCAGCAACTGCGGCAAATTCGGAGTTGCGGTCCGCGATGTTCGCCACTTCCGAGGTCACTGCCGGCAACTCGATCATGGTCCCCGGCGGCGCATCCCAGGCTCGATGGTCCACCGTGTACATCCCCGGGTCAAAAATGTCGAGCAGGGCGTCGTTTCGGTCGTCAGGCCCGCGAAACCGGTCCAGCAGGTCGAGGTACCAGTCCAACTGCGAGGGAGTAAACCCCTCGGTGGCCGCCCGCAGGGAGACCTCCCGGTAGGCGTCGAAGCTCTCCATTAAAGAGCCGGGCAACTGAATCGCATTTAGTTCATGAATCATTTGGTCGATGTCCGTGGTTGGGTTCTGCATGGCTGTGACCCCTCTTCCGGCCTGTTTTCCCACGGAACCCAAACTCTGTCAAATGGACCTGGACGGGAGCCCATCTCTTTCCCGGAAGTTCTTCAGAACACGCCGCTTGCCGCGAAACTCTATCAGGCAGCTTCCGCGCATGCCAACTTGGGGAGCAAGATCCCAGCACAGGACTTCGAGGCTAGACCTCCCTTGGCTGATCCGCACCCACCGGTTCTTGACGCTGACGATTTTGATCGCGCGCAGTAGGAAAATGGGGGCCGGGTTTCCTTCACCAAACGGCTCGAAAAGCGTCAGTTGATCATCGAAGTGTTTGCCAGCCGTCGCCAGTACCAACTCCGCGTCCTCGCGAATCTCGCGGTTGCAATCCAACTTGAGCCCTTCCACGAAGGAGGCGAATGCTTTCGCAAAGGCATCGATCTGGGCGAGAGGCATGGTCAACCCGACGGCCTGTGCGTGACCGCCGAACCGCCTGAAGAATTCACGGAACTGTTCAAGCGCTTCCGCCAGATCGAAACCAGCAACACTCCTGCCCGATCCGACCACCAGACCCGGTTCCGGCGACGGCGCGAGCACAATGCTTGGTACTTTGAAGCGCTCGACGCACTTGGCGGCGAGCAGGCCGGCAATGCCTTTGGGGCACATCTCCCGATACAGCACCAGAGCTGCCGGGGTTGCTTGCGGGATCTCAGAGCACAGTCCGCCAAAATGGGCCGCTACAAGCTGGCGCCGCTGCTGGTTGAGCTGGTCCAGCAGTTCGACGCTCCTGCGTGCGGCATCTCCGTCCCTTGCCGCTTCGAACACCGCAAGCGCCTGTGCTGGATGGTCAATCCGGCCGGCGGCATTGATGCGCGGCGCGACCCCGAACGCCAGGTCGTTCGAATCGGGACTAGCCGGGTCGGCGCAGGAGACTCTCAGCAACTCCCGCAGCCCACAATTTTCTGTTTGCCCTAGCACGCGCATCCCCAGACGTGCGAGCGTCCGCGTTCCTTTGAGGAGCGGAACACAGTCGGCGACCGATGCGATCGCGGCATACTGGCTCATGGCAGCCTGCAGGCGTTCGACGCGTTCGTCCTTCCAGCCGGCTCGCAGCGCCAAGGCCATCGCGAACAGGGCCGCAAGGCCAGCGCCGCAGAACTCCTGGGACCAGACGGCGAGTGCCTTTGCCCGTTCCTGAATGCGGTGATGGTCGATGACAACCACATTGACGCCCAGCCGTTGCGCCAGAAGGATCTCTCTGTGCGCGTTAATTCCGTTGTCGACCGTGATCAGAAGATCGGTGGCGCTGAGCGAGAGTTTGTGAACCGAATACGAACTAAGGCCATATCCCTCGTCTCTGTGGGGCAGATATGCTCGTGCCTGAACTCCTAGGCTCGCGAGAACCACTCGCAAAATGTGCGTTCCCAGGATCCCGTCGCAGTCGTAGTCGCCAAAAATCGCGATCCGCTTCTTGTCGCGGACAGCGGCAAGCACGTGATCGACTGCTTCGGTCATCCCTTCAATCGAACCCGAATCGGGAAGGTCATTCCAGGACGGAGGTTGAACAAAGGAATCGACATCCTCGATTCCTCGTCCGATGAGGACATCGAGCAGCGGCTGGCACAGAAACATAGCCCCTCCTCGTGGCCCACATCGGCCAATCTGTCGGTTATTGAATTTGATAATAGGTTTACGCGACACGCAGGTGATCGCCGCGGTAGACCTCTGCGCCGGGGACCGCAATCTGGTTTTGAACGGCGTTCTTGATTGCCTCGTTACTCGGTGAAGCCTCTTGAATCGAGGCTACGAGAAGTTGTTTGAGCTCGTCCGGAACGTTCTCCATCACGCGTTCCCACGACAGGCCATCGAGTCGAGCGGAAACAGTTCGATACCGCAGGGGCACTTGTGTTTCGTCAGTGAACCTCACCGAATCCTGGCTGTTCTTCTGGATTCGCAGAGTAAATTCGCGGCCTTCGATCTTTTTGAGTTCGCGGCTTTTCAGGTAGTACATCACCATGTATTTCGTCTGGATCGCCTTGCGCTCGCTGCTGTGGGCTCGCTCCTGCAAACGGCCGGCCTCGCTCCGGCAGTACTGGATGCGCGCCTCCATCATCCGAAGGAAACGTCCGATACGGTCTGCCTTTTCGCTGTGGGCCTCGCAGAACTGCTGAAATCGCTTCACAAGCTCGGTAGATGCCTCGCCGCGGTTCTCGATCTCCTCTTCGATTTCATCGAGGAGCACGTCGAGTTCACGGTCAATTTCGAACAATGAATTTTCCTGTGCTATGGATGCCATAATCTTCCTTCTCTTTCCGCGCCCGGGATTCTCGAGATCTGTGGTCTCTCAGCCGCGGCTCGATCCCTTCTCGCCGTTGCACCACCAGTGCACGGCCTGAATGTTGTCCGGGTGATCGTCCCGCCAAGCGCCGCCCATGGTCGGGGACCACATCGCCGCAATCAGTGAATTTCTCGTTGCAAATGCCGCAGATGCCGTTCTGATCCGCAATCTTACGATTGAGAAACTTCCGCATCTCGCCGTTGGAGCGCAACTCGCGGTATCCGCGGGGGTGCAGCGGATCGTCAACGCGCCGGACTCCCATCTGGCGTTGAAGTCTTTCCCTTGGGATTGATTCCTGCCACAACAGGAGAAGGAGCGGTGGATTGGACAGAGCTGGTTTCGGCGGAGTTTTACGGAATCCTCCTTTTGGGCCGGAAGAATCTTCATAAATTGGGAAAATGAAAATCGTTGGGAAAGGACACACGGCGCGTGGGGTTCAACGGGCGGTCCTAAGCTAGGCTCTTTGCCGCCGCGGATGTAATGCAGAACATCTCCGACCCAATAACGAGCGGCCTCGGCTCGACCAGCGTCGGAGATCGCTGAAGAGGTTTCTCAAACGCTGAATGTCGGTTCTTGTGCACCAGAAGCCGCACGCATTTAGAATGTAATCCTCTCGAAAGCTGTTGATTCTGCGCTGTCTAGCGATCGACTGTGTGGCGCGCAAGGGCACGCCGGGAGCGTTCTTTAATGGCTCAAATGGGCTTCTTGGGTGCGAAGGCTTCTAATGCGGGAGATAGCTTTCACGAGTTGTGGGCGCTCCGCGCGGCTTTAGAATTGCTCAACCCAAAAACAGAGCTTACCGCTCTGACCGTAGAAGGTGTTCGGGCAATCGACAGTGTGACTGCGGCCAGAGACCCGTGGAGCGGCGTCGATTGTGGCCTTTATTACGGAGGAGACAGATTCGATTCTGCAGATCGTGTCGAGCTGATCCAACTTAAATACTCGAGTGCAACGCCCGATAGGAATTGGACCATTGCGGGGCTGACTGCTTCGGATTCTAAAGGAGGAAACAATTCGGTAATACGGCGGCTGGCCGATCAATTCATTGCGGCATATATGAAGCGTCGCGGTGACTCTTCCAAGCAGACTGTTGCGAGATTCGTTACGAATCGGCCCGTCGCTGCTCAAGTGGCGGCCGCATTGCGCGATCTTCAGCAACCTCTGTCGCGGCCCGCCAAGACATCGCCGATCCCAAAAGAACGAAAAGCCAACATCGAAAAGCTCCGCAAGGCTTCTGGTTTGAATAAGGCTGATTTTGTGGCGTTCTGTGCAGCGCTCTCCATCGAGGGTGGGGCGGACTCACGGTTCGCACTTAAAGAGCATCTACTACTTGCCATCGGGGCCTGGACAAATACAAACTCGCGCACTCAGTTGGATGATTTGTTGCAATTCGTGCGTGAACACATGCTGCCTGAAAGTCGGCGCGATCTCATCTCGCGGGAATCCATATTTGCCAGATTTGGGGTGTCTGATAAGAAATCAGTGTTCCCATGTCCCTCCGACATTAAGCTCATCGCTCACCCCGTCCCACGCAGTCAGGTCCAGGAGGTACTCGATCTAATCAACTCCGGTAAAAGACGGATTTGTTTGCACGGCGAAGGAGGTAGTGGCAAGACAACACTGCTCCAGGAACTTCGCAGCAAACTGCCCCAATCTTCCACAGCAATTATCTTCGACTGTTACGGCGGTGGGACGTATCTTGATTCAGACGCATATAGACATCGTGACCGAGATGCCTTCACACAACTGATTAACGAAATGGCTTCCCGATTGCAGGCGCCGCTGTTTCTCCTCCCCTCGCACGACACCCCTTACCCCACCCGATTCATGGAGCGATTGGTCGAAGCTGCGCAGCTACAGCAAATACTCGATCCGCAGTCGTTGTTAGTAATCGCTATTGATGCGGCAGACAATTCAATCTCGGCTGCACGCGAGTGCCAGCCACCTGAGCAGAGCTTTGTACGGGCTTTCGCAAGACTAGGTGCAATTCCGGCCAACGTCGCATTCATATTGACGGCCAGAACAGGACGTCTTGATCTTCTAGATCTCCCATCATCCTTTACACTCCTCTCGGTTTCGGACTTTTCCAAGGAAGAGACAGCCGCTCATATCGCTTCGTATTGGTCAGGAATAACAACTCCTTGGATAGAAGAATTTCACGAACTCTCTTCTCACAATCCAAGAGTGCAATACTACGCGCTAGACGCCAGTAAGCGAAGCGGAAGGCTGAACGATGCACTGCAGTATTTACTTCCTGGTGGAAAAGGACTGAACCAGGTCTTCAGCCAGCAGATTGAAGCCGCGATCGCCAAGTCAGGAAGCAATATCGACATCAAGAAGTTCTGTGCAGCGGTTGTGGTTCTCGCGAGACCGATACCCTTATCGATTCTGGCAACTGTTACTGGGCTCACCGACGCACTTATTGCCGACATTTGTAATGATCTTGCACCGGGCATCAAGAGATCGTCCAGTGGCGAAATATCACTCTCAGATGAAGACTTTGAGCGTTTCCTCGACGAAGAAAGCCGAAACCAAGGAAATGCGATCAGATCGGACCTCGCGACATACTTGTGGTCTGCACGAGGTGTGAATCCCTACGCGGCGACACACGTCGCCACTGCGCTCGTCAGAGCTGCCCGAGGCACCGATCTCGTGACGCTCCTTCAAACAGAGAAGGAGCCTTTGATAATCTCCGATCCTGTCCTCCGTCGGGAAGTGCAGCTTCAGCGCCTGAAATTGGGTATCACAATATGCCACGAGCTGAAAGCCCCCGTCGATGCTGTCAAGACGCTGCTCATAGGGACGGAAGCAATTACTACGGAGGACGTGATTCGGAATCGTTTGGCTCACAATCCCGATCTAGCCGCTGCATGCAGCGCACAAAGAGCCTCAACGCTCATTCTGCGTGATCCAAACGAGTATGCTTTTCATGGTGCATTGCTATTCAACCTTTATCGGCAGGACGCATTACGAGGGGACGGACTGCAAGCGCGTGCCAGAGAACGTCAGTTTCACGCTTGGCTGAAACGACGTAGCGAGGCCCAAAAACAGTCAGAGGACCGGTATCAATCCAGACAGGAATGGCCTCTCTCCAATACGGAAATCGCAGCCCAGGTCGAAGGCGACCTGACCCTGTATGGTGCAGACTACGCGATCGATTCTTTGAGATCGTGGAGGCCAAGAGCGCTGGCCCCCGTGGTGCTCACAATGCTCACAGAGAGCCTTCTGGCGGCTGGTAAGCAAGAACTCGTCAAAGCGCTCTATATGTCGAACCGCCTACACAACGCTTGGAAGCTTTTCATTCTTGTCCCCTGCGCCAAAGCAGGACATGCTTTCCCAAAGAACCTCCTTGAGAGGAGCCTCACCTCTTGGAACAAACGCAATTTAGATTTTTTACGAAATCCAAATCGCGGAACCCGCGATGACCCTTATCGATGGTTGATCGCTGAATCGCTAATGAGCGGCTGCGAAATCGCCATTTCGGCAGGATATCCACCTGACACCTTCAGGAGAATTCTTGCCGCGCTCACGAATCCGGCGCAACGCAAGCGATCGAGCTTTTCCGCGTATGATTACCGCGCCTTAGACCTTACGTTTCGCGCGTTAACAATTGAATATCGAAGCGCCTCAAAGCAATTCGGTGTCGAGCAGTATTGGGAGGTACCGAGCGATAAGCCCGACGATGACAAGCCTCGGTCTGACGAGCAAAAGCGAGAACAAGACGCATACGTAAACGCTCTTTGTGAAGTCTATGCCCAACGCGCAAATCTGCTCCTTCCAGGAGTTGCGCAGACCGGTGTTGATTCCGTCTTGTCCGCAATTCGCGCAGGTGCAAAACTGAGTGACTATACAGTTCGCCGCCAATACGAGGCGGGTAGGATTCGGGCTCAGGTCGCCAGCGCGTTGACCATTCTTTTATCGGTTGATGCAATCGATAACAAGAAGCTGCTTGAGATTGCGGTAGCGATCATTGGAGATCAAATACGCTTCGCAACCGAAGAACACCTTTATGCCCTCGGACCATTTCGGAATGTCTTGCCACTGCACGAACATTTGATCGTATATGTTAATGAGTGGTCTGCCGAACTTTCGGGGAGAAAGATTCCAGCATCCGAACGAATCGATACAATGGTACGGTTGGCGAGGTTTATCTTACCTATTAGCCAGCCAACTGCCGGAGCGATGTTCATCCAAGCTCTGAACTTTGCCAGCGACATTGATGAGGACGTCTTGCTTCAGATTAGGGTCCAGGCAGCCCTCGCCACTAATGCCTGCCCTCATTTGTCGATCAAGCGAAGAAATGAACTGGGTCGGGATATGGTGTGCGTCGCGGGCGATGCAATTCTCCGGTTCGACGACATACGCGAATTTGATTGGGACAACTTCGCGCGGACCCTTACCCGACTGAATTCCTCTCTACCCCTTGCGGTCGCCGCCCGATGGGAAGACTTTGGGATTCTCCATCGGGACAGAATCCTGTCGCCAGCCGTCGTTGAAGCACTGCGGTTACAACAGTTCACTCCAGAACAAGCATGTGCTCTGGCAGCCTTGATCGAGAGCGATAACCCCCGTGTTCTCATAGCAATCTTAGAGGCTGCAAGAAATGAATCGGCTGCGCGTAAGGACGAATTAGCGGAAATCGTAGCATGGGACGACCTGTTTCGCTTTGGCAAAGGATTCACAAATAATGTAATGAACGAATTAACACAGCTCAAGCCCACGATAAGTTCCAAATGGGTACACGCGCTTCAAACAACGGTGGCATTTGTTTCTTCACGTGGAGCAGAGCAGCCCGTTCGCGACCCGGCAACGAATGATCCATCACCTTCTCCTATTGATCAATGGTCTGAACCGGTCGGATTCCAGACAGCCGATGAATTATATGAATCTATCAAGAAGGCGGAAAAAGAAGCCGAGCGACGAGATCGTCGATATGAGAACGACTATGTTCTTGATCTGCTGTTTCAGCGGGTGCCCGTCGCCCAACGCACATCGGCGTTGTCTTCCATGTGCGACATGTTCCAGCGCGACCTCTACTACTCAATGGATCGTGCGCTCGTAATCGCGATTAAACGGTGGCGTGCAGATCCTGCTGTTGAGGAATGGAGCGCATCCAAGTTGCCGGCTTTCCTTGAGAGAAACATCATTACGCTCGGCAAGTGGGTACGATATGGCCATTCCGTAATATACGACCTGCTTGATTTCACGCGGCTCACTTCTGAGCAGATCGTCAGCCTGATTCTTGCGGGACTTTCCGCTAGGGCGGGAGATCTATCCGCGCCATTGGCATTGCCGCTTGTCGAATTAATCGCTGCTCATCTGTCTGGGAACGATGCGGTAGTGCTTTCCGAATGGTATTCAGACCGGCTTGTAACGCACATTCCATTAAATGATCGTGACCTGATCATTGCAGAGGATATTCCGACCGATCCTTCGACAGGTATTGCCCGGTATCTCTTCGCGATAATGACAGACGTCGATACAAGAATTAGGTGGAAGGCGGCACACGGGTTTCTTAGACTGGCTCTGCTGCAAGAACAACAGACAATCCAGGCGTTCGCTAGCCAGTATTTACGGACTGCTGACCTTCTGTATCGGCAGCCAGATGCTCCCTTTTATCACATCGCCGGCAGACTTTGGTTTTTGATAGCGACCGACCAGGCCTCATTCGTAGCTCCTACAATTGTCGCCTGTCTCCGCGATGCGGTTTGGAAGTTAGCAACAGATCCGTCGCTACCCCACGTCTTGCTGCGCGCTTTCGCACAAACGACCTTGATGAAGCTTGAAGAAGCGCAAGCAATTCACCTCTCGACCCAGGAGAAGAGGACCCTCACTAAGCTCAATAGATCACCGCTCAAGCGTGTGAAAAGAGAAGGCCCACGACCTGGCCGGAACAGCGAAAAGAGCACGACAAAACATGACTTTAATCCAATCGACACAATCCCATATTGGTACACCCCAATGGTTAACTGCTTCACAGATGTCTCCATGGCAGAGTTTCTGACGCTTGCTGACAATTGGATAAGTGAAATATGGAAAGTGCAGGCCGACATCGGAATATGGAAGGACGAGAAGAGACGCAATCGATTTTCGGAACATGACTGGGGCCTTTGGTCCAACGATCATGGATCCAAGCCTGTGATTGAAAGACCATCGTTGTATTACGAATGGCACGCGATGTGGTGCGTCATTGGTGAATTGCTTCCAGTCCGCACGTTAGTGCGATCGGACAACGACTGGTCATACGAGGATCTGTACAAGCAAATAGAAGATGAACTACTGACGTATCCGCCAATATGGCTCTACTCGTTACGGATGCCGAAACCGCTTGAGAATCAGTTTTGGTTCGAACCCTCAAGTTCAGAGGATATTGAGAAATGGATACAGGAACCCAACCTAACGTTTTTCTTGGACGAAATCGGGATTCCCAACGCTTCCACAACGATTGCGGTTGATGGCGGACACGAGACGCAAGCTCCGTGGTTTCGTTCCGAAGTGCATATACGTACGGCTCTTGTGTCTCCCGATCGAGCCGTTTCTTTGCTGAGAGCCCTCGCCTCAGCGGATCACTATCGGTATTTTGTACCCTCTGAAGGCCACGAATTGGAAATTAACAAAGGGCCATATCGCCTTCTCGGTTGGCTGAAAGACCCAGAGAGCAGAGATTCCGGCATTGACGATCATGATACCTTCCGTGCTGACATCAAGCCTTATGGAGATATTCCTGGTTCAATGATTACCGAAAAACTCAGCTTGCGATCTAAGTGGCCCCGCGACGAAATCATCCGAGATGATGACGGTACCGTGATCTTCTCACGCGAACGATGGTGCGATGACATTCCAATGGATAGCGGTCGCCGTCGCAGATATCATGACACGCCTACTTCCAAGGGAGAGAGACTCCTAATCGAGAAGCGCGCCCTAAAGTCATTCCTCGATTGCGAGGGCTTAGATCTGGTCGTTCATATCCAACATACGAGAGCGAATCGGGGGTACGACTATGCCAGCAGCGAAAGCAACGAAAAGCGCCACACGTACAACAGGCATTTTGTCCTCAGGAACAACGGCACATACGAAGACGCTTTTGGAAATTCTGGAACTTGGTAGAACCATCGTTAAAGAGATGGGACTCGATGATGATAACGACACTCTTGGACGATGGATGTGCCATCATGTAGCCGGGCTAATCGACCAAGCTGCCAACGGACAGCCGAATGAGAAACAGCGCGCAGCCGAGCGGGAAGCAGTATCCACAATTCTCGCGCTATGGGAAAAGCGTACGGCTCTTCCCGGCAATGCGTACCCATTAGCACGTTTTAAATTTCTGCTCCAATGCCTTGCTGCAACAAGCCCTGATGCTTCTGTCTGGGAAACGCACAACAAAGCACCGATGATTGATGCCGCCGGCAGCCTATTCCGTAATGCCGCGGCTATCGCCAATATTGCTTTGTCACTCGACTCGAAGCCGCCGCTCTTTGAGCAGAAAAGTCGACCGGAGTCCGATTTTTCCGCCAAGTTCCTGAAAATGATTGAAATGAAGATTCTCAGTGCAGGCGAAGAACTTGACGAGCGGTCAAAGTCGTTGCTGGAAGAGCACATCGAAAGTGAAGCCAAGCCGTTAGACAAACACACTAAGGAACTTAAAGCGCTTCTCAAAGCCATTGCATCGATGCAGACATCGCTCACGAAACTGGCGCAAGAAGTGAATGAGAAATTATTACCGACACCGCCTTTAACGGCCTCTACGGCGAGCCCCATTCTTCCCGATTGGACTATTAGCGTCGCTAAGAAGCCGCTTTCCCGAACTGCAATTACGGAATGTGCGGAAATCCTAAAGGAGGGAGCAGCCGTGGATGTGGGATCGGCCAAGCGTGGTTTAGGGAGCGCAAAAAAGATTGTTCTGGCCAAAAAAGGAAAAGAAATCATCGCTCTTGCCGCGTTGAAACCGTTCAGACCAAAATATGCCGCGACGATCGCGCAGCACAGTTCAGCGGCCATTGAACATGACGCCATCGAATTAGGCTATGTCGCAGTTCGACAGGCATACCGCCGAAAGGGACTGGGGCTAGATATGGTTCAGAGATTGCTCGATGGAGTGAATGATCCCCTCTTTGCCACAACCGCTTCCACTGCGATGCAAAAGATTCTATCCGCATGTCGTTTTACGAAATCTGGAAAACCATGGAATGGTCAAGCCGGGCGTCTAACACTTTGGAAGAGAAAACGAATTGAAAAATCCGTCTAGTAACCCGCTAACCTCCGTTCGCCGGGGCGGCGCGTAGCGGCGACCGGTTACAGAACCCTCTTCGCCGTGCACAGCCGCGAGAGCTATGAAGCTGGGGGCGGTCGAACTAAGGAATTTGCCCTAAAGGCTTGCCAATAGAGCTCACAGCCGGCACGCCGGGTTGGGAAGATCAGGTCTTGTCGAGGTCCGGTCTAGTTCATTGATCGGGGTGAGTGAGTCGTCCGTCGTCTCTGTGTCAAGCTCCTTGCATCGGAACCACTTGCCCAAACGGCGCTCTCCGAGCCTCCGTTGATGCCCAGATAACTGGAAAAGTCGGTGCGTCGTCTGGAAACGTCCCGCAGAGATCGGTGAGGAATACTAGCGGCTGCGGCACGATGCCACGTTCTCCAAGCCATTCGAAGCACGGGCGGAAATCTGTTCCGCCTCCGCCGACCGGAGAGAGTGAGACTGGCTGGCCGGCTTGATAGGTCTCCACTCTCTGAACGGCCGCGTCGAAGTAGAGCACATGCGCCAGCCGCGGCCTTTGTTCCGCCATGATCAATCGAATCTCTGTTTCGAAAAGGCCAAGTTGCCGCGCCCCGATCGACCCGGAGCAGTCGACAGCGATTGCGATCTCTCCAACCCCTTCCGAGGAGATCCCCGGAAGATAGAGCCCGGACCAAACATGGCGCCGGTTGGGACGCGTCCAGCTGTAGTCGGCGGGTATCGTGTCGGACCACACCCGCCGAAGCAACTCGCGCCAGTCCACTTTGGCATCCTTCGTTGCCTCCAGAACTCGGACCATACCTCCCGGAAGCTTGCCGGCGATCTTGGCGACCGTCTCCGCCTGTTCGACGGCGATCTGCCACTCACGTGCCTGCTCCGAAACTGAAGGGCCAGATTCTGCTTCCAGTTCCGGCGCGTCCAGGACCTGGCCCACCCCGCCCGGAGTCGATGGGGCGGAGGGTTCCTCGCCACAAGGATTGTTCTGAAGAGAGCCATCCTCCGATCCGCCTGAACCATTTCCTGGCTGGCTCTCAGACTGGCCGGTGGAGCCCTCCTCCTTTTCGCCCTCCTCGATCAGGTTGTAGATCCGCTCCGCGCTCATCGCGCAGAACCGGTTGTCGACGAGAACGTCTTTGGGGAGCGTCAGGCCTGCATCCAGCAGAATCGGATTGATGGCATAGTCGCAGGCCATGTTCCAGCGTGCCTGCTGGCGATCGCCGCGCCGGGTGTGGTGCTGAAGTGCCGGATGCATGACCTCGTGAGCCAGGACGCCGGCCAGTTCGGCCGCATTCAGCGTGTCCACAAATTCCGGGTTGTAGAAGAGCGATACCCCGTCCGTGGCCATTGTCGCGATCGAACTGGACGGCCTGCCCCCAAGCCGGAACAGCAAGGTACCGAAAAACGGGTGGTCTAAAAGGAGAGTTGTCCGCGCCTTCTGAATGCGGACCTCGCTCGGGATCTGGTGGTGGTGGTGATGATGGTGGTTCATGACGCCGGAGCCTCCATGTAGGCTGCCATGTGCACGAAAATGTCGTCGGCGCTTACGGCACTTGCCGTCGTTTCAATCTCTGAACGCTGCCCGCGCTCGCGCAGTACAGTGTCTATCTTCGTTAGGATCTCAGCCGCATCGTTCGCCGTCGCCGCGCGCAGGATCTCGCTTTTCTTGAGGTCCCGAGCGGTATATCCGCAGAGCCGATTCTTGATCTCCTCGGCAAAGTGATTGAGTTCTTCATCTTGATTCACGTTGAGACGTGGGAGCAGATCCACGAGTTCACCGATGTTCGTTACAAGCGACGCGTGAAAGCGCGACTCCGGCTCGTTGAGTCGCTCGATCATGTGCGAAACGACGGCCTTTAGTCGAGTCCAGAGATCCTCGGTTCCCTTCTGAAGGGATTGCCGCACGTTCTCGTCGATCTCTCGCGCGACCCGCGCCTGTTCTTCCTCGGAAAGCGTCACCCGGAAATCGTTCCCGCTCGGGATCGGCAGGACTTCGAGTTTGACCCCAAACTTGTTCCGTAGTTTGTCCGTCGATGGATAATCTTCTTCCCGGAAGAGCCCGTTCAGCTCCGGACGGACCTGCTCGATGTAGCTGGGGTAGACGGCCAGAAACTCCTCTACCTGTTGCGCGAAGGCTTGCTCGAACTCCCTCATCTTCGTGGTCAGCTCGAAATAGAAGTGTGCTGGTAGGAGACGATAGCCCTCGTCGGACCAGGGCAGCGTGATCTTGTAGAAGTACTGGCGAATCTGGCCGGAGAGCGAGCGCAGGGATTCGAGTCTCTCCGCTTCACGAAGCAGCTGCTTGTTGTAGCGGCCGGCGCCGGCATAGGCCCCGTGCTGCTCGGCAACTTCCCGGCTGACCTTTCGGTCATGTTTGATCGCGGTCCAGACACTGATGTGGATCGCTGCCAGCATTGCGCGTTCGGTAATCATTGCAAAACCTCCCGGTGTTCCACGCCGAAACGGATGAACTCCGGCGTGTGGGTAATGGCCCGATCGCGCGCAGCGGCATCGCGCATAGCAAGTACGCGCATCTCGGTCGGCATCCGGTCGAGATACCGGATCCCTTTCGGGATTGAGTGGTCAGTCAGTGCGCGCCCTAGGGCCGTGGCAATCGCAATCCGCGCCGATGGCTCGTCTGGCAGCGGCGCTGCGTCGGGGTTGAGGAGAATTTCGTCGATTGACGGCAGCTGCCGGAAGAGGCGCAAGAAGGCCACCAGTTCTGTGGTTGCCGCCTCTCCGATCGTTCCTTCGAGCAGCTGCGCCTCGATCTCGGTAGTGCCCGCGAAGAAACCGCTCTGCTGCCGGCGCGCGAAACCGCTCAGGACATTCGAGGCCATCTCCCAGGAGCGGGGCGTCGGCCACGCATTCATGTCAGTGGTTGCGTCGGGGTCGTGGAGCAGCGCCGGTTTGAAGCGCAAGAATGCGATGATCTCGGGACGAATTCTCGTCTTGACGGCCCATTTGCACCAGTCCATGAAATCGGGTTCGAGATCGAGATGAACGAAGCGGTTCCGCAGCGGCCGCGGCATCGAGAAGTGAACGCCTCGTTCCGAAGCCGGATTGCCGGCCGCGATCACCACCCAGCCATCCGGAAGCCGGTACTCGCCCAGTTTGCGATCAAGGACGAGTTGGTAGCAGCCAGCCTGAGTCATCTGGGGCGCCGCAGTCAGCTCGTCGAGGAACAGAATGCCCTCGCCGCTTAGTGGAAGGAATTTCGGCGGCACCCACTCCGCGCGATCTGCGGAGATCCGTGGCAGGCCGCGCAGATCGACAGGATCGAGTTGCACCGCTCGGATGTCGAGGAACTCGCACTTCCGGTCGGCAGCGACCTGGGCAACAATCTGCGACTTGCCGACGCCGCAGGCGCCCCAGACGTGCAGGGGCACACGTTCACTGATCAGCGCATGAAGCGCCTCGTAGAGTTCAGAAGGTTTCATGGACCTGGTGATCCTTTTCAAAGAGAAGAAATAGTCGGAAGGAAGTTCTTGAGGAAGACAGAACGACAACGGCGTGACCAGTACATCAGTGCCGACCTTTTTTGTCAGGTCGCAATGTCAAGGTATTCCTGCTGCGGTTCCAGCACTGCCTGCGTCAGATTTGCGTCCGGCCTTGGACAGATAAAGTAAGATTTGCCGTAGTGGAAACATGAACAGACAACAGAGTTGGTTCGAGTTTGGAGATAGACGTTCACGCAGCATGGATCGCGATGCTTGGATCGCACTGCGAGCGGCGAAGAAGACCGCCGACTTTCCAGAAAGGTTCAGGCCTGGCTATGAGGACGAGTTTTTCGGAGCTGTAACAGCGGCTATCCCAACGAGGAAACGGAAAATTGCCGAGAAGGTGATAAATTGGCATCAATTGGGTCTGATGGGAGACAACGGCCCGTGGTTCGAGCACAAAACTTACCATCGGTCCGATGAATTCCATACCTACCCAGAAGACGTAAAGGGAACCCACCTTGTCTTGTGTCAGCGCGGAACACAGAATGAACACCAGGAATGGCACCCGCATCCTGATCTTGTACTAGGCTTGAATCTGAAGCGGGAGGGTGATGTCTGGCTCGCGGTTGAAGAGGGATACGCGCCAGTCATCCGGCTTTCTCGAAATCCAGATGGGGCGCCTGATCTACTGGAAATCAGATCGGAGCACTTAAAGGATTTCCTTGCCGCTATCAACGCGTGTCTCTGTGTTTCCACCTACAGAAGCCGGGAAGTCATTGTTGCGGAGAAGCCAGACTTCCCATGGTCGGAGGATCCAACAGTCGCGGAGGTCGAAGGCCAAAAATGGCAAGGAAGTATTACCCCTATCAATGAGCATGGCCTTCGCTTCGGAGAAGAGATTGCCGTTCTCCATGTCGGTCGAAAGAACTTCGATATGGGACAAGATGTGCCGGAAGTCGGAATCGAAGACGACTTCGAAACAAAATCTTCCACGAGGCAGGTCAGAGGAACCAAGCTCTTTCGCGTTTGGGGCGAGTTGTGGAAGGTTGAGTTTATCGAGCCTGGGTTGCATAGTCCGAGAGTGCGGCACGACGATGTATCCTCGCAGGTTTTCTTTTGTATCGATGGCGCCGGCAATCGAAGAAGCGCAGACGAGTTGGGTCGCAAGGGGCAGTGGCTCTGGTTCAGACCCGATGTTATCAACAAAGCGCTTGAGTTTAGGGGTTCCTTGCTGGGATGGTATACGGCTCAAACAGGCGGGATTGATTTCGGAGCGGGAGGGAATGTTCCCTTCGGGGTGAATGATCTCGGACTCGTGAACGTCTACGCGAAGGACATCGGCAACTCACATATTTGGCAGCAGCAAATTTGGGTTGGTTTCAATGTCGCGCCAGACGGAGGAGTTTCGGGCGAGTTGCTCATGGCGCAGGCTCAAGGAACCCCCGCCCACACCCAGGCTCCTGAAGCGTTCTTGAAGAAAAGCATTGAAGTGTTAAATCAGAACAGTAGAGCCCGGTTCGGATTCGAAGTGATAAGACCACATGCCGACCATGAGAGATTGGTTCGTTCCATCCACAGATTTAGAGCTATAGACGAACCCGGGTCTTACTCCCTCGCAAAAGATATTGCGAGAATGACCGCGGACAGCATAGATTCGCATAGTCTCCAAAACATAGTTCCCATTCCACAGGGTCAAAAACGAGGATCCCTAAAATCTCTTGAAAGCGTGTTGGGCACCGTCATCGATTCGCGCGATGCTGCTCGCATCATGGCCCCGCTTTTCGGCGCGTATGATCTGCGTCTGGCTGACGCGCACCTCGCAACATCCGACATAAATGACGCATTTGAGCGGGTCAATGCCGAGCGTGCGACACCATGGATACAGCAGGGTGCGCGTCTTCTCCACGCGGTCGTGAGCTCGTTGACGCAGATAGGATCCGCTTTTGCGCCGGTCGCCCAAAGCTCTCCTGGGCGGGGTGCATGAATTCGTCGTTAGAAATCACAATACGGAGCAGCATCTCGGATCTACGATCCGGGTTCTTGCTTCCCGAGGTTGGTACCGAGCCGGCTCATCGTTGTGGCTAGCCATTCTCTCGCCTCGTCACCGAACTATCGATCATTCGAGCGAGCGCGGCCGTGGCTGGGCATCGGTCAGAAGCGTAGTACATCATCACCCAAGAGGAGGTTTTCCGTTCTGTGTGCGCTCCCACTGGCGTATAGGTCCGTTGCTAGTCGTTGTATTACCGCGTTGTGATACAGACCGAGCCAGATTAGCTTTTGCTTTACTTTTTCCGGTTGCTTCGTAACGTCCTCCCGTAGGCGATTCATCACAAAATCGCGATGTTGGCTGAGGAGTTCACAACCGTCTCTCCACTCATCCATCCAAAAACACTGATGGGTGGCGTTGAAGAGATAGTCGATGAAGTAAGCACCATCGTCTCCACGCCGCAAAAGTCTACCGACCAGACCATGGTCGTCGTTTGCCAGGAGCCTGACAGCAAGGTCGCGATCCACCACAATCCGGGGGTAAACCGCGAACTCCGACTCAAGGCGATACGCCTTCACAAGGCCGGGACCGAACGTCACGTCGTCGCTTGCGACGATCTGCCCATAACAGACACCGCCCCGGATTAGAACATTCTCCGTAGTGGCCAGATTGAACTGTGTACTTGCCAGATAACCGATCTCTTGAACGGCCTCGCTGTACTGCAAGTCACCAATTACAAAGCGCGTCCGAATAGTTAAATCAGAGAAGTTTTCCGAAACGAAGTTCGGTGCTGAAGTTGCATCCTTACTCCGTCGAATTTTCGGATTGAAGCCAAGGTCGTCACGTACCGCTTGCAGCAGATCAGCAATCTTACCAACCCGTTCCGGTCGCGAGGCGCTCTCCCGAATCATCTCGCTAAAGCCGAGAATATCGACATATGAGATGATCGCATCACGGTACTCGGGCTGTTCTGTTTCGCTCACGCTGGCTCCAAAGCATCTATCTTTCATTCATAGTTTTAATGCATGGAGAGGGTTGTTCGAAGAACAAGTGCACGAAGACCCGAAGTAAAGATTCAGTTTTTTCGCGTTCCCATCATTGAAGACAATCATCAAATGGGCGCAATCAGTTCCGGTGCGTTGTTTCGAACATTTCCCACTGCGCTTCCCACTTTCCACGCTTTCATTTCTTCCGCTGGATAGGGCCTGAGCAAATCGATCGGAGGATGAGCGGGCTCACGCGGCTCAAGCCATCGCTGATAATCCTTCGGCGCCAGGATCACGGGCATACGATCATCGATTCCAGCAATTCATTTGGGTCGGTGGTCAGGACTGTGTACGTCTCCAATACTTGGTTTTTTGCCTTGTCCTTCCACCTCTCCCATAAACCCGCAAAAGCGAACAGAGAATCATCATGCAAGCTAATCGCGTACGGCTGCTTCGTTTTTGCGTCCATTTGTTGCCATTCGTAAAACCATTCCGCAGGAACAAGGCAGCGTCGGCGCTTCATCGCCTCTCGGAATGTTGGGCTGGTAGTGAAGGTCTCTGACTTCGCATTGATCGTGGAGAATCCAACCTTGGGATCCTTCGCCCAGTACGGGACAAGGCCCCAGCGCATTACTGTCAGTTCCCGTTGGCCGTCGCGGTCGAGCCGAACGATCGGCTGAAAGTCTGTGGGGGCGATGTTGTACGAAGGTGCGAGATACGTCTCATCGAAGACATTTGTGTTGTGCGCTTGCATCCATTCCGCAATGCGCTGCTTGTCTGCCCGTCTACCGTATCGTCCACACATGGCGCGAGATTAACACTCCGACCAGCAGCACGCGATGCCACTGCGCAGCTTTCGCGTTCTGCCATCTGTCTGACGCATCAATGAATCTCCTTCACCTGCTCCGGCACCTTGCGGAATACGCGATTGAATAACGCAAGCTGTAGATACTGCGCGGCTTACAGCGGCGACCGGTCGGCCTTCCTGCAAGGCCGGACGCCACTGATGAGTTGTGGATATCACCTGGAAAAGCGGGTACGTGGGCGGGGCCGAAGTCATTCAAGCCGCTTCGTCGCCTTCTTCGACCTCGCTCTCGGCGTACGCTTCCTGGAAGATCTCTTCGTCCCGATCGATCTCAAGTTCATCGGAAGGCGCCCGTGCGGCGTCGGCTTCACGGACTCCCGCAGGCTCCGGCTCAGTATCGAACAGACTGGCTGCCTTGGGAGGTTCGACTTTCGCCGGAGGTAGTGTTTCCGGCACTACTGCTGGCTTGTTCGGATTCACCGCGGGGTCCCTCTTCGTTATCTTGCTCCCGGGCTTCTTTTTCGCTTCGGCTCTGGCGGTTTTGGACGCTTCCTCCATCTCTGCTTTGGCTCGTTCGAGCGAGTTCTTCAGTTCGAGGTGGCTGGATACGAAATGGAGCAGAGTCTGGGGAAGCTCGCGGTCGAGATCCTCGATGGTGCCGGTGACGCTGACCGGCGTCGTCAGAGCATCGTTCTCACCGTCGGTGATTTTCTTTGGAATAACGTTCACACGGAACCTGTCCTCTTCGACGTGGCTCACGGTGAACAGGACAGCGCGATGCCGCAGAAGCGGCGCAAGTTCTTTGAACATGGGAATGGGTCCTCCGGAATGGAGATGGGGTTGAGAATTTCAAGATGCTGTTATTTCAAGGAAAGAGTGGCTTTAAGATTTATCGCCCACAAGGGCAACGGATCGAACCACTGAATTGTCGTCGGCGAGAGGATACCCAAAAGTTGATAGCCTTGTTCCGCGGAGTTATCGAAAAGAAGTGTGTGGTCAGCGCGACGGATGGCGACCGGGAGGTTTTTGAAGCTTCTACTAAAACGTCGCCTAACATCCACCTCCGGAACATCATGCCCGCCGCTCAATACGCGCTGCGCGATCCGAGACAGATTGATTTCGACCTTTTCCGTTCCAATGTAAACCAGCACGATCTCAAAGCCCAGAGTTCGTGCGCCAATCATCATCTCAAGGTAGTTCTTGCCGGAGAGCGTAGTCTCAATCGAAAAGCTCTGATTTCGTTCCAGATATTCCTTGGCCAGACGAAGAACTTCCCGTCCCGCGGCAATAGGCGAGGCTGTGGCTGCTGGACTAATCGGTTTTCTAAATGCATCCGGGTCCAAAAGTGGGAAAGGGGAGAAGACTTCCGGGTTACCACTGGTCAGCGTGCTCTTTCCCGCTCCGTTTGCCCCGGCGATGAGCGTGAAGACAGGAGGTGTCACCGCGCAGCAGCTGGAGCACTGGAATGAGGCTCACGCGATTTCACACGCGGCGCCTTGGCCTCGAGGCGCTGGCGGTCCTCTGCCAGCTTTGCTCTCGCTCCCTCTGCCAACCGTCGCGCGAACTCCAGCCAATCCCGCTTCATATTCATAGTTTAACTCCGTTGGTATTTACGGTGTCCACATCGCTTCCTGATCCTCCTCCAGAGGTCGGGGTCCACAGGAAGCGCAGTCATTTGGCCGGTTCCGGCGTTAAAGAATCCGCCATGATGGATGAGCCTGCCGTAACGGAAAAGTCTCGCCAGCATGGCCAGGGCGCTCGCCACGAGGGTTTGGCTGATGAACGGCTCTTGGCGTTCGAGTGCCTCGACGGCGGAACAACTGGGCAACGGGTCTTCGCCGCCAGCCGCATCCGCGATCTCCGGATAGAGTTCGCTGACCGTCCGCATGCGTTCTGCCTTGCGGCGATTCCTGCCGTTGAGCGGCTGGCCAAGGACATACTGCCCGCTGGACGCGTTGTTGCCAAGATCGAGCCAGTAAGCGACGTAGCTCGACTTCTTGCACACGCTTCGGTCAATGACGGCTCGTGCGGCTCGTGTGTCCACGCACCCGATCAAGAAGTCCGGATAGCGATCGCTGCTGGATCGAAGTGTTGCCTCATCGAACCACACCGGCTGGGCGTTCCACTTCGTTCCCCAGAACAGGTTGATACGGTTGATGAGGACGGTCGCCTTGTTCTGGCCCACATCGGACCAGGAGAACGGCTGCCGAACGCAATTGGTCTCGGATACTGTGTCGCCATCCATAAGGGTGACTTCGAGGCCACAAGGATGTCCCCACGCCCTAATCGCCTGGTGCAGATACGGTAAGCCCATCACAATAGCGCTCCCCGTGCCACCGGCGCCCACCACCAGAATCCGCACAGGCCGGCGACCAAGCATGCCAGACGGGAGAAAATGCTCGACCCGCATAGGACACTACCTCCCCTGAATGAATTGTGCGAGCGTCTGCGGCAGCTGAATCAACGCGTCGGTGGGAAACGGTCTCCGCTTGCCTGCGAGTTTGGCCCACAAAGCATCGTGGCCGCCTTGCTGGCGAGTGAGTCGCCCAACATTGGCGTGCGTGAATGCGCTCTCGTAAAATCCCTGCTCCCAAGCGCCGATTGATACCACAGAAGCGCTGTCAGGACTACGCATCGTTCCGAGGCACACAGAACCGTCGTCGGATAGATTCCAGAATGGAGCGACGGCAAGCGAGGTGTGGGTGTTTGGCCGCTTGTTTCCGCACAGCGCCCGGATCTTTAGATCCCCGTGCGCCACCCTCCACACCAGCGGCGGTTGGGGAAAGTTCTTTCCGTCGAGGATCTGGGCTTTTCCCTCCGAGTTTTCAAAAAACATGCGGCGCACACATCGAGGTGTCCACCAGGCGATCATGCGGTCGGTCTTTGCCAGAACATTTTCAGGAAGGAGCTCGGCAACGGCGCCGCCGGACAGCGACTCGGCCAGGTCCTCGATGAACGCGGTCGTCAAGGGCTGTGCCGGCCCAAGCAACGGAGGGCCTTGTTGCTGAGTCGTTACCGTGTGCCGCGTAATAAAGCTGCGCCGGTTCTCGCGGTAAATGAGTAGTGCATCACGCAGCTCGAAGCGATGCATTTCCCCGATCGAAACTTCGACCTTCATCGCTCGCCTCCCAGCATTGAATCACTTCGATTAACTTGCAGACCTCGCGGTTCACCAGCACAAACCTCTCGGCAGCACGCATTGCCGCAGAGCACTGTTCTGCATTGTCGAGTGTGAACACCGCACGGAAGGCTGGTTCCGCTGAACCTTCCAGCATGTGCTGGCTCTCTTCGTCGAAGCAGGCCGCGACCGCGTCATGCATCTCGAAGACGATCAACAGCGCGGGCAGCGGCGGTCCATCGTAGTACCCGTCGAAGTCCTCGGGTTCGAAGGATCTCGCTCGAACCCTGGCGAGCTTCGCAATCGTCTCGACGTGCCCAATCCAGTTCCGGTATCTTCCATACCGGTGACGCCATAGCAACCGCCGGTAATTAAGACGCCACTGCTCCGATTCGTGTTTGAGACTCTTGCGGATGCACTCGGGCAAAGCCTTGTCGACTTCAGGAAACTCATACTGATCTCGATTGGCCGGGTCGTCCTCCTGGGCATACTCGATCAGGTTCTCCTCATAGGCTTGCGCATCGCTGTGGTCGTAGATTCGCATCACGCGATAGAGCGAGCGGATGAGCGTCCAATAGAAGGCTGCCCCCAACCCTTCCTCCTCTGATTCGAGGGCCCGCAAGGCCGGCCCGATCTTCAGAAAGCCGCACCCACTGCAGTCAATGGTGATGGCCAGTTGTCCCGTGCTCAGTCCTGCGCTGTCCGCGCCCATCACGTCCGTTACCTCGAGGTGATATTCGACGTTGCGTTCGAATAGCTCAACCGTCTCGGCACCGATTCGGTTCAGGATCGAGCGCCGCACAAGAACAAGCGGATCCTCACCACATTCGAGCCACAGTTCCGGTGTGCCCAGCCCCATGCGGACGAGAATCGCGCACAATTCGTAGAGCATTTCACCATTGACTTCGTGGCTGTAGGTGACCGGCTGACGACCCAAAGATGGCAATGCCTGAACGAAAGCCGGGGCCAGAGTCTCTACTGGAGCGGCGGCAGGATTTCCGTGGGCGCCGCCAGCGTCCGCAAGTCGTGCGCGTGATAGCGAACAAGCGCGTTGGTCACGGCGTCCGAGAGTTCGAGGGATTCTTTGCATCGGAGGTGTCTCACCAGAAGTTCATTCTGTCGACTCGGAGGAGCAGCTGCCCTGGCCTTGAAGTCGGCGATCAGGTCCTCGGGATTCATTCGCCGTCTGTGCACAGTTATCCCTTCGAACCGATAGCCCGCCTGAACGTGTAGCGAAGAGCGCTACCGGTGTCCTCCGGCCCTTCAAGTGTCGCTGTGGCTATTTCCGGCCAAGTTGGCGTTAGCAAGTCCCTAACTTGATCTACGGAGAGATTCGGCGCGGGATCGGGGATGCGAGTTCCGTTGTAGAAGAATTCTCGCTGCAAAACTTCTACTTTGAGACCACTCATGAATAGCTTCACCTTGGTTGTCGACATTGGGTCGGCGTAGGATTTGGGCGTGAAATCTGATTCAATGGACAGGAACAACTGAATCCGAAAGGACCGAGATGGGACTGAACGAAATTATTGCTGCGCTCGACGACGAGATCAGCCGGCTCGAACAAGTGCGCAGTCTTCTGGCTGGCACAAAAAGCAACGTGATTCAGGCGGCAACTTCATTCGCATTCGGCGCCAATCAAGGCAAGACTCGCAAACCGCGTCACCTGAGTGCCGAAGCCAGAGCGCGCATCTCGGCTGCGCAGAAGAAGCGCTGGGCTAACCAAAAGAGGGCAGCGAAGAAAGAGGAGGCGAGCTAGCTCGAAGCTCTCTCTGATTGCGCGGCACGACAACAATCGCCAGCTATGACGTGGTCCTTCAGCTCTCTTCAGGAGCAACCACTCGTCCCGCCGCAGTTCCTGCACACATAGCAGCTTCCGTTGGGAGTCATGAGCTCGCCGCACGAGCGACACGCTGGCCCATCACCAGGCTGAATTGCCTGTGACGAAATCGGTACAACCCTATTTGACTCGTTTGAAGCACTGTCGGTGCCGGTTGCAGAAAACAAAGCGAGTTGAGTCCCAGACAAAAAGCGGAGTTCGAGCCAACGGAAGAGATAGTCCATGATGGACTTCGCATATCCCAGTTCCGCGTTGCCGGTCCAGTCCGAAGGCTCAAAACGCGTGTGCGACAACTTATCGCAAAGCACGCGCAAAGGGACACCGTGCTGGAGGCTGACCGAAACGACCGTTCCGAAGCATTCCATCAATCCCGCAATCGTTGAACCCTCTTTGGCCATCCGAATGAAAATCTCACCGGGCTGACCGTTGGGGTAGAGCCCTACAGTCAGGTAGCCCTCATGCCCCGCGACCCCGAAATGATGCGTGATCGCCGGACGCTCGTCGGGAAGACGGTGGCGGTTGGCGGCCGGCGGGCCAAGGAGTTCCGACTCGTGCCCTTCTGCTATATCGGCGGTGGGTACATGAGAATCGTCTTCGAGCCGGACTGTCTGTACTGTCGCTTCTCTGGAATCTCGAGACGCTGAAGTTCCGATATCCATAGCTTGCCTCCTGGCTTGCATTGGGGTTCTGTGTTGGCTTGCCCTCTTTCTCACAGGAGAGGGTTGTAACCCGAGACCGGAATTCGGTCAAACGGCCGATCGCCCTTACAGACAGCTCGGATTCCGCGATGATCGTGCAAGCAAGAGCTGTGCCTCGACGACGCAAGACGGAGTCCTGGCACAGCCAGCATGAGGGCCATCAAGCCGCGGCCTGCCGCAGTTCCTTGAGCTTGCGGTAGAAAGTCGTCTTGCCGATGCCCAGCAGCCGCGCCGCTTCGACTGGCTTCCGCTTGGACTTTCTGTAAGCCGCCACAATCATCGCGCGCTCCATCGCATCAAGCGTCGGGAACGGTTCGATGCCCGAAATCGGCCCGGAGTGCAGTGGGAGTTCCCGAGTAACACGAGATTCCTGCAATTTCGCCGCTGTGGCGGAGATCAGTTTTGAAGCTTCCAGAAGGTTTTCGAGACACTGGGAGTCCTGCTGGATCACCACCTTCTCGACCACGAGCTCAACGACGTTCACGATGGGCGCGGGCAGCGCCTTCCCACAGCGGCGGCAGTTCGCCTGGTCCGCCCACTGCACCAGTTCACACTGTACACAACGAATCTTTGCGCGCTCTTCGCACATGGGTTTCACCTCTTGAAGTTGATGGTTGTTGATTGTTGGATGTCTCAGCCGAACAGATTGAGCTGTACCGGCTGTTCGGTGGTCACCGTCGACCGCCATGGCGGAGAATCAGGCCGTTGCTTCTCCCGAGACGGCGGGACTAAATGGATGCCCGGGACGTTGCTCTCCGGCGGGAGCGATGGGGGCAACATGCCATGGTCTGCGGTCTCTCCGCTATCCTGCGCAGCTGGCCCCACATGCTTTGCACGCTCACGATCGAGCTGCCGCCATATCTGATCGGCAGATTCGCCGACCCCGGCTTTCTCGACCAACTCCCGCGCCATCGCGGCCATCAGGTCCTCATCCGCATCGAGCGACTGCAGACCTTCGCCGGAGAACTTGCCCTCCATCATGAGTGCCACAAGCATCTTTCGGCCCATGAGCCGCAGACAGATTTCCTGCATCGTCCCTTCGTAGGTGAGGAACTTCACTCGCACAGGATGTCTCTGTCCGATACGCCAGGACCGCCGGCTGGCCTGACGCAGCGTGTGCAACGAATAGCCGGTCTGGCAGAAGTAAAGCGTCGGAAATGCCAGCAAATCAAGGCCAGTCTCCACCAGTTTGGGATGGCAGACGACCACCTCGACTCCAGAGTCAAGCTGCCGGTCGTACCACTCCTCCCGCTTCTGCGTGGGTACCGAGGCGCGCAGTACAGCAACACGCAGCCCCGCGGCCGACAACACCTGTTCGAGGCGCCCGTTGACGTCCTTCTCGCCTGTATACGTCGCATAAATCTGACAGCGGCGGCCCTGCCGCAGTTCGTTCTGCACGTCCTCGATCAGGGAGGACTCTTTGGGGTACACAACATCCTGGCGCAATTCCTTCGGCCGTGCGACCAGAAATTTGTAGTACTCTTTCGTGGCCGGGTCGAACGCCCGCGCCCAGATCTCATCGAAGCCATACGGATGGTCGGCATAGAGGAGAAGAGCATTGAGCAGGACGCTCATCAGGCTCTTGTTGCCGCGATTTTCCGCCATGGCGCTGCGAAGCGCCTTTTCCAGTTCTTCGTAGGCTTCCCGAAGCTCTCCGCTCATCTCGCACGAGAGCACGCTTTCGGTATATGGCGGCAGGTTGTCGGCGATGTCCTCAAGCGCGAGAAATGCCGTGGTCGACATCAGGAATTTGCCAAACAGCAGTGGTGATGCGCCTGGTTTCCTGAGTACCTGAACAGTTTTCTTCGGAGCGCGCGTGCAGGCGTTGTCTTCTTCGCGGATCTTCTCGATGGTCTCAAGGACTCCGTACTGCTCCTGAAAGCTTCGCCGGCCTTCGCCTCCATAAGCGAAGCCATCGGACGCCATCATGTGCGGTTCCATGCGATAGAAGACGTTGAAAAGATCGTCGGCATAGCCACCCATCAGCGTTCCGGTGAGGGCGACGAGCCGTCGACCTGCACGCGCCAGAACTCCAAGAGCATTCCCTTGCGCCGTGTCGCCGGCCAGCTGGTGCAATTCATCGGCAATTGCGAGATCAAACCAGCTTTTCATGTACCGGCCAATAAATTCGACTGGCGCCATACGCTGGATCTTCTTGCCGTCCGCTTGCCACAACGGCGAGAACATGGTCGTTCCCCCCTGTGAGCGTTCAATCTGTTCACTGATCTTGAGATTGTCGAAGTCGAGCCGTGTGAGCCGCCCGCCTTCCGGATTCTCGATGGACAGTCCTGTGTCGGGATTGATCACGCCGCCGAGTTCCGGCCCGCATTTCGCTGTCAGAAATGCATGGCGCCAGAAGTAGGAGAGCTTTCCCTTATCCTTCGGAATGATGAACACGGAGCACCGCGGAACGCGGCCCATCCACCCCTTCCTGCCCATGCCCCGGAGTTCGGCCAGGGACATTTGCATGCCTTCATAAACGACACGCCCCTTACGCAGGCGCACTTCAAGGACTCCATGCGGCTGGCGGGGATCGCCACCATTGCGCATGTCTTCAATGAGAAAGGTGCGCACAAACGGAATGGTCTGGATCGCCTCACGCGCCCACTTCTTCCCTAGGTGCGAAGGGCACATCACCAGGATCGTGCGTGCTTTGAGAATGTGTGCGAGGCCCAGAGCCATATAGGTTTTACCTGCCCCACATTCGGCCACAATTCGCGCGGCACGGGAAGACCTGAAATGTTTCGCCAGACCGCCAATCGCGATAGCCTGCGCGGGCAGCGGAGCGCGTAACAGGGTGGAGAGCTCACGGGGAATCTCGTCCGTCGTTCTCTGCAGCGGCGGGTACATCTCCAGAATGCGCATGCCGAGCTCACCTGCGTTGATACGCAGATAGCCATAAATGTCCGTGATCTCCATCAAGCACCTCTGGAATTGAATTTGCTTTTGATTTCCCAACCTGGATGCAGCTGTGCTCAACGTCTTAGCCGAAGGTGAATCTTGCTATTCTTGACATACTATGTTGCAAATAGTAGTTTGCGGATATGAAGAAGAAACCTCAATACCGAGATCTCTTCCCCGGTGCGATGGAACTGATGATTCTGAAAACTCTGAGCTGGAAGCCAATGCATGGCTACGCCCTTGCTCAGCGTCTCAGGGACATTTCCGAGGATTACCTCCAGATCGAGGAAGGCTCCTTCTATCCTGCGCTGCAGCGAATGCTGAAGGCGGGCTGGCTGGATACGGAAATGGGGCTCTCTGCGAGAAACCGTCCGGTACGAGTCTTCAAGGTGACCGAGGCAGGAAGGAAACACCTCGAACATGAGCTTGCAAGCGTCGAGAAGATGTTTGCCGGATTCAATCGTGTGCTTGCACTGGCAGGAGAGTAGGAGGTTCCGTGGGTTGGCTTCGACAGTTGTTCACTCGGCAGCGTCGCTACAACGAGCTTTCCGAGTCGATCCGCGAGCACCTCGAAGAGAAGATCGCCGACCTGACGGACCGCGGATTGACGCGGCAAGAGGCGGAGAGAACCGCACGCCGCGACTTCGGCAACGTAACTCGGATCGAGGAACGCAGCCGCGAAGTCTGGCAATGGCCTACCGTGGAGGGCATCGTGGCTGACGTGCGATTTGCTCTCCGGCAACTGATCAAGTCGCCCGGGTTCACGATCACAGCCGTGCTGACTCTGGCGCTGGGAATCGGCGCAACTACGGCGATCTTCACACTCGTGCAGCAGGTGATGTTGCAATCGCTCCCGGTCACCAGCCCAGATCAGTTGTGGCGCATCGGCGATGAACCCCACTGCTGCGACTGGACTGGATACAGCCAGGACAGCGACGATGAGCCCGGCAACTGGACTCTTTTTTCCTGGGAAGCCTACAGGCAATTCCGCGCAAACACGCCGGGATTCCAGGACCTGGCAGCACTCCAGTCGGGTAGCATGCCCTTGAGAGTGCTGCGCCCCGGCTCATCGGGACCGCCCGATACAGCCAATGGCGAGTTTGTCTCCGGTAACTTTTTTCAGACTCTCGGCGTTTCCGCCTGGCGCGGAAGGCTCTTCGTCGACGCCGACGACCGGGATGGCGCGCCGCCGGTCGCAGTCATGAGCTTCCATGCCTGGCGGGAGAAGTATGGCTCCGATTCCTCGGTCGTCGGATCCACATATTCGATCAACCATCAGGCCTTCACGATCATCGGTGTGGCCCCGGCGGGTTTCATTGGAGCCAAGATGGCCAGTTGGGGATTGGCGGATATCTGGATGCCGCTGGCGACCGAGCCGTTGCTGTTGGGGACAACCGCCCGAATTAAAAACACCCGCGTCGATTGGCTGGACTTGATCGGGCGCGCGCGCCCCGGAACGAATCCGAAAGCCCTCCAGGCTCAGCTTCAGGGTGAATTGCAGGGTTGGCTGTCCAGCCACCTGGCCGACATGACTCCGCAGGAAAAAGCTGTGTGGCACAAACAGAGTCTCCGCCTGTCGCCCGGGGGCGCAGGTTTCTCGTTTTTGCGCAAGGCTTACAGCAGGGATCTGCTGCTGCTCATGGTCACGGCCTGTTGCGTGCTGCTGGTGGCCTGCGCCAATATTGCCAACCTGCTGCTGGCCCAGGGGCTCAAGAAAAGACACCAGACGGCAGTACGCGTAGCGCTGGGAGCCTCGCACGGGCGCCTGGTCAGAAAAGCGCTGCTCGAAAGCGTTACGCTTTCCCTGATCGGCGGCGCGGCCGGTGTGGCCGTGGCCTGGGCGGGAGCCCGGTTGATTCTTTATCTCGCTTTCCACACGCAGAAACAGAGCAGCTGGATTCCGGTCCAGGCTTCGCCCTCAACAGTGGTCCTGCTTTTCGCGCTAGGAGTCTCGGTACTCACGGGCGCGATCTTCGGAATGATGCCGGCGTGGATGACCTCGCAAGCCGATCCGGTGGAGGCGCTGCGTGGCGCCAGTCGTGCCATCGCCGGCGGCGGTCACTGGGCGCAGAAGGCGCTGGTCATTGCGCAGGCTGCTGTATCGCTGGTGCTGCTGAGTGCGGCTGCGATGCTGGGCGATAGCCTGCGCAATCTGGAGCACCAGGACTTCGGATTCAATCCGGATGGCCGCTACCTGGTTTCCATCGGTTCACCGTTGCTGGCGAACTATAAGCAGGAGCAACTGGTCCCGCTCTATCGTCAGATTCAAGACCGTTTCAAGGCCATTCCCGGCGCACGCAGCGTCAGTGGGGCCACCTATGCCCCCATGAGCGGCAACCAGGCGGGCCACGAAATTCGGATTCAGGGCAAACCCGAGCCCGGCCCGAAGGAAGATATCTTCGCCGACTGGACCCGCATAACGCCGCGGTTCTTCGACACCATCGGCGCCCGAATGCTCGCCGGCCGTGCCATCGACGACGACACGGCGAGCACACGGCGCGTCGCCGTCATCAACCAGGCCTTCGCAAAGAAGTTTTTCGGCGGCCAGAATCCCATCGGCCGGCACTTCGGTCCTGGTCCTATAAAAAATACCGCGACCTACGAAATTGTCGGCGTCGTCCAAAACATCCATTACGTAAGTTGGGGTTTCACAGACCCCGATCGGCCCATGTACTACGTCCCCGAGGCCCAGACCGTTGCCTTCGATCAGCGCGATCTCCAGAGTGACGAGCTTGTCTCTCAGAACCTCTGGAGTACGGTGATCTGGGCGCCGGACCATCCCGCGAACCTGTTCACGCAGATAAAGAATGCGCTGGCCGAAATCAATCCGAACCTGACGTGTACTGCCCTACCATATTCACAGGCGATTCAGGAGACCTTCGATCAGCAGAATATGATCGCCAGCCTGGCTTGGCTGTTTGGTGCCGTGGGCCTTGCGCTGGCGGCGATTGGCCTCTATGGCGTAACCGCCTATGGAGTGGAGCAACGTACAAGCGAGATTGGCGTGCGCATGGCGCTGGGCGCCGATCGTGGTTCGGTCACTGCTATGGTGCTGCGCGGAGCGTTCTGGCAGGTGGGCATCGGATTGGGGATCGGGATTCCGGCGGCAATTGGAGCCGGATATCTCATGTCGAGCCAACTCTTCGGAGTCGCGCCGTGGAATCCGTTGCTGTTGGCGGGGGCGACTTTGCTCCTCGGATTGGCGGCGCTGTGTGCGGCAGTGATCCCGGCGCGGAGAGCGGCAAGCACTGACCCTATGCAGGCATTGCGGTCCGAGTAGAGAGAGCCCTATGAACTGGCTTATGCAGTTGTTTTCGCGGCGTTATCGCTACGAAGAGCTTTCCGAATCAATTCGGGAGCACGTCGATGAAAAGATCTCTGACCTGATCGATCGCGGCATGACGCAGGAGGAAGCCGAGCGGACTGCCCGGCGTGATTTCGGCAACGTGACGCTCATCGAGCAGCGCAGCCGTGAGGTCTGGCAGTGGCCTACCCTCGAATCGATCGTTGCCGATCTCCGCTACACTCTCCGCCAGGTCCGCAGGGCTCCAGGTTTCGCGGTAACCGCGATCATCGTTCTTGCACTTGGAATCGGCGCGAGTGTCGCCATCTTCGCCTTCGTCGATGCTGCACTACTCGAGCCGCTACCTTATGCGGACCCGAATCAGTTGATGGCTGTGAATGAAAGCAGCGCGGAATCGCCGCTCTGGCCGCTGGCGTATCCCGATTTCGTGGACTGGCAACGTATGAACAAATCGCTCAGTTCGCTCGATGTGTTCGCGGGAGCGGGGTATCTTCTGCGCACGCGCGATAGAACGGAACCCGTGACAGCCGGGCGAGTGAGCGGCGGATTCTTCAGAACACTGGGAGTGCGGCCGATTCTGGGGCGCGACTATGCCGCGGGCGAAGATCGGCTGGGCGGACCGAACCTCACACTCATCAGTTATGGCGCATGGCTGCACCGTTTTGGCGGACGTGAAGATATCGTTGGGCAGACCGTGTCTCTGGACAACACCGGATATACGGTTCTCGGCGTGCTGCCGCGCAGTTTTTCCTTCGCGCTGGCGGGGAATGCGGAGTTCTGGGTGCCGATTAACACGTTGAGCCCTCACGAACAGACGCGTAACTTCTTCAACTTTTTCGGCGTAGGCAGGCTTCGAGACGGCGTGAGTCGGCAGACTGCGCAAGCCGAGATGACCGCGATTGAGAAGCAACTCCAGAGGCAGTATTCAAATCAGGGAAGGGACCTGACGGCGCAGGTGGTTCCGCTGACGGAAGTTTTTGTCGGCAATGTGCGGCCGATATTGCTGACGCTGCTGGGCGGAGCCGTATTGCTGCTGATGATCGCGTGCGTGAACGTCGCGAGCCTGGTGCTGGTTAGGTCAGAGAGCCGAAGGCGCGAAGTGGCGGTGCGCGGCGCCCTTGGCGCGACCCGAGGAAGACTTGCCCGGCAGTTTGCGGTTGAGGGACTTTTGACGTCCGTGGCCGGTGGACTCTCGGGACTTCTGGTTGCTGCCGCATTGATGCGGCTGCTGAGTAAGCTGGTGCCGAAGGATATGGCTGCTCACATGCCATTTCTCGATGGCGTGAAACTAAACGTGCACACCATGGTCTTTGCCTGCGCCGTCGTGCTCGGGGCCGCCCTGCTTCTTGCCGGGACTTCGATGGCCCGGCTCTCATTCCAGAAAGTCCGCGACGGGTTGGCGGCTGGAGATCGGGGGGTGGCAAGCAGGTTATGGCAGAGACTGGGAGCCAATCTTGTAGTGATCGAGCTGGCAATTGCCGTGGTGCTCCTGGCTGGAGCCGGACTGCTAGGGAAGAGCTTCTATCGCCTACTTCATGTGCCTTTGGGCTTCGAGACGAATCAAGTAGCGACGGTGCACGTGATCGCTCCTGACCAGATATACAAAGGCGGCAAGGCTCGGATGGCGGAATTTTCGCGCGAGATTATGCAACGAGCGAAGAGCCTGCCTGGCGTAGAGAGCGTTGGCATGACAAGCCTGGTTCCGGCGCAATGCGATTGCGCGACTGACAGGCCACATTTTCCGCCGCGGCCGTATCACGGAGAACATTACGAAGTGGACGAGCGGCACGTGAGCCCGGGTTATCTGCCTGCGCTGAAAGTCGCGTTGGTGCGCGGGCGTTTCTTCACGGAAGACGACGACGGAACCAAGCCCGGTGTGGCTGTCATTAACGAATCGCTAGCGAGGAAGTTCTTCCCCCGAGAGAACCCGGTGGGACAAAAGATCGCGAACGACGAGGGCGGGCGCGACACGGAGTGGCAGATTGTGGGCGTGGTGAGCGACGTACACGAGGGAGCGCTGGATGCAGCGGTCGCGCCGACGGAGTATTTTCCGCTGAATCAGACGGGAGATAGCTCGTTCACGCTCGTCGTGCGCACGCGGCAAGATGCAGCGGCGCTGCTGCCGGAACTCGTTGCTATGCTGCACCAGATCAACCCGAACCTTGGCGTGTCCGACGAAGGAACGTTGCTCGCGAAGATCGAGGGGACGCAGGCGGCGCTTCTGCATCGCTTCGCAGCGTGGCTGATCGGCGGATTTGCGGGAGTCGCTCTGGTGCTGGGTATCGTGGGGCTCTATGGAGTGATCGCTTACTCGGTAAGCCAGCGGACGCGGGAGATCGGTGTGCGAATGGCGTTGGGTGCGCAGCGCAGTGCGGTGTATGGCCTGGTGATGCGACAAGCGGGTTGGCTAATTGTGACTGGGCTAACGCTGGGACTGGTCGGTGCGGTGGGCGTGGCAACGTTGATAAGGAAGATGTTGTTCGGCGTGGCGGCGTGGGATGCCGTCACGCTTATATCCGTTGCTGCCGTTCTGGGTACGGCTGCGATGGCGGCATGCTTTGTGCCCGCCCGGCGAGCCGCTTCTGTCGATCCTGTGCAAGCTCTTCGAAGCGAATGACATGATGCAGGCATTGCGGTCCGAATAGGAGTACGCGTTGCGTTTCCGGAACTAGCGATTTATTCACAACAGAAACATGCCGCCAGTTGGATCAACTCCACTTCAGGGCGCAAACACTCGCTGAGTGTTCCGCTGGACCACCGAATAGGTCCATTCATCTCGGGGAATGAGAGCTCCCCTCGTCTGACTCCAACTGCCATCCATTCCAGCAATTCCTCGCAGGTAGCATTGATCACGGCCGCTGAGCACCCGATGCTGTCCACAGACGCAATGCGCCCGTTCTCCTGGAGCATCTGGATCACTGCTTCGGCCCATTGCGGCAACCCCGGCAGCCCAAACCGATGGACCAATGCTGTCCATACCTCAAGTGGCTCCGGCCGCAGGACGAAGGTGCGCGACAGCGACTTCAGCCCGCGCAATTCTTCGGAGAGCGCGATCATATGCCGGACAGACTGTTTTCGGTCTGGAATGCTGACGCTGCCGCGGTAACAGATCGCTCCTTCGCCCAGCGAGACCTCCTGTGTCTCTCCGCCGGGAAACGTGAGCCGGAATCGTCCTTTCTCGTAGATCGCGGCCGTGATGGCTCCAACGTCCGAATCATTTCCGAACACACTGAGCAAATGCGCGTCTTCGTCTTCGCCGATGTAATGACTGACCCGGATTCTGATCCGAGTTGCGATCTTTTCGGTGTACCGTTCGTACTCAATCAGGCCCATCCTCAGATGTGCGTTCTCCATCGCAGTCTGTCTCCTTGGGGGCGCTCTCGGTCAGCTTCATCACTTTCCCGGTAATGAAGAGCAGGCGAAGTTCATTGGACCATTTTTCCCGCCTGCGGATGATCTTTGTATCGCCCTCTTCCTCGTGAAACTCCGTGACGTGCTTGACCGATCTCCAGCGTGCGATATGCCTCTCTTCCCCTTGTCCAAACACCCCGTTGAGGAGACCGGCCGTGCAGAGCAGTCCCACATGGCCTCCATGAAGGGGCGTGATCGGCCGGCCGATAGCCATGTCCTCTCTTGGGAGCATCACCTGCGCCGCTTGTTTCCACGCGGCGGAATGCGGCAACAGATCCTCGATCAGGTTGTACGGCAGGCCGCGATAGGATAATGACGCCTCGCCTGAGCGCGGCACAGCAAATGGTTCGATCGCATCCGGAGTAAGTTCAGGCAGTTTAGAATAGGCACCGTTTGCCGCTTGCGTGCGGATCTTTCGCAGGTTCTCTTCGTGAGCTGCGCCTCGCACGTTGCGCCGGATTCCGAACACCACGATCTGTCGGAATCTCATCGACTCCGGATCTCTCATCCGGAAGGCCGCAATTCGTGTGAAGTTCCCAGCGAGGAGGCCAGCAGAATCCGCAAACTGCTCGAACGGGATAACGAAGATTAGTACGCCATGTTGCACGAGCCAACGATGAGTGTGCTCGAGGAAGAGTCGCTCCATGCGACGGTTCCCACTCAGATCGATCTCTGAGTCATACGGAGGATTCAGATAGAGCAGCGAGAAGCTCTCTACCTTCGCCTGGGCGTCGAACAAATTGCCCTGGATCATCCGAATCCCGGACGATGCGGCCTCTTCAGCACGGGCGGTATCCAGTTCCACCCCAAATCGAACTACGGGCGCCGCCGCGGTGATTAGGTTGAGCGCCGCTCCTTTGCCCGCACAGGGATCGACCACAGAACACGGGCCGGAAAAGCTGAGCAGAGAACTGATTCTGCGCGCCTCCTCCTCCGGTAGTGGGAAAAAGCCCATTTTCAAGCGGGACGAATTTCTGGCCATAGCGCCTCCTGCACGTCTCCACTCCCCCGCCCGCCGTCGCCGCCGACGAATTCTGCTTCTTCTCGACGAGGAGATGTTGTTGCCGATCTTCTCCGTCCCACCGAGCGAATCTCCGCGCGGATTCTTCCACAACGGATCAAGCCGAATTCGGACGGTATTCGGCTGCGTCTCGCACAGCCCGCAAGATCAAAGCGCGATGCACGACATTCAGCTTGTCCACCACTTGTGCAATTTCGGCCAGAAAGGGATCGGCAAGAATTCGAGCGATCTCATCATCTCTTCCGCGCTCCGACTCGTCACAGAGCAGGTGAGTCACACTGACTTCGAAACCCGCTGCAATCCGCCACAGCGTAGAAAGCGAAGGCACGACGCGTCCCATCTCGACTTTCGAAATGTACGTGCGCGGCACATTCATCCGGCCCGCCAGGACGCGTTGGGTCAAACCACGCTCTTTCCTGATTTCGCGAACTCGCACGCCCAGATTCTTGACGGCATCAGATACCTCAGATGCCCCAGACTCTGATCGCACGCCTGCCGCGTCAAGCTCGGTGCGATTCCAAACCTCACCATCCAATGGCTTGTGGCATCGCCGGCAAAGGGAAGTTTGAGTGCGAAATTGAACCAGACGACAATGGCGGCACGCCAGCACCTCGCGTTCCTCGTGCTTGACGCAGGCCGGCTTCGAATCTGCGAACCAAGCCCCGACTGCTGTTGAAGCTCCTTGAAGCATCTTTCGCCTCCTTTCCAACAAAAAGGGCGCTCCCTATGCGGAATTCCCATCTGCCGCACAGGCAACGCTCTGAAGATTGAGTACGAGTGGTGAGTTGGCGTATTTTACGAGACCGCTCTCACCATCGCCTCGAAAGGCTCGCTGGTTGAAGGCTCCTTGCGGGTGGTTCTGGATCGTCATTGAGAATTTCTTCCAGGCGCATGATCTTGCCACTGCCGCACAGGCTGCACACGTGCGGCCGCGAGTTCGAGACCATCAGACAAGCTCGACAGTAGACCGCGTGTCTCAGCGGAATGCAGCAGATACCTTGCTCAGCGGGAAGTTCGAAGAGTTTCCCCATCGCGGTTTCTCCCTTACTTCTTTAGGACCGCCGTTCTCGATCGCCATCCTTCGCTTCAAAAGGCGGGTTCCGCCTCAGTCAATTGACGGAGGCAGAAGCGACCGAAGCCGACAGCCTCGATGATCATTTCGCTGTGTCCTACACAAAGGATTTTCCGTGTCGGTCAAGCTAGGCCAAGCTTCTCCTGCGGGTGTTGCTTACAGCTGGCGTTGAACGATGCGCTGTACCGCTGCCTTCCCCCACACTACTCGCAAGAAATGTGGCCTGGGTTAAGCGGGCCGGTACGTTATTCCGGGAAGATGGCACCAGTCAGGGAAAAGCGTAGGATGAGCCGCGCTCAGCACCCTCGCGCGCCAACAGACTGGCTGGCATTCGTGAGCGGCTCCGAGTTCTAGCCTGACGCGCCAGATGCTGTTACGCTGCTGGCATCTTTGATTGCGCCTCGTTCATTTGCTCGACCAGCTTCGCGAGAACACCGAACTTCGGGACCTGGTCGAGTGAGCGGATGCCCAGTCCATCAAGTATTTCGTAGAACCGAGTATCCGGAATCTGTGACGCTACACGGCGCACCTGCACCATCCCTCGAACGCCACTCTCCATCCACTTCAGAACTTCCTGCTGCAGATGCTGGTTCGGGATGTCCCGCGCAGACCGAACCCGGGCAATAGAACTGAGAACGTTGCTGTACAGCAATTGGCCGAGGTCTCTGCGACAGGCCTCGATCTTCGCGGTCACGCTCGCGTCGAGCGGTCCCTTTTGCGCTGCGGCCACT
>Ga0207109_1004_pt1 | contig 54564 bp, 46 predicted proteins | sample Alteio_BWMinHeat_73_FD_153584 | JGI IMG/M metagenome (GOLD analysis project Ga0207109, IMG submission 153584) | Enriched cells from forest soil in Barre Woods Harvard Forest LTER site, Petersham, Massachusetts, United States -... | ecosystem: Environmental > Terrestrial > Soil > Temperate forest >... | reverse complement strand
GGCCCACTGGTCTTGCGTATCGTGTTCGGGACGAAGAGACAGGTAGTTCTCCGAATCCACATGCAGCCACTCCCTTGGCGACAACAATGGGGGCGGCCATCTTTTCCGCGTTGTACTTGATCGCCACCGCAATTTCCGTGGGATTCGTGATGACCACGTCCGCCTGCTTCACCTCCTGGAGCTGCCGCGCCGTGACGAGTTTCCGATGCGCCTCCTTGCGGCGTTGGCGAATTTGCGGGTCGCCTTCCATGTGCCGCATTTCGTCGCGGACCTCCTGCTTCGTCATCTTCAAGTCCTGCTCGAAATTCCACAATTGAAATCCGTAATCGAGCAAGGCGAGCACGGCCAGCCCGATCGCCAGTTGAAAGGCGAGCGTGACGAGGGACTGGCCCACCTGGCGGTAGAACGAGGCCACTTCGAGGTCCATGCCGTGCAGCAGCATGGGAAGCTGCGATGACGTGAAGCCAACGGCGATGCTCGTCAGGACGATGAGCTTGAGTAAGCTGGCGACGAGCTTGACGACCCCTTGCATGGAAAGGATCCGCTTGACGCCTTCCCAGGGGTTGAGCCGCGAAAACTTGAGCTGCAATGCTTCGTTGCTTATCAGGAAACCGACCTGGGCCAGGTTGATGGCAATGCTCGCGATCAGCAGTACGCCCATCAGTGGGAGGACGCTGCGGAGCATCTGCTCGGCAATCCGCCAGAACCAGGCCATGACCAGGGGCACATCCAGGCTTTGCCAGGCGGGCGCCGACAGCGACGTGCGCAGCATGTCGAGGAGCGAGAGCGTCACATCCGCACCGTAGAAGTGCAGTACGGCCGCGGCGGCCAGCACGAGGGCGGCCGAGTTCAAATCGACGCTGCGCGCGACGTTGCCCTTCTCGCGGACCTCCAGCCGGCGATGTTCGGTCGGTTGTTCTGTTTTATCGCCGCTGTCTTCGGCCATCGGTCGCCAGCAGTTCGATTCTCACGGGAAAATGGACGTCAATCGCCACGCGTCACTCCGCCGTCAGTGCCTGCGTCAATTGTTCGATGGTCATGGGCAGCGCGCGGCCAATGACTTCGGCCATGCCGGTGAGGGCCAGGCCGAAGAGCAGCAGGCCAACCAGGGTCCGGACGGGAAACCCGACGACAAGCACGTTGATTTGCGGAATCGTATGCCCCAGGAAACCCATGGCGAGCCCGACGAGGGCCATCGTCCCCAGGATCGGTGCCGATACCTGAATGGCCAGCACCAGCGACTGCTGCACGAGTCCCTGCAGGAGTTCAATAGCCGGCATCGGGACGAAAGCGAATCCAACTGGCAATGTTCGAAACGTATCCATCAGTGCGGAAATGAGGAGCAGGTGCCCGCCGACCAGAATGAAAATCAGCGTTCCCAGGAGATACAGAATCGCCCCCGTCAAAGAACCCGAGGAATCGAACTCCGGGTTGAAGACTTCGCCCAGCGACACGCCGGTCTGTTGATCGATCAGTTGTCCTGCCAATTGCAACCCCGAGAGAATGGTCAGCACGCCCAGTCCGAGCGCAATCCCCACGCCGAATTCCGCCACAGCCAGGTACGCATAGTCCAGGGGCGTTCTGGGCAGGGGCAGGCCGAGGCGGAATTCCCCGGCGGCGAGCGGCTCGCCGCGGTCCTTTCCCGCTTCACGGAGCAGTTGATCCGCGTGGGTCCGAAACTGCGGCGGCACTTCGCCTTCGCTGAGGTGTCCGTCCTGGTCCCGATCGAGCCGCCGGAACGTCTGCCCGGCATCGACGCTCAACACGGCGGGCGTGACGAGCAGCGACAGCGACAGCACCAGCAGCACGCGGACCTGCAAGGGGATATCGGGATGCCCGAACATCGGGCCGATGCTGACCAGCCCGCTCATGCGGACGGCGACAAGCGTGAACGCCACGAAGTATTGCAGCACGCCGTCGAGCGTCTGCTTCAGCCAGGCATCGGTGAACGCGTCGATCGCCATGTCGTATGAATGGTTCGGGACGGGTGCCGCAGAATCATGGAAAAAGAAGCTGAAAAAACGCGTGACGTTCAGAACGTCGAGGGGATATCGCGGATCAGGGTTGTCGAATAGTCCATCATGCGATGGATGGCCCAAGGCAGGATATACAACATGACCAGCATCATGGCCACGATCTTGGGGACGAAGCTGATCGTCTGCTCCTGGATTTGCGTCAGGGCTTGCAGGACGCTGATCAGGAGCCCTACACAAATGGCCGCCAGCATCACCGGCGCGCCGATGAGCAGCGTCAGGTAGGTCGCCTCGCGCGCCAGATCAACCGCCGTTTCAACTTCCATGGCATTTACCCGAACGGCTTGACGCTTTCGAGCATCATGCCGACGGTGAGGTAAAACCCGTCGATGAGCACGAATAAGAGCAGTTTGAAAGGAAATGAAATCAAGGTGGGGGGCAGCATCATCATGCCCATGCTCATCAGCACGGCCGCAACGACCATATCGATCACCACGAACGGCAGGTAAAGCTGAAAGCCGATGATGAATGCCGTCTTCAATTCACTGAGCATGAAGGCGGGCATCAGAGCGGTCAGGGGGACGTCGTCGTATGTCTCCGGCGGGCGCGGCTCCTTGTCGGGATCGGCTTTGGAGTCCCGGTTCTGGTATTCGAGGAACAGCCAGACCGTGTCGCTGTTGCCCGTCCGCTCGATCTGCTCGCTCATGTACCGCCGGATGGGAAGCGCGGCCCGGCTGAACGCCTGTTCGATCGACACCGGCTGCTGGCCGGGTTCCGGGTTCGTATAGGGCTTAATCCCCTGCTCATAGCTTTGTTGCCAGACCGGCCCCATGACCATGAACGTGAGGAACAGGCACAGGGCGATGATCACCTGGTTCGGGGGCAATTGCTGCGTTCCCAGCGCCTGCCGCAACAGTCCCAGGACCACGATGAACCGGATGAAGCAGGTGGTCATCATCAGGATCGAGGGGGCCAGGCTCAGGACCGTGAGCAGGATCAGCAGATTGAGGGTCGACGACAGCCCGCCGGGAGAAATCATTTGAGATGGCTGAAAGGCGCCGCCCCAACCGCCCGGACCAGCGTCCAATGGCCCCGCATCCGCCTTACCCGCGTCCGCCGGCGGCTGCTCCGCGCGCGGAACGTCGCGCTGCACCGCGGGGTCCGCGACGTTCTGATCGTTGACCCGCAACATCCCGGCGTTTGGCGCCGATCGCCCCGGCGTCGGTTTGACACCACTTGCCGCCTGGGCGAACAGCGAATCCGGCGCAGAAACGAGCGCGACAGCGCTCGCGAGCCAGAACAGCGCGTTCCACGCGATCCAGGAGCGCTGGCTCGGAAGGCGTGGCCGGGCCACCAGGCACAGCCGCGTCTTGATGCAGGACCAGCCGCTGCATGTCGACGGCGCTTCATCCATGCACGCTCTCCAGAGCATGAAGAGCCGAAGCAATGCCCGGCGAACCTGGATCGGCAGCCTGATGAAGGCGATGCTTGAGCCGCTGCGATGCAAGATCGGCAGCAGCATTCACGGTGTCGTCCGGAGCATCGCCGGGTGTGGCCTCTGGCTGGAAGCGTTTGAAGAGTTGTCCAAAGCTTCCGGCAGCGTCCTGTCCTGACTGACGGCAAAGGCCGGCGAGATAATCCACTTCGACCGGGTCCGTAATTTCGGCGAGCGTGTTCAGACCCTGTTGAGAGGCGCCGACAATCAGGATCCGGGCACCGCAGCGGACGAGATGAATCGTGTGCCGCTGTTCGAGGTTCCTTCGTCCCAGAATCTGGAGCGCCTCGGCGGGCAGCAGGCCCGGTCCGGCGGGCACGTGCTTGCGTACGACCTTGGCGACGATCAGGATCAGGGCCACCACGATGGCCAGTCCTCCCAGAGTCGTTCCCCAACTGCTCGCCTGCGGACGAATCCGGGACGAGCTTCCGTTACCGGCCTTGGGGGCAAGCCGATCCGCAGTCCTGGGCGCGATCAGCAGCGCTCCGAACTCGGTACGTGGCGGTTCTTTGCGATCGGCTCGTTTGGGAGCCGCCTCTTCACCCGGCGCGGGTACGGGCCCGAGGGCGCACAGGCCAACGATCGTGGCTACAACCAAACCGAGGCGGCGCATGGGCCTCCTGTTACGGAAAAGACGGCGTAAGGATCTCGGCCACGCGAACGCAGAAATTGTCGTTGAGCACGAGCACCTCGCCCCGCGCGATCAACCGGCCATTGACGAGAATATCGACCGGGTCGCCGGCCAGTTTATCGAGCGGAACCACGGACCCCTCACGCAATTTGAGCACTTCTTCGATCAGCAGTTCGGTCCGTCCCAGCTCGATTCGCAAATCGAGTTCGACTTCCTGCAGTGCGCCAAGGCTGGCGTTTTCGTCGCTGTCGGAAGTGGACCCGAACTGTTCGAACTGAAACGGCGTTGCTCCCGCCATTCGGTTCGCCGCAGTCCGCGATGACTGCAGGTCCGGTGCAATGGCGGCTGCCAGGTCGGCCTCGGCTCGCTTCAGAAGCTCCTCGGCTCCGCCAAGTCCCATCGGCAAATCACCCGTCATCGCTCCGCGCTCGCGTTGCCGAAGCAGGGCCTCGATATCGTTGCTGCTGAGCAGGTCCTTCAACCCGCCTGGTCCGGTTACCGGATTCGACGGCGGACCGCCGGTCGCAGAAGCGGCGCCCGGATTCGACGGCGAGCGGCCCCCCGCGGCACTGAAGCCCCCGCTGGATTTGAGCAGCGCCTCGATCTCGGACGGGTTCAGTTGATCATTATTTTCATCAGGCACGCGGTTCCTCGCTATTGTTCCATAGTCCTGATGTCGCTGATCACGACTTCGATCACGTAGCTTTTGCGAAGCAGCCGATTTACTTCCTGGCGGATCAACCGCTTGATAGTGCTCAGGTTCGGATCGTTGAGATCCTCCAGGCTCGACCGGCGGACGATCTGATTCACCAGTTGCCGGACACGGGCCGAGTGCACTTCCAGTTGTTGTTTGAGGCTTGAGGCCTGGCTGCCGGCCGCCGCGACGGCAACAAGCTTGAAGTCGATGTGCACCACCAACCCGGGGTTCGCCGTGCTGTTGGTGCAGTTGTAATCCCCCATCGTCACTTCCGCCGTCTCGCTCTGCGAGGTTTCGGCTTCCTCTTCACCGTTGGGAGCGGCGACGGAAGCGGATTTCGTCGCAGCGGGATCTTCCGGTTTTGGATCGGGCGTTCGCGGCATCAGAAAATAGGTGATGACCGCCTGGGCCGTGACGATCAGCGCGACCAGCCCGATAATCAGGACGAGTTTGCCCGATTTTGCGTTGGCTCGCGGAACCGACGTTTGTTCGACAACGCCTTTGCCTTCCGCTGTCTTTTGTGCCATCACGATCCTCCAGGTCCCTTCTCACGCGACTTTGTCGGGCTTTGCGCTTTTTCCGGGTGTGCTATATAAGAATCTATTAAGAATACGTCAACCCGGCGATTGGCGGCCTGGGCGTCTTTTCCGCGGGTCAGCGTCCGCGGTTCGGTGTCGCTGGCCGCACTGGTCAGAATGCGGTGCCGATCGATTCCTTTCGCAATCAGGTACTGGGCAACCTGGTGCGCTCTCTCGAACGAGAGGTCCATCGCATCGCGGAAGGGGGAGTCGTCGGGCAATGGTTCAGGGGATGCGTGCCCCCGGACTTCGACCCGATTCGGCTTGTGGGAGATGACTTGCGCAATGACGTCGAGGTCTTTTTTCAAATCGGGTGTCAAGGTGGCCGAAAATGCTTCAAAGGTCACTGGACCTCCCAGGGTCACCACATTGCCATCCCTGATTCGGCGAACGGTACGATTGGCCCCGCCAGGACCTTTTGACTTGCGGTTGGACTTGAGGAGCCCTCCCTCCGACGACATACCCAGCGAGGCCAGCTTGTCGTACATGCTCTTCTTTTGCAGCGACGTGCCGGGAGAGCCGTACGTGCCGAGGTCGGGGCCGAAGGCTTGCTTGATGGCGTCCAGCATGGCGCGAAACTTGCCGTTGTCCTGCTTGATCTCGCTCATGGACACGAGCATGATGAAGAAGGTCAGCAGCAGCGACATCATGTCGCCATAGGTGACGACCCATTCCGGAGCGCCGGCCGGCGGTGGATCTTCGGGCAGGGCCATGGTTGACCTCAAGCGGCCTTGGCTTCGTCCGCCTTACGCGCCGACGGCGGCAGGAAGGTCCTCAGTTTCTGTTCCAGGACGCGGGGGTTGTCGCCCACCTGGATCGAGAGGATGCCACGGACGACAATTTCGCGGACTTCCAATTCCTTCTTGCTGAAGAACGCCAGCTTGTCCCCCAGCGGGGCGCAGACCATGTTGGAAATAATTGCCCCATAGAGTGTCGTCAGCAGGGCTACGGCCATTCCGGGGCCGATCGCATTCGGGTCGCTCATGTTTCCAAGCATGATGACCAGGCCCACGAGCGTTCCGATCATGCCCCACGCCGGAGCGTACTTGTTGAGCGTGTCGAGCATGGCCTTACCGGTCTTGTGGCGATTCGAGACCGACTCGATTTCGGTCCTGAGGATCGTCTCGATAATTTCCGCGTCGGTTCCATCGATTGCCATTTGCAGACCCATCATGATGAATGGGTCGTCGACTTCACCAAGCTTGTTCTCTAATGCCAGAATCCCGTCGCGGCGCGCGATTTCCGAGTACTCCACGAGTTGCGCGATGACCGGTTCCAGATTCGCCGGCTTTGGCAAGAAAGCCTTCTTGAATACAAGTGGCAGTGTCTTGAGGGTCCGGAAGGGGAAGGCCGTCATAGCCGCCATGATGGAGCCGCCGACGACCAGCAGCACCGAGGGCTTGTCGTAGAACGCCATGAGCGACGACCCGGCGATGATAATTGATCCAACGACGAGCGCGGCCCCGCCCAGAATTCCCATAATAGCGGCTAGATCCATGACGCTTTGCTCCTCATCATCGCGATCGTGGACATTCAGCTCCGCGGGAACGTGCGGATCAGGCGGGCGAATTCGACGGTCCGCCGGACGACTTCCGACGTCGATTCACGGACGATGAAACGGTCGGCGGTGGTGAGCGTTACGTACGTGTCGGGCCGGCTCTCCACAAATCGAATCAAGTCGGCGTTGACGACGAATTCTTCGCCGTTCAATCGTGTGAGTTTGATCATCGGTCAGGATCCCTGGCGGAGTTTCTCGAGCGGCGGCGATCATCAGCGGCCTAACTGCAGCAGTGTCGTCACCAACTGGTCGATTGAACTGATCACGCGGGCATTGCCCTGGTAAGTCGTCGAGGCAGTGATCAGATCGACCAGGTTCTTGCTGATGTCGGTATTGGAGCCTTCGAGCGCACCGGACTTGATCGAGCCGGTACCGAATGTTCCCGCGACGTGGGTTTGCGCCACGCCGGAGGCAACCCCCTCTTTGAACGAATCGTGTCCGATCTGCAACAGGCCGTCGGGGTTGGCAAAGCGGGCCAGCGCCACCTGGCCCAGCGTGCGGATGATCCCGTTATCGAAGGAGCCATTGACCCGTCCCTGCTCGTCGATGACAAAGCTCGTGAGCGTTCCCGCGGTGGTTCCATCCTGCGAGACCAGGCTGAGGCTGCTGCCCGCCGCCGACGAAAGGCCGGAGACCTGGCTCATGTCGGCGACAAAATTGATCGGGCCCGTCGAGGCCGGACTGAGTGTGAACGTGGGGGTCGGGGAGCCGGAAATCAACCGGCCTTGATTGTCATAAGTGATCGTGCCGTTGCCGATCGTAGTGGTGGGAAAGGCCGAGCCGGTCGGCGTGCCCTGCCCCGCGGATTCCAGGAAGTAGCGGTAGGTCGTCGCGTTCACGGTTTGCGACTCCAGGACGGCCGACATGCGGACCGTCTGGGCGGTTCCCGAGGCGTCGTATACGGTGAAGGAGGTGACGGTGCTTGAACCGTTCGCCCGCTGGGCGTTGGCACTGAAAGGAATATTGACGCCCAAGCCAGTCGTCGAGCCGGCCGGGATTCTTGAAATCGCGCCGAGCGGGATGTCGAAGTCGTTCACCGTCCCATAATTCCCGGTGACCGTAATCTGGCCGCCCGCCACCGTGACGCCCGCGTTATCCGGAGGAACAGGCTGGAGCCCCAGCGCTCCCGTCATCAGGTTTTCCAGGTCGCTGACCTTGTTCGCTCCCGTGGCGAGCGTTCTCGCTTCCACGACACGGCCGCCCTTCGTGGGAGCGAAGCTGATCGTGTCGGTCGCATTGAACAGCGGCGTGCTCGCCGGATTTGACGTGGCAATTACATTCGTCAGGAGCGTATTCGCAGTGATGTTCTGTGCAACGCCCGCCACGACGTTGCCGGCATCAAAAAGCGTGGCGCTGGTCTCGACGGTTCCCTGTGTGGCCACCGTCCCTCCTGGCGGCAATGCGCCCCCCAATACGACTTTTGTCGTGGCTTGCGCGATTTTTTCCGTGCCCAGCGGGATGCTGATCGCCTGTGGGGCCAATTGAGTCTGGACAACGAAATCCTGCACTGGATAGCCAAGAACAGGCAGCCCCTGGTTGTTGGAAAGGTGATATCCGCTGTCCAGCCGGAAGCTGCCGTTGCGCGTGTAAAGCGGGTCATACGCCTGTGCGGCGGTTGACGCCCCCTGAGTTGATCCACTGCCTTGAGCGACTCCAAGTATGAAGAACCCATCGCCCTGAATCGCCAGGTCGGAGGGGCTGCTCGTCGCAGTGATGCTCCCCTGGCTGAAGTCGACTTTGATCGAAGCCACCGTGGCACCGAGCCCGGTCTGCACGGGGTTGGTGCCGCCATTCGTGTTGCTGGGCGCCGAACCGAAGCTGAGCGTGTTGGCCAATTGCGTCGCGAATTCGACATTCGAGGCCTTGAAGCCGTTTGTACCGGCATTCGCAATGTTGTTGCCGAGCACGCCGATCTCGGATTCCGTCAGCGACAAGCCGTTCATCGAAACATTGAGAGCTGAGCTCAGACCCATAATGACCCCCCCAGGCCGTTAAAGTCGGACTAATCGATATAATGTGTTGCGACGCCAGGTTCCAGTTGTGAGCGAAATGCGGAGTTTAAGACGCTCTCTCCCATGTATCGGCAAAAGCCGGCCTTAAAATCGCTACATTTGTGCGCGTCGCGCTCAGCCCGGCAACGCCGCCGGACTATGGTGCCACGACATTGACCCCGGTTACGTTCGCCAGCGGAATCTCGCTGTTGCCGACCCCGATCACGGTGCTGCCATTCTGGACAAGGACGCGGTCGGCGACGCCGGTGACGCTGTTGTTACTGGCGTCGGTGCCTGTGATCGATTTGCCCAGGAAGCTGGCTCCCGACGAAAGCTGCTGATTTGCCGACAATGCCGTCAGTGTCTTGCTCAAGTCGAGATTGGACTGCAGGCCTTGCATCGACGACAGTTGCTGCAACAGTTCCGCATTGCTGGTCGGCTGTGTGGGATCCTGGTTCTGAAGCTCGGTAATGAGCAGTTTCAGAAAGTCCTTCGAAGTCAGGCTTCCAAATCCATTGCTGGCAGTGGCGCTGGCGCTGGTGCCGGTGGCTGACGTACTGCTGGCCGATGAAATTCCGGAAATGCTCATGTGCAATCCCTCTCGATAAATTGTGCTTGTTCCTCCGCGCGATTCGCGGCGGCGCCGCATGGAATTCACGAGTTTCCATGCAGGCATGATTGTTTCTCCACGAGTGCGAAATCAGACGGGATATATTTTTTCGAGTCCGTCGCCCGGCGATTTACCCGGCGCGAAGCGGGAGCTTCAGACCATGATGTCCAGTTGGGTCAATCGTTCCCGCATCCGGGTGAGACGGGTGGCCGACTGCGGATTGGCATTTTCCGACTCTGCGGGTACAAATTGCTGATCCTGGCTGTTCGATGGGTCGCGCTGCGGCTGATTCTGGCCAAACGATCGATCGGCAAGGTCGGGCCGCCCCTCCCCGGACTGCGGACCCGCCATGAAGACATCGATCCGATCGACGGTCATTCCCTGCTGCGCCAAAGCTTCCCGGAGCTGCGGCAGGTTGTCGCTGAGAACCTGCTGTGCCGCGCTGTTCTGCGTCTCAAGCCGAGCGGATAAGGCCCCGTTTTTCACAGACACATCAATTTGCAACGACCCAAGTTCAGGCGGGCTGAGCCGAATTCGCACTTCATGCCCGTTCTGATGCGAAACCTGAATCGCCTGCGTCACATGGTCGAGCAATTGGGCCTGGTTGACGCTGGCAGGATCCAGCATCTGCCGCACGGCGACCGGCGAAGCATTCGGCGGCTGCTCGGCGCCCGGCGTCGCGGCCGAGACATTGGAGGAAGTTTCGTGGCTGCTCTGTATGTCAATGAGCGCCCGGTGATCACCGGTCTGTTTTGCGGCACTCGCGGCTGCCGCCAGCTCCCCGTCACCGGAAGCGGCGGAGCGCGCAGATTTCGACGGTACGGCACTAGCGGCAAGAACTGAATCCGATGGCGCCTGAATCGGCACTTGAGCCGCAAGATTGAAAGTGTTCTGAGACTTTCCAGTGGCGCTTGCCGCCTCCGCCGCCGTGGGTTGCCGATCAGCGGTGGATTGGGAGCCCACGCTCGGTTTCGTGCCGGAGTCCGGCACTTGAGGCGCGGAGCCCGCCGTTGCAGTCTGGATGACCGCCACTGGCGATGATGCCGGCGCTGTCCCCGGCACTGTTTCGGCGCGCGTCGAAATTTCGTGACTGGCCGAATTCAAGGGCAACGACGTCGGTGGGCCGGCAGACGAGGCCGATGCGTCGGACGAGGATGTTGGCTGTGGCACGCTCACGTTGCTGTTGACTTTCGCGGCCGCCGCGCCCGACGGTGCCGCGGTCGCTGGAGGTGCGAGTTGCAGCTCGGTCGTCGTTGCCGAATCGACCTTTGCGACTGTCTGTCCGACTTGAACCGCCGCCGATGAAACGTTGCCAGAATCGGCCGCTCGCTGCTTGGCGGTGACTTGCCCCGGTTTGGAAATGACAGACGCATCGGGTTGTGGAAGTTGTTGCGCGAGACCTTGAGTATTTGGCGGAACCGGTACGGTTCCCGTCGGCGGGGGCGTGGCTGCCGGTTGTCGCGCCGCCACTGCCGGTCGCGTGGCAACTGGCTGAGGTGCGTTTGCGGATTGCTGCGTGAGCGATGGTTCTTGCGAGACTGCGGCCTGAGGCGTCACGGCTGATTGATGTGCTAACGAGTCAACCAGGCTCGCCGGGGGTGCGGATACACCTGCGTAGGAGACAGTCGAACTTGTTGCGACCGCGTTGGGCAGGAGCGCCTTCGCCTGCGAACCCGCGATCTGCGGCACGGTCTGCCCGGGGGGAGCGACCGCAGCCGTCAAGGCGGCGACCAGTTCGGCCGGCGGCGATCCCTGAACAGGGGTCCCATCGACAGGCGCCCCATCAACACGAGCCCCCTCCGCAAGCTTCGCCGACGATGAGTCTTTCGTGCTTTCTGAAGCTGGCTTGGAAGATTGGGGGGCAACCCGGCTTGCCACCTGATTTGTCGGCGACGTCGCTTGCGAAATTGAATTGTCCAATGGTAAAGGTGACCCCGAATCGTCGCGTTGAACAATCGGACTTTGCCGTTCCGTCCCGCTGCCGTTCGTCAATGTCGTGATGTCGGCACGGTTCGTGTTGCCGGCGTTTGCGCCAGGGCTCGCGACGACACTGCTGGAACTGGCGTTGTCATTCGACGCGCCGGCGGCCACCGGGTTCCCGGCCACAGGCGGCGCGGCGTCTTTCAAGGAGCTGACCAGAAACTCGTCGAAGGGCGCGCTCGTATTGGTCGCAACGTCCGTGTTCCGGGACGACGCGGAAACCGCCTGCGGTACGGCCGGACTCGTGAAGTCGAATTTCGCCGTAAGATCAATTCCCGCCATGCTCGAAGTCCGTTCTTTGCATGAACCCGGCTCAATTCGCCGGTTCATCATTGCCCGTGGAGAAATTCTTTTTCGCGTCGCTCAACAGACTGCTGGTCGGCGCCGCGCGGCTGATGGCCTCGAACACTTTACGGCTGCGCTCGATTTGGTCGGGCGTCCCTCGAAATTCCTTCAAGATCTTTGCGATAGATTTTTCCGGCATCCCCTTCAGGAGCACAACGTCTTCCTCTGCGGAGAGCTGCATCAATTTTTCGACCGCATCCTTGGGCGCCAGGGCCAGCAACACGCCCCTCGCCTGTTCGGTTCCAGCGTCAGTCACCTGCCTTTCGAGCTTCGCCAGGTCCGCCTCAAACGTTTTCCGCTGTGTTCGAAACGATTCCTGCTCCAGGTCGAGCCCACTGGCGTTTTCGTTGGCCATATTCTTCAGGGTCGCCAATTCGCTTTCACGCCTTTCGAGGTCGAGAATCTTGACGGCTCGCGCTTGCGTGACTTCCTGCAGCGATGGAAGCGGTGCCGTCTTGGCGACATTGGTCTCCACTTCTTCGGCGGCCGATTCGTTGGTCAGAATCAGCCGGATTTCCTTGACGTGATGCGCCGTCAGGAATCCTCGTTGCCATAAGAGAAGCCCCCCCGCCACCTCCGACAGCACGATGGCGACGCACAAGCAGCAGAAGATCAGCACCAGGGTTCTCAACACGCTCGGTTCTCCCCGGCATGAATGGCCTGCCAGCTCTCCTCAAGCTCCCGAGCGGAACGGCGCTCTTCGACATAATGAAACGCGGCGGCTTCCTTTTCTGCGAGCTTCTCCAGCATGCGGACCCCTTGGTCCGCCTGGATGAGTGCCTGCCGGCCATGATCGATTTGCCCCGCCAGTTGCCTGCGGTTGCGGTCGATGTCGCCCAGATCGCCGACGAGCTGGCCGGCGTAGAACCGTCGGGCAAGCGAACTGTCGATGTCGACCTGGCCCGGCCCGGCCAGTCGCCGCAGATCGTCCAACTGGCTGAGCCGCTCTGACTCGACCTGTTGCTGGACTTGCAGTAACTCGGCATCGCGTCGCAGCAACCTGGCGAGATGCTCGCGGAGCATGTCGCGCTCGTTGACCCGCACCTTTATCAGCGATTCGAATTTGAACTTGAATTTTTTCACGGGACGTATGCGTTGATCGAGTTGATCCCCTATTTTCTTGCGGCCGTGGCAGGTACTGCGGGTGGCTTGGCGGTCATGCTGTTTCGTAATCGGGAGATCCTGAGAATCCCGTCGACCGCTGCCTGGAACGCAACTTTTTCGGAAGTTCCCTGCTGTAGAAATTGACGGGTCTCTTCCTGAAGATGAATGGCGGCGTCCACCAGCGGGTTGGCACCCGACTGGTAGGCGCCGATGGAGATCAGGTCTTCCGATTGTTGATACGCGGCCAGCATTTGCTTCATGCTGTCTGCCGCCTTCCGGTGTTCCGGCGTAACGACATCCGGCATGCTGCGACTGATGCTCGACAGCACATCGATCGCCGGCCAATGCGTCTGATGCGCCAACTTGCGAGAAAGCATGATATGCCCGTCGAGAATGCCGCGGACTGCATCTGAAATCGGCTCATTGGCATCGTCGGCTTCAACCAGGACGGTGTAAAATCCGGTAATACTTCCCCGATCGGTTTTACCGCTACGCTCCAACAATCGTGGCAATAACGCGAAAACACTGGGTGGATAACCTCTTGTGGCGGGAGGCTCGCCGGCGGCCAATCCGATTTCACGTTGAGCCAGGGCAAACCGGGTGACGCTGTCCATCATCAACAAGACGTCCATCCCCTTGTCGCGGAAAAACTCGGCAATGGCGGTGCCCACAAAGGCGGCACGCAGCCGGACGAGGGCCGGCTCGTCGCTGGTGGCTACCACCACGATGCTCCGGGCCAGGCCTTCGGGCCCCAGGTCCTTGTCCAGAAACTCCTGAACCTCGCGGCCTCGCTCACCTACGAGGACCACCACGTTGACGTCGGCCGTGCTGCTCCGCGCCATCTGCCCCATCAGCACGCTCTTGCCAACGCCGCTTCCCGCAAAGACCCCCAGCCGCTGCCCTTTGCCGCAACTGAGCAGGCCGTCGATCGCCCGAATGCCGGTCGCGAGCGGGGTATCGATCCGCGGGCGCTTGAGCGGTGAGACCGGCGCCGCATGCAGGCTGACACTATGCGGAAGCACGGGTGGCGGCGCAGCGTCGAGAAATCGTCCGCGGCCGTCGATCACCCGTCCGAGCAGCCGCTCACCCACGCGGATGCCGGGAACCGATTGGATGAGCGACACCTGATTGCCCCGCCGGATTCCCGACAATTCCCCGTAGGGAAGCAGGAGCGTTTCTTCTCCTTGAAAGCCGATCACCTCACCCAGGATCGGGCTGCCGCTTTCACGTGCAATTGCGCAGACCGCCCCCAATGGGGCGGGAAAATCGGCGACCGAGGCGGTCAGGCCGACGATTCTGCTGATGCTCCCGATCAATCCGACCGACAGCATCCGCCTGACGTGGTCCTCGGCGGCGAGCATGGCGTTAACGATCCGTAATGTCTGTGGAACGCAGGGAACTTTCAAATCGTTCGGTCGAGCAGCTCGTCGGTGATTCGCGTCAATTGGGTTTCGAGCCGCGCGTCGATCACGCCGTGCCTGGTGTCGATGACACACCCCCCCCGCGAGATCTGCGGATCCGCGGCCAGGGTCGATTCGCCCAGCGCGTTCAACCGTTGCAGGATTTCGCCGCCGGTTTCACGAAGCTGCTCGATGTCTGCGGGGTGCATGCGGACCTTGATATGTGGATTTCCCGCAGCGAGTTGCAACGATTCGGAGACCATCGCCGTGACGCGCTCTGGCCGATGCTTGATTTCGTGCCGCAGAATCTTTTCGGCAATGGTTACACTGAGTCGCACAGCGGCAGATTCCCACCAGGCGAGCCAGCGGTCGCGTTCGATCTGCAATGCGGAGAGGGCCGACTGCAGGGCGGGCAGGGTTGTCCGCAACTGTTCCGCTGTCCTGTGATTCGCCAACTCGGACGCGCGGGACTCGATCAGATCGGTCGCCGCCGCGAGCCCGGCTTTTTTTCCAGCCGATTCGCCGTCTGCAAAGGCCTGTTTCCGCAACGTTTCGGCTTCGGTGTGTGCGTCGATCAGGAGCTGCTGGGCCTGTTGCCGGATCTTTTCAATATAGTCGTCGCACTGTTTCCGCAAATCGTCGTAGTTGAAGACGATCTTCGAGCCCAATCCGCGCACGGAATTTGCTTTGAGCAGGCGATTGGATTCTTCGACCGGCATGTTGGGCTAGCTCACCAGTTTTTCGGATTCGGCGCCTGCGCCGATAATGATCTCTCCGGAATCTTCGAGGCGGCGGACCGTATCGACGATGACCTGCTGCACGACTTCCACATCGCTGACGCGGACCGGGCCGAGATATTCCATCTCCTCCTGCAGCATGGCCGCCGCCCGTTGCGAAAGATTGCCGAGGACCTTCGCCTTGAGTTCCTCGGACGCCCCTTTGAGGGCCAGGGCCCACTGGCTGTTTTCCACCTCTTTGAGCAGCGACCGGATCGACTTGTCGTCGAGCTTGAGCAGGTCGTCGAACACAAACATCAGGCGGCGGATCTGGTCGACGAGCTCGGTGTCTTCCTGTTCCAGGTTCTCAAGAATGGCCTTGTTCGTCATTCGGTCGGTCACGTTCAGAATCTGCGCCACGGCCGATACGCCGCCCGCCTTTTCCAACTGCTGACTGAATGTGGACGTCATGCGGCTCTCCAGGCTCTTCTCGACGTCGCGGACCACCTCGGGGCTCGTCTGCTCCATGTTGGCCACGCGGCGGATGACTTCCAGTTGTTTTTGCGAGGGGAGCCCGCCGAGCAGCTCGGCCGCGAGTGGAGCAGGCAGGTGCGACATGATCAGCGCGATCGTCTGCGGGTGTTCTTCACTGATGAAGGTCAGCAGATTGTCGGCGCCGGATTTCTGGAGGAATCCGAAGGGGACAGAACTCATCGATTGCTTCACGTTTTCCAGGATCGAGGTCGCCTTTTCCTTTCCCAGCGACTGCTCCAGCAGGTCGTGGGCGTAGTCCATCCCGCCGCGCTCGATGTGTTTGCGGGCCAGCCCCAGGTTATTGAATTCTTCAATGACCGCCTCCTGTTCCTCCTGCGTCACATCATCCAGTTTGGCGATTTCCATGGTAACGGCCTCGACCCCCCCCTTGCCCAACTGGCTGAGGACCTCGGCCGCAAGCGGCTTTTCCAGGCTCAAAAGGACTATCGCTGCTTTTCGGAGACCCGTCATGATGGCTTCGCCGTTTCCATGGAAATTACTTGGGGGGGGCGATCCAGCGGCCGATCACCGCGGCGGCCATTTCCGGATTGTCGCGGACAAGTGTCTGCAATTGATCGCGTTTTGTGACTTCACGCGGCGCTTGTTCCTCATCTTCGTCCACATCCACTGCCGCAGATCCCTTGCCGGCAGGCATCGCGGGAGGCTCCTGCGGAAGCTTTTTCAGGCTCCGATTGAGCATCCACAGGGTCCACAGCGCGAACAACCCCAGCGCCAGCGGGCCGCCCCATTGCGCCAGGCCTTCGTTCAAGCGGGCTACCAGCGGGGACTCCGCCGGCTGGTTGTTCTGATCAAGCCTGACATAGGAGCTCACGTTGACCGAATCCGCCGCCGCACCAGCCGGGGGAATCAGTTTGGCGACCTTGTCGGCCACCTCCTTGACTGTCTTGGAACGGATCTGATCGATCCTGCCTTGCAGCGCCTGTTTATCGGTACCCGGCTCACCCTGTGAAAGCGCCACAAGGCGATAGTAGTCCTCAGGAATTGAGACGGTTACCTGTACTGATTTCGGCAGCATTCCGATCAGTGTCCGGTCAGTCACCTTCGTCGAGATCGGAACGTTTTCGTTCGACACCGTCGTCTTATCCGTCGTGCGAACGTTTTCTGCCGGCACCTGCTGCCGCAGGTTGCGCGGCGTATTCGCCGCCATGCCTGGTTCGCTGCTGGGTCGTTTTTCGTCGGAGCGGGTCGAATTCGATTCCTCAACGCTTTTCAGGGGAAAGGCCTTGGCATCGTACTTCTGCTCCCGCTCCCACGACGTCTTGAGGTTTTCGAGATCCACGTTCACGGAAACGATGACATTCGGGATGTAGGCCAGCGCTTCCGCGATATTCCGCTGATGTAACGTTGTAAACTTCTTCACCTGGTCGATGAACTGCGAATTGAACGGGTCGTCATCGGCCTCGTCCCGGACGGCCCTCCCGGTGGTGACATCCAGCACGGTGACGTTGGCCGGGGCGAGGCCGGAGACCGCGCCCGAAACCGCCAGTCGCAACGACCGCGCCAATGCGGCGGTCAACTCGCGTCCCGCCCGCATCCGGACACTCACGGTACAGGTCGCCTTCGAGTCGCCATTAAACGGCTTCTGCCGAGGTCGCTCCCAGATCACGTTTGCATCCTCGACGTCGGGAATCGCCCGAATGATTTTCGACAGCGTCTTCGACTTGGCAAGCTCCGCCTTGTCTCGCCGTTCCTGATCGCCCATGAAGAATCCGTTTTCGTAAACCTTGTCCATGTCGGCGCCAAAATCGCTGCGGACCCCTTTTTCGACGAGGGCGGCCTGATACCGCACCACCTCGCTTCGGGGAACAAGGATCTTCTGCCCTTCGACACGGTACTGCGGCAAGCCGGCCTGCCGCAGGGCCTCTTCGGCGTGCTTCAACTCATCGGCGGAAAACGCCTTTCCGGCATTGAGGTGCTCTTCCGCCGGACCGCGTCCCATGTACATCACAAGCGCCAGGGCAGTCACCACCATCAGCGGCACCGCCACGAGCGTCATCCGCTGGCTGGGAGCCATCCCGTTGAAAAGATCCCGGAACTGGGCCAGCGTCTTACGCCACGTTTCCATGGTCTGCCTTTGTCCTCGATGTGATCATTCGCCTGGACCAATTCGGATGGGGACGGTCTTAACGGCAAGACCCTTTTCCCCGCTGGCCCGCGATCGTCTTACATCCGCATTTGTTTGAGTTCGTTGTAGGCGTCGATGAGTTTGTTCCGGATCTGCATCATGGTCCGAAGCGCCAAATCGGCTTTCTTGACGGCCGTGAAGACTTCGGCCTGCGTGAGATCATTCTCGGCAAGTCCCGCCGCGATGCTTGCCTGCGACTGCTTATCGAACTGATTCACCTGTTCCAGCGAATTCAGCAACACGTCGCGAAAGCTGACAGGGCCGGTCGCCGCGGCATTGCCTGCGGCCGCCGGGCCATTGAGGTCGCGCTGCGGCGCCACTCCGAGGGGAAGCAGCCCGAGGCTGCCAATGGGGGTGGTCATATCGGACTCCATCTCAAATCTTCAGGAACGGTCAGGCCAGGATCTTGAGTGTTTCACTAGCCATGCTTTTGGTCACGTCGATCGCCGCGACATTGGCTTCATACGCCCGGCTGGCCTCGACCGCGTTGACGAATTCCATTGTGAGGTTGATATTGGGGTACGACACGTTGCCCTCCGCATCCGCGTCGGGGTGGCCGGGGTTATGCACCTTGCGGGGTTCGGATTCACGGTCGACCGCGACGTCGAACTTTACGCCGTGTCCGCGGGCTACCGATTCCTCGGTATCGGAGTCCGCGGCAAACGTGACTAGCCGCCGCTGAAACGGTGACAGGTTTCCCTTGTCGTCGCGCGTCGTGTTGATATTGGCGATGTTGCCGGCAATCGTGTTCATGCGGTGCCGCTGCGCGACGAGGCCGCTGGTGCTGATATCCAATGTACGAAACATGTTCGATCCATCTCCTGTAGCCAGGGTACCCGAAGGGACCAGTACGATTCATCATTTCACGCGGCCGCACGTCGGACTGTGCATCAGGTCAGCAAGCGGTCAGGCCCGCTCGCTGATCACGGCCTGCAAACGGTTCAATTGAGCATTCATGAGTTCGATCGCAATGTTTTGCAGCAGGGAGTTCTTCGTCATTTCCATGACTTCGTGTTCGATGCTGCGGTTGTTGCCATCCTGAAAAGTGACGCTTCCCGCCGGCGCCTCAGTCGCCTGAAATAGCTCGGCGGGAAATAGTTTTGCGAGCGGCGGGTTCGTCGCGGGCGCTGTGAACGACCAGTTCGCCCCGTTCGATTCGGCCCCCGGTTGACGCCGGGCGACCGCTTCCTTCAATGCATTTTGAAATGCGGCGACCGGCAAATCGCGAGTCTTGTAATCGGGAGTGCTGATATTGGCGATGTTTCCGGCCAGGACTTCGTGCCGGCGTTCCGCAAACGACGCCACTTTCTGGAGCAGGGGCACGGTTGATGAATCGAACAACGAGTTGAGCATGGCCGATCCCTTGAAAAAAAACGACGACCTGCAGCGCCGCGGCTCCGTTCCCGTCGCCGGAAAATCCGGATTGAATGCTTCGGCTGATCTCTCGAAAAGTCCCATGTTCCCGGCGTGTTACTGGCCGACATCGAGATGCCGATGCGTCCGGGGAGCCAGGCTGTCTCGATACGCCGCCTGCGCTTGTGCGCCGGCAGTGACCCGATGAAGTTGAAATTGCGTTTCGTCGCGACGGCGCGACAGATGCGTGGTGCTGTTCCGCTCGTGTTGCATCAGTTCGGCGAGGACGTCCTCGGTTTCGGCCAGGACCTTTTCGCAAGCTGCCCGCAGTTCCGAATCGAGCCCGTCGCGATGGCGTTGCCATTCCTGCCAAAGCCACGGGTGCATTCTGCTGATTTCTTCCAGCCGCCCGATGACGCGCTGTTTGCTTCCCAGAATCGCCAGGAGGCGGGTGTAGTCATCGCTTTCGATCAGGCTGAGCTGTTCCGCGGAAAAGCCGAGCAGATCCGAAAAACATTGCCGGCGATCGCTGAACGTTTGCAGGAAACGGGATTGATCGGCCGCGGACATCGATTCCAACCTCGGATGGGAGTGACGAAACAGGTGAGTCATTTGTGAAGTCGCATGGCCCAGGTAATCCAGCGTTGCCAGTCGTCGCGGGTCATGGCGCCGTTGCTTTGGGGAAAGGCGCCCTCCGGCAGCTTGTTCAAGATCAGTTGTGCTTGCGCGAGCGTACTCAGCGCTTCGGACGGCTTTTTCAGCCGGTCGTAACAGTTGGCGATCTGGATATAGGCCGTTAATGAACCCGATTCCTGCTGGTAGTTTCCCGCGCTGCTTGTATAGGCCAGAATGGCCTCGTCGTACCGGCCGAGAGCGAAATAGCTTTGCGCGAGCTCCAGGTAGGAATTTCGGAGCATGGCCTGCCCCAGGTCGTCGAGTTTTCCCGCGGTCTGCTGAACCCGCAATTCCGTTTGCAGTTGCTGGAACTCGCGGACGGCCCGCTCCAGATTCTCCTGCACCTGGCGGCGGAACTCGGCGCGGGCATTGTCGGTTTCGGCCGTCTTGAGTTTCTCCTGCGGCAGGTCTGCGCTGCGTTGCAGCGATTTGGCAAGCAGGAACCTTGCTTCCGCAACGTCTGGCGAGGCGGGATAACGATCGAGGTATTCTTCCAGCCGCGCGACCGCTTCTTCGAACCGCGCGTGAACCACAGCGACACGATCCTGCGGATCGCCTTTCGAATTCGGAACTCCCGCGGGTTTTCCGTTTCGCTGGGCCAGGTCCGCCGAGTAATACAGCAGCCGCCCCAGTGAAAAGAGCGATTTGCGCCATTCCAGAGCGGTCGGAGACAGATCCGCCGATTCCAAAATCTTCCGCCACGCCTTTTCCGCCAGGTCGAGCTCGGACCGTTCGAAGCGGCATTGACCGATCAGATACCGTGCCTGAAACGCAGCCGGGTCCGTCGGGTGCGAGGAAACGGTCTCCTGAAAGTCGCGCAGCGCCGCATCCATGCGGTTCAGGTCCATCAGCGCCTGGCCGCGGCGGACAAAGGCCGTGGGCAGCAGCGTCGTGTTCTGGAGATTGATGAATTCGGTGAGCTGTTCGATGGCGCTGAGAAAGTCGTGGCCCTTCAGGTAGTCTTCGGCGCTGGTCCACAGCGCGTTGGAATAAGCCGACGACGCCTTTCGCGTTTCCGCCAGCCGCGCGTACGACTGCCCGCTCCGTTTCCAACGGAGCTTGACTTCTTCCTGGCGTTCGGATTGCCGGTCGAAGGGAAGTCTTGCGACCTCGGCTTCGAGATGCTCCGCCCACCGCTGGTTGGCACGGGCCGCGAGTTCGTGCGCCTGGTCGCTGGGAACGACAGGACTCATCGACTCGGCGAGCGCGATTGCCTCGCTGTAGAAGTCGTTCTCGACCCAGCCGTTCCACGCATCGAGGATGAGTTCGCGAACCTTTTTCAAGCTCATCCAGCGGTTTCGAAAAGACTTTGGCCGGCGGATCGTCCGCAGCACTTCGGCGTATTTTTCGAGCGCTTCCTGGTTTCGCCCGAGTTTGCGCAGGCCGTCGGCTGCGCCCATGCGGGCGGCAAGCGCTTCGTGCGAGCGCTCGAAACGCTCGACCGTCCGCTCGTAGGATGTGATCGCGTTTTCGAGCTGGTCCTGCTTCTCCGGCTCGAGTTGATCCAGCTTTTCCCAGCAGAGACCGGTCAGATAGGAGGCCTGAGCGGGAAAGGTCCGGTCCAGGCCTTCATCGTCGGCGATGGGTTTCAGAATTCGGAGCGCATCCCGGTACCTGCCTTCCGCCATGCAAGTCTGCGCGCGAAGCACCGCACCGGCCTGGTTCCCCGACGTTTCGCGGGAAACCTGGGCAACGGCTGTTTGAGCTTCGTCGCGACGGCCGAGTGCCAGCAGGATTTGTGCCCGCTGCAGGAAGGCGCGGTCCCGATCCGTCGCGGAAAGTTTGCGATCGTCGATAACTGCCGTATTGACTGCCAGGGCCTTTTCGGCACCTGCGGTGTTCTGAAGGAACAGGTATGTTTCCGCCAGCAGCAATGATGCTTCAATTTTTCCGGCTGGAAACGACTGCACGGCTTCTTCGAGGAGGGGGAGCGCCTCGTCCGCCGATCCTACCCGATACAGGCTCAGCCCGAGCGAGAAGGCCCATTCCGGCCGGCGCTCGGCCACCAGGGCCAGGCGTTCGGCCTCGCGCAAAAACCCGGCCGCGACCACGTACCGTTGTTCCCGCGTCTCTTCGTCGTACTCGGCTGCTTCGCGAAAGGCAACGATACCCAGTACAAACGCAACTCCACCGGCAAAATCCGGATCCTGATAATTGATTTTTTCGAGGCTCTGGGCAACGCTTCGTGCCGGCTGATCGCGACGCTCATCAAGCCAGCGGAGGGCCTGTTTCAACCGCAGCCCCGGTGGAATTTCAGGCTCTTTGAAAAAAAAATAAGCGCCCGTCGCGGCAAGCCCGAATCCGACGACCAGTCCGACGACGTGCGGTGCCGACAGCCGGGCGGCGGGCACCTTGCGCTCGACTTGACCAAGCTCGCCTTCGAGCGAATCGGTCGATGTTTCGGCCGGGCCGGTTGTTTTTGCCATGAACGCACCGCAATCGGCACCGGGAGTCCTGGTGGCAGGGCTTCCGCACCGTCCTCGAATTTTCCGGAGTCAATTGTCCGCGTGAAATGAGCGTACGACCGCCGAGCGCCGCCCGGCTGGTGGAATCCTGCAAGTTGATTTGAGAGTGAGGGTTTCGGGGGCGTGTGATATGCGAATGCGGATATGGTGTCAAGGCGGCTGGCAAAGAAATAAAGCGGCCCCTGGAACTGTTCCAGGGGCCGCCTTTCGGTCGAACTCAGTCGGACATATTCCGTTGTGGTTCGTTCAGGTTACACGACACTGACCGAGCTTAGCCCCGGAATCCGAAGACATTGGACAGAGCGTTGCGACGAGTCGAACGGTTCTGGCTGCTCTTCAGACGAGACGGGAAATAAGCTTCGGGTTCCGCCTGGGCGGGAGCCGCTGCGGGAGCTGCAGCGGGCGCCGGTGCGGGAGCCGGGGGAGGAGCCGTTTCACCACCCTCGACAGGGGGGGCCGGAGCCGGAGCGGGCTCGTTACCCATTGGCGGGGTGGGGAGCGGTGCCGGGCCGGCACCAGCGCCACAGGCATTGCCGCTGCCGCACGTGCCGCAGCCTACGTCGCAATCCTTGACATCGTAACCACAAACACAGAGGGCCTTTTCCGCCTTGCGGCGAACGCCCCGGTCGCAGTCGGACAAAGCACAGGTCAAAGCGGCCGTGACCTGCGCGTTGCAGCAGCACGGATTCCGCTTGGTCTGGCGGGCAATCATACGGGCAGACGCTTTCCGGACGCGCTCATCGCTGTCGTTCAAGCCATAGATGAAGGCGCACATGATTTCCGGATTGCAGACACAATCGAACTTGCGGCCGAGCTTTCGAATCGCCTTACGACGATCTTTGGCATGGCAAGCGGTCTGCGAAACATAGATCCAGTGAGCAACCTCGCAAGGATCCGCGTCGCAGCATTTCACTTTCTGCTTGCAGCAGCCTTGCGAACCACATCCGCCGGTCGAAGCACCGCAGCTCGGGCCGCACGCAGCGGGAGCCGGAGCGGCACAGACGGGACCGCAAGCCGGGCCGCACGCAGCGGGGGCCGGAGCGGCGCAGACGGGACCACAAGCCGGGCCGCACGCAGCGGGAGCCGGAGCGGCACAGACGGGACCGCAAGCCGGGCCGCACGCAGCGGGGGCCGGAGCGGCGCACACAGGACCGCAAGCCGGACCGCAAGCAGCGGGAGCGGCACAGACGGGACCACACGCCGGGCCGGTCGAGCCGCACGCCGGGCCGGTCGAGCCACACCGGGGACCGCAGCCCCCAACGTTGCAGCTATTGCAGCAGCCCGTAGGCTTGCAGCATGACCGTTGGTACGTGCAGACCTTGTGGCACGGAGGTCGACAAATCACTGGCCGGCAGCATTGAGGCTGGCAAGTTGAGGCACAGCCGCAACTTTTCGCCGCCCCACATTGGGCATTCGCCGTTTCTGCCATGCCGATCACGGCAATCAAGGCACTGTACAGTTTGATCCATTTCATAAAGCAGCGTCTCCTTCCCTTGGGATTGAGGTCGTGCGCCGGTCTAACCGCGGTTCGATCGGTAAGAATTTCGTCCGTAGGCGGTGTCTGGGTAGGCGATTGAGTTCGACCACCGCCTGCGACGCGCGTCGCATTTGTCCGATTAAATCCGACGAGCACCGCATGGTCAGACGGCATAACCATTCCGCCAATTGGGGCTAGCACGTGTCATTGGTGCCGTCGAGCTTTTCCGTAGCCCGAAATTCCTCGGCAAGTCCCGATGATCCCTTCTTCCAGCTTAGATGCGCAAGCCGTAAAAAGCGGGACTGGACGAATCTATCGGCGACGTGTCAAGGCAGCCTTGAGCGTCTCAAAGTATTATTCCGGCAAGATGTTACGTCGATTTTCGGTCGGACTTTTCGAGTCGTGCCTAAGGGAGAATCTGGATGCGACTTTGAGGGCGAGATAGGGTCCAATTTCAGCCCGAGTCCAGTAAAATGGAGAACAGGCGTGATTTGAAAGCGCTTCCGGCCAACAATCCGTTCCTGACGGATGTTCCGTGAGATCACTTGATCGTAGTCACGGTGGCGGCAGTACTTCCGGAAAAATCCGCGATACCGTTGCCATCGTTACAACCGATTCGTGGCGGCTGGCCCAGTGCAAGCTCCGTCAGGTTGGCGACGAGAGCCGAACCCCCATCGCCAAGACCTGGCTGACCAGCGCAGTGGCTGTGGTGAACACCTCAGCTCGCAGTCCGTGCTTCCGCCCAGCGGCCACGTACTCGGGGATATCATCCGTGTAAAAGCAGCAATCCGGCGGACATTGGATCGCTTGCAGTGCCGCCTCGAAAATGACCGGCGAGGGCTTAAGCGCTCCGACCCGGTATGACAGCACGTAATCGTCGAAGCGATCGAGGACCGTGAAATTTCGCGAGACAAATTCGAAGTGCGAGACGCTCGTGTTCGACAGCAGAACGAGGCGATGCCCCTGCTTGCTGAGCGCGTCGATCACGGGGACGATATCGGTATTGAGTTCAAAGATGTTCGATCCGGCGTACAGCAGGCGCTCGATTTCGAGGTCACGGTCCACGAGGCCTTCGATCCGGCGGTGAAATTCCGTTTCCGTGATCAGCCCGCGTTCGAATTCCCACTGCAACCCGGACTCGATCAAAAGCCCACGAATTTCAGGTGCCGACCGTCCGCACAGATTGCCAATCTGAGCGCACATTCGCTCGTGCGAGAAGTGGACCAGGACATTGCCCATATCGAACAAGAACGCCTGGATCACGCCTTCGCTCCCTCTCGATCGCTACCCGTGACGACTCCATCGAATCGTATCGTATGGGCTTTCCGGTTTCTCATTCCATGCTCGCCCGCAGGCGATGTTGCCGTCCATTGATTGACGAACTTGAAGACGTTTCATAAAGTGACTTAGCACATAGACTTGTCATTGGCAAGCGGAGGTCCGTGTGAGTGCGAAGAAACGCGATCGCGAGAGCAAAGACTTTGGTGGATCCGCGGCAACCGAATCGGCAACGATCCGCGGACAGGGGTGGCCGTGTCTGCATCAGTTTGCCGTATTCATGGAGAACCGTGTCGGCCGGCTGCACGATCTGCTCCGCCATTTCGAGGGGCCGGAGATCCGGGTCGTGGCACTCAGCATTGCCAATTCGGTGGATTGTGCGTTCGTGCGCTTGATCGTGAGCGATACGGATCGCGGGCGAGAAATCCTGCAGCTCTCAAAATTTGCCTTTTCGGAAAGCGACCTCGTCGGCGTTGAGCTGCCGGGTGGAACACAACCTTTCGTGCAGATCTGCATTGCCCTCTTGCAGGCCGAGTTGAACGTGCACTACACGTATCCGCTCCTGTATCGTCGCCGCGGCCGGGGGGCGATCGCCATGTACGTCGATGACATCGACCTCGCGCTCCGCACGCTGGAAGAAAAGGGGTTGCGAGTCGTCACCGAGGACGATCTGCGGGAAGATGACGAATCGTTCTAGAAATTGTCAGTTGTCAGTGGTCCGTTGTCCGTTGCGTGCCATTGGCGGCTGTGAAGAAAGACAAGGAGAGGGGGAGAACGGCGTCTCTCCTCGTCTCCCCTGCTCCTTGTCTCCCCATCTTTCCCGCGGCAACTGAAAACTGACAGCTTCTCATTCCATGCCTCCCATTGCCGATCTCCATCACGTTCCGCTTCCCGCCGGATTTGTTGCCGACGATGCGTGCGTCGCCCCGTCGACCGGAGTGGCCTTTACAGAGGGACCCGCCGCGGATGACCAGGGCCGAGTCTATTTCTCGGACATCTGGAACAACCGCATCCTGCGGTACGATTCGAAAGCCGGCCAGACGATTGTCTGGCGGGCCGACAGCGGCCGAAGCAATGGCCTGTTGTTCGATCCCCGGGGACGGCTCTTGGCCTGCGAGGGAAATGAATTCGGACCGGGCGGCCGTCGCCGCATCACGCGAACGGACATGGCGAGCGGCACCGTCGAGGTCGTGACCGATCGATACGACGGCGTCCTCTACAATTCGCCCAACGACATTGCCGCGTGCACGAATGGGCAGATTTTCTTTACCGATCCGTGCTACGGCGATCGCTCGACGATGCAGATGCAGCACGAATCGGTGTACCGCATCGATCCCGACGGGGCCGTTGTGCGCGCGATCAGTCAGCCCGACATTCAACGGCCCAACGGCATCGCCGTCGGCCCGGATGAGAAAACACTGTACGTGGTCGATAGCTGTCCCGTCCGGGGGGGCAATCGCAAGATTTGGGCGTTCGATCTTGCCGCAAGCGGAATCCTGAACGGGCAACGCCTCGTTTACGACTTCGGCCCCGGTCGAGGGGGTGACGGCATGGCGGTCGATCGCCAGGGAAATCTGTACGTTGCCGCTGGGATCAGCCAGCCGCGCGGTCCCCATGAAACAGACGACGTACCGCCCGGAATCTATGTCATCGAGCCGGGCGGAAAACTCCGCGGACGGATTCCCATTCCCGAAGACGTGCTTACCAACGTGACATTCGGCGGCGACGATCTGAAAACGCTGTATGTCACCGCGGGAAAGACGCTGTTTTCAATCCGGGTGAGTGTGGCCGGGTTCGTGGTTCATCGGCCCGTGTAACGCATGCATCCCTCACCCCAGCCCTCCCTCGGTGTTCCGCGGGGAGAGGGGGCACATCGTAGCCCTCGCCCCGGTACGCCGGAGAGAGGGTTGGGTGAGGGGCGCGTGATGGCGATCTGGCTTGCCATGCGGAGGTCCTGGCGTATGCGGTGCGTCTCTGACCTGCTTCGCATTTTCCTATGGCTTCAGCCATTTCTGCAGGGTCGTAAAGGCCTGCTTGCCGGCCACAACGTGGCCTCCCTCGAAGAGTTCGAACGTGGCACGGTCGGCCAGACCGAGTTTTTCATAGTATCCCTGAACGATTTTGAACTCATCCTGTGCTATTTTCCAATAGGCCACACGGTCTTCGCGGCCTTGCTCGATCTGGACCGGACGCGGGCAGATCAGAGAGCAGATGTCGGCATCGGCGAACTCGGTGGCTTCCCGGCTGAAGAAGGCATAGTTTTCCTGCGTCTGGATGTACGCCGTGTAATGCGGTGACGGTTTCGTCATCTTTTGTGTCGATTCCATGAAATGCCCGCTGACCACGCAGGCGGCGATCCGCGTGTCGAGTGCGGCTGCATTCATGGCCGTGCGGCCTCCCCAACTGATCCCGTACACGCCGATCCGATCGGCCGCCACGTCCTCGCGCGTACCAAGGTAATCGATGAGCCGCATGATCTTGAACTGTTCGAGAGCCTGCATTCGCTGTCCGACCATGATCGCCTTGCGATCCAGCCAGTTCCGTTTCTCGGCACTGTTCATCATCACGGGAGCAAAGACGATATATCCGCGCTCGACCGCCTGCAGGCCGAATCGATTGTGATAATCGGATTTCTCCACAAGTCCGCAACGCAAGAGCAATCGGCCGGACCTGAGCATCACGAAAACAGCATCTGGTCAAATGCATGGTGTTCAATCTGCGGGGGTGAGAACTAAGTCAGCAGAGGCGTAAGGACTTTTGCGTCATAGACATCGGTCAGGCGTTCGTCGCGGCCGCGCAGACGATACGTCACACGGTGAAAGTCCAGACCGAGCAGATGCAATATGGTCGCGTGCAGGTCGCTGACTTTCACCCGGTTCTCGACGGCGTGATAACCCAGTTCGTCGGTGGCGCCGTACGACTGACCTCCCTTGATGCCTCCCCCCGCCAGCCAGAGGCTGAAGCCCTGCTTATGGTGATCGCGACCGTTTCCGCCCTGGCTGACCGGAGTCCGGCCGAATTCGCCACCCCAGACCAGCAATGTGTCGTCGAGCAGTCCCCGACGCTTGAGATCGATCAGCAAGGCGGCGGTCGGCTTGTCGGTCTCTTCGCAGATGGCCTTTGTTGCGACCGCGTTGTTGGCATGCGTGTCCCATCGCTGACCTTCGACGAAAATCTGCACGAAGCGGACGCCTCGTTCGACGAGTCGCCGCGCCATGAGGCATCGGCGGCCGTAACTGCCGGTCTTCGGCTGGTCGAGGCCGTACAACTCCTGCGTTTCCTTCGTCTCCTGCGAGAGATCGAGGGCTTCGGCGGCCGACATCTGCATTCGGGCCGCCAGCTCGTAGCTGGCAATCCGCGCTTCCAGTTGCGGATCGATCGCCTTGTGCAGTTCGCGGTGCTCGCTGTTCAGGCTCCGCAAAAGATCGCTCCGCAGCCTCTGGACTTCCGGCGCAACGGGCGTATTCGGCTGCAAGTAAAGGACGGGCGTCCCCGTGTGGCGGAAATGGACGCCCTGGTACCGCGGCGGCAGCCACCCCGAAGACCAGTTTCGCGTCCCGTCCACGGGCAGGGCCGAATCGTTGCGCAGCACCACGTAGGCCGGCAGATCCTTGTTTTCGGAACCGAGCGCGTAGTTGACCCAGGAGCCGAGCGTGGGCCGGCCCGAGACGATCAGCCCCGTGTGCATGTGCCACAGCGCCTGCTCGTGATTGTTATGCTCGCTGTACATCGAGCGGACGAGAGCGATGTCGTCGGCGCAATTCGCGGTGTGAGGAATGATCTCGGAGTATTCGACGCCACACTTTCCCGCCGGCTTGAATTTGTAGGGCGTGCCGAGCAGTCCGCCATGCGCTGAAAGCGTGACGAGGTCCGTGAAGTATTTGGGCATCGGCTGCCCGTCGCGCTGATTCAGCTCCGGCTTCGGATCGAACAGATCCATATGGCTCGGCCCGCCGTGCTGAAACAACTGGATGACCGCCTTCGCCCGCGGCGGATGCTGCGGCCGCTGTTGCGACGGAGCCGCGACAACGGCCGCAGCGGCGCCGCCGGAAGAGGCCGGCTCGGCGCGTGCTTCGTCATCCTTCAACAGGGCTGCCAGAGCAATCCCGGTCAGCCCCGCCCCCATCCGGGAGAAGAGTTCACGGCGGCCAATCAGATCAGGCAGCGTCAGGCGGTCGAATTGGTTGCAGTGCATTTCGCTTCAATTCTCGATCTCAATCGACATACAGGAATTCATTCGTATTCAACAGGGTCTGGGCCACGTGCGCCCAGGCGGCCTGTTCGGCGGCGCGGCGTTCATCCGGCGTCGCGGTGGCGAGTTTGTCGGCCAATTGCAGCTTGACGAACGATTCAAGGAAGTCGCCGATCGACTTTCGTTCAGCGGCGCCCGGCTCGCGGGTGAACGCCTGATTGCAGGCGAAGTCGATCCGCGCCTGATTATCCGCAGATGCTTGCAGAATCCGATCGGCGAAAATCCGCGCCTGAACGTCGATGAACGGGCTGTTCATCATCGTGAGCGCCTGCGTGGCGACAATCGCCTCGGTGCGACGCGGGCAGTTGATCTCCATGCGGGGCGTGTCGAACGCTTCCAGCAACGTCAGTTGTTCGCTGCGGCGGACAATGACATAAATACTGCGGCGACTTCCCGGCGCGTCGTCGGCCGTAATGACTGAGCCGTCCGCCTGCCGCGTCACGGGGACGGGCGGGCCGAACATTTGCGGGTTGAGCTTGCCGGCCAGCGCGAGCATCGAGTCGCGGAGCACTTCTCCCGCATGCCGTTGCGGCCGTTTCGCCCAAAGGAGCAAATTTTCGGGATCGACGGCGGCCTTGGCGGCATCGTGACCGGACGACTGCCGATAAGCGGTCGACGTGACCATCAGCCGGTGCATCGCCTTCTGGCTCCAGTGCTGCGCGACGAATTCGGTCGCCAGCCAATCGAGCAGCTCCGGGTGGGACGGGAATTTCCCCGTATGGCCGAAGTCATCGACCGTTTCCATGATCCCCCGGCCAAAATGATGCGCCCACAGCCGGTTCATGTGCACGCGAGCCGTCGTCGGCTGCCGTGAATCGACAAGCCATTCCGCGAATGCCTTGCGGCGGCCGGTCGATTTGTAGCCCGGTTGCGGCTGGAATTTGTAGTCGGCCGGTGCAAGAACCGCCGGAACGGCCGCCTCGACAGTCTTTCCCTTATTGTTGAAGTCCCCCCGCCGCAGCACATGCGCCGCCGACGGCTTGTCGTCCATGTCCGCCAAACTTCGGAGTTGAACGATGTTTCGCACGAGTGCCGTTTCCGCGGCCACGGCACCCTTGAGCTTGTCGATTTCCGCTTTCAGCTCGGGGAAATGGTTGAACAGGCTCGCATCATCAGCGACGACGCCTGCCGCATGCGCTGTCACAAGCTGCTTCTGTTCATCGGACCGCTTGTCCGCCGCAAGGAGCACGGCGGCCTTCACCTTGTCTCGCAGGTCAGCGGGGACGGCGGCCAGCTTTTCATTGAGAAACTTGTCGCGATGCCGGTTGATCCACTCGGTCTGTTCGGCATTGAGCGTCGCAATCCGCGCCGTGACGGCTGCGTTGTACGCGGCGATCTTCGCCTGCTGTCCCTCCGTGGCCAGCGGAACGGCCCGTTCGAGCGAAACCACCCAGCGGTCGGGATCATAGGACGCGAGGAAGATCGCGTTCATCTGGTAATAATCCCGTTGGGAAATTGGTTCCGACTTGTGCGAATGGCAGCGGGCACATTGCACCGTCAGGCCCAGGAATGCCGAGCCGATGATCTGCATCGTGTCGGCCATCACCTTGTAACATTCGGGCTTGTCGCGGTAGCCGCCATACGTCGGGTCGCTCGCGGTCCGCAGAAAACCGGTCGCAATCAACTGCTCTGCCATTTCCGGCGTCAGTTCTTCGGCTCGCCGCCAGTCGCTGAGCTCATCACCCGCCACCTGCTCGCGAATGAACTGGTCGTACGGCTTGTCGTTGTTGAGGGCGCGAATCACGTAATCGCGGTAGCGCCAGGCCTCGGGCCGGAGCCGGTCTGCTTCCAGGTAGCCGTCGGAATCCGCATATCCCGCGACATCCAGCCAGTGCCGGGCCCAGCGCTCGCCGTATTGCGGCGATGCGAGCAGGCCGTCGACGAGCCGCTCGTAGGCGCCAGGCCGATTGTCGGCCAGAAAGGCATCGATCTGACCCGCGGTGGGGGGGAGCCCGGTCAGGTCGAAATAGACCCGCCGCAACAACGTTCGCGGATTGGCATCGGGATTGAACCCGAGCCCTTTTTCTTCCAGCTTGGCGAGCAGGAAGGCGTCGATTGGAGTCCGAACCCGATCGGCGGCTTTGACGGCGGGTACTGTGGGACGCACTGGAGGAAGAAATGCCCAGAACTTGCGATCCTCGGGGTTGACGGTTTCTTCCGCATCGGCCACTTCCAACGGCGGTTCAACGGCGCCCTTGGTCTGCGCGCCGGCCGCGATCCAGCGACGAAGAACCTCGATCTGCGTCTTGTCGAGCGGATCTTCCTCTTTTGGCGGCATTTCCCGCTTTTGGATCATTTCATAGAGGGGGCTTTCTTCGGGCTTGCCCGGCACGATGGCCGGCCCGCCGTCACCCCCTTTGAGAATCGTGAATTTCCGCCGCAGGTCGAGGCTTGCCTTTCGCGTCTCGTCGCCGTGACATTTGAAGCAGCGGGCTTGCAGAATGGGAACGACGTCGTCCTCGAAGTTGAGCGCCGTCGCGCCGACCGGCGCGGCAGCAACAGTTTGCGGCTTTTCGTCAGCCAGCGTCGCCACGCCGTCCCAGGCAAAAGCCGCCAAAAACGTCAATCCGCAGATGGACGCGGCAGGACGCCTGAACAACGGACATTTCATGCTCTTCAACTCCGTGGCGGGGGTATTTTCAGCCGGTCGACGAGTCGGCCGGCTTCAGATCAAAATTATCGCATACGTGCCACCCGCCCGCCAGTGAAAAGCATCTCCCGTTCGGCGCGGGTCTCATGACCCCGCCGCGTTCCCCGACCGCAGGTCTCCCGTTTGTCGAACAGACATGGATTGGCGGAATGCCGATTGCGAAGGTGCGTCCACATACCAGCGGAGGAGACCTTCGGTCGGCGGCGCATGGCTCGGTCAGAGACCGGCCACAACTCCGTAGGGGGCTCCTGACCCGTGATCGCCGGCAGGACAGACGCTTGCGTTACCGCGGCGGGGGTGCGACCCAGGCGCTGCCTTTTTCGAATTCGAATTCGTCGAGCGACGCGGGGTACATTTCGATGCTGTAGCCGGGTCTTGCGGGCGGCATGTAGCGGCCGTTCCGCATGCGGACCGGGTCCAGGAAATGTTCATGGAGGTGATCGACAAATTCGAGCACGCGGTTTTCGAGCGATGCGCCGACGCAGATGTAATCAAAAATCGACAGGTGCTGCACATACTCGCACAGGCCCACGCCCCCCGCGTGCGGGCAGACGGGGATGCCGAACTTTGCGGCCATCAGCAGCACGGCGAGGACTTCGTTGACGCCCCCCAGCCGGCAACTGTCGATCTGGCAAAACTGGATGGCGTGCGCCTGCATGAACTGCTTGAAGATCACCCGGTTCTGGCAATGCTCGCCTGTGGCGACGCCGATCGGATGAATGGCCTTCGCAATGGCGGCATGTCCCAGCACGTCGTCGGGGCTGGTCGGCTCCTCGATCCACCATGGGTCGAACTTCGCAAGCCGCTGCATGTGGGTGATCGCCTCGCCCACGTCCCAGAACTGGTTTGCGTCCATCATCAGCCGGCGTTCCCAGCCGATCTCTTCGCGGATGATCGTGGCCCGCCGCACGTCGTCATCCATGTCGCGGCCGACTTTGATCTTGAACATGGACCAGCCGGCGGCCAGGGCATCGCGGCAGAGCTGGCGGAGCTTTTCGTCCGAATAGCCGAGCCACCCCGCCGAGGTGGTGTACGCCGGAAATCCCACTCGCTGCATTTCGGCCTCTCGCTCTGCCTTGGCGGGCGCATTCCGCTCCAGAATCGCGACCGCTTCCGCAGGCGTGAGCGCGTCGGTGATGTATCGGAAATCGATGCAGGCGACAAGTTGTTCGGGAGACATGTCAGCGAGCAGTTTCCAGAGCGGCTTCGCTTCGCTTTTCGCGTAGAGGTCCCACACTGCGTTGACGACGGCCGCCGTCGCGAGGTGGATCGCCCCCTTTTCCGGGCCGATCCATCGCAGTTGGCTGTCGCCGGTGATCTGCCGCCAGAACGCGCCCGGATTCGCCGCGATCGACTCCAGCGTCTGCCCGATGACCAGCGGCGCCAGCGCCCTGACCGCGACCACGCAGATTTCGTTGCCGCGGCCGATCGTGAATGTCAGGCCATGTCCACTGAGACCCCGCGGGCTGTCGGTCTCCAGGACCACGTAAGCGGCCGAGTAGTCTGGATCGCGGTTCATCGCGTCCGATCCGTCCAGACTTCGTGATGTCGGAAAACGAATATCGCGGACACTCAGGTTGGTAATTGTGGTTGGCATGTTGCCGCGTTTTTCCAGAAGGATCCGCAGGTTGGATGATCCCCAGAATTATCACAAAAGGACATGCCCCGCCACCAGCGGCATAAGAAACGAAAGCGGCCCGGACAGACTTGTCCGGGCCGCGAATCTGACTTCAACGTGGCTGCGAATGGTGGTTTACTTCGTCACCCCTGGGACCGGACTGATGGGCGTCGGATTGATCTGCCCCGGCGTAGAGGAGGCTCCGTTATCGGATGCCACCGTCGGGGGCATTTGAGTCCAGCCGCTGGTTCCCGGTGGCACCTCAAACGGACCGGACATCGTCATGCCCGTGTTTTGCGGCATACCTGTGTTTTGTCCGGTACCGCAGTTCCCGCTCGCACAATTGCCGCCCGCACAGCCGGACGAGCCGTCCGGGCTCCATCCGCCGTCCGCCTGGCCGCAGCAGCCGTCCTGGTAGATCGGTCCGCCGCATGCGCCAGCTCCACAGCAATCATCCGCGCCGCAGCATGGATCCTGGGAGCAGAAGGCTTTGCAGCGTTTCATCTTGCAGCACTTATTGCAGCCGGTGCCGCAGCAGCCATTGGCCCACGCAATGAAGCACAGGGCCACGAGGAGTATCGAAATCCGTTTCATAGGAATGCTCTTTCTAGGAACGGGTGCTGCGATCGCTGTTTGCATGGGGATCCGTCAGGAGAATTTCGACGGCCGCCTCCGCGGGCACTTCCGAACCAACTGGAACCGGGGTCTTACTGGAGGAAATATCGGAACATCCGTTATAGAACTTGAATTCGTTAAAACCGGTCGCGTCATTTCGCAGGCTCTTCCGCGGGTATTTTCGCCGGCGGTTCCGCGGGAGGCGGCGGCAACTGAACCGGTTCGGCCGGCGCCGCTCCCAGGCGTTCCACTTCATACAGGTTTTCGACCTGCACGAGCGCGGCCAGATCGGTCACGGCCTGCCATTGCGCATTGAGCGCGCTGATATAGCTGGCGATCGAGTTCAGCAGGTTCTGCTGTGCGAGGACGACATCGAAGAATCCGACCGCGTCCGGCTCCTGTTGATGCCGCTCGTACGTGCCGCGGTACACGCGCGACTGGTCGGGCAGAATCTGATTTTTGTAATAGTCCGCGAGGACACGGTTGGTCTCGTAGCGTTCGAAGGCATCGGCAACCTGTCCGGCCAGGTCGTTGCGGACCCGGCCGGTTTCCTCGACGGCGCGGAGGAGCTTCCCTTTTGCATTGAGAATCCCTCCCTTGTTGCGGTCGAAGATCGGGAGTGGAAGGCCGAGCTGCACGTTGTACGTGGTCCGGGCGGCGCCGGGCGTGGTAAAGTCCCGCTGGATCGCCGAGTAAACCAGCACGTCGGGGATCGGGGCGACTTCCTCGCGGCGGAGGTCGATCCGGGCGCGGTGCTCGGCGTTGCGGGCGGTGAGGATGGCGGTATGGCTGCCCAGAAGGTACGACACGGCGGCGTCGTAATCGATCGCCGGCACGAGCACGTCGGGCTTGCCTTCGAGTTCGGCCAGCGGCAAATCGGGGATGCCGATCGCGGCGGCAAGCTGCTTCCACGCCGACGCATACCGGTTCTGAGCTTGAACCAGAGCGGCCCGGGCCTGGACGGCCAGGACCCGCAACTGCATCGGTTCATAGGCGGCCGCCTGAGACCCTTTCACCTGGTCGACCTGCACCCGATAGACCTCGTTCGTAAACCGGACGAGCGCCGAACTGGCAACGACCGCCTGTTTGGCCACCAGGACCGCAAAGTATTGCGATCGAATCCGCGTGATCAGGTCGATGCGGGCCCGCCGCAGCGCGAGCTGCGCATCCATCAGGTCGACGTTGGCCGAGGCCTGTGCAAGTTCCAGCTTGCCCGCCGTCTTGATCGTCTGTGTAAAGAAGATGCCCTGGTAATTCCGAGTCCCGGCCGAGCCCACGGTGTCTGCCTCGTAGCCGACCGTCGGGTTCGGGTAGGCGCCGACATCAACTGCGACGCCGACGGCCGAATCGACATCCGCCGCCGCCTGGACCACGAGCGGGTTGTTGCTGAGCGCCATTTCCTGCAGCTCGTCCAGAGACATCCGTTTCTGTTCCGGGGGGTGCTTGACCTCCAGGTTCGGCCGCATGGTGGGCAGCAGCGGGAACAGGGCATCGATCGCCTCGTCACGGAGACCCGGCACGTCCAGGTCGACCGGCGGCAGGACAATGGGCGGCGCATCGGCGCCCGGCAGTTCCCGGGGAATCTCCAGCCGTTTCGAAAAGTCCAGCGGCTTCCCATTGCCGGGTGGCTTGTCTTTTGGCGGCGTCTGCAAGGGACGCAGCCCCTGGGCCAGCGCGGGTTCGATGGCCGTGGGGCCGCCCGCTTCGAGATGCGAGTTTTCAATGGTTTGCGAAACCGGGGGTGACTCCGAAACCGCCGAAACCTGCCGGATGACCGACTTTTTCGGAGTCAGAGCCATGTCGGCGCCCGATGGCGCAGGAGGCGACTTCTTTCGTGTGCTGGTTGGGGCCGCCGGCGACAACTTTGCACCGACGACGAATGCAGGACGGGTCTCCTGACCCGTCTTTGTGGGAGACTTGGCCGCCGGCGACGGCTTGGCGCGGACTGTTGCCGCGTCTGGATCCGCTTTACGCTTCAGCGGGGCGCTGCACCCGCCCGGCAGGGTCAGCACGGCCGCCACCGCCAAAACGGGAATTGCCCGGACAGTCAATGCCCAGGCTGTTCGCCGTAGCGGAAAAAGAGGAGCCAACACGTCCGTAGGTCACCCTGCTGTAAGGAGAGGCGGGATGTCAATGGATCATCCCGCGTCCAATCGCACCCGCGGAAGAATGTGCCACCAGGGACGATTCTTGCGAATGTAGGGGTTATATCGGTCGTGTCTGTAATAAGACTCAAGCATTTCATCCCACGGCCCGGCACGATGCGCCGCAAGATTCCTCGAATCAGGCTAAAGTTTTACGCGGGCGGATCCGAGGCGCTGCCGCCGCCGTCACCCCACCGGGCCTGCCCCGGTGGCCTGCGGGCTTTTGCACGAGCGGGCGGGTTGGCGTTTCGGCGCTCTGGCGCAGAAGCCGTTGAACCACCGGGGCAGGCTCCGGTGGCGTGGTGCTTGTCAGTCGTGCTCGTGCCCGACCCCGCCGGGCGGCTCCCGGTGGCCGTAGAAGCTGTAGAGCAGGGGGACCATGTTGAAGACGAGGATCGTGAGCATCCCACCCACCACGACAATGGCGAGCGGCCGCTGCGACTGCGACCCGATCCGCGTCGAGAGCGCTGCGGGAAGCAGCCCCAGGATCGCCGTCAGGGCCGTCATGGTCAACGGCCGAATTCTCTTGTCGACGCCTTGCAGAATGGCCATCCGGACAGGAACCCCTTGGAACCTGAGCCGGTTGAACGAAGAGACCAGCAGCAAACCGTCCATCACGGCCACTCCTACAATCGAGATAAAGCCGACGCCGGCCGAGATGTTGAAGTTGAGGCCGGTGATCAGCAGCGTCCAGATGCCGCCCATGCAGATCAACGCCACGTTGGTGAAGATCACCAGAGCATCGATCATGGATTGAAAGGCAAGGAACAGCAGGACCATAATGAGCAGCATCGCCACGGCCACGACCTGCACCATCCGCTTTTCGGCCTCCTGCATCTGCTGGAATTCGCCGCTCCAGACCGACTCGTAACCGGCGGGCAATAAGCGGGCGGTTTTTGCCTGGGCCTCTTCCACCGTGCTGGCCAGGTCGCGGCCCCGGACGCCGAACTTGACGGCGATCAGGCGCTTTCCCTGCTCGCGGCTGATCATCGACGCACCCGGTTTGACGAACGAACCATCCGGGTCCGGCAACCCATCTTTGCTGATGGGGGTCACCAGGTCGCGAAGCCGCCGGCGGGGGACGCGGCTCAGGTTATTGAACGTGGCATTGAAGGCATTGCCGGTCAGCGACGGCATGCTGCTCTGGGTGCCGGTCATCGACAGCCCGGTGCTCGAGCCGCTGATCTGCGTTTGCCCCAGGCTGGAGGTCGGCCCCGAGGTGACCGTGTTCTTGACCACGTCCACCGGGATATCCAGAATATAATCCGCGCTTTGACGCAGGGCAGCCGGCCAGCGGAGCGTGATGTCAAACCGCTTTTCGCCCTCGGTCATTTGAGAGAAAGGCGTTCCGCCGACCGCCGTTTGAATGACATCCTCGATGTCGGCAACGCTGACGTTCCACATCGCGCATTTCCCGCGGTCGATCGGGAATGCGAGATTGGTCTGACCGTTGATTCGAAAGACGCCCGGGTCGGAGACGCCATGCACGGTGGCCAGCGTCGAATTGAAGCTCTGCGCCAGTTGCTCCAGCACATCCAGGTTCGGTCCGAAAATCTTGACCGAGTTTTCGCCCTTAACCCCCGACAGAGACTCCATCACATTGTCGCGGATGATCTGCGAGAAATTCCAGTTCACCCCCATGATGTCCCGCGACAAGTCGGTGTTCATTTCCTGAATCAGTTCGATTTTTGTGCGGACCCTGGTGCGGCCAGGCGGAATCTCCCACTCGTCGTGCGGCTTGAGCGGGAGGTTGCACTCCACGTTGTAATAACCGGTCGGGTCGGTACCATCGTCGGGCCGGCCGACCTGCGACGTGCCGAGCCGGACTTCGGGATAGCTGAGCATGATCCGGCGGGCGATCCGCGCATTTCGCACCGCCTCGTCGAGCGAAACATTGACCGGGAACTGCCCGCGAACGACCATGTTGCCTTCCTCCAGCTCGGGCATGAATTCCCGTCCCAGGAAGGGCAATACGGCCAGCGTTGCCGACACGAGCACGCCCAGCAGCGCCAGCACGAGTCCTCGATGATTGAGGACGAACGAATACTGCAGGTGGACCGTCTTCTTCAGTCCACGGACGAGAAAATTTTCGCGCTCGGGCTTGAGCGTCTTGAAGAAGATCACGCACAGCACGGGCGAGACCGTCATCGCCAGCAGCAACGCGCCGCCCAGAGCGAAGGCATAGGTGTCGGCCATCGGGCCGAAGATCTGGCCCTCCGGCCCCTTCATCGCGAACAAGGGCAGCAGCGCGCACACCATGACCATCGTCGAAAACAGAAGACTCCGCTCCACCTCGCGGCTGGCCCGAAGCACGCGCTCTTCCAGCGGAAGGTTGGCTCCTTCGCCGGAACTCAATCGCCGGTAGATATTCTCGACGATGATCACCGACGAATCGACGATGATTCCAAAGTCGACCGCGCCGATCGACAGCAGATTGGCCGACTTGTCGCGGACGTAGAGCACGACGAATGCAAACAACATCGCCAGCGGAATATTGATGGCGACAATCAGCGCGCTTCGGATGTTGCTGAGAAACATCAGCAGGATCACCGTCACGAGCGCCATTCCCACCACCAGGTTTTCACGCACCGTTTCCGTGGTGACGTCGATCAGGCTCCCGCGATTGTAATAGGGTTCGATCTGCACGCCCGGGAGCATCTTGCCGGGCGTCGTGTTGAGTTCTTCGATCTTCGCGATCACAGCCTCCAGCGCAGGCAGCGATTTCTCCCCCTTCCGCAACAGGATGACGCCCATGATCTTGTCATCCTCATCGATCAGAATCCGTTTCCCTTGTGCGTCCTTGACGTCATGTCCGTTCCCGTCGAGAAGCGGCCGGATGAGCCCGACTTTCCCCTGCCGGGTCTGATATCCCACGACGACGCCCTGCTGCCCGAGCGCCGCGTCGGAGGCCACGGGGCCCCCTTCAATGACGTGTCCCACCCGGATGGGAACGTTGTTTGTCGAAGCGATGACGATCTTCCGGATTTCGCGGAGCCGGCGCAGCTCCTCCATGCGAAGAAACTTCGCCGCCTTGACGGGTTCCGTCATCCCTTGCGCGAGCACCATCGGGTCTTCGCCGCCGCCAAGCAACCCGATCCCCCGCACGACCTGCACATTGCCCCCCTGCACCACGTAATCCCCGCCGACGTTGGCATTGCTGGCGGATATGGCGTTTTCGAGTTGCTCGAGCGTGATCCCGTACTCTTTCAGGCGGTCGGGGTCGGGGTGAATTTCATATCGCTTCACGGTTCCGCCGCTGCTGGTGACGCCGGCAATCCCCGGCAGCCGGCGGAACTCCCGTTGCAGCGTCCAGTCCTGAAAGGCCTTGAGGTCGTTCAAGCTGTAAATATCGCGTCCGAGGGCGTCTTTCGGGCTCTTGAGCGTGTACCGGTAGATTTCCCCGATCGGCGACGCGGGCGAAATCTGCGGGGAGACCCCTTTCGGCAGGTCCGCCATCGCGAGGCGATTGATGATCTCCTGCCGGGCGCGATCGTTTTCGATCCCGTACTCGAACTGGTTTCGAAGGTGCGCCAGCCCGAACAGCGACTTGCTTCGCGTGTACTTCAGGCCCGGTATGCCCGCCAGCGCAATCTCCAGCGGGATGGTGACCTGCCGCTCGACTTCCTCCGCGGAGGCGCCGGGGTATTGGGCCACGATTTCGACGATCGCCGGCGCCGGGTCCGGATAGGCCTCGACGTTGACGTGGAAAAACGCATATCCGCCCGTCGCCGCCAGCGCCGCCGCAAGCAGGACGACAATGACGCGGTTCTTGACCGCCCATTCAAGCAGATGGCCGACCATAGGAAGACGACTCGTCGATTATTTTGCGGAAAGAGCGGTTGAAGTTGCCTTAGCTGGCGGCGACACGGGGGGGCTTGCCGGTGCGGACGGGACCGGTTCGATCGCCAATCTCAGACTGTCCAGCTCCGCGGCCATTTCGACGCCTCCCACTGTGACGACAAGTTCACCGGCGACCAGTCCTCGGGCGCCCAGTTTCTTTTCTTCGGGAGGAGGATCGCTGCTGATATGCGCAGAGTCGTCGCGGCGATGGAGAACGGTCACTCGGCGGCGCGTGTACTGGTGCTTTTTCGGGTCCGTCTGAACGAAAACAAGACTCGTCCCGTCCTCATCGATGACCGCGGAGTTCGGGACGGCAACTTCGAGCGATCCCGCGGGCAGCTTGATCTGCGCTGTGACGAATTGTCCGACACGGAGCCGGCCGCTGGAATTATCGACCCAGCCCATCGTCAGCGCGGTGTGCTGGTTGGGATCGATGATGTTGCCAATCTGCTCGAAGCTCCCTTCGAGCGGTTTTGCCCGCGGATCGGTCCGCAGGAAGATCGTCCAGCGCCGCTGATCTTTCGGCAGCTTTTCAATCTCCGGCAGATCCTCTTCATAAACGTGGGCCAGCACGTCGAGCCGGATCAGGTCGGCGATCTTGAACATGTCCGCATCCGTGGTCACGAAGTCTCCAACGGCCACGTTTTTCTCCACCACCGTTGCTCCGATGGGGGCTCGAACCTCGACCCGCGCCCAGGTGCCCTCCAGTTCCTTTCCCCATTGCCCCTTGTGCTTGTGAACCTTTTCCGCCTCGGCTCGAATCACGTTAATCTCGTCTTCGGACAACCTCCAGGAGCGAAGCGTCCGCTCGATCCTCGCCACCGCGATCAGGTCCGATTCCACGTTTCGCTCCGCTTCCTTGACGCTTCGTTCCGGAACGGCGCCTTTGGCGAGCAGCTCCTCCAGGCGTTTCGCCTTCTCCTCATCGAGCCGCAGCCGGGAAAGGTTTTCCACCAGTTCGCTTTTCTTCTCGCCGAGCTCCTTGCTCCAGACGACTGCGAGCAGTTGCCCCTTTTTCACCTGGTCCCCAAAACGAATCGGCCGCGAGAGGTGCCATTCTTCGCCGGTCGGGCCGCCGGCCGCCGGGGCCGTCGCTTCCAGCTCGCCCAGCTCGACGACCTCGCCTGCGAATCGTGTGTGCACGTGCACCATCCGGTTCGCGTCGAGGAACAGCGACCCATCGAGCTTCAACGGTTCGGGCGGCGGCGCGGTGATAACCTTCGTCGTCCGGACGCCCAGCGCCAGAACGACATCATCTGGCACTTGAAGCGTTTCCGGATCATTGGGGACGAGTTCGGCATGCGCTTCGCTTTTCCCTGCGACCGGTTGCGACTCCGCAGGCTTATGACGGCTGTCCCACCAGGAGCGAGCCAATGGCACGGCTTTGACCGTGGCGGCTACCAGCACAAGGGCTGGAACTCCAATTAACAATGCCTTCGTGACTCGACGCATGCGGCGACCTTTTTTCGGAGTGTGAGCCTGCGACCGCGCACCGACCAAATCTCCACGGCCGTCGACGGCCGCCATTCCGCGTCACTTGTCTGTAGGACGGGTCTCCAGACCCGTCTTCCGCGTGACCGAAGCGACAGCACAATAAACATCCACGGTCTCAGACGGGTCGGGAGACCCATCCTACGCCGCGCCGTGTGCGTTGAGGTGTTGCTGAAAAGAAGTTTGCGCGTCAGAACATTATCCGACAAGATTGCGCGCATGTCAAAGCGCATATCTTATTCCATCGCATACAGTTGCGGTTTCTGACGGAATTGTAATTGTTTCTTTCGTACATAAAAGACGGGTCTGACCCCTTCCTGTGACTTCGCAATCTTCAGCGTCTACGCGATCCAGGGGTCTGACCGCTTATTTTGTGCACGGTTCCATCGAGTTGACGGGAGAGTCTGCGGCATGCCAAAATGGGCTCTCAATTGTCACGGCTTAACGCAAGGAAAGACAAGAGGATATGAAATCTCCCCCGGCAAACGCACCCACGGACGATCGCCCGATCATCACGGCGCAGCAGCACTTTCTCGAACAACAGCGCGAACATTTTCCCAATGCCTCTGGAGAATTTTCGTGGCTCCTTTCGGGAATCACGCTGGCCACGAAAATGATCCAGGCAAAGGTCCGTCGCGCCGGGCTCGTCGATATTCTCGGCGCGGAAGGGAACGTCAATGTTCAAGGAGAACAGCAGCAGAAGCTCGACGTGTTTGCCAACAAGGCGCTCCTGCACTGCCTGGGAGTCCGCGACAGCGTGGGCGTTCTTGCATCGGAAGAGAATGAAGAACCGGTGACGTTGCGAGCCAATGCCGGCAACGCGAAATATGCCATCGTGTTTGATCCCCTGGACGGCTCGTCCAACATCGACGTCAACGTGGCCGTCGGAACCATCTTCTCAATCCTCCGCCGGCCGAATCCCGGCGATCAACCCGATTCCGATCCGGTTCGCGATCTGCTGCAACCGGGCACGGAGCAGGTGGCCGCAGGCTACGTTCTGTATGGCACATCGACGATCCTGGTCTATACCACAGGCCAGGGGGTCCATGGCTTCACGCTCGATCCGTCGGTGGGGGCCTACGTCCTCAGCCACGAGAACATCCGCATGCCGCCGCAGGGGAAATACTACTCCGTGAACGAGGCCTACTGCGATTCCTTTCCGCCGGCTTATCGCATATATCTCGACGGCCTGCGCAAACAGCACTACGCATCGCGATATATCGGTTCGCTGGTCGCCGACTTCCACCGAACGCTTCTGAAGGGAGGCGTCTTCCTTTATCCGCCCACGATCGATTATCCCCAGGGCAAGTTGCGGCTGCTCTACGAAGCCAATCCGATTGCGTTCATCGCCGAACAGGCGGGCGGCGTCGCGACGATGGGTCGCCGCCGCGTCCTGGAAATTCGGCCCGAAAGCATCCACGAACGGACCCCCTTCATGGTGGGGAGCCGCGTCGAAATGGAACAACTCGAGCGATGCCTTCGTTGAAAAACGGGGACTGGCTCCGTCAAGTGTTAAAAAACGCCGGCAATTTACCATTGGCGAGGTGCCTGTCCCCCTTTTTCAACAGGCTGCTAGCGCCCAGCGGCTGATGTGGTTGTCGAGATCAGCCGGAACGCGCTAGCGTCCGGTTCCTCGCTGCGGCGAATGATGTCGTGCGGTGCATTCCAGGTTCGGCGATGAAACACGCGATCAACCGGACGTTGTCCACCGCGAAATCGGAGATAATTCGCGAGATCGAGAAATGCACCTGAACTGTCCGCATTGCCGGAATCCGATCGACGTTGTGGGCGGCGCCGCTCCGAAGCCGGTGACCTGCCCCTCCTGCGGGAGTCGCATTTCGGTCGTCGACGTCGAGACGGCTGCCTACCACGGTCCCGAAATCAAGCTGGCGAACCGTTTTCAATTGCTCGAACTGATTGGCAGCGGTCATTACGGCGAGGTCTGGAGCGCCGAAGACACCGCCCTCGATCGGAAAGTCGCGGTCAAGCTGCCCCGCCGCGAGCTGCTTGGTCCCTGGGAAGTCGAAAAATTCCTGCGCGAAGCGCGGACCGCGGCCCAGCTCAAACACCCCAACATCGTCCCCGTCCACGAGGTCGGCCGCGACGGCGACCGCGTGTTCATCGTCAGCGAGCTGATCGAGGGGTCCAACCTTGCCGAACGCCTGACCGCCGCAATGCCCGGCCCCGAGCAGGCGGCCGCCTGGTGCGCCCAGCTCGCCGACGCCTTGCACTACGCGCACGAAGCGGGCATCATTCACCGCGACCTCAAGCCCAGCAACGTCATGCTCGACGCGGAGCTTCAGCCGCACCTCACCGACTTCGGCCTGGCCAAACGCGATGCGGCCGATGTCACCATGACGTTGGAAGGGCTGATCCTGGGCACGCCCGCCTACATGTCGCCCGAGCAGGCCCGCGGCGAGGCCTTCCAGGCCGATCGCCGCTGCGATGTCTATTCCCTGGGGGTCATGCTCTACGAGCTGCTGGCCGGCCGGCGGCCGTTCATCGGCGATACGCGGTCGCTGATCCCGCAGGTGCTGGATGATGAGCCCCCCCGGCCGCGGACGTTCAACCCCCAGGCGCCCCCCGACCTGGAGACGATCTGCCTGAAGGCGATGGAAAAAACGCCGGACAAACGGTACCAGACGGCGGCGGACATGGCCGCCGACCTGCGGCGTTACCTGGCCGGCGAGCCGATCCTGGCGCGGCCGATCGGCGCGCTGGAACGGGCGTGGCGGTGGACGAAACGCCGGCCGTCGATCGCCGCCTCGGCGGGAGTGACGCTTGTTGCGTGTGTGGCGATGCTTGTAATGGGGTTTCAGGCGCGGACGCACGGAGTCCCGAGTTCCGCCGGCGGTCCGCGGGCGGTGCGGCTTCTCACGGAACCGGCCGGCGCGGAGATCGCGTTCATTCCGCTGGGTCGGACCGACGGCGAGCCGCAACCGGGGCGAATGGTCCGCCCCTCCGGCACGAGTCCCGTCGAGGCGAACCTCCTGCCGGGCGATTATCTGGTCGTCGCCGTTCTGCCCGGCGGCCGGTTTCATGAAGTCCTCCGTCACGTGCCCGATCCGGAGGAGAAAATTGCAGGCACCTTTCCTCATCAACGCTGGGACACCAATTCTGCCGGCCGGATTTTGTTGCCCGAGGTCTCACTTCCCTCCAGCGACGTCGGCGCGGGGATGGTCCGCTTCGTGGGAACTCAACGGTTTGTCCTTGGGGGAAGGGCAGCGCCGCGCACACATGACGGAGTCACGTCGCCCGAACCGGCTCCGTATCGGATTCCACCATTCCTGCTCGATGCAACGGAAGCGACTGTGGGAGACTACAAACGCTTGCTCGCGTTGCCACCGGAAGTGCAACGTGCGAATCCGCCGGACGATTTCCCGATCACCATGCTCACCTGGGACGCCGCCTTGAATTTTGCGGAACGGATCGGCAAGCGCCTCCCCACGGAAGCGGAATATGAGTTTGCGGCGACGCGGGGTGGAATGGCGGACTTTCCCTGGGGCGCCGGGCCGCCGCCCAAGGGAGCCCTTTCCGGCAGGCCAGGTCCGGTGCGCGGACCCGATTTCGACGTCATTGACACGCAGCCGCCCGTCTGGGGCCTCTGCTCGAATGTCGCCGAATGGACCGGCTCGTGGGCAGTAACATTCTCACCGTCCGCACTCGCATCCGACTTTCGGTTTGGCAACACGGAACCGAATCAACGCATCGTTCGGGGCGGGTCCAAGGCGGTCGTCGAAGGAGCGGTTGAAGTCACGCTCGCCGACCGGAAGCCGCGGGCACGAACCGAACTCCTCCGGCAGAAGGCGAAGCCCGGTCTTGGCCTCCGTTGTGCTCGCAGCGCCAGACCTCGACTGCACCCGGATGACTTTGAAACACAACAATCACCGGCGCCACTTTGGTTAGATAAGATGAAGAGTCCCACCCCAAGCAAGTGAGGGCGCACGACAGGATTTGTGGCTGAACTGGCGGCTGTGATACTGAGTCCTCCGCGTAATCAACTTCGCCTCAGCCCCGGAGGGGCGACAGGTAATAGCCCCCGGCGTGAGCCGGGGTTCCGGCCGGTCACGAACGCGCAGCCCCGGAGGGGCGGCACATCCCGGTTGCATGAATGCGTTCCCACGTCGAATTGGACAATGATGCTCCGAGTGTCGCCCCTCCGGGGCTGCGCGACCGCCATTTGACGGTTTCCTGGAGCTCACGCTCCAGGCTTTTACATGCCGTCCCTCCGGGGCTGCGCTGCAGACCATTTCGTCCGCCAAGCAATTGATCTGTGCCAAGAGACTGTCGGTTTTCAAGTTGCGATATGGTACAACCTGTAGGGTGGACTTCTGACCCCACCGCACAGCATATCGTGTGGGCTCAAGTCCACGCTACAATAAATGACAACCTCGGGAACCTGAGCACCGATTACCGGAGACCCGACCGATGCGACTCCGCTGCCCCCAATGCAAGAACCCGGTTGAGGTCGTCGACACCGGTTCCATTGCCGGTTCCACGGAACCGAAGCAGGTGACGTGCCCTTCCTGCGGGAGCAGCATCTCGGTCGCCGAGGTCGAAACGACGACCTTGCGTCCCGCCCTCGACGTCAGGACCATCGACCGGTTTCAGTTGCTGGAGCGCCTGGGGACCGGCCATTACGGCGAGGTCTGGAGCGCCAAGGACCAGTCGCTCGACCGCAAGGTGGCGGTCAAGATCCCCCGCCGCGAGCAGCTTGGCCCCTGGGAGGTCGAACAGTTCCTGCGCGAAGCCCGGGCTGCGGCCCAACTCAAGCACCCCCACATCGTCCCCGTCCACGAGGTCGGCCGCGACGGCGACCGGGTGTTCATTGTCAGCGACCTGATCGACGGGATGAACCTGGCCGAACGGCTGTCGGGCGATAAGCCGAGCCCGGAGCAGGCGGCCCAATGGTGCGCGGCGCTTGCCGACGCGCTGCACCATGCGCACGAGGCGGGCGTCATCCACCGCGATTTGAAGCCGAGCAACGTGATGCTCGACGCGGAGCTTCGGCCGCACCTGACCGATTTCGGCCTGGCCAAGCGCGAGGCGGCCGAGATCACGATGACCATGGAGGGCCTGATCCTGGGCACGCCCGCCTACATGTCGCCCGAGCAGGCCCGCGGCGAAGGCCACCAGGCCGATCGCCGCAGCGACGTCTATTCGCTGGGGGTGCTGCTGTACGAACTCCTGGCGGGCAAACGTCCCTTCCGGGGCGAGTCGCGGATGCTGATCCAGCAGGTGCTGACCGAAGAACCGGTCCGGCCGCGGAAGTTCAACCGCCAGGCGCCGCGCGACCTGGAAACAATCTGCCTGAAGGCAATGGAAAAAGTTCCAGCCATGCGGTACCAGACGGCCGCGGAGATGGCGGCCGACCTGCGGCGTTACCTGGCGGGCGAGCCGATTCTGGCCCGGCCGATCGGCGCGCCCGAACGGGTCTGGCGGTGGACGAAACGCAAGCCTTCGGTCGCGGCCTCGGCGGGCGTTTCGTTTGCGGCGTGCGCGGCACTGCTCATGATGGGCTTCCAGGCCCGGTCGCACAGCCTGCCCGACCCGGCGAGCGGCCTGCGGGCGGTACGGATTACAAGCGACCCGCCAGGCGCGGAGATGGCGTTTGTGCCCCTGAGCCGGATCGATGGCGAGCCGCAGCCGCAGCGCATGAATCGCCCGCCGGGAACGAGCCCGATTGTGGTGGATCTGTTGCCCGGCGACTACCTGGTCGTCGCCGCGTTGGCGGATGGCCGGTTCCACGAAGTCGTCCGCCACGTGCCCGCTCCGGAGGAGAATATCTCATATGCCTATAATCACCGAAGATGGCGCCAGGACTCCGCGGGAATCATCGATATCGCACGGATCAAGATTCCGCCGCTGGACGTTGCCGCGGGAATGGTGCTTGTTGGTGGAAGCGATCCGCTCGTCGTGCAGAAGAATCAAAACGCGGCTGCGCGCTCCGGCCGCGTCGCTCGGCCGATCCCCACCTTTCATCTCGACGCGACGGAAGTGACGATCGGAGATTTCAAGAAGCGCCTGACGTCGAATGGAATCCCGCCGGGGGGCTGGCCCCTGAGTCAGTTAACAGATCATCCGGATGAGTTTCCGATCACTCGGATGGATTACGACCATGCGATGACCTACGCCGAAGGCGTCGGCAAACGGCTTCCGACGAAAGCCGAGTTCCAATCCGCGGCGGCAGCGATTGGCGACAAGCCGTATCCGTGGGGGGATGGACCGCCTCCGGAAGGCGCTCTTTCAGCGAAGCCGCGCGCCGTCCGCGGACCGGACATCGACCGGATCGATACGCAGCCGCCGATCTGGGGCCTTTATTCGAACGTGGCCGAATGGACCAGTTCCTGGCCCGATCCGTCGGCCGGCGACCTGCTCCCCTTGGTTGCCGGCAGGAGCGGGGGCGCTCTGCGCGTCGTTTGTGGCGGCTCGCTGGCGGTGATCGAAGGGGCCGCGAATGTTTCGGCCAGCGATCGAGCCGCATCCCTGTGTACGGCCGTGATCCGGCAGAGCTGGAAACCGGGTTTGGGGCTGCGTTGCGCACGCAGCGCCCGCCCCCGGCTCAAGCCGGAAGACTTCGAACGGCCGTCGCCGCCCGAGTCCATCGCGCCATAAGCAGGTACTGCCGTTCGATTGTGTTGCCGGTGCGGCGGGGGTTATCGATGATCCCAAAATTGGATATACCGGACGAGCGCTCTTGCAAACGGCTGGTTTTTCTCAGCGATCCAGCGAATCGGCGCGTAGACAATAAAATGCACGTCGAACGCCCGGTACGTCTTATAGCGCTCGTGACAACGAATGGCAACCCACCAGGCCGGCCCATAGCTCAGCGGATACCCCACGAACACAATCAGCGCCACCGCTGTCCAGAATATCCAGCCGTGTTTCGACCGTTCGGTATTTTCGGACATTGTCGTGGCTATGGTTTAGGGGTCGTAATCACCTGGTATTCGACGCCACGGAGGGTGATTTGATAAACGGAGGGACTGACGACCTTGATCGTGATGTTCACTGGGACAAGGCCTGCGGCTGCGCCGGCAGGCAGAGCGGTGATCTCGTGCCCGGTTCCGAAAATTTTAGGTGAATGTTTCGTCAGGTCCGTCGGGGTCGCGAGGGTAAGATACAATTGGGCCAGAATTGCGGGCTTGCCTGGCGGCGTAAATGTGATGAATGACGAGGACAGGTGCACGGCCGTGCATTTATTGGTATTGACCAGTTTTCGCGGCTTGTTCGGAATGTTCGCTCGGGTCAACTTCATCCCGGCAGCACTGGCGCCATGGCTCATTTTCTGGATGTTGCTGGGAGTGGCGACGCCGTACGCTACGCAGTCTGCCCCACATTGCGTCGCGTTATCGCAATTGCCACAAAATTCGAAAAGGCCCGGTGCCGCATCGAGCAGATCCGCTCCGTGGCCAGGGCAGATGTCACCGTAATAACTCGAGTAATCCGGATTGTTCGTCGTATCGATTTCGAACAAGGGACAAATGACATCTCCATAGACCGACGTTGCGCCGGACTGGGGCACAAGAGAACCAATCATCAACGCGGCCATTAGACGCATCGTCTTCATGCTGCCTCCGAAGGAAATGGGAAACCGATTTGGGTGAACGCTTGGAAGCCGGGATTGGGGCTGCGTTGCGCACGCAGCGCCCGCCCCCGGCTCAACCCGGAAGACTTCGAACGGCAGTCGCCGCCCGAGTTCGTATCCCGTACGAGGAGGAACGCGAGGTTTGTTACTTAGGCATCGTTATTACCTGGTATTCAACTCCTTTATAGATGAAGTGATAAACCGACGAAGTGACTGTCGTAATGACCCCTGGAACAGCGATTGCGGTCGTGCTAGGAGGCAGACCGTCAATCTCATGCCCAGTTCCAAAAAGTCTAGGCTTATAGGTCATCGAGTCGGTTGGGACCGCCAGGGTATCGTACAATTGGGCCGTAATCGGAGCCTTGCCCGTTGGCGTGAACGTGACGAACAAGTTGGGCGTCGACAAATCGGTGACCTTGCACTTCGCGGTAGAGTTCAGTTTTCGCAGCTTATTCGGTTTGTTCTTTTTCGACAACTTGACGCCCTTAGCATTGACACCATGGCGCAGTTTTTCGCCCTTGCCCTGGCAAACCATTTGGATGTAGTCGATGCAGTCGGCCCCGCAGTTCGTCACTTGATCGCAATTGCCGCAAAATTCGAAAAGGCCCGGTGCAGCATCGAGCAGGTCCGCCCCGTGGCCGGGGCAAATGTCGCCGTAATAGCTTGAGTAATCCGGATTGTTCGTCGTGTCGATCTCGAACAAAGGACAAATTTTATCTCCGTACGCGGCAGTCGCACCGTACTGGAGCACAAGGGAAAAAATCGCCAACGCGGCCAAAAAACGCATCTTCTTCATGGTGCTCTCCGAGGGAAATGGGAAACCGATTCACGCGACCTCATTCAGATATGTAGTGACCGTGCCGTTCGATTCCGCTCTGCTCAAGCATGCAGGGGATAAATGCTTTCCGCATCGTTTGCCGGCATTCGCTGTCGCTGATCGAAGGGGCCGCGCCCTTGTCGCTCAACGATCGGTCGCCGTCCCTGTGTACGGCGCTGATCAGGCAGAGTTGGAAACCGGGATTGGGGCTGCGTTGCGCACGCAGCGCCCGCCCCCGGCTCAATCCGGAGACTTCGACCGGCAGTTTCCGCCCGGCTATGTCTCCCCGTAAGAACGGGAATACGCTGCTGGTTACGGTTGAGCCGTCGTAATCACCTGGTAGTCGACTCCTTGAAAGCTGACGTGATAGACGGAATTTGTCACGGTTGGCACGATTCCGAGGCTCCTCGTGACTTCATTGAGATCGGCTTGCTTTTTCTCGTCCTTAGTCAGCATCGTATCGTCGATTTCATGCCCGGTTCCGAAAATCATGCGGGGATGTATTGTTTCGTCATCCGGGACCGCGTCGATCCGATACAGTTGGGCATAAATCACTGCCTTGCTCGGTAGCGTAAATTTGACGAACAACGGGTTCTTCAACACATCCGTGACCGTCGCATGTTTCGGTTTTGAAAGGGTATGCGGCTTGTGCGGTTTGTTCTTCCCCTTCGCCAGCACTGGAGGTTTTTTCGCAATGGCGCCACGGCGCAGTTTTTCGCCCTTGCCCTGGCAAGCGCGGGAATAGTCCACACAATCCGGACCGCACATCGCAGGAGCAGGATCACAAGTCTTACACGATTCATCGGGGAGATTTGTCGGCCCGTCAAAAAGGTCCGCTCCGTGGCCGGGGCAGATGTCGCCGTAGTAACTCCAATACCCCTGATCAGCATTCGATTCATCAATCGGGAACAAGGGGCAGATATTGTCTCCGTACACCGAAGTCGTGCAGCACGGCAGTGCAAGGAAACAAATCATAAACGCGGCCAAGAAACGCATCGTCTTCATGTTGCTCTCCAAAGAAAAATGGGAAACCGATTCACGCGACCTCATTCGGACATTTAGTGACCGCGTACTCGACGCCCTCAGCTCAACCATTCAGGGGATAAATGCACTCCGCATCGTTTGTCGCCATTCGCTGTCAGTGGTCGAAGGAGCCGCGACCGCTCCGCGCAACGATCGGTGCCCATCCCTGTGTACGGTGCTGAGCCGGCAGGCTTGGAAGCCGGGTTTGGGACTGCGTTGCGCCCGCCCCCGGCACCGCCCGGAAAGCTTCGAACGGCCGTTGCCGTCGGGATACATCTCCCCGTAGGACGGGGAATAAGCTGCTGGTTACTATGGAGCCGTCGTAATCACCTGGTATTCGACTCCATGAAAGCTGATTTGATAGACTGACGTTGTCACGGTCAAGACGTTGCTCTGGGCGATGGCGTTGACTGTGGGTTTCGGAGTCATTTGCATCAGCAGCAGATTGTCGATTTCATGCCCAGTTGCGAAAATCTTACAGGGATTTCTTGTTGGGTCGGCTGGAACCACCAGGATTTGGTACAATTGGGCATAAATTGGTGTCGTCTGGTTCTTTGGCGTAAAACTGACGAATAACGGCTTCTTCGGGTCCAGCAAATCGGTGACCTTCGCCTTGGCCGTAGGTACCATGGGCAGACTTTGCAGTTTTCGAGGCTTGTTCGGTGCGTTCTTATTCATCAGCATTACGCCGTTATTCCCAATGGCGCCGTGGCGCAGTTTTTCGTCCTTGGCTTGGCACGCATGAGTATACGGCACGCAGTCTGGATCGCACATCGCGGGAGCAGGATCACAAGTTGCACACTGTTCTGCGTTGAGCCCTGTCTGCGCATCAAGAAGGTCCGCCCCGTGGCCGGGGCAAATATCGCCATAGTAACTCCAATACCCCGTCCCTGGACCGCCGCCCGCGTCATCATTCGATTCATCAATCGGGAACAAAGGACAGATCACGTCTCCATACACCGAATTCTCGCCGAACTGGAGTACAAGGGAAAAAATCATCAACGCGGCCATAAAACGCATCGTCTTCATGTTGTGCTCCAAAGGAAGTGGGAAACCGGTTCACGCGGACGCATTCAGACAAAGCTTGGCTGGATCTAAACTTCGAGACGCTTCTGCCATACAATTCACGGATTTCGAGGCGCCTGCCCCGCTTCTTTAACAGGTTGGTCTTTTTCGATGGGTTTGGGTTTTTCGACAGATTTGTCTTCTTCACCGGGTTGGTTCGGCAACTTGCCTTTATCCGTCGTATAGACCTGATACTTGACGTCTTTCAGATCGAGCTTGTAGCTGGATGGCGAAAGCTCCTCGACCAACTTTTCGTCGAGCGTGAAATCTGCCTCGACGTTTTCCGGAAAGGATTCGACCTCATGCCCGCGACAGCCAATCACCGGAGGGCGCCGCAGACCGGGCGTGTTGAACTTTTCGGGCGGGACGGCCAGCGTGATGTACACCTGGGCCTTGATCGGCTTGCGACCCGCAGGCGTGAATTCCACAAACAGCGTCGAGAGATCTCGCGCCCCGTTCTGAAGTTTTCGTTCGGCATTCGGGGGCTTTGGTTTATCGAGCTTGATGGCCCTGGGGCCCGCGAACGCCGGCTTCTTTTGATCGACTTTCGGTGCCGCGCCGGGCTCCTCGGCCCGCAACACCGGCAATGCCAAAAGGAATAAGGCAACACACGTCGCTATCGACGGGGCGGCTCTCATGGCGTATCTCCCTTCGCTCTACTCGGTAATGATCTGCCCGTCGTCTCGCGTGGCGAAACGACGGACGGTCAACATGTCGATGTTGTTGCTGAGGAAACGGACGGAGCCATCCACGAACAGACCGTGCAGCCCGCCCGCATGAGCGGAAATGAGCGGATTGTTCGGGCCGTGGTTTTCGCCGATTCCGTCCAGCGTGGCGTCGGCCGTGCCGAGCGGGTAGCGGATGGTCGTCAGGTTCCAGCAGGGGGGACCGGTCCCCGCGTTGTAGATGGGCGGCGTTCCCGTGGCGCTCGTTCCGGTGAGAAAGCCGTTCGGGTAGCCGCCGCTCGGATTCACCTTCGTCGTCCCGGCGGCGATGAAAGTCGACGCCTCTCCCACCGACATCGTATTCGACGTCCCGTCGGCAATGTCCCGCAGCCGGACGACCGCGTTCGGAATCAGGACGCCCCCGGCGGAGATGGACCCCTTGTTCGCCGGTGCGGCGGCGACACAACACAGGCTGGTGCGGGATTCGGCAAACGTGGGATCGTTCGTCGAACCGGCGATCCCCACGTACGAAGGAAGCGAGGGAAGATAGGCGACCCCCACCTTGGCCGTCGTCGGTAGCGGGCTCGAAGGACAGAGCATGAGCGGCGGGCTGACGCTGGTCAACAGGGCTCCGTTTGTCGCGTTGAGGGCCAGAAACCCGTTGTTCGCCGATTTCTGGTCCAGCTTGGCGAACAGGTTCGCCTGGTCGATGTGCGGCAGCAGCCCCATCCACCAGGCAGGGCCGATTCCCGCCTGCCTGCGGCACCCGATCGGCAGCGTGTTGGCTGAGCTTTCGTAATTCGCCAGCGCCAGGCCGATCTGCTTCAGGTTGTTCTGGCACTGCGATCGGCGGGCCGCTTCACGCGCCATCTGCACCGCCGGCAACAACAGCGCCACCAGGACCGCAATAATTGCGATCGCGACAAGCAATTCGACCAGCGTGAATCCCTGCTGGTGTTGATGAGCGGCACGCTCACTCCGGTTTGAGCGCGCGCGTAGGCCCAGGCCCGCGATGCACTTCATGGTGGCGATTATGGGCGCGCATTTTTTCGATTGCAACCGTCGGCGGAAGAGAAATTTCCAGAAGGACGCACGACCTGGTCTTGCAGCGAAGCCACGGGGGGGCGGCAGGTAATAGCCCGGGGCGTCAGTTCCAGGAAAACGTCACGTGGTCGTCGTTCGGCCCCGGAGCGGCGACACTCGGAGCATGATGGTCGAATTCGACGTGGGAACGTCCTCACGCGACTGGAATTTGCCGCCCCGGGGCTGCGCGTTGGCGACCGGCCAGACCCCGCTGACGCCGGGGGCTATGACCTGTCGCCCCTCCGGGGCTGTCCGATCATTCAATCGAGCGCAGCGTCCCGCCGAACAGGCGTTTGAGACCGCGGTCCGTATCGATCAGGAGCGCTCCCTCCGCATCCATCCCCCGGCAGACGCCGCAGACCCGACCGGGGCCTGGATCGACCTCAACCTCCCGGCCGATGAGCGCACAACGCGCCTGCCATGCCTGCGGCAACCTGGGATCCCCGGCTGCCAGGGCGCGCAGGTTCCGCTCCAGGCGGCCAAGCAATTCCAGCAGGATGTCCGCGATTACGAAGGTTTGGCCGGCGGTTTCGAAAAGCGATGTCGCCCGCTGCCGAACGTCGGCCGGTGCGCCGGAAAGCGAATTGTTGACGTTCAGGCCGATCCCCAGCACGAGCCGCGACGGCCCGGGGGGGGTGTACGCACCAACGCCGCTGGTGCAGAAGCCCGCGGGCCACCGGGGCAGGCCCGGTGGGGTGGCGACTTCC
>Ga0207109_1003_pt3 | contig 59068 bp, 41 predicted proteins | sample Alteio_BWMinHeat_73_FD_153584 | JGI IMG/M metagenome (GOLD analysis project Ga0207109, IMG submission 153584) | Enriched cells from forest soil in Barre Woods Harvard Forest LTER site, Petersham, Massachusetts, United States -... | ecosystem: Environmental > Terrestrial > Soil > Temperate forest >... | reverse complement strand
TTGGGAATTGGAGTAGCGGCCGGCGGTCATCAACAAATAAGTAAGAGGCTTCCCCAGTGCTTCCCCAGTGCTTCCCCAGCGTGCTTGTTGATATTTGGTTAAGCGATGGCCATGATGTTGAAAAGATCAAATCGAGTTTAGCGATCGGCCGAGTGTTCTTGCACTGCAAAGCGAGACAAGGCCATGACGATTGAGACTGCCAAGACGCGAACTTTCGCCATCCGCCGCTGGGACGTGCTGCGAATTGCGTTGGGGATTCTGCTGCTAACGGCTGCGTACCTGAAATTGTCGCGCGGAGATCTATCGCTTCTTCCTCAGGCTCGAATTCTGGCCACTTCAACTTTACAGCTGGCTGCCGTCGAGTGGGAGCTGGCGCTTGGCATATGGCTTCTATCCAGTGCCTTTCAGGTCGGGGCGTGGATCGCCACATTATCGACTTTTTTTCTCTTCGCCGCAGTGAGCGGTTACTTGGCCCATATCGGAGTGGCTACGTGCGGTTGCTTCGGCTCAATTCCAACCAGCCCTTGGCGTGTGTTCTGGTTCGACTTGGGAGTAATTGCCGCTCTCGGAGTTTTGCATCCGCCGATCGGGCCCATTTTCTTATTTTCGCGATCCGATTGTAGGCGTGGCGCGCTAACGGCCTGCCGATTTGGCTTGAGTATTATCGCTCTTTTCGCCGCCATTGTCGGCCTCAGTACGCTGGTCTTCGGCTCGTTGGAGGGAGCATTGGCGCGATTGCGCGGCGACGCGATCTCGGTTTCGCCCTCTTACGTCGATTTCGGGATAGTGGAACCAGGGCAGGTACTCGAAAGAAAGCTGCTTGTGCAGAACTGGACGGACAAGCCGGTTCGCCTGATTGGAGCAACGGTTCATGGTCCTTGTTCGATGACGGACGGCATGCCCATGCAGATTCCCAAAGGCGAAATGTGTGAAATCACGGTGAGATTACGAGTCGGCGGCTGGAGTAACGGGACATTTCTGACGCGCGGCGAAATCTGGTCGGACGCGGACGAATCGCGACCGATGCCCGTAATGGTCGGATGTCGAGTTCGTTCGTCGGGTGTGGCTTCAAGTGTTTCCAATCCTTAGCGAATGGAGGAGTCTAATGGAGAAAGTTTATCTGGTCATCGCACGGAGCGCATGCTGCATGGCAGCAGCGCTTTTTGCCGTCGCGCTGTTGGCGACGCCGATGGTCTTGCGTGCTGACGACCCGGGGGCCGGTTATGGCATGCCGCCGCCCGGCGGAAACGGGACTACCTGTCATAACTGGAATCCGCAGGGAGTTCGACAATGCGACAACCAGAGCAATTGCATGTCAGACCCAAATCCAACATGCGCCGGTGACAACTTGTGCATAAACAACGGCGTGCTGCCGTGTAACGTATGTCAGTGCCGACTGTTCCAATGGGCGCCCAACGTGACTACTTGTGAATGCCAAGACCCGCCGGCACCCTGAACACGAGACCGCGACCAAGCGTATGAACGATACGCTTGGTCGTCTCTGGTGAGGTTGCCGCCCAGCACGGTGCGAAATGCCGCCAGGAGTACTGCATGAGAGAGAACCTTTGGTTCGTTGCGCTGGCATTCGCTGTCGTTTCGAGCCAATCTATCCGTGCTGGCGAAACCATGAACGATCTGGAGCGCGGCTTCAAGGCCGAGTTTCCAGCAGCGTGTGAGCAGTACATGGCGAATCTTCGGCGCTATCAATGTCAAGCCGAATCCATCACCAAGGACCTCCGTAAGGGTACGATACTCCTCAAACAGGCGACCGTTTCGAGACAACTGGAACATTCCGGGCTTTTCATTGTTACTCCGGATGCCGAGTCCAAAGTCAATGTCAGCGAAGAAGCTCGCGTCGTCAACTCGCGGTATGTCTTCGTTGTGACGCGGAAACTAGGACAAAAGGAATGGGTGCTTCACGACTTCTACGATGCTGCCAACGGCCTGCCGCCGAGCATCTACTACTACAGTCTGGATGAGATGGTTCGCGGGTTCACGCCGTTTTGGATCGACGTGAGAGAGTGGCTGCTCGATGCAATCAAAACTCCCGAGTTTATTATTCGGGACGCCGTCCGGCGGAATGAAAATGGGCGCGAATTCGTTCGCATCGACTATGAACACAAAAGGCCGAATCAACGGATCACCAATAGCGGATACTTCGTGTTCGATCCTGATCGCTCATGGCTCGTGACTGAGCGCGAGAATACGATTTCGACGGGCACAGCGTCGATGACAACTCAATTCAGATATGAGTATAGCGACGACCATGGCCTGGCTCTAATGTCACGCATGATATACCGCAAAACGTCGCCAAAGGTGCCGGTCGCCGAGGCCGAGAGCACCGTCACTTACCAGTTTACGCGCGAGGAGGCTAAGAGGTCTGAGTTTACTCTTTCTTCCTTCGGCCTGCCCGAACCGGTAGGCATCGAATCGACGCGTCGCACTCCCACTTATCTCTGGATTCTTGCTGCGGGGACCGCTTTTGCTTTGTTGGCTGCCGGTGCATATCGGCTAGCTCGTCGTCAAAGAACACGAGCCGAGAAAATCTTATGATTCGAAGGCTTGCCACGCTGAGTCTAGTTGTCGCCTTGGTGCTAGTGGCCTGGGGAACTTATGTGGCGTTTTTCCTCAAAGGGGAACTGTCAGAGCTCGTCGTCGATGAGCCGATCAAGAACGTGGGTCAACAAGCGGTTGGACAGCATACAATTTCGGTTCGCCTGCGCAACGCATCCACGGACATTCTGCACGTTACTGTTCCTCCGGGTGGTTGCGGCGAGACCGCATGTCTGATCTCAGGAAATTCGGAAAGGGCCATGACGCTGGGCTCGCGTGAAACAGCTAGTCTCGACTTGAATTTGATCGTGCGAAAGGCTGGTCCATTTTCCGCGCAGCTGCGGTTGTTGGCGTGGGGAAGCCGAACAGAGTCCTTAACAGTGACGGTGGAAGGGGTTGGCGTTGAATCTGCGGGGGGCGATATTGATCACTCCACCCCGTAGTCGCGCGGCGTTCACGCTGATCGAACTGCTCGTCGTCATCGCCATCATTTCAACCTTGATGGGTCTACTGCTTTCGGCCGTACAAAGAGTACGGGAGGCCGCGGCAAGGGCCAAGTGCCAAAACAATCTCAAGCAAATCAGTTTGGCCTTGCTGAATTACGAGAGTGCAAAACAAATCTTGCCGACGGGACATCGGGGCTTGTTCAACCCCCAGGGCCAAGTGTTTTCGGGCTGGACGCTCGATATCCTTCCGTTTCTCGAACAGCCCACTGTTTATACCAACGCCTTGGCGGCCTATCAGACGAACCGGAATCCGTTCGTCAATCCGCCTCATACTGATTTGAACACGGTGTTGCCCGTCTTTCTCTGCCCGTCCGACGGCCGCATCGACGCACCGCAATTCGCGCCGCGATCCAAAGTATTCGTCGCATTCACGAGCTACCTCGGCGTGAACGGCAAGGACCAATCCACGCACGATGGCGTTCTCTATCAAGGTTCGCGCATTCGCATGGCCGATATCCTGGACGGCGCCAGCACGACGCTGTTGCTCGGCGAACGGCCACCAAGCACCGATTTCCAATTTGGCTGGTGGTACGTCGGAATCGGTTTCCACGTCACCGGCGCGGGCGACTTGACTCTGGGCGTTCGCGAGACGAACCTGCCGCCGATCGTGCCAGGCGCTCAGAAATGCCCGCCTGGTTCGTATCCATTCATGCCGGGGAATTTCAATAACGAGTGCGATATGTTCCACTTCTGGTCGCCGCATCCGGACGGTGCGAATTTCGCCTTCGCCGACGGGGCGGTGCGCTTCCTGACCTACTCGGCGAGTCCGATCTTGCCCGCGCTGGCGAGTCGAGCCGGTGGTGAGGTCGTGGCCGTTCCCGATTGATCGTCCGCTGCGGATTGAGCGGCTCGACAAGGAGACGGGCGGTCCGCACGATGCCCGAATTACTTGGCCCGCTTGAACTTATCGCAAAAACATACATTTGGGCCATTTCAATTCTCATAATTTGGCGTGCCCGAATGGGACAAATAAGATGGGCAGACTATCCGCAAGGTATTTATCAGCAATTAGTTGCGTCGCAAATCGTGCATGCCAAATATGGCATACTTCGCACGTGCGAAGTCAAAAGTGTCTATATTCGACGCTGGGCGGCGCGAATTTAGATATTCATCACCAGCGGTCCGCAGTCCCGCGCGCACCGCGACTGTCTCGCTCCTGCGACGGTTATTGTAGCGCGAGTCGTTTTTGGATGGAACAGCACCCGTTTTTGCGAAGCGCTACAGTAACCGTCGAAGCTGGTAGGCGCGCTGCGCGCCGGCGGCGAGATCCTTGCAGAAGGAGCGCGACGATGATTCTGCGCGCGTGGACGACCTCGAACGGACTGCGACTGGGCGTCAGAGAGGGCCGATCCGAAGGGATCGCGAAAAAAAATAAAAAAATCGCGGAGGCCCATTGCTCAAAACCTGCCAAACCCGGCCAGATCCGGCCACGAGCGGACAGGTGGAGAGTGGAGAGTGGAGAGTGGTGGGCGAAATCTCCCCCGGCGCGGACATTTCCGGACATTTCCGGACAGGCGACCAAACCGTATTCGATTTGGCGCCACAGCACAAACACGGGCGCGCGATATGGATTGCCGAAGTAGGTCCCGTCTGCCGGACGGGACGGTCTCCCTCATCGAACGCTGGGCCAATGCGGCTTGATCAAGTCCCGGCCGGCAGACGGGACCTACCTCGGCAACAGGACGGTCTCCCTCATCGAACGCTGGGCCAATGCGGTTTGATCAAGTCCCGTCCGGCAGACGGGACCTACCTCGGCAACAGGACGATCTCCCTCATCGAACGCTGGGCCAATGCGGTTTGATCAAGTCCCGTCCGGCAGACGGGACCTACCTCGGCATTCCGTGTCGTCAGGAAGTCGCGGCATTACCTTGACACAAGGGGGCGACCCATCTAAAGTTGGACTTCACGAGGCTTCCCTCGTGGAATGGATGCGCCTCCACGCCGGCTCGCTTGGGCCGGCGACCGTGCAACGCCGTCGCTGTCCGGGAAACGTCGCCCGGCTTCGACCAGTAAGGTCGTAATTGACATGACACCCAGCACTTCGTCCGCTCCGGTCGCTACCCTTGACCTGTCTCGCATCGCCCAGGACTTGCAGATCCGCAAGATCCATGTCGAAGCCGTCGTTCAGCTTCTCGATGAGCAGAACACCGTCCCGTTCATCACGCGCTATCGCAAGGAGCGGACCGGTGGGCTGAATGAGGAGGTCATCCGCCGCATTCAGCATCGCGTTCAGCAGCTGCGGCACCTCGCCGAACGCAAGCAGACCATCCTCAAGAGCATCGAAGGCCAGGGCAAGCTCACCGACGAATTGCGTCAGGCCATCCTGGCCGCGGATTCGCCCAAGCGGCTCGAAGACCTGTACCTGCCGTTCAAGCCGAAGAAGCGCACGCTCGCTACCGAAGCCCGCGAGAAGGGGCTCGAACCGCTGGCAACAGCAGTCTGGACGCGCGACCCCGTCGCCGCCAACCTGGCCGAGGTATCGGCTGCCGCGGTCAATCCGGAGAAGGGCCTGAACACGGCCGATGAAGTGCTGGCTGGCGTCAAGAACATCCTGGCGGAGGTCATGTCCGAACTGGCCGACCTGCGTGGCGCCGTTCGCCGCTTGATCTGGGATTCGACCACCATCGGCGCGACCAAGCACGAAAACCTGCCCGAGGCCAAGGGGCAGGAGTACAAGGGATACTTCGAATTCAAAGAGTCGGTGCAGACGATCCCGCCGCATCGCATCCTCGCCATCAATCGCGGCGAGAAGGAAGGCGCGCTCAAGGTCAAACTCGATTACGATCTCGACAAGGTCCGCGCGACGGCGCTGGGGGCTGTGCCGTTGGCCGATCATCCGCATCGCGAGTTCCTGACGACGGTGCTGGACGACGCGCTGACGCGGCTGGTGTTGCCGGGGATCGAGCGCGAGGTCCGCCGCGAGTTGACCGACTTCGCGCTCGAGCACGCGGTTTCGATATTCGCCCGCAACCTACGAAGCCTACTGTTACAGCGGCCCTTGCGCGGCAAGCGAATCCTGGGGATCGATCCGGGCTTGCGAACGGGGTGCAAGCTCGCGGCGCTCGACGAGTATGGCAACGTCATCGAGCATGGCGTCATCTATCCGCACACCGTCAATCGCAAGGACGAAGCATTCCGACGCCTCGAGTCGCGGCTCCGGCTCGAGGAGATGATTCGCAAGCACCAACTATCGGTCGTGGCGATCGGCAACGGCACGGCCTGCCGGGAGACCGAGAAGCTGGTTTCGGACCTGATCGCCGATCTGGAATTGCGGCAGTTCGGCGGAGAGCCGAAGATCGAGCTTCCGCCGCCCAAGGCAGAGCAGGCGGCGACTGTCGTTTCGCAAACAACGATGACTGTGACCGGAGAAGCGCCCGCGATTTTCGAAGTCTCCGCTCCCCCTCCGGTGCCCGACATCATTGCTCATGCCACCGCTGCGCCGATCATGGGCGATGCGACGCCGAATTCCGCCGAGCTAGATGCCTCGCCGACTGGTTCGAGTAGTATGGAAACGGCGCAGGTATCGTCGCCTCCGCCCGAAGTGTGGCAATTCACGATGACCGACTCAGCCCCGCCGGTAAACGCTTCGATTCCGGCGAGCGAACCGGCGCTGCCACCGGTCAATGTCGCGGAACCGACGAGCGCATCGACTTCCTCACCCGACGCCGCTGCTGTGCCGATCAATGACGCCGCCGCAGGATCAATCGACGCGTCATCGGCTGCGACCGAACCGGCAGTTTCCCAGCCCAGTGCCGCGTCGGCGCCTGAAAGTGCGACGGGGCTCGCTGCTGAGGGCCAGACTTCCGCTGATTCCCCGGCTGCCGCGCTCGCGGCAAGTGCCGAAGCGACAAGCGCGCCTGCCCCGCCGAGTCCCCAACCAGCTGCCAAACCGCCGCGTCCGCAACCAGAATTGCCGAAGATCGACTTCGCCGCGCTGTCGCCAGCGCCGGCCGATTTGGCTTACGTCGTCGTGAATGAAGCGGGGGCTAGCGATTACTCGGCAAGCGACGTTGCCCGCGAGGAGTTCCCGGGGTTCGATGCCACGGTCCGCAGCACCATCTCGATCGGACGACGCTTGCAGGATCCGCTCGCCGAACTGGTCAAGATCGACCCGCAGCACGTCGGCGTCGGCCTGTATCAGCACGACGTGAAGGCGCGCCACTTGCGCGAGTCGCTCGATGGGGTCGTCGAATCGTGCGTCAATCATGTCGGCGTCGATTTGAATACCGCGAGTGTTCCTCTTTTGCGCCACGTATCGGGACTGAATGCCCTCGCCGCTCGGGAACTGGTCGAGCATCGCAAGCAGAGCGGCCCGTTCAAGTCGCGCGAGCAGTTGCAGAATGTTCCGGGAATGGGGCCGCAGCGCACGACGCAGGCAGCGGGCTTCCTCAAAATCGCGGGCGGCGACGAACCGCTAGACGAAACCTGGATTCATCCGGAAAGCTATCCGATTGCGCGGAAGATTTTGGAAGACGTGGGCTACGCGCCCAATGATCTTCGCGACAAAGTGAAGCTTGGCGAGCTGCAAGACAAGCTGTCCAAGGTACATGCGGAGGTCTATGCCGAGAAGTTCAACTCAGGTCTGCCGACAGTCAAGGACATCTTCGACGCGCTCGCCCGTCCTTTGCGCGACCCGCGCGACGAATTGCCGCCGCCGGTCTTCCGCAAGAACATTCTCAAGATCGAAGACCTACAGGCCGGCATGGAACTGAAGGGGACGGTGTTGAATGTCGTCGATTTCGGCGCGTTCGTTGACATCGGCCTGAAAGACAGTGGACTCGTCCACATCAGCCAGATGGCCAATCGCTACATCAAGAATCCATACGAGGTCACGTCGGTCGGCGACGTGGTGACGGTTTGGGTGCGGACGGTCGATATGGAACGGCGTCACGTCGCGTTGACCATGATCCCGCCAGGCACCGAACGCAAACCGCAGGAGCGCCGGCAGGGCCAAGACAGAGGTCCACTTCCACCACGCGAGCCACGCGAGCCACGCCAGCGCCGCGATGCTCCGCCGCCACGGAGCGATCAACACGGCCAGCCCGCCGGGCAAGGACAAGGTCACGGCCCACCCCAACACCATGAACAAGGTCAAGGTTCCGGGCACGGCGGCCCGCCGCATCGAGGCCGAGGCGGGCGCGGCGGCTTCCGTCGCCCGCAAGGTCAGCCCGGTCCCGCCTCTCATGGTGGGTCCACCCCCGCGCAGGCCGGTGGTCAGCCTCCCGCGTCCGGCCAGTCCCAAGCGCCATCTCAACAACAGCGACCGCGTCGGCCCGAGGGTAAGCCCAAGCCGCTACCAAAGCTCACCCAGGACGCACTCAAGGGCAAGGCGCCGCTATTCAGCTTTGGCGAGCTCGCCGCATTCTTCAAGGCAAAGGAAGAGCCGCCGCCGGCCCCTGCCCAATCAGCCATTCCGACCGCGGACACGGCAAATGGTCATGCCACCGAACCACCGGCCCACTCCGAGCCAGCGGTTCCGCCCACGGAGTCTTCGACCGCCAGTCCGACAACCGAACAGCCACCACCGCCATCGTAAAGGCCCTTGATTTGTTAGCCGGAAGCGCCAGCGACGGAATTCCGGGCGAGCACAAAATTCCGTCACTGGCGCTTCCGGCTAACAAATCACCCATTTCGCCCAATCGCTCCGTCGCTTGCCGCCGCTTCAAATTGCGACCTTTCTCGCGTCATCGTCAACTCGCCGCGATGCCCTGAATCACGCATCTAAGCGCCCATTTGTTAAGGACTTCCGATGAAGAGGCCCATCGAACTAGACCGATAGCTTTCTTAGACAACCCGTCACGTACGCAACCAGCCGTCGAGAGCCGATCCCGCAAGTTCGGCGGCAGGAGGCACCTCATGACTCACGGGGAATTGCTCGCTACCCCCAGCGAGACCGACCAGCTGCGCCAACAATTGCTCCAAGCCCAACGATTGAGCAGCGTCGGCGCGCTCGCGTCCAGCGTCGCCCACGAATTCAACAACATCCTGACGACGATCATCAACTATGCGCGCCTCGGCGCGCGCGCCGAGAACGATCCCGCGGCGCGCACGCAAGCCTTCGAGAAGATCCTCAAGGGCGGCCAGCACGCTGCGACCATTGTCAACAGCATGCTTGGCTTCGCACGCAATCACTCGACCCAGCCCGAGCGGACCGACCTCGCGCGCTTGGTCGACGAAGTCCTGCTGCTCACCGGCAAGGATCTGAGCAAGCACCGCATCCAAGTCGAGAAGAAGTTCACCGATCGGCCGCAGGTTCACGTCGTGCCGGGACAAATCGAACAGATCTTGCTCAACTTGGTCATCAACGCGCGCCAGGCGATGCCCAACGGCGGCAAGCTCCGCGTCGAGCTGCGGTCCAACCGCCGCACGGCGATGGCCGAGACTCGCATCGCCGATTCCGGCGTCGGCATCTCCCCCGACCAGCTTCGCTTGATCTTCGAACCCTTCTACACGACCAAGGAACCCGATGAGCACGGCCACGGCGGCACCGGTTTGGGCCTGAGCGTGTGCCGGCAAATCATCGAACAACACCACGGGCGCATCCGCGTCGAGAGTGTTGTTGGCAAAGGCTCCACCTTCACGGTCAAGTTGCCACTTCGAGATGACGATAATCCGACTGATGAATGACCCGGCTTCGCGCGCTTGCGCCCCTTGCCCGGTCATACGAACCGCCAGGTTAGCCCCGGCGCGGACGCGCTGCGTTAAACCTGGTGTTTTGACGTTGCGGTGAGAACGGTTGTATTGACCGAATCGCCTGCAACGTCTATGAGTTCGATGCCGGTCTGGTCGAATTCCGCAGGCTCGAGCGCGGCAGCAATCCGGGAAACCCGAACGGCCGGTAACACGCCGGTCCGTTCGCCCCCCCACGACGGAATCGGCGCTCCCGCGCCGTCGAAAGGAATCGCATGCAATCCCGCTCATTCAAGCCCCAGCTCGAGACTCTTGACGGCCGCATCGTACCGGCAGGCACGATTTCGCTTTCCGCCTCCGGAGTCCTGACCATTCAAGGCGCTGCCGGCGCTATCATCTACATCGGTCCCAATCAGACCCACTCCAACCAGACGGACGCGATCGTTCAGGTCGGCTCGAATGTCAACTCGAAGACGTTCACCACCAGCTCGATCCACTCGATCCAGGCCACGGGCGTCGGCGGCGGCGGCGAGATCGTCAACGCCACATCGATTTCGATGCTGGCCAACGCTGGCCCCGGCAGCGACACAATCTTCGGCGGCTACGGCACCGACACCCTGCAAGCCGGCACGGGCGCCGATGTGCTGGTCGCGCGCGGCATAGCAGATTCGCTCATCGGCGGAAGCGGCGCCGACACCCTTTACGCCGGGCCGGGCAAAGATACGCTCGTCGCTGGATCAGGACCAAACGTCCTGATCGGCGGCACGGGCGTCGATCTCCTCGAAGCCGGCACCGGCAACGACACGCTTTACGGCGGCATCGGCACTGAGACCCTCATTGGCGGCAGCGGCAAGGACCTCCTTTTCGGCGGCACCGGCACCCAGTTACTGGAGAGTGGTTCGGGTAACACGACGATTGTCGGCGGCAACGGCAATCAGACCCTGATCGCGACGACTGGTAACGATTCCCTTTACGGTGGCAAAGGCACTCAATTGCTTCAAGCCGGCAACGGCAACGACATTTTGGTTGGCGGCACCGGCCAGCAGACGCTGGTCGCCGGCAACGGCAACGACCAACTCGTCGGCGGTCAAGGCAACCAGTCGCTGCAAGCGGGCGACGGCAACGATACTCTGTGGGGCGGCACCGGCAACGACACGATCAAGGCCGGCAATGGCAAGGATCAATTGATCGGCGGCGCTTCCGGCAACCAGATTCTTCAGGCCGGCAATGGCAACGACACCATCTGGGGCGGCACCGGCAACGACACGATGATCGCCGGCAACGGCAACGATATCGTCCAGGCCGGGACCGGCACTCAGTACATCTACGGCGGCAGCGGCAACGACACGCTCGTCGGCGGCACCGGCGCCGATTACATCGACGGCCGCAGCGGCAGCGACGAGATCTTCGGCGGCACGCTCGCCAGCACGCTGATCGGCGGCCAGGGCAACGACACGATCGTCGGCGGCGCCAGCCACAACGATACGATCGTCACCGGCCCGAAGCACAATTCCGTCTTCAAATGACCTGATTTCGTCGCGACCATTCGAACGCGGAGCAGAAGGAGCACCCTTCGCTCCGCGTTCTGTTTTGCACCGCCTAGTCTAATTGCGATCGCCTGAATAGGTCGCATGGCTATTCTCGGTTTCCCAAAGCGTCACTTCGACGACCGGGAAGCCCTGCCCTTTGGCATAATCGAATATCAATTTCGAGATGTTCTCGGCGGTCGGGTTCACGTCCACGACGAAGACGGGCTCACCTTGCTGTCGCAGCGATGGCAGCGCGGGGTCGTCGCTGTGCAGGATCATCTTGTGGTCGAGCGATTCGTCAATCCAGCCCCCCACGATCCGCTTGATCTGCGAGAAGTCCACCACCATCCCAAGCTCATCCAACGCCTGGGCTTCCAGTACGATCACTGCCCGCCCGTTATGACCGTGCAGGTGCCGGCACTTGCCATCGTAATTGAGCAGGCGATGGCCGTAGCAAAAGTGAATCTCGCGCGTGACACGAAACATTCCAACTCCCATCACGGTTCGTATTCGGTCGGATCCGGCACATTTGCTGCGGCGAATGCACGTTGGCGTTCGGCGCACTTATTGCAATCGCCGCAATGCCTGTCGTTTTGTGGCCGCAAGCACGAGAAAGTGTGCTGCAGCGGCAAACCGCGGCCGCGCTTTATGACTTCTGTTTTGTCCAAGTGCAAATAAGGCCACAGCAATTGAACCCGGCCGCCTACCGCCATGTTGACCGCACTCTGATACGCGACGAAGAACTCGGGTGTCGCGTCGGCAAATGGATTGGCGGCGAGCGGAGCGAGCGCCAAATGGGGAACGGCGTTCAAGTGGCACCACAATATGGCTTTTGAAAGCAGCAAAACGTTTCGCCCCGGCAGGTACACGGCTTCGTCCGGCGTCTCAGCCCCAGGCACGTCGCGGCCGGTGAGACTCCAATGTCGTCCATATAGGTCCGCTGAGGGCTGATCGAGAATCGTAAGCGGCCGTAGAGCGGGAACGGCGACCTCTTCGAGAAATCGCCGCAGACACCGCATTTCCACCGCTTCCCATGCCGATCCCGCCCGGACATAAATTGGATACACCGCTGGGCGATCGTGCAATGCCTCGCCCAAAAGAACCGCGCTATCCAGGCCCCCACTAACCAACACGGCAAGGGCTTGCGATGGATCGGCGATCGCGGCGACGTTCATCGCTCGTATTGTAGAAATCGTGGCTCGCCGCGAACCCGCAGGCATTGCTATCATGACTGGCATGGCGACATTGCTTGAATCATTCCCGGAAATCGTCAAAGCCGACGAACCGCTCGGTCCATTCACGCTCCTGCGCGTGGGGGGCAAGGCGGAAAACCTCGTTCAGCCGCGTTCCATCGAGGAACTGGCGGCTGTAATGAAATTCGCGGCAGCCAACAAACTGCCGGTGCGCATTTTGGGGATTGGCAGCAACGTGCTCGTTCAGGATGAGGGTGTATCGGGTATCGTGCTGCGGCTATCGGCTCCGGCATTTACGCGCGTCGAAGTCGAAGCACGGCGTGTGCGGGCTGGGGGGGGCGCGGCGCTGTCGGAGTTGATTTCCGAATCGGCGCGGCGCAACCTCGGCGGCCTGGAAACTCTCGTCGGCATTCCGGCGACCGTGGGCGGAGCGCTCCGCGTCAATGCGGGCGACCGCAGCGGCGAGATCGGACAATACGCCCGCCGCGTGCAAGTCCTTGATGGCCGCCACATAGCTGTTTGGCGCGAGCACGACGAACTGCGTTTCGGCGAACACCAGAGCAACCTCGACGACCCGGTAATCCTCGCGGCCGAATTCGAACTCGACATCGACAAACCGGACGCTATCGTCAAGCGCATGCGGCGGTCCTGGATCACCCGCATGGCCGCCCAGCCCTACAGCTTCGAAGCCGCGGCCCGCGCTTTCAAAGACCCGCGTGGCCTTCGCGCGTCAGCGCTGATCGAACAGGCCGGACTTGGCAAGACCAAGGTCGGCAAGGCGGCGTTAAGCGAGCGCAATGCAAACTACGTCGTCGCCGGCACCGGCGCCAGCGCCCGCGACGTATTGCGTCTGCTCGACCTCGTCCGCAGCAAGGTCCGCGAGAGCAGCGGCGTGCAGTTGGAACACGACATCACGATTTGGTGATGGGCTTGCAAAGGAATTGCCGTGCGCCGACAGCTCATCCGTGCCGCGATTACCATCTTGTCATGCGCCACGCTGTTGGGAGCGATCATCGTTGCCGGTAACTTGGCGCGCGATTCGTTGCAGTCGTCGGATCGCTTTCAACTTCCTTTCGAACAGATTGATTGCCCCGCCCCGCCCGGCTTGGACCGAAAGGCGTTTCTCGACGAGGTCCGTTACTACGGCGACCTCTCCAAAAGCGTATCCGTCCTCGATAACTCACTTCGCGACCGGCTAGCCGCCGCCTTCGCTCAGCATCCGTGGGTGGAGAAAGTAGGCAATGTCGAAATCGGTCCGGGCCGGCAAATCCAGGCTGAGCTGACCTTTCGCACGCCCGTACTCGCTGTCGAGTATCTCAATCCCGGTCCGATCATGCGTGTCGTGGATGGTTCCGGAATCTTGCTGCCGGTCGCGGCCAGCTCTCAGTCCTTACCGCGCCTGAGCGGCAAAGGGATTCCGAGTCCCGCCGCCGCCGGCCAACCTTGGGGAAACGCACCGGTCGAAGGCGCAGCCCGCGTCGCCGGACTCCTGCAGCCACATCAATCTACGCTCAAGCTATTGCACTTTCGCTGGCAGGACGGCCAACTGCACCTGCGGCACGAATCGAATTCGACCGGCCCAGAGGTTGTCTGGGGCCAGCCGCCCGGCTCGGAAGCTACCGGCGAGCCGTCGGCCGAGGTCAAGCTCCAACATCTGCTTGCCAACACCGATCGACTCAACAACTCCGCCAACACCCGTGTCGACTTGCGAGCACAATAATCTCGTCCGCGCAGAACTTAGTCGCCGCGCGCCGAGACGCAGCCCAAGATCACTCGTGTCAATTCCTAGGCCACCGGAACTTGCGCGCTGTCAATGGGGATGCGCCATTGATTTTTGGCGTTTCATGCCTCACACTTGATTGATGAGTTCGTTATGCAACTGGCTATCGATTCCGGATCACCTTAGGAGCCGCACAATGTATCGCCGAATGTTGACCGCCGTCGCCGTGACGGTCTTGTTTGGAAGCCTGGCACGGGCGGAGGAGGTGACGGCCACGATCAAGTCGGTGAACGCCGACAAGAACACCGTCACCGTCACGATCAATGGCGAGGACAAGACCATGACGGTCTCGAAGGACGCCGAAATCTATACACAGTTGAAGGGAAAAAAGAACAAGCCCGGCCCCAAGCAACCGCTCGAGGGCGGACTCAGCCGGTTGAAGGTCGGCACCGAAGTGACCCTCATGACCTTCAAGAGCGGTGACGAAGAAATCATCAGCTCGATCGCGATCGACCCGAGCAAGAAACTTAAGAAGTAACGCGGTTTAGAATGCGGTAATTCATTGCCGCTTTGAATTCCTGGCCTTTCGGCAAGCCAGAATCGGAATTGCAAAGCGGTAATGAATTGCCGGACCAAATCAAAAGCGCGAGCCTTCCTCGATCAGCGTCTCGTCGCGGATTTGCCTCTCCAGTTCGATCTCCTCGAGCAGACGTTTGCGCCGCCAGCGGCCGCGCCAGTACCAGACCAGCGTTATTACCGTCGCGATGATGTTCGTCAGGTTGAACGACCACCAAATCCCCTGTAGGCCAAGGCTCGTGTTTTTGGACAGGATGTAGGCCAGCGGGAATTGCAGCACCCACAATGCGACGATCGCCTGCAGCATCGGCGCGACCGTGTCGCCCGCGCCGCGGAACGTGCCGGTCAATACTTGCTGCAAGCCGATCAGCCAGAACGAAAAGGCGATGATCCGGATGAAGGTCGCGCTGCCATCGATCGCCTCGCCCGCATTAGGCACGAAAAACGCCGAAAACGGAGCGGCAATCTCGAACATCACCGCCCCCGCGAAGAACAGCGTCACGGCGGCGATAACGCAGCCGATGAAGTTCGTTCGCAACGCCCGGTCGAACCGGTCGGCGCCGATGTAATGCCCGACCAGGGTCGATGTCGCCATCGATAGCCCCATCGCGGGAATCAGCACGCATGTGAGCACGCGCATGCCAATGCCATAAGAAGCGATCGCGATCGTGCCGAAGCTATTCACCAGGATCGTCATCACGGTCATGCCGAGGGCGCGCGTCGATTGCTCGATCGACGCCGGCAGGCCAAGCCAGAAGACGCGGCGGATCAAGGCAAAATCCGGGCGCAGATCGCGCCAGCGCACGTGCAGACCGTAGTTGCCACGAAGCAAGATGACCACCGCGATCAGTGTTGCCAACGCTTGCGTACACAGTGTCGCCATCGCCGCTCCCGCCACGCCCATCGCCGGGATCGGACCCCAGCCCCAAATAAACAGCGGGTCCAAACCGAAATTCAACAGCACCGTCAATAGCACGATCAGCATGGGCATGTAGACCACCCCAAGCCCGCGCATCAATGCCTGAAACGACATGAACGCGAAGACAAACAGGAAGCCGAGGAAGGTCATGCGCAGGAAACTCACCGCATCCTTCATCACCTCCGGCGGCACGCCCATCAATTCCATGATTTTCCACGACAGGAAATAGCCGCCCACCGACAGCACGATCGAGACGATGAACACCATCAGCATCGTCTGCGCGGCCACGTGGTTCATCGCCACATTGTCGCCGCGCCCGCGATATTGCGCGATCAGGACCGTGCCGGCAATCGGCAGCCCGCCGCCGATCGCGACCAGCAGAAACGTGAGCGGAAAGCTCTGGGACACCGCCGCGACCGCCTCCTTGCTGAGCCAGCCGACCCAGTAAGTGTCAGTCATTCCGTAAGCTGTTTGCAGGATATTCGCCAGAATGATGGGCACCGACAACCGCACGATCGCGCGCCAGATCGGTTCGTCCGTCAAGGAATTGCCCGCCTTCATCGCGCCCTCCTCCGCTTCGCCTTCCATGCCGCCTTGCACGGCGAATTATATGGCCCGCCGGGCACACCCGCCAAAACTGCGCCGGAGTGGATACGACATCGCCGAGCAACGGCCGGTTCGCGCAAAAGTCCTTAGGGTGGCCCTCGCTCCGCGTGGGCTCTTCCAACAATCCCACACGGAGCGTGGGGCCACCCTAAGAACGCATTTCCATTGCTCCCCCGATGCCGGTTTGGGTATGCTGTTATTCATGGCTGAAACAAAAGCTGGCCGGCTCGTTTCGCTTGATGCCTATCGCGGCCTGATCATGTTGACCTTGGCTTCGGGCGCGTTCGGCCTGCACGCATTCGCCGCGTCGGTCCCGGCGGATTCGCCGCGCGCCGGCTTCTGGCACTTCATCTGGTTCCATACCGACCATCCGGAATGGATCAGCAACGTCCATCACATCGGCGTCTCATACTGGGACCTCATCCAGCCCGCCTTCATGTTCATGGTTGGCGTCGCCATGCCGTTCTCTTACGCCAAGCGAATTTCGCGCGGCGATTCGTATGGCCAAATGGCGCTGCACGCTTTCTTCCGTTCGATCTTGCTGGTCCTCCTGGGCGTCTTTCTTCAATCGACGAACATGCAACAAACGGATTGGACCTTCGTCAACGTGCTGTCGCAGATTGGCCTTGGCTACATGGTCGCCTTTCTCCTGATGGGCAGGCATTCCGCGGTGCAGATACTCGCGGGACTCGCCATTCTTGGCGGCTACTGGTACTGGTTCGTGCACACACCCGTTCCGGGCGCGGAAAGCATGCAACACTTCGCCGACCATTTCGGCAAGAATGAAAATGCGGCGGCCTTCTTCGACCGCAAGTTCTTGAACTGGTTCCCGCGCCCTCAGCCGTTTCAAGCGAATCCCGGCGGCTATACCACGTTGAACTTCGTGCCGTCGATCGTGACTATGCTGCTAGGCGTGATGGCCGGTGAATTATTGATGGACAAGCTGCCCGGCCGCGAGAAACTCGCGCGCTTGATCGCCGCCGGACTGTTGTGCATGATCCTTGGCGTGGCGGCGGGCGAGACGGTCTGTCCGATCGTCAAGAAAATCTGGACACCGTCATGGGTGCTGTTCAGCGGCGCATACGTCTTGTGGATGCTGGCGGCATTTTACCTTATTGTCGACGTGCTCGAATGGAAGCGTTGGGCGTTGCCGCTGGTCGTGCTGGGCGTGAATTCAATCCTGCTCTACCTGATGAGCCAACTCATGCGCCCATGGATCGAGTCGCAATTGGACATTCACTTCGCCATGCGCAACCTGACGCCGGGATGGATCGAGCGGACGCTGGACATTCAGCGCGGCCAGTCCATTTTCGACGGGCCATACCAATCCATCACGCGCCGGACCGGCGCGATGATCGTCTTTTGGCTGATCTGCTTGTGGCTGTACTTACAGCGAACTTTTATCAGAATCTGAAAAACCTGTCTATTTGGCTGAGAACGCCTCACCAAGCAAAGCGTGGCGCAGGACTTCGCGGAGGCTTTCCTCTTCGATGAGTTCGAGCGCTTCGTCGGGCGTGACCCAGACGCGGCGGCGCTCGCCGGCTTCCGGCCAGTAGTCGCGGGCTTCGTGGACTTGCATGGAAAAGACAGTGACGAGACAGGTCCCGCCGTATTTTTCGTATTGATAGGTGCCGACCGCATTGCCGAGCGCGCCGACCAAGCCCGCTTCCTCCCATGCCTCTTGCAGGGCGATCTCCGAGGCCGTCTTGCCGACTTCCATCATGCCTTTGGGGATAATCCAGCGGCGGCCGCTGCGTGACGTGATCAAACAGACCTGACCGTCCTTGACTGCGATCGCGCCGGCTTGGCGCACATACCGGTTCGGGGAAGCCATGCTTGACTCTCGCAGGGACCGGATGGAACTGATGCTGTTATCTTTGGAACCGGCACTAGTCAGAGTCAATGGTGTACGCCGAATTTGCTTGCGAAAGATGGCCTCGTCGCCGTATGCGCCGGCAGCTCATTCCGAACCGGTTCGCACTACCAAGCGCTGCCCGGTGCGAAAGGTCTCGGCGACCAGCCCTGTGGCATGACTATGAACCGTGACAGCGCCCTCGAGTCCCGTCACCCAAACCTCCGCACGAATCGCGCCATACGGATCGCCCGACGGAACTTTCAACGGCTTCGAGTCGCATGCCACGACCAGGCGCGGCCGAGCCCATTCGGCCAAGGTGCGATTGTTCGCGGCCGCGCTGCCGTGATGCGGGGCCATCAAGACATCGACGTGGCCGCCCGGACCATGCGCGACGCGCTCCAGTCCCGACAACTCGAGGTCGCCCGTCAGCAAGATCGAATGGCCGCGATGCTGCACGCGCAGCACCATGCTGCGGACATTCTCGTTTCCCTCCGGCCCGTGAGCCGGCGGATGCAAAACATCGATCGCGACTTCGCCAGCCGACAATTGATCGCCGGATTGCACGATGCGGATCGGAACATCATGCTCGCGGATCAAGGCCAACGTCCGGCGCACGCCGGGCAAGTCCTTGTCCGCGAAGGACGGCGTACACGTCACCAGTCCAATCTCGAAGCGATCGAGCAACGCCGCCACGCCATTGAAATGATCCAGGTCCGCATGCGACAGGAACAACTCATCGATGTGCCGGTGCCCGCGCGCCCAGAGGTACGGCGCGATGTGCAGTCGCGTCACCTCCGGTCCGTCCATCGCGCCGGCGTCGTACAGCAACGTCTTGCCATCCGGCAGTTCGAGGACCGTGCAGCCGCCGTGACCGACCGCCAGGAACGTCACGCGCAACTCGTCCGACGGCAGTCGCAAGCCCGGCAGCATGAATCCAAAGCCCAGCCAAATCAATCCCGCCGCGATCACGATCGCGCGCCGTTTCCAGATGGGCTGGCAGTATAAGAGGGCCAACAAAGCGCCATAAAAGACCCAAAGCCACCACGCCGGCAAGTCGGGCACGTAGACGTGGTTAAGCGGCAATCGCTTCGCCAGATCGACAATCCGTTCGCACGCGGCAAGGTCCCAGCGCACGACAAATGCAAAGGGCGCGGCCAGTCCGAGCGGCGCGGCCAAGAGCATCAGGAAACCGAAAATCAATGCGATCGCGGCCAGAATAATCAACGGCGGCCCGATCACGAAGCCGGACAGACTGACCAGGTTTTGCCACGAGGCGACCATCGGCAGGATCGCCAGTCCCAGGATGAATGTTGTCCCGTACCAGCGCGCGATCTGCCGGCCGCACGCCCGCAGCCACTGCACCGTCCGCGGCCGCGATTGCTCGATCAACACGTTCAGCGGATCGACGTCGCCCTCGTCGCGCCACCGGCCAATGCCCCAAATCAACACCGCGACGTACAGAAATGACAGCTGGCAGCCCATGTTGAACGGCTCGGTCGGATCGAGCGCGACGACCGTCAGCCACGCCAGCGCGTAGGTATTCGCCGGCAGCGACACGCGCCGCAGCACCACCGCCGCGCAGGCCACGACTGCCGTAATCGTCGCGCGCTGAATCGGCGGCCGAAATCCCGTCAGCAGCGCGTACCCGAGCAGGATGCAACCGATCAACACCGCGGCCCGACGGCGCGGGATGTTCGCAATCCGCACGACCACGCCCAGAAACGCCGCGAGCACAAACAGATGGATTCCGGAAATCGCGAGAATGTGCACCACGCCGGTCTGGACGTACTTGTCCCAATCCGCCGTTGACATTCCGGCCGTTTCGCCCAGGAGCAGCGCGCTGGCAATCGCCGCTTGATCGCGCGGCAATTCGCTCTGGCAAACCCGCTGCCCCCAGCCGCGAACTCGCGCGAGCCAACCCGACAGCGTGCCCGTCCACCCTTCTGCGAGCCGCGTCACTCCGTCGGAGGTCTTGCGGACGTGGACTTCCGTAAGAATCCGCTGGTCGCGAAGGTGATCCGCCCAGTCGCGCTCGCCCGGATTGCCGGGACTCGGCGGCTTCGCGAGCCAGCCGAAGACCTCGACCTCGTCGCCTACGTGAAGATCGTGCAATGGCCCATCCACAGTCAGCCGCGCCTTGCCGGAAATCGGCGCCCAGCCCCCGCTCGTCAGGATCTCTCGAGCTGCAAGCACCGTCCGCGTCGGATCGACGCGAATGAACGACGCGAGTCCCTCGTCCGGCGACCGAGTCGTCAGCGTCGGTTCCGCATCCAGCGCGCCGCGAAGATGAATGAGTTGGGGGTCGGCCGTCGCGAAGTTGCCAACGTCGTCAGCTGGAAATCGGAATCGAGAGTTATGGTGGTAAATCGCTGCCAGCGCGCCCGTGATCAGCATCATGGACACAAGCGACATTCGTCGATTGCGACGCGCAAGGGCGATCGCGCCGGCAGTGCCGCTACCGAGGATCGCAACCGCAACAAAAATGGACGGTTGGAAATAGCGATCAACAATGAGTCCAATGGTCGCTGCCGCCGCTACAGGTACAAGCGGCGATTCCGCGATCAATTCGCGCAGCGGAATCGGCTTGATCGCGGGCGCGGCACCCATGCAGAGTATTCATCGGAAGAAATTGCAAATAAGGAAGCCGCAAATCAAGAAAAAACTCATTGAAGTCGGCATCGGCTTGTCGCCGCGCCCACCTTGGTACGCGACAGATTGAGTTGAAGCAAGATAACTCGACGTCACCGATGCAGCTTGCGATATTTCAAGCGATGCGGCTGATCGGCCGCCGCGCCGAGACGTTGATGGCGCTGCTCTTCGTAGGTGCGGTAGTTGCCTTCGCACCAGACGACGTTGCTCTCGCCCTCGAAGGCCAGAATGTGCGTGGCGACGCGGTCGAGGAACCAGCGGTCGTGGCTGATCACTACGGCGCAGCCGCCGAAATTGAGGAGGGCTTCTTCCAACGCTCGCAGAGTATCGACGTCCAGGTCGTTGGTCGGCTCGTCGAGCAGGAGCAGGTTGCCGCCGCTGCGCAATAGCTTGGCCAGGTGAATGCGGTTGCGTTCGCCGCCGGAGCAGTTGCCGACTTTCTTCTGTTGGTCGGGGCCTTTGAAATTGAAGCGGGCGACGTAACCGCGGCTGGCGACTTTGCGTTTGCCCAGTTGCAGGAAATCGACGCCGCCGGTGATCTCCTCGAAGATCGAGTTTTCGGCGTTGAGCGCGTCGCGGTTCTGGTCGACGTGGGCGGGCTTGACGGTCGGGCCGACAGTCAGTTTGCCGGCGTCGGACGTCTCCTGACCGACAATCATCCGGAAAAGCGTCGTCTTGCCGGCGCCATTCGGGCCGATGACGCCGACGATGCCACCCTTGGGGAGGTCGAAGTTCATGTCCTCGAAGAGCAGGTTGTCGCCGTACGCTTTTTTCAATCCGACAGCCCGCACCACCAGATCGCCCAGCGGCGGTCCGGGAGGAATCTGCATGACGAGTTCCTCCTCGCGCTCGTCGTATTCCTGGCTTTGCAGCTTGTCGATGGCGGCGAGACGGGCTTTGCTCTTGGCGATGCGGGCGCGCGGGGCCATGCGCGCCCATTCGAGCTCGCGTTCGAGCTGCTTGCGGCGGGCGGACTCGGCCTTCTCCTCGATCTCCAGCCGCGCTTTCTTCTTCTCCATCCAGCCCGTGTAGTTCCCCTCATACGGATAGCCGCGCCCACGATCCAACTCCAGAATCCACTTCGCTACGTTGTCAAGGAAGTAGCGATCGTGAGTCACGGCGACGACCGTCCCCTGGTACGACTCCAAATGATGCTCGAGCCATGCGACGCTCTCGGCATCGAGATGGTTCGTCGGCTCATCGAGGAGGAGCAAATCGGGCCGTTGCAGCAGGGTTTTGCACAGCGCGACGCGCCGCCGCTCGCCGCCGGAGAGTTGTTCGACGGGAGCGTCGCCGGGTGGCAACCGCATCGCGTCCATCGCTAGTTCGAGTTGCCGGTCGAGTTCCCAGAGATTCTGTGCGTCGATGACATCTTGCAGCTTGCTCATCTCCTGCATGAGCTTGTCGAAGTCGGCGTTCGGGTCGCCGAGCAAGTCGCCGATCTCCTGGTGCCGCTTGAGGACGCCGCGCTGCGTGGCAACCGCCTCCTCGACATTTTCGAGCACGGTCTTGCCCGGGGTCAGGTGCGGTTCTTGAGGGACGAAGCCGATGGAGATGCCAGAATCGGGCGTGGCTTCGCCCAGAAAATCGGTATCTTCGGTTGCCATGATCCGCAGCAAGGTCGATTTGCCCGAGCCGTTGGGCCCGATGACGCCGATCTTAGCGCCGGGATAGAAGGCGAGCCAGATGTCCTTGAGGACTTCTTTCTTGTTGTAGGTCTTGGTCAGCTGTCGAATCGTGAAGATATATCGCTCGCCCATGCTTCAGTCCCGCTGGCTAAATCGATCTTGCCTGTTTGATTTTACGGGCGCTGACGCAAAAAACGACAGCATCGGTAAGCCGGTATTGTTAGCCGGAAGCGCAAGCGACGGAATTCTCTTCACGACGGAATTCCGTCGCTTGCGCTTCCGGCTAACAATACCGCATCCGAAGACGAACCGGACCGGCTGATCGACTGGCACTGCTCGGCTTACAATCATCCATGAATTCGCGTGGAATCGAATCCGGAGCATCGCATGGCATCCGATGAAACTATCACCAGCGTCCTGAAAGAGTCGCGCTCGTTCCCTCCGCCGGCCGAATTCGCGGCGAAGGCGCACGTGAAGAGCCTGGCGGAATACGAGGCGTTATGGAAGAAGGCGAAGGACGATCCGGAGAAGTTCTGGGCTGAGCAGGCGCAGAGCTTGACGTGGTTTCGCAAGTGCGACAAGATTTTGCAATGGAACGAACCCTTCGCCAAATGGTTTGTCGGCGGGAAGATCAATGCGAGCTTCAATTGTCTCGACCGCCATCTTGCTGCGGGGCGCGGAAATAAAGCGGCGTTGATTTGGGAAGGCGAGCCGGGCGATTCGCGCGTCTTGCGCTATCAGGATTTGCATCGCGAGGTTTGCCGCTTCGCCAATGCCCTGCTCGGCCTCGGGATCAAGTCGGGCGATCGCATCACGATTTACATGCCGCTGGTTCCCGAAGCGGCGATCGCCATGCTCGCATGCGCGCGGATCGGAGCGGTTCATTCGGTCATTTTTGGCGGCTTCTCGGCGGACGCGGTCGCCGAGCGCAACAATGACGCCAAGGCCAAGCTGGTCATCACGGCCGACGGCGGTTGGCGCCGCGGCAAGGTCGTGCCGTTGAAGCAAAATGTCGATGCGGCGCTGGCGAAATCGCCGACGGTCGAGAAGTGCATCGTCTACAATCGCTGCAACTATCCAATCGAAATGCAGGGCGGCCGCGATTTGTGGTGGCATGAAGTCATGGCCGCCGCCAAGCCCGACTGCCCCGCCGCCGAGCTCGACAGCGAGCATCCGCTCTACATCCTTTACACCAGCGGCAGCACCGGCAAGCCGAAAGGTGTCTTGCACACGACCGCGGGCTACCTGCTCGGCACTTCTTACACGCACAAGCTCGTCTTCGACATCAAGGAAGACGACACCTACTGGTGCACCGCCGACATCGGCTGGGTCACCGGGCACAGCTACACGGTCTACGGCCCGCTCTGCAACGGCTCGACCGTGGTTATGTACGAAGGCGCTCCCGACTTCCCGCAAAAGGACCGTTTCTGGAGCATCATCGAGAAGTATCGAGTGAGCATCTTCTACACCGCGCCGACGGCGATTCGCGCGTTCATCAAGTGGGGCGACGAATGGCCGAAGAACCACGACCTATCGAGCCTGAGGCTGCTCGGCACGGTCGGCGAGCCGATCAATCCCGAGGCCTGGATCTGGTATCACGAGATCATCGGCAAGAAGCGATGCCCGATTGTCGATACCTGGTGGCAGACCGAGACCGGCGCGATCATGATTTCGCCGCTGCCAGGAGCGATCCCGACCAAGCCCGGCAGCGCCACGCGCCCGTTGCCCGGAATCGTCGCGGAAGTCGTCGACAATCACGGCAAGGAAGTGCCGCGAAACAGCGGCGGCTTGCTCGTCATCCGCAAGCCCTGGCCGAGCATGCTGCGCACCATTTGGGGCGACGACGAGCGCTTCAAGCAACAATACTGGACCCGCGTCCCCGGCAATTACTTCACCGCCGACGGCGCACGGATGGACGAGGACGGTTACATCTGGATCATGGGCCGAGTCGACGACGTGCTCAACGTCAGCGGGCATCGCCTAAGTACGATGGAAGTCGAGAGCGCTCTCGTGCATCATCCGAAGGTAGCCGAGGCGGCGGTGGTCGGCCGGCCGGATGAACTCAAAGGTGAAGCAATCGCTTGTTTCGTGACGCTCGTCGGCGGTCAAATGCCTTCGGACGATCTGAAAAAGGAATTGACCAACCACGTCGTCAAAGAAATCGGCGTCCTCGCCAAGCCGGACGAAATCCGATTCACTGACGCCCTTCCCAAAACCCGCTCCGGCAAAATCATGCGCCGCCTCCTGCGCGACGTCGCCGGCGGCAAAGCCACGACTCAGGACACGACGACGCTCGAAGATCTGAGTGTGCTGGCCAAACTACGCGAAGAAGAGGAAGGTTAATCGAGTTTGCCAGCTGCAGTCACACGATCCCTTCAATGACGCGGTAGCTCCGTCATTCATTAAAGCCGCATGAAACCATTTTTGGGCGAGGAACGGCGTCCAATTTGCTGCATTCCCAATCGCAGATTCTCGAATGGATTTCTGACCGGACCAGAAAACCGAAGCAAGGATGCAGCTATTCGAATCGGTGCCTGTTCGCCTCATTCGAAACGCGTTGCCATGCATCCCCTTACGGATCAAACGAAGCCCGAGATAGATGCCAAGCAAGAGGTATGGCTCGCGATGGCGGAACATCGGAAGCGGTTCTACACGCGGGAAGAGGACTTCCTCGACGAGTACGAGAGTACCGCATATACGGCAGCGAAGTTCCTCGGGGAAGATTGGTATCCCAATCCATCATGTGACGAATCGCTTCGCAAGCAGACCGAGCATCTCCGCGAAAAAGGCAAACTGAAGCAGCTGGTCTTCGATTGCGCATTCGTTGACGAAGATGGACACGGCTTCGTGTCGGTTCAAATCCATTTGAAGTCGTCGGCGCGCAGGGTCATCGTCGGAGTCAGGCGAGTCGGCAACATGCTGGTCGTCGAGAAGATTGGTGATGAGGAAACGCCGTGAGTCGGACGACGGACAGGCAAGCCGAACTCGCGCAACTCATATCGGATGTGAACGATTCTTGAGATATCGTAAACAAAAGCGGCCTGATCCGTCGCGGCACGATCTCAGGTCGAGATCAGTCGCGGTGAATCAGGCCGCCTCGCACCTCCGTCAAGTGAGGACTTCTTCGGCGAAGTTGTAGTTGGTTCCCTGGTCTCCCATTTTGAGCACGATCTGGGAGACCATGCCAAATTGCTGCGTGATGCCGTCCGTGTTGCCATTGACCGTACCGACAGTCGCCTGGCCGTTGATGTACGAGCCGGAAGGCGTGACCGACAGCGTGTAAGTGCCCGCGGCCAGACCAGTGAAGTTGTAATAGCCGTTCGCATCGGTCAGCAGCGTCTGCGCGACCGCGTTGCCGTTGACATCAGTGCCGGTCAGCGTGACGGTCATGACTGGCAGGCCACTGTTGCCGGGGCCATACACGCCCGTGCCGTTGTTATCGGCGAAGACGTAACCGGCCAAACCCGCGAGCTGAGAAGCCGGCGGGCCTGGGTAGTAGTTGTTGTACGCGGCCTGACCGGAGTCGCCGCCCGCCTTGTTCTGATCGCCGTCGTGAACCATGACATAGAAGCGATATGTGTGGCCGGGGAGCAGGATGCCCGAGCCGTACATCGCATTCAGGTCCCACCGCGCTTCGGCGCCGTAGCCGTCATTGATCGTTCCGGTCGGAGGAGCGTCGGCGCCCGTGCCCAGGTTCCATCCGTTTTTAGCGGGGTCGGTGTCGCAGGTGACGGTGATGGTCGGCGTGGAAGTCGTGTAATTGACTGTCCGCACCGCGCCTTTCCAAGCGCCGAAGATGGCATTCGGCGTATAGCCGGTCCCGCCATATTGCCAATCGCCCGCGAGGCTGGTCGGGTTGTTGGTGATGTCCGTGATGTACAAGGTCGGCGTGATGGGCCGGCCGGACGTATCGGTGCCGGCCTGATCGCCGCTCGTTGCGGTGGTCCCGGTCGCGGGATTGATGGCGGAGCCTGGATCGGAGATCAGCGGCGCGATGGCATAGTTCGTGGTCTGTGTGCCGCTCGCCGTGATGACATTCACCTGCCGGACGCCCAGGGACATGGCGTGCTCGTCGGTGTACCAGAGGTCGAAGGTCCCGTTGGTCGCGTCGAGCTTGGCGGCGGCCAGCACGTCGCTTTCGTTGAATGCGATACTGGTCAGCGGATTGCTGCTTGGGAACGGGTAAAGCGTCGGGCCAGTGAAAGTGGGCTGAACGTTCGCGCCGCCACTGAGGTTTCCGGTCCAGTTGTTGCCGCCACCGCCGGTCGCCCCGGCGACGACGGCTGACTTGTACGCTTCGGGAGTGCCGGCGTGATCGCCGTTATTGTAAACGGTGCCCTTCCCATCCAGCGGCTTGACGTTATCCAGATTCAAGTCGTTGCCCAATGAGGTGTAGACGGCAGCACCCCATTGCCAATTGACGGTGATGTTCTTGGTATCGCTGGCGAAATTGCCGCTCCAGGTCACGTTCTTGATTCCGCCCGGAAGATTCACCGCGACCTGGGCCGCTCCGCCTCCCATGAAGGCATTGCCGCCGTAGCTGATCGGCAGATTGATGTCCCATACATCGTTGACGCCGTCGAACGACGCCGTGGCCGTCTTCGTGCCAGTCGACAGTGTGATCAGAGAGTCCGGCAGGTCCTCGGTGTAATTCGTGCCGCCGGCCGAGAAGGTGACCGTTTGGCCCGTCACGTCAATCGTGACAGACGTTGTGTTCGGAGCCAGCCCAGATACCTTGCACCCAGCGTCAAACCAAAGCATGTCGCCGGCCGGAATGGCAGTGCCGTTGAAGTTAGCGGTAATGGACGACACAGACGGAACCGCCCGGTCTTCCAGCGCGAGAAGCGATGGTTGAAAATTCTTGCGCGTGCCCTGAGCACTTGGCCGCAGCTTCTGGATGTCTTTTTTTTCGCCGTGCCACGAATTGAATAGCTTCTTGATTGCCGACATGACGCTCTTCTCCCCCGGGAAAGAATTTTGGCGGTGCTACTTCGCGAGGGAATGACTGCGCATTCCAACTCGGCGAGCAGTCCGCTCATCCTTTCGGTGGCCTGGCGACCCGATATGTCGGGCCCGTGGCTTTGCGTCCCCGCCTTGCGACGGGTTTGCCGGTTCGAGGATGAAGAGTTCGACTCAATCGGTGATTGCGGGCGTCAAAAAAATGACGCCGGCGCGAGCCCCGCTCGGTCGATTGCCTGAACCGTAGAACGAAGAATTGGCGCAGTCAAATTATTTGGATTTTTTGTTGCAATCGGCAAATTCGGCACGACCGGATCGCTCGGTCTGGAGCACGAAAGTGGCCGCCATTGCGGCAAATCGCGTACGCGCAGCCCCGTCGGCGGGCAACAATAGACAGCAGCCAATGTCGAAAGGGACGGGTCGATGAATAGTGCCTTGACCGGAATTCTGTCACAGCGTCTGCGGGGCGTCGTGGTTGCTCGAAGCAGCGCCAACGCGTCCGATGTTGAGCTTCTAACACAGTATCTGACCACCCGCCGGGAGGAAGCGTTCGAGGCGATTGTCCGGCGACACGGCGCGATGGTGCTTGGCGTATGCCAGCGCGTGCTCGGTAATCGGCATGATGCCGAGGACGCATTTCAAGCGTCGTTTTTGGTGCTGGCGCTGAAGTGCGCGGCGATCGTGCCGAGGGAGCGATTGGCAGAATGGCTTCACGGAGTTGCCTTGCGGACCGCACTGAAAGCCCGGACCACGCGCGCTCGTTGGCAAGAGCGAGCAAAGCGAACCATGCCCCGGAATGCAATGGCCGCCGCGTCGGAAAGTGAATGGAGCGACCTGAAGCCGCTGCTCGATCAGGAGCTGGCGGCGCTCGCTGATCGGTACCGCCTGGCGATTGTGTTATGCGACCTCGAAGGCAAGAGCCGTAAGGACGCAGCCCAGCAGCTGGGCTGGAAGGAGGGAACGCTGTCGGGCCGCTTAGCTCGAGGCCGTCGAATGCTGGCCGAGCGGCTACGCCGCCGCGGCGTTGTGCTCCCGGCGCTTGGAATCGCAGCCGTCGTCGCGCCTCGAGCGCTGGCCGTGGCTGTACCAGCCGAGCTGCTGACCGGCACCGTCGACGCTGGCTCGCTTGCCGCGACCGGAAATCTGACGGCAGTGAGTGCGCCCGTAGCCGCTTTAGTGAGGGAAGTTATGCAGAGTATCTTCGTTCAGAAACTCAAAAAGATGTCACTCGTACTCGTGATCGCAATTTTGGGCATCGCCGCGCCGTTTGGTCTATCGCAAGTTCCCGTGGACGATCCGCAACCGCCGACTGGAAGCACTGGGCAACCATCCGAAAGCAAGAAATCGCCGCCATCGGCGAACGTCGACGTGACCCGGTTAAGCGGCCGGCTCATCGTGCATCGCGGCGATGACCTCGCCTTTTTTGACCCGCGACGAAAACAATTGGATGCTCTGAATCGGTTGACGCCAACCCCGGAAGTCAACCGCCTAAACTACCAAACGCTGACAGCACGCCTTTCGCCCGACATGCACATGCTGGCATTCGGTCAGGCAGGCGAGGGTCATCCACCGAGCAAGCTGCAGATTCGCGATATTCGCAACGAGGCCGAGTCAAAAGTCCTGGTGGATATGCCGGGCAAGGAACTTTCGGGCTGGAGCTGGTCGCCCGACGGGAAGAAACTCAGCTTCGCCGTTTGGGAGGAAGGAGACCAGAGATATCGTCCCTATGTCGTTGATCTCACTTCGGGGAAAACGGAAAGAGTCACGCTGCCCGATCTGAAAGGCGATGGTCCGGAAGGATACGGCGCGATCATTCAAGGTTGGTCGCCCGACGGCCTCTGGCTGGTCCACGCACGCGGCCACTTCTTCCTGGTCCATCCCGAGACGATGGAAGTCCGCCGTATTACATCGAAACCGACCGGCTTCCTGGCGGACACGTGCCGCTTTTCGCCCGATGGCAAGAAACTGCTTTTCATCGGCTCACCGAAGGAAGGCGCCTGGAACTTATCGGTGATCGATCTATTGCTCGGCAAGCAGACCGTCGTCGCGAAATTCGATCGCCGCTGGGATTTCGCCGCTTGCTGGGGCCCGGACAGTCGCCACATCGCGTGCACGACGATCGAAGTAGGCGAGCATCAAAAGCCGACTGGCCCAAACCGCTTGGAGATCTACAACGCATCCGGCAAAGAGCGCTCCGCCGTCATCGTGGAAGGGGCCGTCGCCGGGCTCACGGTGACGGATTGGCGGTAGGATTGAACTGGATGGCTTGGCCATCCGTCAGGCCAGCCGCGCGAGTAGCGACCAACTCTCCTCCGTTGAAATCTTCCCAAACCGTTGGCGAACCTTGCTTTTGTCGCTTCAAGACCTGCACGAACTGACCATCGCTGCGGCCGACCTGCAACTGTGTCCGGATTGCCTTTCCGCTCTCGATCAAAAAGCAAGCGGTGGTATTGTCCTGTTTGATCACAGCGGCTGCCGGTAAGGTCCATTGCTCGAGCAATTGATTGGTAATCTGGGCGTAGACGTACATGCCCGGACGAAGCCGGCCCTCTTTGTTCGGCAGATCGATTTCCGTGTGCAATGTCCGAGAGCCGGCGTCGAGCGCCCAGGACGTCCGCGCGACCGTGCCGGTCGGGCTGGGTCCGGGCAGCGCTTGCACAGTCAATTTCACTTCGGATTTCTCGGTGACGAGTTCCGCGTCCACCTCCGGCACGGCGACGACGACGCGAACGGGGTCGAGGCGGACGACTTTGAAGAGCCAATCGCTTTGTCCGCCGGCGGGCTGGACGAAATCGCCGGAGGCGACTTTTCGCGACGTGATGACGCCGTCGTACGGAGCGCGAATCTTCGAGTATTCGAGCATGGCCTCGGCCTCCGCGGCGTCGGCCTTGGCGACATCGATGCGGGCTTGCATCGATTGGACGTCGGCCACCGCCTTGTCGCGATCGGCCTTCGCTTTGCGTACGGCGGCTTGCATCGACTGAACGCGGGCGTCAGCCGCCTTGAATTGATTTCTGGCTTCAAGGTTTGTTTGCGGATCGACGGTGCCGCCTTCGGCAAGCTTCGCCATCCGCTTCGACTCCGACTCCCACCGTTCGTAAAGGGCCTTGGCCTCGACGACCGCGGCCTCCTCGGCGGCAATGTTCGCCTCCGCCGACGCCACGGCCTTTTGCGCTTGTTCGATGTCCGATTCGGCCTGGCGAACATTGGCCTGTTTGAGTTTCGCTCGCTGCACCAACTCCGGCACAACAAGCTCGGCAAGGACTTCCCCTGGCTCAACGATCTTCGCGCCCGATGAATCATACTTAGGGCCCCGAATCGTTCGTCCATAGTCGTGGATGATCCGGCCTTCCTTATCGTAAGCGAGCCGGACGTAGCCCGGCACGCGGGCGAAGAGCACCGTTTCTTCGTAAGCCTGAATGGTTCCCGGCTGCTCGACCACGCGCTTGAGGGATAGCTTCTGCGGATGAATAACGGCGACTGTGCTGGCTGCTGCCACCGGCTCGGCCGATCCCGACGGCGCCGTGGAACGATTGCAACCAACCGCCACGAATAGACCGGCCGCAAGCAGCATGAAACAGAAAGTGATCGCACGAGTACGCTCACGCATGGCTGGACCTCGAGTCGGGCGCTTGGGAATCGCGAACGTAGTAGCGGCTCTCCGGATCGGTCGGGGAGAGTGAAGCGGATGCAGTCGAGCTTCGGCCCATAATGAGGGCGAACGCTGCCGGCAGTAACGTCAGCGTGGCAAACGTCGAAGCCAATAGCCCGCCAATTACCGCTCGACCGAGCGGCGCGGTTTGGTCGCCGCCCTCGCCCAGGCCGAGCGCCATCGGCGTCATGCCGGCGATCATCGCGAGGCTGGTCATCAAGATCGGCCGCACGCGCGTCCGCGCTCCTTCAATCCCAGACTCCGCCGCCGACCGCCCTTCCCGTCGGTATTTCTCGGCAAAAGTGACGAGCAAGATGGCATTGGCGACCGCCACGCCGATCGCCATGATCGCTCCCATAAATGATTGAATGTTGAGCGTCGTTTGGGTCGCGAGCAACATCAACACGACGCCGCATAGCACAGCCGGCACCGCCGCGACCGCCGTCAACGCCAACCGCGCCGACTGGAAATACGCCATCAAGAGCAGAAAGATCGCCAGCACCGCGACGCCCAAGCCGAATGCCAGGCCCTCGAACATCTCTCGCATCGGCGTCACCTGACCGCGCACATCGACTTGGACCCCCGCGGGCGGCGATCCGGCGACCTCGATGGCCTTGGAAATGCGCCGCGCGACGCTGCCGAGGTCCTCGCCCTCGATATTCGCGGTCATGCTCACGATCCGCCGCATGTTGTAGCGATCCACTTCGCCGGGCATCGTTCCTTCTTTCACCGTCGAGACGTCGCGAAGCAACAAGGGGATCAACGAGGTCGATTTCACCGGCACGGTTTCAATGTCGGTCGCCGAGCGCATGAGCGATTGGGGGACCTCGACCTGGACCTGGTAGCCGACGCCCGACGCGGGGTCACGCCAATAGTTCGGGACGACGAACCGGCTCGACGAGGTCGCGGCAACCAGCGAGCGGGCGACGTCGTCGGCAGTGACTCCGCTTTGAGCGGCCTTCTCCCGATCGATCCGAACATCGACGGTGGGATAATCGAGCGATTGACCGTACTGCAAATCCCGCAACGATGTGATGGCGGCGAGTTGACCGTGAATCTTCGCCGCGTAGCTGCGATTGTCCGCCATCTTGGGACCGCTGACGACCACCTCGATCGGCGTCGGCGAACCGAAGCTCATGACGTCGTTGACGATGTCGGCCGGCTCGAACGACAGGCGCAGATTTTTGACTTGGCGCTCGACGTATTCGGGCGCTACGCCTTCGGCGATCCACTTTCGTTTGACCCATTCTTGCAAGTGGGCTGGGAGTTTTTCGCGCAGGGTCTTCTTCAAATCCTCGACGCGAACGACGCCGCGTTTGAGCGCAACCCGCATCACAGACTCCTCGGGCCCGCCCATCCACAAATACACCGCGTTGATCGGATAGCTGGACGGCACCACGCCGACGTAGCCCAAACTGATCTGCACGTTCGCCGGCCCCACTTCTTTGCCAATGAAGTTCAGCGCCTCGCGCGTGATCTCTTCGGTTTGCTCGATTCTCGTCCCGTCCGGCGCTCGCAATCGAAATTGAAACTGCCCCGCGTCAACTTGTGGGAATATCTCCATCCCAAGAAGCAAACCCAGGAGGACGGCAGCGGCGAGCGCCAGCGCCAGATAGGCCGGCACGACCACCCAACGCAAATTCATCGTGAACTTGAGCAGGCCATTCAATGCGTGCGAAACGAAATTCTGCCGTCCCGCATCGCCCGACTCGTGCCGTCGCAGACTGTGGCGCAGCAGCCAAATGGAAAGGATGGGGACGAACGTGCTGGACAGCAGGTAGCTCGTAATCATGGAAAAGCCGACGGCCAGCGACAGCGGCACAAACAAACCCTTAGCGGAGCCCTTCATGAAGAACGACGGGATGAACACCGCCAGAATGCTGAGCATGGCCAGGAGGCGCGGCACCGCCGTTTCGGAATTGCCTCGCCTCACGGCCAGAGCGATCGAATCCGTCGATTCCATCTGTCGGTGGATGTTTTCCACTTCGACCGTGGCTTCATCGACCAGAATGCCGACCGCCAGCGAGAGGCCGCCCAAGGTCATCAGATTGATCGTCTGCCCCGTCAAAGACAATGCGACGATCGATCCGATAAGGGCCAAGGGAATATTGAGTACGACAATGAGGACGCTGCGCCAGTCGCGCAGGAACAGCAGCACCATCAGTCCTACGAGCAGAGTTGCAAGACCGCTTTCGTAGCCCACGCCCTTGATGGAATTTGTGACATAGGGAGATTGATCGAACTCGAAACGGACGTTAATGTCGCCCGGCTTGGAAGTGACGGCGTCCAAAACACTCTGCATGTTTGGCAACTCAGCCCGGACATTATTCACCACCGAAAGTGTCGAAGCCTCAGCCCGTTTCGTCACCAGAATGTAAACTGCTCGCTTGCCATTGACCAACGCGTAACCGGAGGCGATGTCGCTCGCATCTTCAATGAGCGGCTTTTCGGTAACAGGGTCGCGACGGACCGTATCGCGCAGAAACACGCCGGGCTTGATCGCGATGTTGCCGAGATCCTCCGGCTTGACCACCATCGCGTTGCTCGGCACGAACGGCATCGAGGTGGTCGTGCGGATATTGCCGGATGGGCTGATGGTGTTTCCCGCCGACAAGCAGCGAACGATATCGTCGGGCGAAACGTTGTAGCCGCGCATTTTGTTCGGATCGACGCGGACGACGATCGTTCGTTGGTTGCCTCCGAATGGCGGTGGCGCGGACACCCCGGGGATCAACGCGAACATCGGGCGAATCTTGAACAGCGCCTGGTCCTGAATCTCGCCGATCGACTTGGTTTCGCTCGAAAGGACGAGGTAACCAACCGGCACGCTGCCGGTGTCGAAGCGCATGATGAAGGGCGGTACTGTACCGGGCGGCATGAACGCCCGCGCGCGATTGACGTAGCCGACTGTCTCGGCCATGGCTTGGGCCATGTCGGTGCCGGGATGAAAGTAGAGCTTCATCAACGACACGCCCTGGACGTTTTTCGATTCGACGTGATGGATGCCATTGATGTAAAGGAAGTGGTACTCGTAATAGTTCGCGATCAGGCCTTCCATCTGAGTTGGGTCCATACCGCCGTAGGGCTGGGCGACGTAGACCACCGGAAGGTCAAGGCTGGGGAAGATGTCGACCTTCATTCGCCACAAAGCAAGTCCACCGCCGGCGACGAGCGCGATGATCGCGACCATCACGGCGATCGGGCGGCGAAGTGCGAATTCGATCGGGTTCATCGAGGCATTCTCTGTCGGTTACACCGGCACTATCAGCAGGCTGGTTCATGATAATCGCCAAGCGGCTTGGATGCTACTGCTCAGAACGGCGGGATGAATCCGTCATCGCGATCTGCCGGCTTTGCGGTCGAAGGCGCGGCGGGCGTGGCGAATGCTGGTAAGTTCTGGTCGTTGACGAGGCATTGAGCGGGCTGACCCAAGGCATGATAAAGGCGAAACTGAGCCCGGTTTGAATCAGCGATCGCTCCGTAATAATCGCGATAGGCTTGATCGAGGGACTGAATCGCCGCGACGACCTCCTGGGGCCGAAACACCAGCACGAGGCTTCCGCCGACGCTCCGCGTCTGCTGAACGCCCTCTACGTTCTTCTCCACCGTTACGACCGCGTTTTTGAGTTCCACCTCCGCCTGCTGCAGCCGCCTCGCCGCTGCAATGGCTTGAGCGCGAGCTTGGACAACGTCCGCGGCAATTCGATCCTGGGTCTGGAAAAGCGAGAGAATTGCCTCCTGATTCTCGGCTTCGCGCTGCCGGACCAGAGCCCGGTTTCCAAAGCCGAGGTTCTGGACCTCCCAGAGCAGCTGCAAGTCGATCGTGTTGCGAATCCCGAGGCTCGACATATTGCCATCGCTGCCGCCGCCAAAGAAGCCCGCTGCCAAAGTGCCGGCCGGATTTGTCGCTGCGCCCCGAATGAGGACGCTGGGCAATAGCGGCCGCATCTTCTCCTGGCGAATTCGCGCGAGCGCGGCCTGCCCCAGCGCCTGATGCGAGGACAACTCCGGGCGGTAGGTCAGCGCGACGGGAATCAAGTCGTCCAAGGGACGACTGAGGTCAATCAGATTCAACTGAAGATGCGGCGCTTCCATCGGCGCGGCCAATGCCGACGGGTCCAAGCGCAAAATGCGGTTGAGGTCGGCGCTCGCCGTCTGCCATCGCTCGGCTGCCGCCTCAACAGTCTGGCGACGATGGGCCAATTCCGTAAGCGCCCGGCTCTTCTCCGCTGCGGGGACTAGTATCTCCGAAAGTCTCTCGACCCGCTTTGCCAGATCTTCCGTTCGTCTCACGGAATCGGCAGCGCCAGCCCATTCGCCTCGTGCCTGCTGGACGTTGAAGTAAGCTTCGGCTACTGACAGAAGGCTATCGTTGCGGGCGGCCTGCACGTCGCTTTGCCGGGCACGGACAACTTGCTTCGCCACGAGCGGCGCATAAATGGCATCTGTGACGGCGAAGACGACATTCGGCGTCGCTCCCACCATGAAGGACGACTTGCTGGTGTCAAAGACGTTGCCCGTCACATCCTGAATTCGACCATCGTGGCGGTAGTAGTCGATCCCCAACTGAACCGTCGGCAGCCAACCGACGTTGGCTCGCTTGAGCTGCGCATCCGCTGCGCGCAGTCGCTCGCCCGCGAAAACGATGTCCAGCGGATTGGCCCCGGCCAGCTGCAATGCCGTCGGCAAATTGATCGGCAGCGGCCGCTCATCGGGCATGTCGGTCGGAATTACAGGGAGATTCGACGTCACGGCCGAAGGCGACTCCGCGGATGACGACAGCGCGATCGGCAGCGCCGGCAGTGGCGCAATCCTTGCCCCGTCGTGGATGCGCGTCGCGCGGCACCCCATGACGGGCAACAAGCCGCATAAGAGAGTGATTCCCAGATTTCGCATTCGACCCATGTTGCATTCCGGCGATCGTCGCCCTGGTCGATTCGGACCCATCATGATCGACCAGCGAATCCAGGCAGAGTATCCCCACTACAGAGACTTTGCGCCTTATCGATCTAGTATCGGCTACCGAGAAGGACGAACTGCGAAGGAGTTTGGATGAATCACTGCACAGCGGCACCGAACCGTGATCGACCAACCCGACGGGGGAATAAGATGAGCATTGTCCACGTACACGAAGCTAAGACAATTGAGTCAAAAACAGGGCGGTCGCGGACAATTAAGAGCGGTCGAGCTCGCGGAGACCAAGGCCCATGAACTGCCTGAATGCCAAACATCCAAGAGCCATTCGTTGGATGCACTGGATCAATTTTCCGGTGCTTTGCATTATGATTTGGAGCGGCTTGCTGATCCATTGGGCCAACGATGCCTACGTCCTGCGCGTCGGCGGAATCACACTCATTCAATTCTTTCCGGATTGGTTCTACAGCATCTTCGACCTCGATCACGGTCTGACCACGGGAATCGCGTATCACTTCACCTTCGCGTGGTTTTTCGGCATCAACGGATTGCTCTATGTTCTGTACACATTCGTATCCGGAGAGTGGCGACACCTGTTGCCCAATCGGCGCACGCCGCGGGAGGCATGGGACGTGGTGTTGCGTGACCTGAATATCCGCAAGACTTCATTGCCGCGCGCTAAATTCAATGGCGCTCAGCGCCTGGCGTACACGGGCGTCATCTTGATGGGGGCTGCGTCGCTCGTAACGGGGCTGGCGATTTACATGCCCACGCAACTCGCATGGCTCACAAATCTGCTTGGCGGTTATGCCTGGGCGCGAGCGGAGCATTTCGCATTGACGATCGGTTATGTGCTGTTTTTCGTCATTCACTTGGCTCAGGTGTTCCTCGCCGGGTGGAATACCCTCCGTGCGATGGTCACCGGTTTCGAGTTAGTGCCCGAAAGCGAGCAGGGTCATGCCTGAGCCCAAGCCGCGTCCGCCGTTGGTCGGCGATGCCGCGGAACGAGAAATGCGTCGACTTACCCGGCGAAGTCTGCTGACGGGCGCTGCGGCGGCGCTGACTGGACTTGCCGGTTGGTACTGGCTAAAGACCGCTGGTCAGGACGGTGAATTGCCATGGCCTTTGCGGCGCGTGCTTCGTTTCAACCAAGAATTGGGCGAGCGACTGTACTCCAACCGCCGGCTCGCGCCCACATTTCCCGCTGCGTACGTTCAGGAACGGGCGCGGACAAATGGTCTGATTGGTTTGGAAAACGAGATCAAGACGGCGGGCTGGAGCTTGCGCATCGAGCACGCGGAGCGCGGTGCAGGACAAGCGATTGGCCTGCAGGCGTTGCAAGCGTTGCCGCGCGTTGACTTGGTGACAGAACTCAAATGCGTCGAGGGCTGGAGTGAGGTAATGCATTTCGGCGGCGTTCGTTTTCTCGATTTCGTTACGCGGTTCGGCCTGGCGACGCGGAGCGGCCGCACCCCTGATCCGGAGGGCAATCCGCAAGACCTGTACCGATACGTTTACGTGGAGACCCCGGACAAGGACTATTACGTCGGTCTGGATATGGCGAGCGCCCTGCACCCGCAGACGCTGCTCTGCGACACGATGAACTGGCAGCCCCTGACCCAGCCACATGGAGCGCCCTTGCGGCTTTACCTGACCGTGAAATATGGATACAAGAGCCTCAAACGGATCGGTATGATCCGCTTCCAAGATGATCAGCCCCGCGATTATTGGGCGGAGCGTGGCTACGATTGGTATGCCGGACACTGATGATGCACGCACCGGGGGTCTCAAATTTCGATGATTGTGGGACACGAACTCCCATTTCCTTACTCTTCAATTGGGTTTCACAAGATTGAGTGTGTCGGGCGGTTGCAATCCTGTCTCAATTGGTCATAATGGCCTCTGATTTTCGCTGAATCCAACTCGCCCACTTGCATATGTTCGCGGTCGAAATCGCGGCGGACGGCATCTCGTACCCGTAGGAGCGTTGAGCCATGAGTTCCGAAGCGGACGTGGCGCGCAAACCGCTCGAGCAGTATCGCGAGTATCTCCGGCTTTTGGCGCGCTTGCAGATCGATCCGCGGCTGCGCACGAAGCTCGACCCGTCCGACGTGGTTCAGGAGACCTTGCTCAACGCCCATGAAAAGCGGGCTACGTTCCGGGGCAGCACCGACGCCGAAATGGCCGCATGGTTGCGGCGAATCCTGGCGAATAATCTCGCGCAGGCCCTGCGGCGTTTTGGCCGGCAGCGACGCGATGCCGCCCTGGAGCGATCTCTCCAGGCTGCGGTCGAGGAATCGTCGTTGCGTCTGGAAGGGTGGCTGGCGGCCGAACAGTCGTCGCCCAGCGTACAGGCCGAGCGCAACGAACAGACGATGCAGCTGGCACGCGCCCTGGAGCAATTGCCCGAAGACCAGCGCAGCGCGCTCGAGATGCGACATTTGTTTGGACGCTCGGTCGCCGAGATCGGTCAAGAAATGAACCGCACGGAGGCAGCCGTCGCCGGCTTGCTGCGGCGCGGACTGAAGGCCCTCCGCGAGTCGATGACACAATCCGCCTGAGGCCGTTATGGCGGCAAATCCTGCCGACATCTCGTCACGTGAACAAGCATTGGACGAGGCCGTAGCCGCATACCTCAAGGCCTGCGATGCCGGCCAAGCGCCGGACCGGCGCGCATTGGCCGCGCTCTATCCCGATCTCGCCCAGGAAATCGAGCAATTCTTCCATGAGCAAGATCAGGCCGACCGGGCTTTCGCTCCGCTTCGTTCCGTGGCCCAGGCGGCATGTTTGAATCTACCGGCGCCGAAGGCGGCTGAACCGGGGGCGACCACACACGACGCCCGGGTGCCATTGGTTGGATTCTCGTTCGGTGATCTGGAGGGGTACGATATCCTTGAGCCGATCGCTTCCGGCGGCATGGGAGCGGTCTTCAAAGCTCGCGACCGGAAGCTGAATCGCCTCGTCGCGCTCAAGTTCATTCTGGGCGGCCCCCTGGCCTCCTCGGCCGACTTGCAGCGCTTTCGCAACGAGGCGGAAGCATCGGCAAACCTCGATCATCCCAACATCGTGCCCATCTACGAGGTGGGCGAAAGCAACGGCCAGGCGTTCTTCAGCATGAAGCTGCTCGACGGCGGATCGTTAGCGAACCGGCTCGCCGATTTTCAAAACGACCCGAAGGCATTGGCACGGCTGGTGATTTCGATTGCCCGTGCCGTCCACTACGCCCACCAGCGCGGCATCCTGCACCGCGATCTGAAACCTGCCAACGTGCTGCTCGACGGGGAGGGGCGGCCGCATGTCTCCGATTTCGGCCTTGCCAAGCGCGTCGGGCCCGATCAGCCCACGGCTGAGCTCACCCAAACCGGGGCCCTAGTGGGCACCCCTGGCTACATGGCGCCCGAGCAGACCGCCGGCCAGGCCGCGGTAACGACCGCGTCCGACGTGTATGGGATTGGTGCGATCTTGTACGCGTTGTTGACCGGCCGCGCGCCGTTTCGGGGCGATAGCGTGCTGGACACCCTGGAACAGGTGAAAAATCAACCGCCGGAGCCGCCGAGCAAAGTAAATCGCAATGTCCCGCGAGACCTGGAACTCATTTGCTTGAAGTGTCTGGAAAAGGAACCGCATCGGCGTTACGCGAGTGGCGAGGCGCTCGCACAGGAATTGGAGCGATTTCTCGACGGTCGGCCGCTGAGCCAGACTCGGCCCGTCAGTAGCGTGGAACGGCTGTGGCGCTGGTGCCGGCGACACCCGGTCCCCGCCTCATTGGGTGCGACAATACTACTTCTGGTCTTGGCCGTCGCGATCGGTTCGACTTGGGCTTTCCTGAAGTATCGGACAATCAGTCAAAAAGAGCATGACAATCTCGTTCGTGCCGAGGCGAACCTCAAAGTCGCCCAGGAGGCCGTGACATACTTCGCCAAGCTGACTGAAGAGCCTCAAATGAAAAAACGCGGTCTCGAAAAGCTGCGTCGCGAGATCCGAACACGCGCCAGGGACTTCTATGCGCGCTTGACCGAGCAGCAACAGGACGATCCGAGGCTCGAGGCCGACCGTGGTAGGACTTTGGTCGAACTTGGCGGAATCTTGTATCTGCTTGGTTCGCGGCGTGAGGCGATGCAGGCTCATCAGCAGGCTCAACGGATCTTTGAACGCCTGACGCACAACTATCCGGGCGAACCTCAATACGAAAACGAACTGGCGAAGGCCTTACTCGAGCAGGGTACGCTTCAACAGCTTGATAGGCAGTTCAAAGAAGCTGGCGAAACGCTTAACCTCGCCCTTGTGATCCAAAAGAATCTCGCTCGACAGCATGCGGACAATATTGATTTTCAAAGGGAATTGGCCAATGGATACTTCCAGCTCGCGCGATTAGGCCAGATCACCGATCATGCCGATAGCGCACGCCAGAATTACGAGGCCGCCTTAAGCCAATTCGAGCTTTTGACAAAAGGTCAACTGGCCCCGACTATGCAAGAGGACCTTGCCCGAATCGCCAAAACTCATTTGAACCTGGGGACCGTTTACCTGCTGCCGAATCTCTCTCAGCTACAGGAAGCGCCGGCCAATGGCATCCAAGCCAAGAAACATTACCTAACCGCGCAGAGTATTTTGGAAAAACTCGATCCGGAAAATGCCGGGTTTCAAGGTCTTCTTGCCGAAGTCCATCATCTCGTCGGTCGCATGTACCGTGATGGGGGCCGACCGCAGGATTCTCTCGCACTCTTCGACGAGGCAATCGCAATTCTGACGCCTGTAAATCAGAAGTACACGGACGTTCCCGAGTACCGATTTCGACTCGGCATGGCGATTCATGCCAAAGGGGTAGCATTCACAACGCTGCAGCAACTCGACCAGGCGCGCGCCTCCTATGAATCGGCAGCTCGAATCGACGAAGCTCTCGTGCGCGAGTACGAACCGGTTGACTACCAAGATGAATTGGGAGCGCTCGATTACGACCGCGCCTGTCTGGAAGGTCTCGCCGCGCAGGCGCTCAAGGACGCCAAGTTGGATCCGACTGATAAACAGAAGCAGATTGATCAGTATGCCGCCGAAGCGATCAAACGATTTCGCAAGTCTTGGACGATTGGGTTTCTCAAGCGGCCAAGAATCTTTGCCCATTTCAAGGTTGATTCGGACCTGAAATCGTTTCGCCAGCGCGACGATTTCAAATCGCTGGTCGCCGAGTTCGAGGCCCAGATGGCCAAGCCGCAAGACCAGCCCACTCGCTGAATCCAAAAGCCCTTCGAAAAATCGTCGTTCCCTGCGGTCGATTCAAGGCCCGGCGGCATCCTTAGTCTCAGAGCCGATCCACTCGGTTGTTTGGTTGGCAATTCGCGGGATCATCAACGAGTTACCGGCCCAATCGTCGGCCGTCATTTCGGGAGAGCATCGATGAGAATCAGCAATCACGCCGGACTGTTCCTTCTTGTCTTGGCCGCGCTCACGATCGGTTGCTCGCGAGCGCCTGGCTCGAACGTAGCGCCGGTCGCTACGGAAAAGGAAGCGACTAAGGAGCCGCCGCCGAAGCCCGCGCCGCCACCGACCAAGCACGTGTTCGTAACGCACGCCCCTCAGGAGCCGCAACCGACAGCCAAGCCAGAGGCCGCAGTCTCGCCGACCACCGCTTCAAATGACGAAGACGAGATCGACGAACTGATCGAAAAACTCGGCGGCAAACGAATTGATCGGGAAAAATCCGAGAAGTCCGAGCCCGAGGCCGATGCGGGGGAGCCTCCGAGCGGCAACGCTGCCATCAAAAAGATGGTGGAGCGGCTCAAAGGAAAATACGAATCCGCCAAGGACGAATCGAACCGCACTGTCATCAGCATCAGCCTCGCGGATACGGCCGTCACCGACGAGGACCTTGCACTTCTCAAGCGGGCAACGAATTTGGTTTCGCTCGACCTGAGCGGCGCGATCATCTCGGACGCCGGCATCGCCAATCTCAAAGGTCTGACCGAACTGACGTCCCTGAACCTGAACGCTACGAACGTCACCGGCGCTGGCCTCGTCCACATTCAGAGCCTGACGAAACTGCGACGGTTGGACATCTCATTCGGGTTCGGCACCGGTGGGGATTCCGAAAGCATTGTGCACGCCATTGGCCCGAACCTGGACGATGCATCTCTGAAGTATCTGAAGCGACTGACCAAGCTCGTGGATTTGAATCTCGACAATTGCCGGATTGGCGACGAGGGCCTGGCCCACTTGGCCGAATTAACCAATCTGGAAAAGTTGCATTTGAGCGCAACCGACATCACGAACGATGGCCTGGGACATTTGAAGAGTCTCTCTTCGTTAAGAGATTTGGACATTTCGGAGAATGAGGACATTACGAACGCTGCCCTGACGCAATTGAAGGCGCTCGCTCAGCTGGAAACTTTGAACGCGGACGGCACGAAAATCTCCGCCGCCGCTCTCGCTCGCTTCAAGCGGACCTTGAAAACGAGTCCGAAATCGACCGCCGATTCCGGCAAGTCCGACAAAGGCACAATGCCGAAGGCCGGCGATTCCGCGCCGGCAGCCCGCGGTTCTCTGCCCAAGTATTTCGACAAACTCGATCTGAGCGCCGAGCAGCGGGAAAAGGTGGCAAAAACTACAAAGCAATACGACGACAAGGTCGCTTCGATGAAGCAAAAAATGTCCGACGCAAAAGGCTTACCCGGTGCAACCAGTATCGTGATCGCCGGTGCCAACGCCATCAAGAAGCTCAACATCGAGCGACAGAAGGCTCTCGAAGAAATCCTTACCGACGAGCAACGCTCCAAGCTTCGTCAACTGCGTTCCAATAACTGATTATCCGAGCATTCAAACTCTAGGAGATTGATCGTGAAGAGCATCCATCGCATTTTGGCCGTTATTTTGATTCTGGGCGTGTGCGTCGTGGCCCGCGCGGGGGACGAGACCAAACCCAAACAGCCGCTGTCGGAAGCCGCGCTCATCAAGCTCTCCAACACCGACATCGAGGACGAGATCATCGTCGCCGTCGTCAAGACGCGCGGCGTCGCTTTCAAAGCCACACCCGCAACGATCAAGCGGCTGCGAAAGGCCGGCGTATCCGACGCGGTGCTTGCGGTTTTGAAGCCCGTGGATGAGGAACCGAAAGCATCCGACGATCCCATCAAGCCGCTCGGGACCGGCAACTACCAGCAAGGACTCGTCATCGAGGTGACCGACGTGCAACGAACCAGCGACGACATGTTGAAGGTGAGTTTCCGAGTCCGAAACCCGACCAGGGACCGAATCACGCACACGATCCAAGGCGTCTATTTCGTGCCCGAAATGTACTACGTCGAGGTCGGCGGCGATTCGAAGAAGTACCAGGTCGGCCGCGACGGTAGCGGCAATTACCTTGCCTCGCATGTGCCGGGAACGCTCAACCTCGGGCCTCGCGAATCGGTGAACTATTGGGCCAAGTTCAGCCAGCCCGGCAAAGATACCAAGAAAATCTCGCTCTACTTCCGCCACGCCGACCCGATCGAGGACATTCCCGTTCCGCCGAGCAAGTGAATCGCCGACTCGCGCCTGTATCGAGCAATGTTGGGCCAACGACGGCGAGTTTGAGCGCGATTCAAATCAATGAAGCAACTTTGGTGGCCGAGGCCGAGACTTCGAAGCCCGGCCACCAAAGTAAGTCGTCCCATCACACGTCGATGAAATGTGCTCTAAGTGATCGCGCGGCATATGGACCGAACTCGGAGTCTTACATGAAAGACCGATCCAATTACTCGCTTCAAAGTCCGCGGCTTGCTCCGTTCTTCTTTGCACTGCTGGTCTTGACGCTCTTTGGCGACAATGCCGCACTCTTTGGTGCGGATCCAGTGCAAGCGTCGGTACGACTCGATCAGGAATCGACGGTGGACGCCGCCGGAAACGCGCGAACTGAATTGGTTCTATCAATGCCGTCGAATGCCCAGGCATTCATTCGCCGGCTGCTCACGCAGCAAGTCGTGGCGGGCCAGCCCATCGAAATTCCCCTCCGCATGAAAAACCTGCTCGATTTTTTCGACCTCGACGCCAGCGGCTCGATTCTCGAAGACGTGGACGGCGAATTCGACACCGATTTCATTCATCTCGCGATGCGCGAGGTTGGCTTTGCCAGGCATCAAGACGGACGCTGGAGCTACGCGTTGACTTCAGATCCAAGCGTCGCGTACGAGATCGTCAAAAAGGAGCGCGGCCGAATCGTCACGGTTCGCGGCGTCCAAACGCTCCCCGATGGCCAGGTCTCCTTAACACAAGCAGTCATCACGCTGCCGGAAGGTGCGACGGACATTCGCATCGACGGGAATCCAAACCAACTCGTCTACAAATTGCCGGCACCCGATTCGAGCGGAAAGTCAAAACCGGAGTTCCAACTCGAAGCGCGACCGCACATTCTGACGGCGTTGTATCGGCTTTACGGCGATCGCCGGTTTCCGAAACTTTGGGCCTGTCGGTCCGCATTTCACAATGACGGCGATGAGACGCTGACCGATTACCGCGTCCGGTATCGCATCGCTGGCTTGTCGCCTTGGAGTCCTTGGAGTCGGAGCGACGTCGTCATCCCCGGTCAGACAGTCGTTGACACATTCAGGCCCGCGATCAACCCGAAGGTCCGCGATCTGCGCGCGCCGGCCGCCGCCACGATCGAGGTCGAATACGAATATGTCCACACCGACGGCGAGAAAGTCCACGAATCGCGGACCGCGTCCACGAAATTGCTCGGATTTAACGACGGAGTTTACACCGATGTGAAGCTAAACCCGGACTCGCCCTGGTGCGCGGTCTTGAAAGGGATGCCGTTGCTTCTGGCCTCGTTCACGTCCGGCGAGGATCCGGCGATGCGCGAGGTCGCCGACCGCGCCTGTAAAGCCGCGGGCGTCACACCGACCGACGGCGACCGCGAAGCCGTCCGCTTCTTGGAAGCCGTCTATAACCTGATGCGCGCCAACATTGAATACGAACCGGCGGCCGGAAGCGTAATTGACGGTGTGCCGCACCAGTACCTGAAGTTCGGCCGCGACGTGCTTCAGACCAAACGCGGCACCTGCATCAATACCGCGATTCTCTACGCCAGCGTCGCCGAGGCAGCTGGCTTGGAGCCATCGATCGTCGTCGTCCCAGGGCACGCGTTCGTCGCCGTGCGGCTGCCGAAAAGCCGGCAATTATTCTTCATCGAAACGACCGGCGGCACCGTCACCGCCAACGCCCCGTTTGCCGAAGCGTGCAAAGTGGCGACCAGCGTTTCCCAAAAGGCGGCGCAATCGGGGCTTTTCATGATGTTCAATATTGGCGAGCTTCGCGCCAAGGGCGTAAGACCTCCGAAACTGGCGTCAATCGGCGAAGACGTTTTCACCCATTGGAACATCGTTTCGCCTGATGAATCGACAACCAAGAAAAACAGCGCGCCGCGCCAGGTCAGCGGAGCCGCTCCCGCTGCGACGATACTGGCAGCCAGCAAGGATCCGGACGTCGTACGAAACGGCCTCAAGGGCATGGCGTTCAAAGTCCAAGTGCGAATCCGAAATGCCCGTGGCCTGCCGTGTGAGCTATACATCGGCTGCCTGGACGAAAATCACCGACTGGTTCGTTCGGATCTGGAGGGCTACTCGACGGGCGGCGTCCTGGTGCACGTGATCCGCCTGACGCCAAAGAGCGACGATCAAGAATGGGAGGATCTCGAATTGTTCTTGCCCTATTCCGGCATGGGCGGCGGAACGGGCACGCATCATATCACCGCCATCATCGGCGTCGGTTCCGACGGCAAAAGCCTGACCGATGCAGCAACCTTAGTGCCTTTCACTATCACTCGGAATCGCTAAGGCCCGCTAGCCCGAGCTTTTCGAGGACATCGAGGCACACTGGCAATATGATGTCATCGCCTGGATCGCGCGCTGAGCGCCTAATCGAGATTGGTCCTGCGCCAGACCGGATTTCGGGCACAGCCGTTCGTGAGACTTGGGTGGTCGGCAACCATGCAATGGCCCGAACCGATATTGGCTATTCGATTGCGCAGGCTTGTCGCTTTGGCCGCTTTGGTGGGTCAATTCTTTTCGACATTCGCATTCCCGCTACCGGTCACGCATCAGATAACGAAAGACGCGTCACGCCCCTATCCATGCCAGCAGCGGCCCTGCGGCTGCGCCACTGCCGACGAGTGTTGGGCGGGCGACTGCTGCTGCTTCACGCTGGAGGAGAAACTCGAGTGGGCTGACGCAAATGGCATCGAAGCGCCCGCGCATGTCCGGCCCGCGGTCGAAGCCCGCAAATCTCGCCACGCCGTCGCGAAAAAGAAATGTTCCTGCTCGGAGAAAAAGCCGTCCACCGAAGGCGCCGCCACTTCATCCTCGGCGTGCCGAGGTCAGCACGACCCTCGTGCGTCTGTCGGGTGTTGTGCTGAGTCGTCGTCATGCGCCGACAAACCGGCGTCGGTTCGCCGCTCATCCGGCGACAAAAACAAATCGACGTGCTGCGATGAGAGTAAGTCCACCGACGATCGCTTGGAGATTCGTTGGGTGGTTGGCATTTTCTCCCAAAAATGTCGCGGCAATGGACCGAATGGCCAATTCCAGTATGAACCCTCGGTTCCTCCGGACATGAGCTCAGTCGGCGTTCCAGAACCCGATCCTGCGGGTATCGTCGTCGTGCATTTCGATCAAGCCACTTCCACCACGCGCAGTCCGCCATTTCCGCCTCCCCGCATTTTCTGAATTCCACGCTCGCTCCGCGGTTCGCTCGAATCGTCAGATTCGCCGGTTTGGCCTCACGTCGACTGCCTTCTCTCCTTTCGTCAGAAGCAGATTGACGCGGGTCCCTTTGGCGCGAACCCGTTTCAGCAATGCCTTGACCTAGGCGCCAACAGGCAGCCGCAACGATCCGATCGGGGCACCAACAAACTTGTGATGGGCAAATGAAGCCGCGCATCATTGCGTCGGAGGCGACCAAGATTAGGCGATCGCAACGTCCGTCGGCGTTGGCGGTCCTCAACAATTGAGAAGTACAACCATGACAAGAATGAGAAGAACCGCTTTTACACTGATTGAACTGCTTGTCGTCATCGCGATCATTTCGATCCTGATCGGATTGCTCCTCCCGGCCGTGCAAAAGGTTCGCGAAGCGGCGGCACGGGCGAGCTGTCAAAACAATCTGCGACAGATCGGACTCGCGCTGCACAACTATCAGAGTCGCACCGACCGCTTTCCCGTCGGCTATTACGATTTGGCGCCTTGGCCGCAGGACGATCAGGGGCCGGGCTGGGGATGGGCATCGTTCCTGCTCGCGGATATCGAAGCCAACAACGTCCAGCAGCTCATCAATTACAATCTGAACGTCGGCGATCCGTCGGCCAATATCGTAGCTGCGCGGACGAACGTCCTGAAGGTCTTCCAGTGTCCTTCCGATCCCAGTTCCGCGACAACCTTCACGACGACCGATGGCAACAACACTTGGACGCTGGCGCACGGCAGCTACGTCGCGTGCAACGGCAATGACGGCGTCGATGACTTCTCGACGCCCCCGCATACGGGCGCTTTCGTGCGCGGCACTCGCGGATTCCGCGTCGCCGACATTCTCGACGGCCTCAGCGGCACGTTTTTCGTGGGTGAGCGCTGCACGACGATGTCGTGGTCAACCTGGGTCGGCGTGATTCCCGACACGCAAAATCTCTCGGTCCGCGCGCCGGGCAATTTCTCGGGACCGTCGTCGTTCGTACTCGGACATTGCGGCCCGCACCTGCCCAACGACAATATCGTCACCGACGCCGACGCCATGTCGAGCGGGCACATCGGCGGCGTGCAGTTCCTGTTCGGCGACGGCTCAGTGCGGTCGATCAACAATACGATCTCGCAGCCCGTGTACGACGCCCTGGCCACGCGCGCGGGCGGCGAACCGGTCGTCGATCCAAGCGCTCTGTGAGGAGGGAAACGACGGAAACGAGCCATGAAACGAATACTCTGGGCGGGCTTCGTTCTCGCAATCGTGGGCTGCGCGGGTAGATCGACGGCGGAATGGATCGAACTAACAAAGTCCAAGGATTCCGCCGAGCGGCTTCATGCCGTCAAGGCATTGGCTGAACGAACGAGCGAAGCGTCAACTGTCGTCCCGGCACTGACGGACATGCTCAAGGATCCGGATGCCTTCGTGCGTCGCGACGCGGCCGCGGCCCTCGGCCGGTTTGGAGCGCAGGCGAAGTCGGCAATCCCGGCGCTGCTCGCAGCCCAATCGGATAAGAATCCGCATGTGCGCGACGAAGCGATCAAGGCGATTCACGAAATCGATCCAGGCATCGTGATCAAGCCTGCAAAGAAGTAGATCACTCGACCAGGAACCGTAAACAGACTCCTCGCGGAAGCGGTTTCTATCGTTTGACGATGCCGTTGACCGAGCCGCGAAATGCCAGTAGCACCGCATGGTGAGGAATCGACAATGCGCTGCAATCGAGCCCTCATTCTGGCCGCGTACTTGTCGTTAATTGGAACTCTTTTCGGCGGCGAACCGGAGGTTCGAGTCCCCGAGAGGATCCGCTTGGCTGAGTTGGACAATGTGTTTCGCGTTACGCAAGATCTCTATAGCGGCAGCAGTCCCGAGACCGAAGCGGCGTTCGCGGGGCTGAAGAAACTCGGGATCAAATCCATCATTTCCGTGGATGGAGCACGGCCAAAGATCGAACTCGCCAAGAAATTTGGCCTCCGCTACGTCCACCTGCCAATTGGATACGACGGCATTTCGCCGGAGCGATCGCTTCAAATCGCCAAAGCCGCCCGCGAACTGCCAAAACCAATCTACGTCCACTGTCATCACGGCAAGCATCGTGGCCCCGCTGGGGCTGCCGTCGCACAACTTTGCCTCGACGGGAACTGCCGGATCGCGGACGCGCTTGCAGTCATGAAAAGCGCCGGCACGGATCCGCGCTACAAGGGACTCTTCAAGAGCGTCGAGCAATTCAAGCGGCCCACGGACGAAGAACTGAAGCGGCTGCCCGCTGAATTGCCGGAGGTCGTCGAGGCCAAGGGCTTGGCGCTCGCAATGGTCGGCATCGACCAGTCCTTCGACAACCTCAAACTGGCGCGCGCGGCTGGATGGAAAAGTCCTCCGGTACATCCGGACCTTGATCCGCCTCACGAAGCGCTTCAGATTGTCGAAAGCTTCCAAGAACTGCTCCGAAGCCCCGCGATCAATCAGCGACCAAGCGAATTTCGCAAGTGGCTCGAGGAAACGCGCACGACCGCGATCGATTTGGAAAACGCATTGCGAACATGGAAGGAAAAAGGCGCCGACAAGGATTCAGTAGAAAGGGCATTTGCCGCAACCAATGCGACCTGCACGAGATGTCATGCCAAATTCAGAGATGTGCCAAAACAGTGACTTTCCCATCTTTCCGGTCTTCGAAGCGGCGCGACTTCGAGTTCAATCTCGCCGCGCAGCGGCACCCGCTCCGACGAGGTGAACTTCGCCGGCAACGCGCCCTGTTCGCAACTGGCAGGCGCTCCAACCCATGCCGCTCTAATTCAATTTTCATCGCGCACCGTTATTCTGCGTGAGAGTATTGGCGAATTGTTTGGATTTCCTTGGCCATTGCTCGAACTCTCTCGGAGGCAACAACATGGAAAGACCTTACCAGCGATTTACCATGGCAATCATATTCATGCCGATTTCTATTTCCGCTTTTCCGTGTTTCGCCGATGATGCCCCGCGCAGTGCTTCCCCGGTTCTCACTTTCGACGCCGAGCGATTGAGTATTCCCTTCCAACGATTCACGACCAAGGACGCACTCGGTCGGACTATTACCGCCTATCTCTCACCTTCGCCACAAGATTCCAAAAACCCGATACCGGTCGTTCTTTGGATTCAAGGATCGGGTTCTCAGTCGCTCTTTTCCAAAATGCCGGATGGCAGGATCAGCGGTGGCATGCAGAACCTGTTGTTCGGCTTGAGCAAGAGCCGGTTTCGCGTGCTTTGTGTCGAGAAGCCCGGAGTGAAGTTTCTCGATTCGCCAAGGCCGCCGGGCACCGCGGAAAAGGCTTCGGAGGAGTTTCTAAGGGAACACACTCTGTCACGGTGGGCAGCGGCCAATGAGTCAGCCCTGGCTGCGGTTTGGACTCTTCCGGGTATCGACAAAAGCCTGACACTCGTCGTCGGTCATTCCGAAGGTGCAATTGTCGCGGCCAAGATAGCCGCTGATATGCCTCAAGTCACTCACGTCGCTCCACTCGCCGCCGCAGGTCCCACGCAGCTTTTCAGTTTAGCGGAACTCGCCGCTCGGCCTCGTCCCAACGATCAGCCAGGCGATGCCGAGAAACGCCGCGACAAAGTCTTCGCCGACTGGAAGCTGGTTCAAGCCGATCCGGAGAGCATCACCAAGTTCTGGATGGGCCACCCGTATCGGCGCTGGTCCAGTTTTTGTCAGGAAAACAGCGTCGCGGAGTTACTGCGATCGAAGGCCAAAGTCTATCTCGCGCAGGGAGTCGAAGATCAATCGTCGTACATCGGCGAACTCGACGTGGTCCGTGCCGAGCTCACAGCCCACGGCCGAGACTTTGTCGTAGAACGGATCGCTGGCGCAGACCACGGCTACCGCCCGGTCAAGGCCGAAAGAGCGCCAGGCAAGCCCAAGGAATTCGAGGATCTCCTCGATCGCATTGTCACTTGGTTCCTGAAATGAGCTTGCCAACGACGAGCCGCCAAATTCAGGCGAAAAACGCGATCGTCGCTCCGCAGTGATTGTCCGCCAATTGCCACAATGGATCGCCGAAAGCGACGCATCAATCGTATTTGACCGAGTGAAAGGCCAATTGAATTCATTTTGAATCTTGGCCAATTTCCCAAAGTCCTGCTAAATCGCCACTGCCCGCCTTAAATCATTGCATTGACGGTGGCGATTGACCTTTCGTTTTGATTCGCGATGGATCGCTGTTTCCCGACAGATGCCGGCCTGCCTTCTCCGATGGGTCGCGAAGTTCTTGCCGTTCAGGCTATGCCCTCGACTCACCGTCGTTCGGAAGATCGAAATTCCGAGCGCGGTCAAGTGCTAATGACTGACATACGAAGAAATTGTGCTCAAGATTGCCTTTGTCATCCCGGAGACGATCCGCATGAAGACCTTGCATCGGTGCCTTGTGCTCGTCGTGTCTGCGGCTGCTCCGGTGCTCACCTGCGCGGCCGACGCGGACTCATTCGAGGATCTCGTCAAAAAAGCTCAGAAGAAACAGGCCGATCTGGATTGGCCCGGGGCCGCGACTTTGTGGGACCAGGTCGTAGCCCGCAATCCCACTCAGGGTGAATTCTGGGAACACCTCGCTACCTGCCGTTATTCCAACAAGGAGTACCACCGCGCGATCGGAGCGTACGAGAAGGTGCTCGAGCTACGCACCGGATATCCAGCGGTGGCGGCATTTAGCATCGCGAGATGCTACGCCCGAGCTGATGAGAAAAATGCCGCATTGGACTGGCTCGAAAAGGCACTGAAATTGGGCTACCGCTATCTTGATGCAGTCCGAACGAGCCAGGACCTGAAGACTCTGCGCAACGAACCGCGTTTCAAGGAGTTGACATTCGACGCGGACACGAAAGCGATGACGCGCGACGATGGTTGGCGGCTCGATTTGAAGTTCCTGGCACACGAAATCAAAAGGCTCCATTACAATCCGTACCGAATCGTCACGCGCGAGCAGTTCGACGCTGAGGTGCAGAAGCTGCAGGATGCGATCCCAAAAATGAGCGACGCCGCCATCGAAATTGGTTTTATGAAACTTGCGCGACTGGCTGGCGATGGCCACACCGCAATTCGCCCCTCCAGCCCATCGCCGACGTTGCCGGTGCGATTTTTTTTGTTTGAAGAAGGCGTGTTCATCACCGCGACAACTCCCGACCAAGCCGACTTTGCCGGATCCCAATTGCTGAAGATTGGCGCCCTGCCCGTCGAGAAGGCGCTGGCCGCGCTCGAACCGCTGATCAGCCGCGACAATCCGATGGGGCTGAAGGCGGCCGGACCGCGCCTGTTGACCGTGCCACGCATATTGAACGCTCTCGGCCTGATCCCGGATGCAGACAAGGTTAGTTTGACGATGCGCGGGCTGGACGGTAAGGAACGAACGGTCGTCCTGTCGGCGCAATCCGGCATGCCCGATGCGACCTGGGTGACGGCGCGTCAAGGCCTGAAAGTGGCAGCGCCTCTTTACCAAAAGAACCGGACCGCGCCATACTGGTTCGAATTCCTCGCCGAATCTAAGACTGTTTTTTGCCAGTACAACGCCGTGCGGAATGATTCCAAGGAATCGTTCGAGAAATTCTGCGGCCGCATGTTCGAGTTCGTTGAGAAAAACGAAGTGGAACGGCTCGTGCTCGATTTGCGATTCAACGGCGGCGGCAACACCTTCCTGACCCCTCCGCTCATCCATGGCCTGATTCGCTGTCCGAAGGTGAATCAGGCTGGCAAGCTGTTTGTCATCGTTGGCCGGCAAACGTTTTCCGCGGCACAGAACTGTTCGACTGACCTGGAGATGCACACCAAGGCCACGTTTGTCGGCGAGCCGACTGGATCGAGCCCGAACTTCATCGGTGAGACCGTGCCATTGACTCTGCCTTACAGCGGCATGCGCGGCTCAATTTCGGATCTATACTGGGGCCGATCGTGGCCGATGGATTACCGGATCTGGATCGCGCCCAGGCTGTATGCACCGCCAACATTCGCCGCGCTGCGAGCCAATCGCGACCCAGCGCTCGACGCGATTTTGGCGACAGCTTCGTCAAAACAATGATCGCGGCGGTAATCTGGTTCATTTGAGCGAGCGCGCGAAGACATGCTCGATGAATCGGGCGCCGCGCCGCAAACGGAAGCGCATCAATATTACGCGGCCGTCCCGACCGTCAGTCTCTCTCGATTGTGCTGCGATCATACGACCACAATTTGATCAATTTCGGATAAATCCTTGACTGCGATTTCTGACGCCCCTACGATGTTTTGGCTTTCGGATGAACCTTGATTGGCGATCAAGAGTTTGACCGAACTTCGGAACGCTCGGCACATCCAAAACGCGGTTCCGTCGGCTCAAGGCGGACCGGGCAAATCTTTACATGGAAGGAGAATGGGTATGATGCGTCAAACATGGAGTCTGCTTACACTGCTCTCCGCTCTTGCGGCATTCGGAGTTTGTTCGGGTGCTCAAGCAGGATTGATTCCAACAAACGTCACAATCACACCCGATGCCGGCAACTTCCGCTGGACTTACGGCGTGGACATGACGACGAATGTCCATCTCCAATCAGGCGACTTCTTTACGATTTACGACTTCGGCGGGTTGGTGACAGGGCCTGGCAATTCGCTGAGCAACATTACGCCTCCCGCTGGCTGGACCGTGACATCGTCGATGGCTGGCCAAAATCCTCCCGGCATTTCGCCGGTCGATAACACGGCCATTCCTAACCTGACGTTTACCTATTCCGGTCCAACGATCACTGGCTCGGGCAGCATCGGCGACTTCTGGGCGATTTCGACGAATGGATCCGCGACGACATCGGATTTCACTTCGCTGACCCATACCAACGCGAGCGGGGCACCGGAAGCCAACATTACTTCGACCGCCGTACCTGTCCTCAACAACATTGCCAACTCGCCCGAACCGGCCACGCTGGCCATGTTCGGCCTCGGCTTGCCGGTCTTCTGTATCGGTCGCTGGTTGCGCCGCCAACATTGCCGACAGTCGATAATCAGTCAATGGCAGCCTTGTTGACCTTCGGGTTTTCCGGTTCTTGCTGGGTGCCATGGCCACGGCGTTGCGTGGCCATGCCTGCCCGCTTGGCTCGAAGCGTTAAACGCCGACCCAAAGGGGGTGAGCGTGGCGCCGAACACAACTCTCACGATCTGAAAATTCGATTATCAAGCATTATTTTGACGCTGCGCTTGTTCCCATGGCCGAAGTTAATTCGCGATGGAGCGAGTCCAGTTCAATGCGCAGCCGCCAGTTGGCGATTCGGCCATCCGAGAGGGGCGTGGCGGCTAGCGCGTTCTTGTAATCTGTGATCGCGCGATCAGCATGACTTTTGGCCTGGTCGGGGCGTCCTTGAGCGAGATGCGCGATGGCAAGGAAGAAACGATCTTCGGCATAACCACCCTCGCCGTTCGTCAGGACTGATGCGTTAAGGCACTTGATCGCCTCGTCAGCGCGGCCGGCGCGGCAGAGAGCGCAACCGAAGGTGCTGTTGGCGGTCGACTGTTGTGGTCCGGGGGCGGCTAGCGCTACGCCGCGCTTGGCCAGCGCCAGTAATTTGTCCGACGGCAAGGCCGGTTTGTTGGGCAACAGACTGATCCAAACCAGGTTGTTGACGGTCGGGAAATCGTTGGCTTTTTCGAAACGCTCTAGCACCTGCCGGCACAGGCGCCGATAACCATCATCGTCGCCGGCACGCAACAGGAGCACAGCCCGCTCGACGAACGGCATAATCGGGCAGTCGGCCCGCGCCATTGCGGCCTCGAAGTCGACGGCGGCCGCGTCCCACTCCCCGAGTTCCGCCAGCGCTTGACCGCGCCTCCGTCGGTGTTCCCAGCGGTCGGGCTCCAACAGGATCAATTGGTCGAGGTGCTTTCGAGCCAGGAACCAATGAGCGCTGCGGGCGCCGTCGTCGGCGTGCCAGCGGTGCCAGGCCCGGCGCCGCTCAAGCCGCGTTTCGGGCGTCTCGGCGTGCGGATCGCGCAAGCTCCACAATCGCAGATACCCGTTCCAACCTCCGGCAACAAGTGACTCGCCGTCGGTACCGAACGCGAGCCCCGTGTCGAAGGTGGCATGGCCGCGCAGCGACAGGACCTCGACGGCGGCTTGCGGATCCCATAACTTCACGACGCCGTCAGTCGCAGCGGATGCCAGCCGAGACCCATCCGGAGTGAACGCCAAGCCGGTGATCATTTCGGGATGGCCGCGGAGTGTCGCGACGATTTCGCCGGTGTGAGCGTCTCGGATCTGAATTTCGCCGCTATCGCTGCCGAGGGCCATACGTTCGCCGGTGCGGTCGAGCGTCAACGCGGTAATGAATCGTGGAGCGCTCACAAGCGTAACCCGCTTCTGCCGGGATCTCAGGTCCCAGATGTCTGGCGCTTGCCCGAGTTCGACGTAGGCCAAGGCGTCGCCTTCGGCGCTAAAGGCAGCCAGGCAATTATCGACGCCGAATCCCCTCCGATCCGCCTTGCCTAGCGGTCCGAGTACAACTTGCGGCTCTTCCGTGCCGGTCATGCCCCAGGAGACGACGGAATTATTCCACCCCGCGACTAGAAGTCGTCGTCCAGCATCCACGTACTTCAGCGCCAGTGGAAAACCGCTCATCTTCCGTGCGGCGGTTTCGGCCCCGGCTTGATCGAAAACGTGAACGATTCCTTGCTCGTCCCCGCCGGCAAACTGTTCACCGTCGGGATGGCAGGCGATGCTGACGCCGACGGCGGCCGGCGACGTGAACGTCGTCGCAAGCCGGTCGAGGTCCCAGCGCCGGAATTGCCGGATGGCGGTGACCATCTTCCGTCCGTCAGGGCTAAAGGCGGCCGCGCGGAACCGGCCCGGCGCGAAGTCGATCAGGCTCGACACGTCTTGATCGTCGAGCATGTCCCAGACGATGACGCGGCGGTCGGCGCCAGCCGTGGCCAAAAGGGAGCCGTCGGGACTGAAGGCGACGAAACGCACGCCGCTGCTATGGCCGTGCAGCGTGCCGACAAGCTGCCCCGTTTCGGCGCGCCACATTTTCACCGGGCCGTTGAGCCCGCCGCACAGGACCAGCCGCCCATCTGGGCTGAACGCCACGCGAGCCTGGTATCCCGAGGCGCCAGCCAGGGTTTCGACGCGCTGAAATTTGGCGGACACATCGTGCAGCGACACCACGCCGTCCATGCCGGCCCAAGCGAAGTACTTGCCGTCGGGGCTGAAGGCGAGCGCAGTGGCCATCCAGAGCAACGTGGGGATCGTCGTCTCCTGGCCCGAGCCGATGTCCCAGACGCGCACCAATCGGGCGCCAAACGCGCAGCTGGCGAGAAAGCGCTCGTCGGAACTCCAGTTCATGTCGAGGATGTCGCCGGACTGCCGAAATGTGTGGACCACGGCACCACTATTGAAGTCCCAGATCTTTACCGAAGTGCCCATGGCAGTGGCCAGGTAGCGGCCGCGTGGGCTGAAAGCTACGAGGAGCGAGCCCGGCTCGTGCGCCTTCCAGGTCGCGGTCAGTTTCCGCTCGCGCAGGTCCCAAAGATGGATGAGTCCCGCGGTGGTGGCGACGGCGAGCAGCCGACCCTCGCCGGGGCTGAGCGAAATGGCGGAGATTTCTTGCGGGCGATCGGGAAGAATCGGGACAGTTTCGGTCGTGCCGTTTGCCAGATCGCGGATCAGGACGACGCCGTTGCGGCCGGCGGAGATCAACTTTCGACCATTGGGGTTGAAGGCGACGCCGCAGATGCGCGCCTGATGATCGGCGAACTGGTGAAGTCCGAGATTGCACAAACGATCGACGTAGCGATACTCCCATGTATTCTTGCGGGCGGCGGCGTCTTGGAGCAGGTCGCGGGCCGCCTGCGCATTGTCGGCGTGCCACTCGTCGAAGGCGCGGACGATGCGTAGCCGATCGAATGTTTCGGCTTCTTTCCGTTGGGCGGCCTGAGCGGCGTCGCGTTCGTGCCCGAACTGGATGGCGTTGAATTCGGCGCGGCCCCACTGCCAGCCGACGCCGGCGACGCCGGCCGCCAGTGTCAACACGAGTACGACAATTAGCGCGGCAATGGCGGGGCGGCGCCGCGCCCAGCGCGCGGCCCGGCCGGTCGCGCCAATTGGCCGAGCCTTGATCGGCTCGTGCTTCAGAAAACGCTGCAAGTCATCGGCGAGCGCGCCGGCCGTGGCGTAGCGCCGGCCGGGCTCCTTCTCCAGACACTTCAAGCAAATCGTCTCGAGATCGCGAGGCAGCCGGCGCCGCAATCGCGATGGCGCAACCGGCTCGTCGGTGCGGGCTTGCAGCATGATTTCGAGCGGCGAGTCGCCGGCGAACGGCGGCCGACTCGCCATCAATTCGTAAAGAATCACGCCGAGCGAATACACGTCCGCAGCCCAGCCGACCGCGGCCCCGGTGCGCATGGCTTGTTCCGGCGCCATGTACGCAGGCGTCCCCAAAGCAGCGCCGGTCTTCGTCTGCAAATCGACGTCGGCGAGTTTGGCGAGGCCGAAGTCGGTGATCTTTGGCTGGCAAGTGGCAAGTGGTGAGTGGTGAGCGGTGGTCGGGTTTGACCCTGCGCCAGTCGTCACTCCATCACTCACAAGGAGGATATTCGCCGGCTTCAGGTCGCGGTGCAGGATGCCGCGTTGGTGGGCGTGGTGGACGCCCGCGGCGAGAGCCAGTACGAGCTGGGCGGCTTCCATGAAGGGCACTGGTTCGCTGCGTTGCCGCAACCAGTCGGCGAGATTGACGCCGGGGCAGTAGGCAGACACGATCCAGCACAGCGAGCCATCTTCGCCGGCCTCGTAGACCGGGACCAAGTTCGGATGATCGAGGCCGGCGGCGGCGCGAGCTTCCTGCTGAAAGCGCTGGCGAAGTTCGGCGGAATGAACGACATCCGCACGTGGCACTTTGAGGGCCACGTCGCGGTGCAATTGCGGGTCATGGGCCAGGTACACGATGCCGAAGCCGCCGCGGCCGAGTTCGCGGCGAATCTGGAAACGACCTACGGTAGCCGGCGCCGGAGTGGGCGGCGTCGACGCCGCGGCGGCCGCGGCCGCCAGTACTGGTTTAAGGACGGTCGGAGCGTTATTCGTGTGCCGCGGCCAGAATTTTTCGAGCAGCCGCAGACATTCCTGGGCTCGGCGAATCTCGGCGCTGCCCTCGAGAGCGCCTTCGTCGCCTCGTTTCAGTGCTTCGTCGAACGACGCCAGTTTCTCGGCCAGCTCCTGCTCCGGCGTGCGGGCCCCGTTGTCGTTCACAAGGTGTCTCCGAGTTCCTGTTCAAGGCTTTGCAGCGCTCGCCACCAGAGTTTGCGAACCGCGTCGAGGCTGCGACCGAGGCGCTCGGCCATTTCCCCAAATTCGACGACCCCGCGAGACCGCAAACGCCGCCGTCTCCACCGTCGATCTGACCAACCAAGAGGGTCGGTCCCTCATCCAGGGCGTTTAACTCAGCGGCTAGAGTGCCATCCTCACACGGTGGAAGTCACTGGTTCGAATCCAGTAACGCCCAATGACTTGGTCTAATCTGGCAATCAAATCAGCGACCTCCGGCGTCGGCATCGCTCGCCTTACCATGTGATTTCGACTGAATAATGGGCCGATCCGGACAGAATGGGAATTACCTACTCGATTCCAGAAGTTCCGAACGATCGTTAGCCGCAAGTTGCCGTTTCAATAACGGCATATCAACAGACCAGAGCTGACACGCGACATCGACCGACCTGATCCCAACCAATTGACTGTGATCGACGGCGGGCTCGTGCAGCCCTGGTTGCCTCACGAGCGAGGTCACACGGTTTCCTTCAATTCCACGTCGCCCGTTGCTCCGATCATGAAGGAGTCGTTGAGTGCGCCCGGCATCATCGCAAACGGCGTCCCACCGACGCTAAACGAGCCGATTTCATTGGACATGAACACAAACTGCTCGTTGCCACCCACGATTCCCATGACCTGCCCGCCGATGGTGACGCTGGCAATTTTCGAGTGAACGGCCGGATCGTCCTTGCCGTTGAAGCCCGCGTCCTTGACTCCGGCAATCATCGAGCTGGCGATCCAGTCGCTGCCGATGGAGACCGGCCCAATTTGTGCGTCGGCATTGACGTCTTTTCCCGCAGTATCGTAGCCGGCAAGGATTTTAGCGCGTTCGACCTGGCCATTGACGGTGAGCCAACCCATGGCTACGTCCATCGAGCCCGGCTTGACGTTCGCCGTTCCGCGCGCCGAGATGATCACAGGGTTCGTGTCATTTCCTACCAGGCTGCCTTTGACGAGTACCGAACCGAGATCGTCGGCGACACGGATGGCGCCGTTGTTGGCGAAGTTGCCGCTCGTCTGGTTGACGCCGGCAATGACCGAGCCGCCGATGGTCAGGTTGCCGATGCGCCCGGCCGTGACATAGCCGGACTGGGTCAAGTCCTGGTTTCCCGTGGCGCTGCCGCCGACGAGGTCGCCGCCGATGGTCACGCTGCCAATTTCACCGCTGGCCGAAATGCAGCCGGACGAATTGCCCCCGCCCTTGA
>Ga0207109_1002_pt1 | contig 60532 bp, 49 predicted proteins | sample Alteio_BWMinHeat_73_FD_153584 | JGI IMG/M metagenome (GOLD analysis project Ga0207109, IMG submission 153584) | Enriched cells from forest soil in Barre Woods Harvard Forest LTER site, Petersham, Massachusetts, United States -... | ecosystem: Environmental > Terrestrial > Soil > Temperate forest >... | reverse complement strand
CGCTATTGCAGAATCCGCAAAACCGCACGGCTACCCAGAAACAGACTTACCGAAGCAGGCACTTTCGTTTCGAGTAATGCTGTACGGCATGGATAAGCACTATAAGCTTTTCACGTCGCGTCAGTTGGTCGCGCTGACGACATTGAGTGATCTTGTATGGGAAGCGAGAGAAAGAATTCGGCATGACTCAAGTCAGGGCGGTCAAGTTGACGACCGCACACCCCTTGCTGAAGGTGGAATCGGGCCGAGTGCATATGCCGACGCAGTTGCGACGTACCTCGGCATCGCAGCGAGTAAGTCTGCCGACGGGAATTCCGTGATTTGCTCGTGGATGCCCGGTATCAAGTATGAGGTAGTTAGAACTACGTTTTCACGTCAAGCATTGCCGATGACGTGGGATTACGCCGAATCAAACCCGTTTGCAGGATCGTCTGGCGATTATGCCGAACAGGTCAGTCGTACTTGCAAAGTTCTTGAAATTGGAGTTCCGCAAAACGTCTTGACACCTGGAATTGTGATCCAAGCGGATGTCTGCAAGATGGGCAGTCACCGATTCCCTCCCGCCATTTCCACTGACCCGCCCTATTACGACAACATTGGCTATGCAGACCTTAGTGATTTTTTCTATGTGTGGCTCCGACGATCATTGAGTCGCGTTCATCCTATGGCTTTCGCTACAGTGCTGACCCCCAAAAATCGGGAGTTGATTGCAACACCGTTTCGCCATGAGGGCGGGAAAGATGCGGCGCGCCGATTCTTTGAACGTGGGTTAGGAGAAGCATTTTCGCGGATGCGTGAAGTCGGCCGGTCGGATTATCCGCTGACAGTGTATTACGCATTCAAGCAATCTGAAACCGATGAAGACGATGGTGATGACGACGAGCCAGTGGTGGATTCGTCAACAGCATCGACGGGTTGGGAAACGATGTTGACTGGGCTGGTTAATGCCGGCTTCAGCATTACCGGCACTTGGCCAATGCGCACCGAGCGTGGCGCACGAAGCGTAGGATTTGGAACGAATGCTCTCGCCTCGTCCATCATTCTCGTCTGCCGCCCTCGTCCTGCCAACGCATCGCTGGCGACTCGCAAAGAATTCATCACGACGCTTCGGCAGGAGTTGCCGGAGGCACTGCGGAATCTGCAACGAGGGAACATCGCGCCGGTGGACCTCGCGCAAGCGGCGATTGGACCGGGAATGGCTGTTTTTACTCGATATGCCAAAGTCATTGAATCAGACGGTTCGTCTATGACGGTTCGTACCGCCTTGGGCATCATCAATCAGTCGCTCGACGAAGTGCTGGCAGAACAGGAAGGGGAGTTCGACAGCGATACCCGCTGGGCGTTGGCGTGGTTCGAGCAGTTTGGCATGACCGAAGGCCCTTTCGGTGATGCCGAGACCCTGAGCAAAGCGAAGAACACTGCCGTCAACGGTCTTGTAGAAGCCGGCATCATCGTGGCTCATGCCGGCAAAGTTCGTCTTGTTAAGCGTGATGAACTTCCCGTCGATTGGACCCCGGCTACCGACAATCGGCTCACGGCATGGGAAGTCACCCAGCACTTGATTCATCGACTTGACCAGCAGGGCGAACTGGGTGCCTCTACGCTGGTCAGCCAACTCGGCAGTGTCGCTGAGACTTCACGAGACCTGGCCTATCGGTTGTATTCGACTTGTGAGCGCAAGAAATGGGCGCAAGACGCCATTGCTTACAACAGCCTTGTCGTTGCCTGGCCTGAATTAAGGAAACTTGCGCTTTCGAGCAGAAACCGGCAAGCTTCGAGCCAACCAGAACTCTTCAACTGACGGAACGCTGAAATATGGCAGTATCAAACCGTGAACGTGTGGGCAAAGGACTGGACCTTCTGGCGGCCGGCCTGCGTCCATTTGTCGAACGCGAACTGAAGTCGCAACTCAGCGATAGCTGGCAAACCGCATTGCCGGACACCATGGGACGCGGACCACGTGCCAAGCCACAGCCAGTCAACCTCGACGATCCGCAGATTCTCCTCGGCCTGCTTTGGGACCAGTGGAACGCGGTCTTCAAGAACACCCTTGGCCATGCCGAGCGAAGCATCGTCAGCGAGTTGCGGGATGTTCGCAACCGCTGGGCGCACAACGAGCAATTCAGCAGCAACGACGCCATCCGATCACTCGACTCGATGGAACGGCTGCTGAACGCGGTATCGGCCGCCGAAGCCGGGACGGAAGTTGGCCAGATGCGCATGGACCTGATGCGGACGATGTTCGATGACCAGCGCCGCCAGGAGATGCGAAAGAAATCAGTCCAGCCGACCGAAGGCAAGCCGCACGGTGCCCTGAAGCCCTGGCGGGAGGTCGTCACCCCGCACCCGGACGTAGCATCCGGTCGCTACCAGCAGGCCGAATTCGCCGCCGATCTCTGGCAGGTCTATCAGGGAGAAGGATCGGATGAGTACAAGAATCCGACTGAGTTCTTCCGCCGGACGTTCCTGACCGAGGGCCTGCGCCGACTATTGTCGCAGGCCGTGCTGCGGTTGTCCGACCAGGGGGGAGATCCGGTCGTCGAACTGCAAACCAACTTCGGCGGCGGCAAGACGCACTCCGAGCTGGCGCTCTATCACCTGTTCTCCGGCACCGCGGTCGGCGAATTGCCGGGAGCAGAGGAGCTGGTGAAGGAACTGGGAATCGCCTTGCCGAAAAACGTCCGCCGGGCGGTTTTCGTGGGCACGCAGATTTCTCCGGGAAAGCCACACAAGAAGCCTGACGGCACCTTGGTTCGCACCCTCTGGGGCGAAATCGCCTGGCAACTTGGCGCCAAGGAAGGCTATAAGCTCGTTAAGGAAGACGACGAGAAAGCCACCAACCCCGGCAACTCACTCAAAGAAGTCTTTAACAAGTACGGCCCTTGCCTCATCCTGATCGACGAATGGGTTGCCTACGCCCGGCAACTGCACACCACAGCCGACCTGCCCGCCGGCTCGTTTGAGACGCACTTCACCTTCGCCCAGGCTCTGAGCGAAGCCGCCAAAGCTGCGAAGAACACGTTGCTTGTGGTGAGCATCCCAGCGTCGGAAAGCCCGCATCAAAAGGCCGAGCGCGGCGTAACCGACATTGAAGTCGGCGGGGAACGTGGTCGCGAGGCGCTGGCGCGGTTGAAGAACGCCATCGGCCGTGTCGAAGCATCCTGGCGCCCAGCCAGTCCGGACGAGGGCTTCGAGATCGTTCGCCGCCGGTTGTTCCAGCCGCTCACGGGAGATCAGTTCGTTACCCGCGACTCCGTCGCCCGCGCTTTCGTCGATTTGTACGGTTCACAGCAGCAGGAATTCCCGTCTGAATGCCGGGAAGCGGATTACGAACGCCGGATCAAGATGGCCTATCCCATCCATCCGGAGATGTTCGACCGGCTTTACAACGACTGGTCCACGCTGGACAAGTTTCAGCGAACCCGAGGCGTGTTGCGTCTGATGGCCGCCGTGATCCATTCCCTTTGGGAGCGACAGGACAGCAGCGTTCTCATCATGCCGGGTAACGTCCCCATTGACGACCAAATGGTGCAGTTCGAGCTGACCCGCTACCTCGAAGACCACTGGGTTCCGGTCATCGAGAAGGACGTGGACGGGAGCAACTCTCTGCCGCTTAGCCTGGACCGTGATAATCCGAATCTTGGCCGCTATTCGGCCTGCCGCCGCGTTTCGCGGACGATCTACATGGGTTCGGCCCCGACCCTTCGGGCATCACATCGGGGCATCGACGACCGGCAGGTAAAGCTCGGTTGCGTGCAACCCGGCGAGGCCGTCGCCACATTCGGTGACGCACTTCGTCGGCTCACCGACAGCGCCACCTATCTATACGTGGATGGGAAGCGGTATTGGTATTCGACACAGCCGACCGTAACCCGCTTGGCCGATGACCGCGCCGGCCAGCTAACGGACGACCAGATCAGCGACGAGATCATCAAGCGGCTTCGCGAGGAAGCCCGCACTCGGGCGGACTTTTCCAAGGTTCACGCGTGCGTTCAAAGCAGTGACGTTCCCGACGAACGAGAAGCCCGGCTGGTCATCCTTAGCCCTGAGTTCCCGCACGCGAACCGCGACGAGAAAAGTGCCGCCCGGAAAGAAGCAGCGGCAATCCTCGATTCCCGTGGAAGCTCGCCACGCAGCTTCAAGAACACGCTCGTCTTCCTCGCCGGTGATGGCAATCGTTTGCGAGAACTGGATCTGTCCGCACGGCAATTCCTTGCATGGTCTTCTATCACGGACGACCGTGTAACTCTGAATCTCGACGAGTTTCAGAAACGCCAGGCCGAGACGAAGAAAAAGAGCGCCGACGAGGCTGTCGATTTGCGGATCACAGAAGCCTACCACTGGCTGCTCGTGCCGGGACAGCCCGACCCGAAGGGCGAAGTCACCTGGACCGACCTGAAGCTCCAGGGGCAGGACAGCCTTGCCACCCGTGCGGCCAAGAAACTCAAGAACGAAGAATCGCTCGTCACGCAAATGGGCGGCGTGAGGCTTCGGACGGAACTCGACCGTATCCCGCTTTGGACGGGCAACCACGTCGGTATCAAGCAGCTTTGCGAGTACATGGCCCGCTACCTCTACCTGCCGAGGCTTCGGGACGAACAGGTACTGATTGCCGCGATCCAGGACGGGGCAGCCAGCCTGATGTGGCAGAGCGATACATTCGCCTATGCCGAAGGTTGGGACGAACCGCGCCAACGATACCAGGGCCTGCGATCCGCTCAGGCAATCCGCGTTGTCGTGGACGACCGCAGTCTGATTGTGAAACCAGAAGCAGCTCTCGCCCAAATGGAGAAGGACCGACAGACCGCCGAGGCCACTACAAAGCCACAAGGATCGGCTACAACTGGCCATCCCATCGCGCCGACCACCAGCCCAATCTCTCCGATAGGCGGAACCGCAGCAACGCGGCAGACGGAACAACCGGGGACAGCCTCCGTTAAAAAACTGTCGCGATTCCACGGTTCTGTGCAGGTTGACCCGCTCCGACTTGGCCGGGACGCCGCCCGCATCGCGGAGGAAATTGTCCAACACTTGACCGGGCTCGTGGGATCGAACGTCGAAATCACTATCGAAATCCAAGCAGACCTTGCCGACGGCGCTGGCGATAAGCTTGTGCGCGACGTAACCGAAAACTGCCGGACTCTAAAGTTTATTGACTTTGGCTTTGAAGAGGACTGAGAATGTTTCGTCAGCGCGTATATTCATCAATGCCCAACGGCAGCAGCGCGATCAATATCGGGTTATCGAGTGCTCGGAATCTCGTAACGCGTTGCAGGAAAGTGTAGACAGTTTATGTACACATGGATGACACTTGCTTCCGCCGCCGATTTGTCACAGCTTGATCACCATATTGATGCAGAATACACGCCTAAGTCTGTCGCGAAGAAACTCGCCGTTGGGTTGTCTGATGCCGTGAAAGGAATCCTGATCGAACGCAATTACATCGACAAGGATTATCGAAGCACTTATTACAACTTTTATGCAAAAAAGGGTCGGCAATATCGCTCCGACTGCGTTCGTCTTCATTTCTTTGATGAGACGGTGTCTTTTGACGATTCCGCATTGAAGCTATCTGCCAAGGACGGTCACTTATCTGACCACTATTTCGGATTCATGGTCCTGCGACCGACGGGAGTTGCAACCATCGGGCGGAGCGTCGTCACGCCCGACGTGCGACGCGGAGCGAGCCGGTTCATTATCACAGCGGACCACAAAGTTCATGTCCTTGGACACACGCTGAAAATCCACGGATTTCCTTCGATGGATCAGCACATCGACATTGCCGTGTGTGCCCATGCTACATGCTGGTCCATTCTTCGGCATTACAGCGAGCGCTACAGTATTTATCGCGAGTATCATACGCACGACATCACAATGCTTGCCCAGCAATTCGATCCGGGTGGGTTCGTGCCGGCGAGAGGATTGGCACTCTCACAAGCCGAGCGCGTGTTTCAGGAAGCTGGCACTTATCCGGTCATAGTAGCGCGAGACATTGCCAACCTAAAAGATTTTTCCTTCTACAGACAGCTAACCGCCTACGTGGACTCGGGTTTTCCACTCTTCGCAGCAATGCACAATAAGGGGCACGCGATGGCGGTCGTGGGTTATGACTGGCGAACACCATTGAATACGGGCCTTCCAGGGATGAGATATTCGTGGGATGAAATAAAGACGCTTGCCGTCGTTGACGACAACCATCTCCCCTATCTGTCGATCCCAGCGGATGGAGGACATTACTCAGCAAAGGACATCGACTCGTTCATCGTGGCTCTACCAGAAAAGGTATTTTATCCCGCCGATGCGTTTGACACGCTAGTGCCCAAGCTCTTCAAACTTGGCAAAGTGGTGCAGCTACCGCCACAGGATAAGGCGATCATCCGTTACTTCATTACGACTGGCTCCGCCTTTCGGCGCTTCGTGCGGAGTCACGAATCAGAATTTGACCCGCAGCTCCTGGCGGCCGTAATGAAGTTGCCGTTCGCGCAGTTCTTGTGGATCGTCGAAATTGCCACAGAATCCCAGTGGGCAATCAATCAAATCTCGGCACGGGCTGTGATTGATGCGACCGCAAGCCTTACCGAACATTACCCTTACTGGATTTTGCACGGCCGCAAGGAAGCGCTCATCTTTGGTCGTGAATCGGTCGATCTCGATTTGCAAAACGGCATGGGCGTGCTGACGATGGCCGACACGGGACATTTCGGATTTTCACGCATGGACACGAACCTGCGTCCGACGCGAACTAAATGAGGGCGGCTGATCGCCGAGTATACCGAACCAAGGGAAAATGGAGCAACACATGGACAAAAACAAGCCCGGTCTTTTCAAACTCGTAGAAGGTCTCAAGCCCGTCGATGCAAGTGCGCTGGAGGAGTATGAACGCGAGATGACAGACGAGGCCATCCCAGAGATTATTAAGGACGTTGAGAAGCGCCGAATGCTGGCCGCAGAAAGCCGCCAGCGTCGATTGGAAACGCCGACAACCGATAAACCGGAGACGCCGACGACCGATGAGCCGGAACAATCAAAGTAATGGGGCTATTCTTGAGCCTTCCGCAGCTTTTCGTATGCGGCCCGTACAATCGCCTCCACTGCTTCTGCTCCTTCGGCATCGAGATTGGGATCACCGCGCAATAGTGTCGATATTTGTGCCATAGATTCGGGACGCTGGGCTTTGTATGGTGCCTGCACAAAATCCGAAGGATTCAGGCCCGCCCACGCTGATAGTGCGGCCAAACTGGCTGCGTCGGGCTTTTTTCCCTTGGCCATCCGCGTTAGGGTCGATGCGTTAACCCCAGTCTCAGCAGCCACTTGCTTCCAATTCTTGGACCTGGCGATAACCGTAGCTTCTAGAGCACGGTAAAACCCGTCCCCATCAAACCCCTTGTCTTCTCCGATCATTTTCGATCCCCTCAAAATTGCAAATTAGCAATTGACTTTCTATTTAGACTATAATAATATAGCAACTGAATTGCAGTTTAGCAATTACTTCGTGAATAGCAAGGAGAAAATCCATGGCAGACAATCAGCCCAAAGACACCGGTGTCGAAGCCAAGCCGGACGATCACCGCCATGCCGTGACAGTGACCGTGAACGAACAGCCTATTCGGCTTGAAGGAAGGACCGCGACCGGTTCTGAGATCAAGGCTGCCGCGATTCACCAAGGGGTGTTGATCCAGCAGAACTTTGTGTTGCAGGAAGAACTTCCAAACGGAACCCGTCGAGTCATCGGTGACAACGACGTAGTGCACTTGAGCCCTAACCTGCGGTTCACCGCGACTGCACCGGACGACAAGCTGACAGTGACCGTGAACGAACAGCCTGTTCGGCTTGAAGGAAAGACCGCGACCGGTTCTGAGATCAAGGCTGCCGCGATTCACCAAGGGGTGTTGATCCAGCAGAACTTTGTGTTGCAAGAAGAACTTCCGAACGGAACCAGTCGAGTCATCGGTGACAACGACGTGGTGCACTTGCGCCCTCACTTGCGATTCACCGCGATTGCACCAGACGACAATTCGTGACAAAGAGGCTGTTATGAAAACAGAAGTATCCACGGCTATCGAAGAACTGAAACGCCAATTCAGCACGTCGTTAATGACCGTGCGCGAGGACGGTCAAGGCGGAGCCTACGTCACGTTGGAACCGGTCGAACTTGGCGCGAAGTTTCGGCCGGCGGCCACTTGGGTAGGCTTTCAGATCCCAGCACAGTATCCCTATGCCGACATTTACCCAGTTTTCATCGGGGCCGGCATCCAACGCGCCGACGGCGTTGCGTTTCAGGCGCCGGTGACGCCGGGGCACAACTTTGAGGGCAGAGGAGCCATTCAGGTTTCAAGACGCAGTGCCGCGGCGCAAAATGGCTCGCAAAAAGCAGTCGCAAAGATTCTGAAAGTGCTGGCTTTTCTGGAGAAGCTTCAATGACAAACAAATGTCGCCTTCGCATTGCACGGGAAGACTTCGACGTAGTTACCCGGCACCTCTACCCTGGCGACTTGGATGAGCATGGTGCGGTGTTGCTCGCAGGCATGTCGTCTGCCGATGGACAGATTACCTTGCATGTGCGCGAAGTTCACATCGCAAGAGAAGGTACCGATTACATCGAAGGTAAGATCGGCTATCGAGCGCTTACTCCCAAGTTTATCCATCGGCTCATCACGCGTGCACGAGACGAAAAACTCGTCTATCTGGCTGCTCATAATCACGGAAGTGATCTGGAAGTAGCATTTAGCGGCATTGACCTGGATTCGCATGAACGCGGCTATCCTGCTCTATTGCAAATTGCCAAGGGCGTGCCGGTCGGCGGCATGGTTTTTGGTCGACGATCAATTCAGGTGGACCTTTGGCTTCCCTCCGGTCACCGCTTGGGGCTTGATGAAGCGGTCGTGGTAGGTAATACGATTCATCGTCTGACGCCTTCACCGCGGTGGCACGTCATCAATACGGTGGACACCCACGACCGCCAGCTCAGAATGTTTGGACAGGTGGGTCAAGCAGAGCTTGCAAGATGTCGCGTCGGGATCATCGGACTTGGCGGCATCGGAAGCCTGTTGGCAGAGTACCTTGGCCGGCTCGGCGTCGGACATTTCTGCCTTGTGGACAATGATCGCGTGGAGAAGTCTAATCTGTCGCGGATCGTTGGGGCATCGCCAGCGGATGCAGCAAGCTCAACTACCAAAGTGATTGTTGCTCAAAGACTCATTCATCAAGCCAATGCAAACGCTCAAGTCCAACTTATCACCGACGATGTCGCCAAGGAGTCGGTAGCAAAAGCGCTGACTTCCTGTGACTATTTGTTTCTTGCCGCAGACTCCATGCGGGCACGATTAGTCGTGAATGCGATCATCCATCAGTATCTCATTCCCGGCGTGCAACTCGGCTCGAAAATCCGGTCTGACTCAACGGGTGCACTGGCCGAGGTCATGAGTGTAAATCGGCCGATCCGTCCTGGGCGCGGGTGCCTGCTGTGCAACCAGCTTATCGACGCTACCCAACTCGCGAAGGAAGCTAAGTCAGACGAAGAACGCAAGGCACAAGCCTACGGCGTCGAAGAGCCGAACCCGAGCGTGATCAGTCTGAACGCGGTCTCAGCGGCGCATGCCGTGAATGATTTCCTCCTTGACTATCTTTGTCTGCGCCCCGAAGCAAGCCAGCTTTACTACGAGCATTTTCATTTCCTGAAAGGCACGCGGTCTATGGTCGAACCTCGGAAAGATAAAGAGTGCTCAGAGTGTTCTCATGGAGGTCTGCGCTACGGGCGCGGAGATGCGGTCGGATTACCTTGCATTGAAGGATAATCAATCATACTCAAGGAGCGTCAGCCCCCCAGCAGAAGCTGATCCTGGTGTATAGGGTGGAGAACACACTTGCCAGCAAGACAAATCGCCGCCACGGGCGTGAACGGTCGCGGTAAAATGCCTTTGTCGAAGGCCGCCTTCTCGAATTTCCGGACTTCCCAAACTGCGATATCCCCAACCGCACTTTGGTACCTGACCCAGAAATTCGGGGCGATGGTCAGGTGGCGATCCGTGGTCGCGTGCACCTGATCTCATTACAAAGCCTGCGAGTCGCTGTTGCCGACTCGCGATGTCGCGGATTCGCCGGCGCATTCGGACCAAAAGGACTGTCGAGGTGATCTGTCATGCTACCCGCAGAATCTCTCACGGGATTGGTTGTTGGCACAGGTTGGAAAGTTGTCGGCATCGCGCATCGCCCAAAGGGAGCCACCGGTGCGTGTTTTTCGGTGGGCTATAATGTTCAGCACAATGATGGTCGATTGGCATTCCTTAAGGCGATGGACTACACACGTGCTTTTCAAGTAATCCAACATCTCGCCGCGATTCTGCACTCGATCACCGAGGCTTACCTCTTCGAAAAGAACCTATGCTTGAGATGTCGGGACGAAAAGTTGCAGAGGGTCGTCCACGCAATCGAATGTGGAACTGTCCAACTTAAGCCAAATGAACCTCTGTCCGCCGTCGAGTTCTTGGTCTTCGAACGGGCGGACGCTGACATCCGCACCCACTTAGATGCGATGGCGGCGTTCGACTTGGCATTTGCACTTAGGACCCTTCACCACGTCGCCGTTGGTTTACAACAACTGCACCGCATTCAAGTTGCACACCAAGACGTCAAGCCGTCAAATGTTTTGGTGTTTTCAGGATCGCGCGGCTCAAAAATTGGTGATTTAGGGCGAGCGTGGGTCAAGGATACTCCGGCACCGCACGACGTGCTAAACTACGCTGGGGACCCGACGTACGCGCCCCCTGAACTTCTTTACGGTCAGGTTTCTGCTGATGAGCGAGCACGAAGATTCGGCTGCGATTTGTATCATCTCGGAAATCTTGCGGTTTTCATTTTCTCGCGCGCTCACATAAATGCATTGTTGTGGAAATATCTTGCGCCGGAACATCAAGCCCAGCGCTGGTCCGGAGACTATCCCGCCGTGCTTCCATACGTTCACGCGGCCTTTGCGCAGGCGATGGAGGAATTCAAAAACAACCTACCTAGCTGGCTTCAGGAGGATCTGACGGCTATTGTGATGCAACTCTGCGAACCTGATGTTTCACGACGCGGCCATCCACTTAGCATCCTAAGCCAAGGTAATCAGTTTTCCCTTGAACGGTACATATCAGCATTTGACCGTCTAGCTTATCAAGCTGAGATCACTCTTAGGGCAAAGGTTGCATGACAAATGGCTGGGATGAGCAAAGACTCTGATCGACAGGTGATTCCGCAATGGCGTGCCTTTGAGGTCACACGGGATCGAGGCGAACTGTCACCGTTACTGGCAGCGAAGTCATCCAATTTTCAAACGGAATCGCTCGACGCTCTTCAAGAAGACTGGAAGAGCCGACCAACTATATCAATAGCTGCTGATTTGGTGTCTACTGCCTTTGTTCTTGGCCGTGAAGCCGACGCACTCCAAGCGGCCCAATTCCTCGCAGATAATACGTTGGCGCCTTCCGCTGCGCGCAGCATTGCAGAAATCTGCTTGCGTTCAGTGGAAATCGCTGGAGAAAAACCACCCGAGTCACGGCCCCGAATAAACGATTCAGAACCTGATCCGCAATTCGAACATGGGTTTTCCCGCCAGTTTCATGCGCAGATACGACAAACGCGAAAGCGACTGGTACAGTATCAACGTAATGCAGTCCTTTGGGCAAACTTGGCCAGGCTTTTTACCTCGGTTGGATCGCAACACAAGGCTATCCAGGCCATGCGCGTGGCACGTTCGCTCGCGCCGCATAACCGATTCGTTCTTCGCTCGGCTTCGCGATTAATGTTGCATTTGGGCGAAGGCAAGGATGCGCACAGAATTCTGAAGGAATCGCCAATACTGCAATTTGATCCTTGGATATTGTCGGCGGAAATCGCGACTGCTGCCGCCATCGGCAAGAGGTCGCAATATGTGAAGCTCGGTCGGAGAATCATTGAGTCAAGCCGGTTCCAACCGTTCTGCCTGTCCGAACTAGCCAGTGCTCTGGGGACATTGGAGGCGATCGCCGGAAATCGAAGAGTCAGTCGACGATTAATCGAACAATCGCTACTTCGCCCGACTGAAAACGCGGTGGCTCAGGCTGCGTTTTTGATTCGCAACCACGACGTGACGACAAGTGAAGGTCCAGATTTTTCTCTCTCGGCGGAAGCATGTACTTGGCACGCATTCCGCGGAGCAAAATGGGATCTAGCGATTCGTCAGGTAAAAAAATGGATTCAGGATCAGCCATTTTCGAGTCGTCCAGCGGCGCAGGGATCTCATATGGCATCAACGATCTTTGAAGATTTCCGATTGGCGGAGGAATATGCCAAAATTGGCTTGTTAAGCAACCCCGACGACATCTCCTTAATAAACAATTTGGCGTTCGCGCTCGCTAAGCAGGATAGAGTTGAAGAGGCGATTCGTGCGCTCAATAGGCTTGATCCTCGACGGATTCCCCCTGAGCATGCGATCTTCATAATGGCAACTGCTGGCCTAATCGAATTTCGCTCCGGAAGAATCGAGTCAGGACGACTTCTGTATCGCCGATCAATCGAGCTCGCTCACCGAATGCAGCATGATGCAGAAAAAGTGGCAAGGATATACTTCGCGATTGAGGAGCTTCGAGTAAAGTCCCCGCAATCAGAACTTGTGAGAAAAGAAGCCATAGACGGTGCAGAAAGCCTCAGCCAGCCGTGGCAGGCCGTTTTGCTTCGCCGCCTTGAGAGGTATAAGCCACCCGAAACACCGGATACTTTTCAGACCCCCCGAATACCACTCTCTGACCGTTTTGGATTGTCTTCGATCTAGTCTTTTACCACCAATCGAAGTTCGTCTCGTCGAAATCGAGGGCCGGTGTACGTCGTCAACCACTTTTTCCCTTCCCAATCGCCATCGGTTTTCTTTGCAAATGCGCTTGCCGCACTTGTCCGCTGCCTGCAAGATTTCGCCGCTTCCTTGCCGGCGACCAGGGGCACTCATTGCCGTCCCCTGGACCCCAGGCTAGCCTCAATCTCTGTTGCCGGGAAAATTTCCCCATCACAAGTGAGAATCGTTCAACATCCCGCGCTCATTTAAGAAGCGAATTCGCGTTCTGTTGTTGATTGCCGAGCCGCACTCGCCAAATAGAAAGGCAAGCGTGCATTTCCTTCGACAATCCGAGTGGAGACCCGCATGGCTAAGAGAAAAGGCCCGAGTCTGCTTGGCATCTTCAAGCAGTATTTCAGCGATCACCCTGAATGGCTTCGCACACGGTCGAACGACGACGTGATGGCTCAGTTCAGCAAGGACCATCCAAAAATCGCGGCGGACAAACGAGCCAAGCAGGCGATGTTCAACGCCAAGAATCACATGAAGAAGGGTAAGAAGGGCAGGCTTGGCCGCAGGCAGAAGGTCGCGGAAATCACCGCCGCCATGAAAGAACCGCAAGCGAGCAACGGGGCGCTTCAGATTCTGGAGAACCATGTCGACGATTGCCTGGCGATGGCGCGCACCATAGGCCATGAAGCAATCCGCGACATCATCAATCACTTGCACCGAGCGCGGAACATGCTGGTCCTGAAAATCGAGGCATGATTCCTACAGTTCGCCATTGCGGACAAGCACGTTATGCGAGCAGCCATGACCAACGCAATTCGACAACGTCTTATCCAACAGGGAAACTCGCTCGGAAAGGATTTCGATGGTTGAGACTAGATACAGTGCTGATCCAGAAACCGTCCGTACTTTCTACCGTCGAGTCGTTCCAAATCTGTATCAACTTGGACCAAGTGGCGAAAAGGTGTTCTGCGGCGAGTTCATCTCTGATCTGTTCTCGCTGCGAGGCACATTTCTTGGCTGCGTGACGTACCGAGTCCAAGACCAGACTGCCGGCCTCGTTTGCATTACGGAGAGCGGAGGCGAGGCGAGCATTGATTCGGTCTATGTAGCTTCTCTGTTTCGAGGCAAAGGAGTCGGCTTGACACTACTCGATCGAGCATCTACGGAGTTATGCGCCGTCGGCCACAAGCGCATCAATGTGGACGTACGCTCTAAGAGGATTAAGCGGCTGCTCGCGAAAATGTCCCGATGCGATATGATCAGGATCAAGTCGGAGGATTACGACGAGTTCGTAGACGACTGGCTGGACGCACTTTTCACACCCGACGAGCACCCTAGCCTTCCTTACTGGATTTGGTGACAGGGCGATTCTGTCAGAACCGATGGCTAAAGGGCGCTTGCGTATGAACATGCCCAGAGCGATCGGCAGATCGAACGCGCTGGCGACCTTACTCAAGTCGGCCCCCGGGCCAGGTTCCATTGCGAAAGTCCGGCGTGGTGTCTACGGCGCGGACGTACTCGCCCACCTCGTCGTCCGATTCGACTCTTGCTACACGACAGCACGTCGACTCACGGAAATGCTGGCCGTTCGTCGTTGCGGGCTGTCCTATCCATCGGACGCCAACTAGGACTGACGGGTCGGCAGGGATAGTGACGCCAGTCACGCTTCCAAGGCGAGTTGCAGTTTCGGGGGCAGTGGGGGCCTTCGCATCGGCTATACTTGTATAGTGCAATTGCGTACACTATACTATCATAGCGACTGATAGGTCGGGAACCAGAGCCGGCTCGGCGTCGGGAAGCGAAGCGATGCACTTTAACCGAGACCAAAAGGCTGCCATCCACAAGTCGGCGACCCTTGTGACCTCCGAGATAATGCGGGCGCTCAAATTGGTCGCCCGCTCTCGCCGCACCGACCGAGAATTGCAGGAAGCCGCGCAGAAGATTCGGCAGTGCCTGCTCGTTTACGCGAACACGATCGCGTCAATTGACGATCTGGCGGACATCCCGGATTTCCGGTGAGCATATAATGCGGCAAGCCTTAAACTAGGGGGAATACCGATGATTTCTCGCGATCCAAGCAAGAAGCTCGACCTGCCGCAACACCTCGTATCTCTGTCGCGACAGCTCAACAAAGGACTTGTGCAGATCATCCTTGAACCGAAGGATGCCAAACCAGGAGACGAGGGCGGCGTGGAGTTGTACGCGCTCGTCGATTTCTTGCCGCGAATTGGCGAAATCATCATGTCGCAGAACAACAAAAGATGCCGAGTCGCTGACATTTTTCATGACATTATCTCGCACCATGACGCCTCAGGCAAAGTAGCTGCCTACATTACCCTCCCCATTATTATCGCCGACCTGATTGACGAATGATGCCGGCTAGAGAGGAACCGCCGTGAGATTCAACGAAGGAACCGGATTGCTCTGCCGGTAGGAGCGGACGGCTCGTAAACCTGACCCGGTCTTCCATCCAAACTGCGGCCCAAAGAAAATGGTAAAGTATTGGTAAATACATTGGCAATGCGAGCAGTGGGCTGGTACAATGCCACAGCGACCAAACGAGGTCGAAAATCGTTTAATTTCAGGCACTTTCAGTATCAATGCAATGTCGCTGCAATGTCACATTTTGGCAGACGCGCCAGCTTCAGGAGCTGGTTCCCTTAACGGGAGTGCAGGTTCAAGTCCTGTCTTCGGCACTGATGCGGAACAAGTGTCTTGTCAAATTGTGTTAACTGATCTTCGTTCTCAGAATCGGAGCAGAAGGGGCTGTAACCGAAAAGCATTGCCCGAGGCGCGTCCGGGATAAGCCGTGAGCCAGCCCCAACACACATCCGGAGTCTACAAGATATTCCTCTCGTGTGTCACCAACGAGTTCTTGCCCCATCGCAAATTGCTGACCGATGACTTGAGCCTGCCGCACGTCAAAGTCCAGGTCCAGGAAGATTTCATTCAGGGCGGCGGCTCCACGTTGGAAAAGCTGGATCAGTACATCAAGGATTGCGCAGCCGTCATTCATCTGGTTGGATCGGCAACGGGCAGCAGCCCACGATCAACCGAAGTGGCTGGTTTGCAAAAAAGGTACCCGGACCTTGCCAAGCGCATTCCCTGCTTGAAGGAGACTCTGGATACGAACCCGACCTCGCTTTCCTTCACGCAATGGGAAGCTTGGCTGGCGATTTACCACAATGTTCCCGTTTACATCTACCGGGCGGAAGCGGGCACCGTGCGCGCGCCGGGTTTTGTCGAAGACCCGAAGCAACGACAGCTTCAAGATCAACACTGGAATCGCTTTCGCACGCATGGAAAAGATTGGACCACGTTTCGCGAAGAGCAGCAGTTGTGCCGCCTGGTACTTCGCAGTCTCAACAGCATCTTGCCCCTCATTGTCAAGAAGCCGAACGTCGTGCCCAAGGGGCTGCGGTCGTTCGATGCGGGCGATGCCGATTTCTTTTTGGATCTTCTTCCGGGCCCGCGCGATCGGGATGGGCTTCCGGAGAGCATCCGCTTTTGGAAGCATCGCCTTGAGAATGTGGACGAAACGACCTTTCGAATTGGCGTCATCTATGGCCCTTCGGGGTGCGGCAAATCCTCGCTTGTCAAAGCCGGATTGCTGCCTCGATTGAGCAATCTAGTCCATTCGGTCTATATCGAAGCGACGGCCAACGAAACCGAGGTCCATCTGCTGAACGGGCTCAGGAAACGGAGCCCCGATTTACCGGGGGACCTGGACTTGACGGCGACCCTAGCCGAACTTGGAAAAGGAAGCGGACACACTTCGGCGCGCAAGACTCTGCTCGTGATCGATCAATTCGAACAATGGCTGCACGGCCAGCGCGGCAAGCGGAATGCGGAACTTGTCCAGGCGCTTCGCCATTGCGACGGAGAGCACCTTCATTGCCTCGTTCTGGTGCGGGACGACTTTTGGGCTTCGATCACTCGCTTCATGCAGGAGTTGCAAATCGAGCCGCGCGGGAACGAGAACATGTCGCTCGTTGATTTATTCGACCCGATCCACGCCCGCAACGTCTTGGCCGAGTTCGGAAGGGCATTCGGATGCATTCGACCAGAGCCGTCACGGAAACAAGAGCAATTCCTTGAAATGGCTATCGATGGATTGTGCCAAGACGGCTTGATTGTTCCGGTTCGACTGTCGCTTTTTGCCCAGATGGTCAAGGGTCTCGCGTGGGACTCGGCGACGTGGAAGGAGGTCGGCGGCGTTGAGGGGATTGGCGTCAAGTTCTTGGAGAAGATCTTTTCGGATGTGCGTCATCGCCGCCACGAGGAAGCCGTCAAGCTTGTTTTGAAAGCCTTGCTCCCCGAACAAGGCTCGAACATCAAAGGCAACATGCAATCGTATGGCAAGCTGCTTGACGTCTCCGGTTATGCGAAGCGTGCAAGCGCTTTTGACGAACTGATTCAGGTATTAGACCGCGAATTTCGCCTGATTACGCCGGCGGAACCGCCAATTGTTGACGACGAACCCGAACCGCTGGTCGGCGAAAAGCAATATCAACTCACACACGATTATCTCGTGCCGCCGGTTCGGGATTGGCTGACTCGAAAGCAAAAAGAGACGAGACGCGGTCGAGCGGAATTGTTGCTGGCCGATCGCGCCGCGGTCTGGAATGCGCGACCGGAGGTCCGCCAATTGCCGCCCCTGTGGCAATGGTTGCAGATTCAGGCCTTGACGCAGAAAAGAAACTGGACCGCTCCGCAGCAAAAGATGATGAAGAAGGCGACTCGGCACCACGTTTCCTGGGGACTCGCGTTGACTGTTTTGATAGCCGTCGCCGTAGCGACGGGCTTGGAGATTCGCAATCGCGTGAGTGAGCGGCACCGAGCGACGGAGGCGGCGGGCCTAGTGCAAAGTCTCTTGAATGCCGACTTAGTGAAGGTGCCGGAAACGATCGAGCAATTGAAGGATTACCGGCGCTGGGCTGAGCCTTCGCTTCGGGAAGCCTATGCCGACGCGCCGCCGAACTCCTCAAGAAAACTCCGCGCCGGACTGGGGCTCCTGCCGTGGGATGATGGGCCGCTCGAGTATCTCGGCGAGCAGCTGCTCGGAGCCCAGCCTGGCGAGGTCCGCGTCATCCGCGACCTTGTGGCGCCGCACAAGAACGCAGCCATTGTCGACAAACTCTGGGCGGTCGCGGAAGCGCCCGAAAAGGCCAAGGCATCGCAGCGCCTGAGCGCGGCAGCGGCCTTGGCGAAATACGATCCGAACAGCGAGAAGTGGGCCAAGGCGCAGGAAGCGATCGGCAATGACTTGGTCGCCGTCCCCGCCATCCATCTGTCTTCGTGGATCGACCTGCTGCGTGATGTCCGCGCCCAGTTGCTGCCGCAACTCTCTGTTGTTTTTCGAAATGTTGCCAGCCCGGCAATCAAGCGCTCCTTGGCGACGGACATTCTCGTCGAATATTCCGCCGACAACGCGACGGCCCTGGGCGACCTGCTCATGGACGCGGACGAAGGACAATTTGTTGCGCTCTACACGAAACTGAACGATCGAAGCGAAGAAACCATTCCTATATTGCTGGCGGAATTTGATAGGAAACTTCCCGCCGACATGCCTTCGTCGCATTCTGACCGCGAAAGGCTGGGCAAACGCCAAGCGAATGCCGCCGTCGCGTTGCTGAAACTGAATCGGCACATTGAGAAAGTTTGGCCGATCCTTAGGCACACTCCCGATCCCAGAGCGCGCAGCTATCTGATCCATCGATTGGGCCCGCTCGGCGTCGATCCTCAGGCCATGGTCAAGCAGTTGGAACACGAGCCAGATGTCGCGATCCGACGCGCCTTGGTTCAATGTTTGGGGGAGTTTGGCGATGAGCAATTCCCCGCTTCAACGCGCTCCGCGCTGTTGCCTGAATTGCGCGGCATGTACCGCACCGAGGCCGACCCGGGGCTCCACGCCTCGGTCGAATGGCTGCTACGAACTTGGAAACAGGACAAGTGGCTGACGGAAGTCAATGAAAAATGGGCCGAGGGAAAAGAGGTGCCGAGTGGGGAGTGGAGAGTGCGGAATCAAGACGAACGAGCAGAGAGTGGTGACGGGAAAACAGTAAGCAAAAACGGAGAGGCCGCGCCCAACTCTTCACTCCCCGCTCCCCGATGGTTTGTCAATTCCCAGAGCCAGACATTCGTCGTGATTCCCGGCCCCGTCGAGTTCGAGATGGGGTCGCCGAAAACGGAAAAGGATCATCGAATGGAGGAAACCTTGCACAAGGTACGGATCGCTCGTTCCTTTGCCATCGCTAACAAACCCGTGACGCTGGAGCAGTATCGCCACCTGACCAAGGATCCCTACCCGCTCAAAGCGGAATACGAGCGCTATCCGGATTTGCCGGTGGTCGGCATCAACTGGTATATGGCAGCCGCTTATTGCAATCTGTTGAGCAAGCGCGAGGGGCTTGACGAAAAGCAGTGGTGCTATGAAACCGACGCAAAGGGTCAGGTGACGAAGCTGAAGGCGAAATATTTGAGTCTGAGCGGTTATCGACTCCCAACCGAGGCCGAGATCGAGTTTGCGATTCGCGCGGGTGCGGTCACTTGCCGATATTACGGCGAGACCGAGGAATTGCTGGGTCGCTATGCGTGGTATTCGGAAAACTCGAATATGATGTCGCAGCGCGTGGGGCTGAAGAAGCCTAATGATCTCGGCTTATTTGACGCGCAGGGTAATAGTTCTACGTGGTGTCAGGAGGCATTTGAAGGATCTCCTCAAACCGAAACGAATCAAGTAATCGACGACGAAGAGCACGCGCTCGCGATCGCTAATTTGCAACCCCGTATCATGCGCGGCGGTTCGTTCAGCGGTTTTCCGTTCAACGTTCGTTCCGCCTGCCGTTTCAACCTTGCACCCGCGGGACGCTTCGTCGACTTCGGTTTCCGCCTGGCGAGAACTTTGCCGCCTAGTACCGTCACTGTATTGCCGCCAGGCAACGGAGATGGTCCGAAGCCAAAGAAATGATCTCCAGGTTCGCGGCCGCTTGCAACTCATCGATCGCGGCACGGCTGAAATACACTTCAATTCGCTCATGTAGATGCACGGGCCTGCTACTTTCCGGTCACATTGAATGAATCCAGGAACTTATCCGCGTCCTTGGATGTGGCCTCGTCCTTGGGTCCAATGACGTTGAGCTGATAAAGACGCTGGCCGATCAGAAAAAGACGAATCCGGAATATCGTTTTCACGTCTTGAATGTCGTAAAGCACCTCGCACCCCGAATGCTTGCCGAGTTTGATTTCTTTGTCGCTGATCACCTTCCCTCCTAGTTTTGCGACAGTCAACTCCAGCCACCGATCGTAGGTCTGCATAACGCTAGAATCCTTGATCATTGCCGGTAAGTCGACATGACCCGCGCTATAGACCGTGCTTCCGACCGACACCGTATTCAACTTGAGGTCGTTCTTCCCGGCGTCGTTTTTGTTATTGGCTTTGGGCGGTTCTGGCGTGCCTGGCATAAGAACTTTGAAGCGCCCTTCCTTCGACAAAAACTCTTTCCATTGAATCGATTCGTCCGAGATTCCTGAATCGGTCAACCTAAACGAATCCAGGAACTTATCCGCGTCCTTGGAGGTGACTTCTTCCTTGGTTCCAACGACGAGGAGCTGATAAAAGCGCTGGCCGACCAGAAAAAGACGAGTCCGCATGATCAGTCCATCTTCACCGTGGATGATCTGTACCTCGCGCCCCGGATACTTGCCGAGTTTGATTTCTTGATCGCTGGCTACCTTTCCCGCCACGGTTGCGACATTCGACTGCAGCCATTCATCGTAGAACTGTTTGGCGCTGGAATACTTGACCTTTGCCCGAAAGTCGAGGTGGCCCGCGCCATAGACAGCGTTTCCGACTGGAACCGTATTCATCTTGAAGTCATTCTTCCCGGCGTCGCCCTTGCTATCGACTTTGGGCGGCGTCCCTGGCATGAGAACCTTATAGCGCCCTTCCTTCGACACAAACTCTTTCCATTGAATCGGCTCGTCCGCGATTCCTGAAACGGCCCCTAGCGCGACAAACGACAAGGCGATTGACCAGCGCATAGAAACCCTCCGCCTTACAATGAAGTCCAACGTGGAGTCTGAGTTGCCTTGAACCGATCTTTTGCAGATAGACGCCTTCCGAGCTTACAGCTTTGATTCTTCAATCCCATGTTATTCTGCCAAAGGGCTAGGAACAACGAAATCCCACCTGAGTGAATGTCTGACAGTTATCTTCGGCACTCGAGACGACAAATCATTTCGCGGCGGGCTTGCTCTGAGGAATGACGCCGGGAATCTTTTTCTTTTCCAGCAATTCGTTGAATTTCGGCAGGTCATTTTTCATGATGTCGTGGAATTTCGACAATTCGGCATCCGTTTGCTCGACGAGATCCTTGCGGACTTGTTCCGACTGATCGGTCGGGCGATTGTCGCCCATGCCGACGCCGCCCGCGAGCGACGCCAGCTTATTGTTCAGGCGGATCGGAAAGTTCAGTACATCCTGCGGGCTCTTGGCCTTGGTTTGATAAAGCGCTTCCTCGACGGCAGTCAGTTTCTTGTCAATTTCCTTAACCTCTTTCTCGATGTCGCCGGCGCCCGGCAAGCCTTTGACTCGCTTGCTGATCGTGGTCAACTGGTCGCGAACGTCGCGGATCGTCTTAATCGACTCGTGCGCTTCCGTGAGCTTGTCGCGCACGCCGAGCAGGAATTTGAACTGCGCTTCGAAATCTGAGGGGCTGGCTGACGTGCGCGGGTCCGGCTTGACCTCGAAGGCGACGGATTCCTCATTCGAACCGACTTTGACCTTCGCCGTATATGAGCCCGGCACTGCTTGCGGGCCGGTCAGGCTTCCCCACAGAATCATGCCCGGAAAATCCTCGGCATCGGCATAGCGATGGTTCCAAACGAACTTGTTCATGCCTGCCTTGGGCTCGATTTTCGGACCGCGCCCTTCGGAATCGCTCTTGAATTCGCGGATGACAGCGCCTTTGGCGTCGAGGATTTGCACGCTGCTGGCTGTCCCTTTAGCCGGCGCGTCTTTCAAATGAAAGCGGATGACGGTGCCGTTCGGCGGATTCTGCCCTTCGCCTCGCGCGCCTCCCGCATCGGGATCGCCGAACCCTCCGCCGCCTTGCAGGCGATAGGAAGGTCGCGGTTGAAACAGGTGCAATGGCTTGGCGGCAAGCTCCGGCTTGAATTGGTGCAATGGCGTCAAGTCGTCGAGCACCCAGAATGATCGACCCTGCGTTGCGACAACGAGATCGTCGTCCTTAATCGTCAGATCGGTGATCGGAACGAGCGGCAGGTTGAGTTGGAACTTCCGCCACTTCGCTCCGTCATCGAAGGAGATGTACATTCCGTTTTCGGTGCCGCAATACAGCAAGCCGGCTCGCTTCGGATCGGCGCGAACGACGCGCGTGAAATCGACGTCGTTGATGCCGGTGACGATCTTGGTCCAAGTCTTTCCGTAGTCGGTCGTCTTGAAGATGTACGGACGAAAATCATCCAGCTTGTAGCGCGTCGCCACGAGGTACAGGCCGCCTTTTTCGGTCGGATGTGCTTCCAGGCTGTTGATCATGCTCCATTCGGGCAGGTCTGGCGGGGTGACCTTACTCCAGTTCTTCCCGGCATCCTTGCTGACATGCAGCAGACCGTCGTCGGAGCCGCACCAGAGCAAGCCCTTTTCAAGCGGCGACTCGATGGCGGCGAAGATGGTGCAGTAGTATTCGACGGCGGTATTGTCCTTGGTGATTGGTCCGCCGGACGGTCCGAGTTTGGCCTTGTCGTTGCGGGTCAAGTCGGCGCTGATGGGAATCCAGGATTGGCCTTCGTCGTTCGACTTGAAGAGGGCATTGCCGGCGGCGTAGATGGTATTGGCGTCGTGCGGCGAGAAGAAGATGGGGAAATTCCACTGGAACCGGTACTTCGAGTCTCCCGCGCCGTGCCCGAGCGGATTGTCGGGCCAGACGTTGATATTGCGTATTTCGCGCGTGCGGTGGTTGATGCGCTCGATGAAGTTGCCGTACGAGCCGCCGTAGACGATGTCGCTGTCCTTGGGGCTGGCGACGACGAAGCCGCTTTCGCCGCCCGCGGTGATGTCCCAATCGCGTTCGCCGATGTTGCCGCCCTCGCCATGGCTGCGGATGCGGAGGGCAGAGTTGTCCTGCTGAGCGCCATAGATGCGATAGGGGAAGGCGTTATCGGTGCTGACGCGATAAAACTGGGCGGTCGGCTGATTCATGTAGGTGGACCAAAACGCGCCGCCGGTGACCGACACTTGAGCCCCGCCGTCGTCGGCGACGATCATGCGCGACGGCACATTCGGGTCGATCCACAGATCGTGATGGTCACCGTGCGGCGTGCGGGAGGACGAGAAGGTCTTTCCGCCGTCGTTGGAGCGGTGCAGACCCACGTTCACGACCCAGACATCATCGATGTTTTTCGTGCCTGCGTAGATGCGGGTATAATACCAGGCGCGCTGACGAAGATTGCGGTCCTCGCTGGTCTTGGTCCAAGTCTCACCGGCATTCTCCGAGCGGAAGACGCCGCCGTCCTCGGCTTCGACGATTGACCAAACTCGCTCCGAATTCACCGGCGACACGGCGACGCCGATGATTCCTACAGTTCCTTGCGGCAGGCCCTTGGCGCGCGTGATCTCCTTCCAGGTATCGCCGCTGTCGGTGCTCTTCCACAGACCGGAACCGGGACCGCCGCTTTCGAGGCTGTACGGCGTCCGTTTGACGCGCCAGGTGCTCGCGTAAATGATGCGCGGGTTGTTCGGGTCGAGGATCAGATCGACTGCGCCGACTTCGTCGTTGACGAACAGGACATTTTTCCAGGTTGCGCCGCCGTCGTTGCTGCGAAAGACGCCGCGCTGTTTGCTTGGGCCATAGAGGTGCCCGAGCGCAGCGACGTAGACGAGATCCGGGTTCTTCGGATGGACGCGGACGCGCGGGATTGTGCGCGTATCTTCCAGGCCCATGTGTTTCCAGGTCTTGCCCGTGTCGGTGGACTTCCACACGCCATCGCCGTGGGAAACGTTGCCGCGAACCGTCTCTTCGCCGCCGCCGACATAGATGACGTTGGGGTCCGACTGGCTGACTTCGACCGCTCCGATCGAGCCGCCGAAGAAGTGGTCGGAGATGTTGGTCCACGATTCGCCGGCGTTATTTGTGCGCCAAACGCCGCCGCCGGTCGCACCCATGTAGAAAAGGTTCGGTTTGCTCGGCACGCCCGTGACCGCCGCCGACCGCCCGCCGCGAAACGGCCCGACGAGCCGATAGCTCAGCCCACCCGACCACAAATGATCCGCGGCCGCCCCCGATTTCTCTTGCGCCGGCAGATTTCCCGCGCAAGCCAACAGAATGCCGCACGCAAACGCCCGCCACACGGTTCGCAGCCGCAGTTTCATGTCTTCCCCTCGATGTCAGAATGATGACAATAGATTCAATACAATCGAGGCTTCCGAACGTCAGCCCATTTCGCAATTAACGGGTCGTTAACTTGCATTGCGGCGCTGGTTTAATCGCAAACGTCATGGTCCGATGGCGATACAATCTGATTCTCATTGGCGTCCTTTTCGCCAACAGTCTTTGCATCTGCACTTACTTCGCAATCGGAATGGCCAATGGCGGACTGGTTGGCACCCTGACTGTCTTCGTGGCAACCGCGATCGTGATGCCAATCGCAATCCTCGTTCATGAACTGGGCCATCTGATGGCGGCCCTCGCGATGGGCATGCGCCTCGAGAGATTCGTCGTCGGCCTGCTTTGGTTCGTTCGCGAGCGAGATTCCTGGCACGTCCGGCTCGCCGCGCCTCCGTTGCCTTATTGGGGATATGTGCTCGCGACGCCGATGACGTATTCGCGATTGCGGTTTCGAATGATCGTGTTCACTGTGTGCGGACCACTGGCAAGTATCGTTCTTGGGGTCCTTTGTGTTGTCGCGGGTTGCTTCGATGATTCGTTGCCGATGCCTGTTCTTTTCAATTTCTTGCGAGAAGTGAAAGATGTTCTGCCGAGCGTCCTGACATCCATGTGGACAATTGCCGGCGTTTACAACCTGTTCATCGGCTTTTGGTCTCTGCTGCCGATGGAAGTAAAGACCGGGTACCCGCAGGACGGTTACTTGCTCCGGTATTGGTTGCTGGCCGGAGCGGACCTTGCTCCGTTGCAGGCGAATGTAACGCCCAAGAGCGTGGAACGATACGAAATGATCACCTCACTAAGGAACGCGATGCACAACGGAAAGCGGCCGCGCGAATGGGACCAGAGCGCGCTCGATCGGTTTGCCGCATTCTCGGACAACACGGGTTGGGACGTCGCTGCTGATATGTGTGGCTATTATCATGCTCTCGATACCGGTCAACTTGAACGTGCGGGCACGTTTCTCGATTTGGCGTTGGCGTCATTGATGAAATATCCGGCCGATCGTCGTTCAAATGTGACGCTCGAGGGAGCATTTTTCGAGGCGTTTGTCCGGCATGACTTGGATCGGGCAAAAAGCTGGCTCGACCGATCCGCGAGCGGAGATGTGGAGGAGCACACGCGTCTGCGAGCAGAGGCGGCCGTTCTTTTGGCTGAAGGACGAAATGTCGAGGCGATTGATTCGGTGCGAAAGGCGCTGGCGGTGGCAGCCCATTCAGTCGACCGCGGCGGCTCGCTCGCCGAGATCGACTGGCTGCGCGCAATCGAGCAAGAATGCGAGCGACGAATCCGAGACGCTGGTTCGCGTCAGCAAATGTAGATCTTGTCTATCGATACGCCGATGACCGCCGATTCTTCCAAGCTCAAGCGCGTCATTTCTTGATGACGGCCCAATCGATCAGATATTTTGTATTCGGATTGTCGTAACTGACCGTGGTGCCGTCGTTAATCCCGATATCGACCAGGTAAATGTCGAATCCCTCCGTTGCTCGTTTCCAGTAAGCCCCGAAGTACGGAAACCCGCCGGTGGGAAAGTGGTTTGTGAGCAGAACGATGTAATCCTCACCGAGCTTGGAAGCGATGTCCGCGCTCAGCTTGATTCGGCTGAATGATTTGTTGTCTTGAAGGGCTGGGCGAGTGTAGGTGGCGGTGCCCGCGGCGACGATGCGCGATTTGCTCAATTCATTGACTTGTTTCTGCAACTCCGTCAGTTGCTGCTGAAGTTGCTTCGCCTGTGCCGCGAGGTCTTGAGGTGCGTCGGGAGTGTTACCGGCGCCCGGCGGCGCTGCCGGCGCGACATCTGACGTCCAGGTGGATGCCGCAACAACGACCATGACAATCGCCCCAAACCCGATCAGCCGCAGCGGAAGATGCTGTCGAATCATTGGTTCGCCTCTTTTGCTTTGTCGTGGTTCAAGCCGATGACGGAATTAGAACAGCGTGACAATCCTAAACCGGGCTTTTATCATCTAAATGACGCGCATTCGGGAGTATATGTGTGACGGATCACGGCACCGCGCCGATCTTGGTTCGCCAAAACGACGGCCGGCTTGAACCACTCGAGCCGGATCGAGTCAGTCGCGCCCTGTTTGCCGCCACGGATTTGCTGGGAACGCCCGATGCTTTCCTTGCTCGCGAACTGGCGGACGCCATCATTCCCGCCCTGGCCGCCGAGATGCAATCGCCCATCACCATTCAAGAACTTACCGATTCGGTCGCCAAATACGTCCGGGAACTCGGGCATCCGGCCATTGCTCGTGGCTATCGCGAACAGATCCGCCTGCCGAATAAGCACGACGGCAGCTCAATTAGGCCGCCGCACCTGTGGCAGATAATCGATCCGAACAGCGGCACGCGCGAGGTTCATCGGCGGTTGGCCGAGCCGGCGCTGCGCGAGTTGGCGACGAGCGATGTTTTTCCGCTTGATATCGTGTCTATGGTTCGCGATGGATTGATGCAATTGCAGGGTCTGGAGCATCCATTCGAGTTGGCGGGCTCCGTGCTGGGAGATGGCCTTAGGACCAATACGGCGGGTCTTGGAATTGCGTCGGCGTTCGAGAACACGGAGCGGCACACAGGTGGCTTTGTTGTGATTGACAGCCCCGAGCACGCCTTGGCAGCGCTTGCCGGCGAACCTCGGCAGCTTGTGGCCGAGTTTCTGGACGAATGGCGAAGGGGGCTCGCTACGACAGGGCTCGTCGGCACGATTCACTTGAATCATGGTGTTGCTCCGGCCTGGGCGAGCGATCCGCAGACGGGTCCGCTCTTTGGCGGCCTCGCGAAGCCCACGGATGCCGGGCGCATCGGCGAGATGGCTATCACGATCGCGACGGTTGCGAGTGAGACGACACCGATTTCGTGGCATTTGTCGCGTGCCGATCTCGCGGGCGAGCCGTCGCCGTCGCTCGTCCGAATCATCGAATCGATTCGAGGCGGCCGAGCCATCGAGTTGGTGTTTGATCGGGCGCGGCAGCCGGTCTCTCTTGGGCCAGGGTTGACTCGAAGCGATCCGGCAGTGTTGCTCTTCGTGGGCATACACTTGGCGCGGTTCGCGGAACAGATTTCGTCGCGGACGCCAGAGCGGTTTTTGCAGAAACTCGGCAGCCTGGCTCGACTGGCGCGAAGTGCCGGGCATGCAAAATTCGACTTCCTGCGCCGGCACGGCAAGCCCGAGGTGAAGCGCGGATTCAGGCTCGAGCGGGCGCGGTTGGTCGTTACTCCGGTTGGGCTGGAAGAAACGGTGCGGATTGTCGCGGACCTGCCGGCGTGCGACTTGGGACCGGGCACGGAGTTCGCGCGCATGATCGTCGTGCAGTTGATGAACGCACTGACGCGCGAGCAGCCGCGCAACTTGGAGGCGGTGCTGGATTCGTTTGCCGCAATTTCCGGATTCGGATCCGCCAAGGTGAGTCCGGCGCGGCGTGATGTCGCTGGACTGACCGCATGGGATGAGTCTGCACCGCAGCGACAGCAGATGCAAGCAAGCGGCGAAACGCACGCTGCCGCGAATGCCGGTACAGCCGCGATTCTCGTGCCGGCAGCGATGCCGTCAGTCGACGAATACGTGCAATTATTAAGACTGGCGGCTCAAAGCGATGTGCGGCGCGTGCGGTTCGTGTCGCAGGGTGGAGTCGCACCAGATTAGTGAGGATTTGAATGAACTTAGCGTCTGCTGCGTCGGAAATTCCAGAACAATCTATTGCGTATCGGCATACCCACTATTAGACTTCTTTCAGGTGCTTTGACTGACTCGTCGAACAAAGGCACCTGCGGAATTGGGACGCCATGCCGCCACTTGACTCGCGCAAAACGAATCCTCACGACGCCGCGCGCGGCATCAACGCGATCGGGCGCTATCGCGTCTTGCGCCTGGTCGGCAAAGGCGGCATGAGCGAGGTTTACCTGGGTTACGATGACCGGGCAGGGGAGCCGGTCGCGATCAAATTGATGTCGGCGAATCTGGCCGAGGACCCGTTGCAGTTGGAGCGGTTCGAACGCGAGACGATGCTGACCCAAGAGCTCAATCACCCGAATATCGTGCGCGGGCTCGATGCGGGGCGCGATCCCGCGACCAAGCGGCGCTACCTCGTGCTCGAATACGTGGACGGGCCAAGCGCGCTGGCCGAGGTCGAACGGCAGAAGCGGCTGGAAATCAACGACGCGGTCCACATCGCCATGGCGATCGGCCGGGCGCTCGAGCATCTGCACACGCGAGGTTTTATCCATCGCGACATCAAGCCGGACAATATCCTGCTGTCACCGTGCGGCGAAGCCAAGCTGATCGACCTGGGTTTGGTCCGCTGGGAGGATAATGGTAGCGCTTCGCTGACGGCCACGAGCGACGGCTTTGGCACCAGTTATTACATGCCGATCGAGCAGGCGCTCAACGCTCACTTCGTCGATCCGCGCAGCGACATCTTCGCTCTGGGCGCGACGCTTTATCATTTGCTGACCGGGCGCGTGCCGTTCCCCGGCGAGGACCATCGCGAAGTAACGCGGATGAAGGATGCCGGCGTCTTCATCGCGGCCAGTGAGTTCAATCCGCACGTCCTCGCGGGACTGGACGAGATCCTGAGCCGGATGATGGCCCGCGACCCGCGGCAGCGCTTCCAGACCTGCAGCGATCTGCTCGTCGCTTTGGATTCGGCAAACCTGATCACCGGCCTGCCCAGCTACGCCGACCTCGGTCAGGCCGTTCGCGGCACCAAGCCGAAAGCGCCGCCGGAAAACGGCCCGACCCAGCCCGACCTGCGGCTCCGCGCCTCGAAGCTCAAAAAGAGCAAGAGCCAGGAACCGTGGATCATTCGCTTCAAGGACGACAAGGGCGACTGGGTCGTGCGCAAGGCGACCACCGAACAACTCTTCCGCGCCCTCAAGCGCGGCCGGCTAAAAGGCCAAATTTACGCAGCGCGGAGGGCAACCCAGCGCTATCGCCCGCTGTCCGAATTCCCTGAATTCCAGTCATATATCGAAGCGCCGCAGCAAATCTTGCCCGCGGTCGTGCGCAAAGTCGGCTTCTGCCGCCGCGTCCTCGCTAGAATTGGCTTTGGCTTCATTTGATCCGTCGATCCGATTGTCAAGTTCGAAGCCAAGCGACTTGCCCCATTTTCCAGCCGCTGCCATTGCCCGCGTACCGTGCGAGCCTTATCATTCTTTGAAGTGGGTGAGTATCTTATCCAGAGTGGCTGAGGGACAGGCCCGTCGAAGCCACAGCAACCGGTTCGGCCGGCATTCCATTGGGCTGAACGCAGGTGCTAACTCCTGCCTGGGATTTGCCCGGGGAAGATAAGGTCGTGTGCCACCACACGTTTTTTCTTATCTCCATTGGACGCGATTCGCGTTCCACTCCGCTGGATGATACCTCCCGGTGATTTGTTTGTTTCCCTGTGCGCGGGGACGACCGGAGGTTTGATTCCGTGACTGCCGATTTCGTTCGCGGCCTCAAGTGTCGAGCTTGCGGCAAGAGCTATCCGAAACAGCCGCTCAATTTCTGCACCGAAGACTTCGGCCCGCTTGAGGTCGAGTATGACTATGCGGCGATTGCGAAAGTGCTCGATCGCGCGAAGATCGAAAAGCGACCGCGAAATATGTGGCGCTATCGCGAGCTGTTGCCGCTGGACGGTGAACCGACCGTCGGCGTGCAGGTCGGCGGCACGCCATTGGTGCGTGCGGATCGGCTGGCGGAGGAGCTTGGCGTCGAGAAGTTGTGGATCAAGAACGACGCCGTCAATTTTCCGACGCTGTCGTTCAAGGATCGCGTTGTGTCGGTGGCGCTGTCGAAGGCGCGCGAGTTCGGTTTTCGAACAGTCGGGTGCGCTTCGACCGGCAATCTCGCCAACAGCGTCGCGGCGAACGCGGCGGCGGCAGGACTCGAAGCATACATTCTCGTGCCGGCCGATCTGGAGAGAGCCAAGATTCTCGGCACGAGCATTTTCGGCGCGAAGGTCGTGCTGGTCGAGGGCACTTATGACGAAGTGAATCGGCTGTGTTCGCAGATCGCGCTCAAGTTTCACATGGGCATCGTCAATGCGAATCTGCGGCCGTATTACGCCGAAGGATCGAAGACGGTCGGTTACGAGATCGCGGAAGACTTGGGCTGGCGTGTACCGCGGCATGTGGTGTGTCCGATGGCGGGCGGCAGTCAAATCGGCAAGATCCACAAGGCATTTCAGGAATTGAAGCAAATCGGCTTGGTCGCCGAGGCAACTTGCTCGGTTTATGGGGCGCAGGCGACGGGCTGTAATCCGATCAGCGACGCAGTGAAGAGCGGCCGCGAGCGCCACAAGCCGATTCGCAAGCCGAATACCATTTGCAAGTCGCTGGCGATCGGCGATCCGGCTGATGGATATTTCGCGGCAAAGCTGATTCGCGAAAGCGGCGGCTGGGCTGAGGATGCGAGCGACCCCGAAATCAGCGAGGCGATGTATTTGCTGGGCCGCACGGAAGGGATTTTCGCGGAGACGGCGGGCGGCGTGACGGTCGCCGTGGCTCGAAAGCTGATCGAACAAGGCAAACTGCCGCGTGACGAGGAGATTGTGTTGTGCATCACCGGCAACGGCCTCAAGACGCAGGAAGCGGTGGCCGGCATTCTCGATGAGCCGGTCACGATCAAGCCGTCGCTCGATGCGTTCGAACCACTAATGAGTGAGCCGGTACTGGCATGACTTTGGAGTTCGGTGATTAATAAGCGCACTGCGAATTCTCTGAGGTAATGATGGCGATCAAAATCAACATCCCGACGCCGTTGCGGGAGCATACGCAAGGCAGGACGGTCGTCGAGACGGGCGGAACGACGGTGAAGGCGGCGCTCGACGATTTGTGCAAGCAATTCCCAAGCTTGTCCGCGAAGCTCTTTGATCGTGGCGAAGTCAAGCCGTTCTTGAACGTGTATTTGAACGACGAGGACGTTCGTTACCTCGAAAGCCTGGCGACGGCGACCAAGGACGGCGACGAGCTCAGCATTATTCCGGCGGTGGCCGGTGGCTGATCCGACGCCTGAATCCGCTGTGCCCGAGGGCGCGTCCGTCTTCCCGCTGATTCCGGCCGAGCTCGGAGTCCATCCGCTGCTGCTCGCGTCGCTGCACGCAATTGTGTTTCTCGAAGGCTCCAATGCCGACGTCGTCAACGGCCCCGCGGCATCGGAGCAAATGGAACTGATCGCGACGTGCTTGCAGCGATTGTCCGGCGACGAACTGCGGCGCGTCCGCGAAGATGTGGCGACGCTGCTCGGATACGCCAAGCATGAAAAATGGCCAAAGGGCTCGGTTCAATTCTTGAAGTCATTTCTCGACGAATTTGGAATCGGTCAGAATCATGAGCAATGAGCCGTCGCTGGAACGATACTCGCGGCAGATGCGCTTTCCCGGCGTCGGCGTCGAGGGACAGAGACGGCTGGCCGCGAGTCGCGTGACGCTGTGCGGCTGCGGGGCGTTGGGCACGGTGCTGGCAAATGCCTTGGTGCGCGCAGGCGTCGGCTTCCTGCGCGTGATCGACCGCGACTTCATCGAGACGCACAACCTTCAGCGCCAAGTCTTGTTCGACGAAGCGGACGTCACCGCGAATCTCCCCAAGGCCGAAGCCGCAGCCCGCAAGCTGCGCCTCATCAATTCCGAAGTCGCCATCGAACCGGTCGTCACCGATATCGATCGCACCAATATCCTCGAACTTACCGGCGACGCGGATCTGATTCTCGACGGTACCGACAATTTCGAGGTCCGCTACCTGATCAACGACGCCGCCGTGAAACTCGGCAAGCCCTGGGTCTATGGCGGTTGCATCGGCAGCCACGGCCAGACGATGACGATCCTTCCCGGCAAGACGCCGTGCCTGCGCTGCGTCATTCCGGCTGGCCCCGGACCCGGCGAAGGGGCAACGTGCGAAACCGCCGGCGTGCTCGGGCCGACGGTCAACATCATCGCGAGTTACCAATCGACCGAAGCCCTCAAGATCCTCACCGGCCATGCCGACGCCATCAACCGCGACCTGATCTATCTCGACGTTTGGGAAAACGTCTTCAAGAAGTTCTCGATTTCGAAACTGCTTGAGAAGGCGAATTGCGTCTGTTGCCGGCAGCGGAAATTCGAATGGCTGGACGGCCAGCACGGTTCGCAGACGACTAGCCTGTGCGGACGCAACGCGGTCCAGGTGTCGCACCGAGCAGCCGCGAAGTTGGATTTTGAAGGCATCGCCAAACAACTTCGCTCGCTGGGCGAGGTCTCGTTCAATCGCTTCATGCTGCGATTTCAGGTCGATGGCTTCGAATTCACCGTCTTCCCGGATGGCCGGGCGATCATTAAGGGCACGAACGACGTCGACAAAGCCCGCACGCTCTATGCGAAGTACATCGGCCATTGATTGGCGATTTGACCGCGGCCAGTAGCAATACTGAGGAAGGCGGTCTCGCGGAGTCGTTCCATGCTCGAACAGTGGTTTCGCCCGCTGCACGTCGCGATGACGCCCGAGCAATTCCGCGATCTTCCGCGCCACTCCGCGTACAAGTACGAATACCTCGAAGGCCAGGCCTGGATCACGCCCCAACCGCGGATGTTCAATGGTTTGCTGGAATTGCCCTCTCGCTCGCCCCGCGAACCGAGCCAAATCCAGAACTCGCAGCTTACGTTTCGCCCGATGGAAGCGAGTGATTGGGGGCGGTTCCCGAAATTATTCGCATCCGCGTTTGAGAATGTGCCTCCCTTCTGCGCCCTCGACGACAAGGATCGGCTGCACGCCGCGACGCAATGCCTCCATCAGGCCAGTAGCGGCGGCGACGGTCCCGTCCTGCACGATGCCAGCTTCGTTGCGGAAGTCGCACCGGGCAAACTGGCGGCAGCGATCGTCGTCACGCTCATTCCGAAGCGCGAAGAAGGCGAATGGTGGGATGGTCTGTGGGACAATCCGCCCGCGACCGACGACGCCCGCCGCCTCCTCGGCCGCCCGCACCTGACCTGGATTTTCGTCGCCCCGCTGCTCGCCCGCCACGGCATCGGCTCCGCGCTCCTCGATCTCTCCGTCCAAGCGTTGCAGGCACACGGCTACAGTCAGCTTGCAAGCACATTTTTGCTCGGCAACGACTCGACCATGCTCTGGCATTGGCGCAACGGCTTCCGGCTCATGACATATCCGGGGCAGGTGCGAACAAAAGCCACAGATTGATTGCGGACAACTTATTCGAGGTAAGTGCGGCAGTCGGTGCAGGTGCGATGATGAAAATCAGAATAAGCCGGACGCGCGCGTTGGCGCTGCTATCCACCGTGGTTGCGGTCCTGTTGGTAATATCGCTATTGACCAGAACTTCTGTGATTCCCATGTACCGTGGGCACTTCGCAAGCTATTGGCGGGAATCCATCATTCGCGAACAGGAGGTGGAACTCAGCGTTTTCGTTCCCGCATTGGCGGATACGTATCGCGAAAACGGCGCCTTATCAAATGACGGCGATTCGGAAGCCGTTCCTTTGTTGATCGAGCTCGCCAAAGACGAGGATCCGAGAGTGCGAGCATTTACCGCAGTTGCGCTGGGAAGAAGAAAAGAGACGAATGATCGCATCTTGTCTGTATTGAGAGAATTGGCAACAGATGCGGACTTCAACGTTAGCGTGGACGCCAAAGGGGCGCTGGCCGCCATACGAAACAATGCACATCCCGAGCTATTCGTACCGCCCGTCGTCATTCCAACGAACAATGGACAGCCGAAGTCACGCTGATTGGCAAGCCGCGCGCATGTACCTCGCCCCAAAGTCGTACGATTCAACCGTCGTTGCGAACCGATTCCAGGCTTAGCTCTGAATTCCCAAATCGCGCAACGTGAACAGCGGCCGAAAATCGTAACCAGCGAGCGTCTCTCGCGCCCCTTGCAAGCGATCGACGATGCACACGACGCGCTCTACCTTCGCACCGGCTTCTTCGACGGCCTTCACGGCTTGCAACGCCGAGCCGCCGGTCGTGAGAACGTCGTCGAGGATAGCGACGCGATCGCCCGACTTGAGCCGGCCTTCGATACGCGATTTGCTGCCGTGTTCCTTGGCCTGCTTGCGGACAAAAAAGCCTTCCATCTCGCGGCCGTGGTCGTGGTAGCGCATCACGGTTGCGGTGGCCATCGGGATCGCTCCGACTTCGAGGCCGCCGACGGCTTGCAGGTCTAAATCGCTCGTCGCCTGATAAATCAATTCGCCCAAGAGCCACGCGGCTTCGGAATGAAAGAGAACGTCCTTGCTGTTGATGTAAAAGCTGCTGCGCTGGCCGGAGGCGAGGGTGAAGTCGCCGAATTTCACGGCACGGCTTTTGAAGAGTTCCAGCAAGCGGCCGCGATGGTCGGGCATGATGGCCTCACACGGATGCACACAATTGTCGTCCGACGACGCAATTTAACGTCATCAGCATGTCAGTTGGATGCAGCCGCGTAGCGGCGACCGATGGTAGCCTGGGGTGAGGCTTTGCGAACCCCAGGAAAAACGGCGACCAATAACCCGGAGCCCCGGAGGGGCGAAAGAGTCTGTCGCCCCTCCGGGGCTCATTGATACTGCGCAATCATTACCTGGGGTTCGCAAAGCCTCACCCCAGGCTACCATCGGTCGCCGCTCCGCGGCTGCATTTGGACAATGTGGGGATATCAATGCGGGCATCGCCGGGCAATGGACCCGAATTGTCTGTCCCGCAAAACAATCGCCTCGACTATGATGACATTGCCCTGGGTCGTCCGGCGCGGGAGCATTTCAACGAGGAGAATTCACCATGAGCGACAAACCAAAGGTCTATACCGAAGCGGAGATCGCACCGCACTTGCAAAAGACGGGCTTGGGATCCTGGAAACTCGAAGACGGTTGGCTGCGGCGCAAGTTCAACACGGACGGCTGGCGCAGCACGCTGATGCTTGTGAACGCCATCGGCTTCATGGCCGAAGCCGCCGACCACCACCCGGACCTGACCGTGACCTGGGCCAAAGTCTGGGTCAAGCTGCAAACCCACTCCGCCGGCGGCATCACCGACAAGGACTTCGCCCTCGCCAAACTGATCGAGGAGCACGTCCTCTGGCGTCCCGAATCAGGGAGCCCCTTCCAAGGCGCGGCGGCGAATGAGTTCGTAAAGATCGAGAAGTGACCGTTTGGAGAATTGACCGTGAAGTGGATTCTTGGGTTGGCTGCTGCGATCAGCGTTTGCATGACTTCAGTTGCAGACGACGACTTGCCTAAAGGGCTCGTCAAGCCGATTATTCCCACGCCGCCGCAGTGGCCGGTGCAAAACCATCTTGATTTTGAAATTCATTTTTCAATCACTGGGGCGAGGCGCGATCTGACCAATGTCGTTGTTCGAGTGCCTGTGCAAGATGCGCAGTTGTCAGAACTCGCACAACGGGTCTACGACGAGCGCGGGGCTGATGCTAAGTTGCTTATTCAAACTTCGCCCCCAAGACTGCTTGCGAAGGAGGGGTTAACGCACGAAATTACATTGTTGCTCGGCTCGCTCAAGGCAAATGAAACGAAGACGTTGACCTATCGCGGCACGCGGTCTTCGCTTCTCCCAATAATCCCTGGGAATGTGCTATTCTCTGCCAATCGAAGCTTTCGCTGGCTAATTTTACCGCATGGACGACTTGACCTGGACTGGCACGTGTCTGGTAAGGACCTGCCGCTGCTTCGGTATATGGGCGAGCCCCTTGATGAATCGACTAAGGATCGACGCGCCGAGACTTTTAAGCCGTATCATCACGTGTTCGCATTGGACGGCGAGACGCTCTTAAGCAAAGGCCTTGGAGGTCTCTATCCCCACCACCGCGGTCTCTTCTTCGGTTTCAACAAAGTCACGTATGGCGTTGGCAAGAAAGCTGATGTCTGGCATTGCACGGGAGACGCCTACGAATCGCACGAGACGTTTGTGCAAAGTTCGGCCGGCGCCGTGTTCGGTCGCCACCGCGTTCGCATCAACTGGCACGGCGAAAAAAGGGAGGTTTTCGCAGACGAAGAGCGCGAGATAACGGTCTATGCTCCCCACGATAACGGCATGCTCATCGAATTCGCCTCGATTGTGCGGCCGTCGGTTGACAACGTCCGGCTCGACGGCGATCCGCAGCATGCCGGGTTCCATTTCCGGGCCAGCAACGAAGTCGCGGAGCAATTCAACGCCAAGAAACCGGAGACCTATTTCCTCAGGCCCGACGGCAAGGGCAAGATCGGCGAGGAGCGGAACTGGGACCCCAAGACCAAGAAGGGCCCGGTGAATCTGCCCTGGGATGCGATGAGTTTCACCGTCGGCGGCAAGCGTTACACAGCCCTCTATCTCGACCACCCGGACAACCCCAAGGAAGCGCGCGGCAGCGAGCGCGTCTACGGCCGCATCGGCAGCTACTTCGAATACAACCTGACCAAAGACAAGCCGCTCCGCGTGCAATACCGCATTTGGATTCAGGAAGGCGAAATGACCGTCGACCAATGCGAAGCCCTGAGCCGCGCCTTCACCGAGCCGGTCACCGTCCTCGTGAAATGATGGTTAGATATCCGAGGCGATGCTATTGCGCCACGAGCTTGGGCAAGTCGCGGATGTCGCACGGCGCAATGGCAGCTTGGAGCGTAACAGTCGAGCCCGCGACCTTGACAACGCAATTGCGAAGTGGTCCAAGCCTCTCCAAAGTTTCGGGCTTGCGGAACTCGCGAGCCAATTCGTTCGCGGCTGCTGCGGATTCGCAATCAATTTGAACTCGCACGTTCGTCGGAGTCTGATAGTCCAGTTCGCTCAAGATGGTGACTGGTGAGCCGGCATCGCACACGGCTATATGGAATACTGCCGAATACTCTGCTTTAGTGCCGGGTGCGTAAGCGAAATCGCCCCCAGATGACTCGAATTCGCAGAAGTGTAACTCCGGTTTGCTGAAATCCGCCTTCTGAATCAGCGAAGACATCTTGCTTGCAATTGGCTTGGCGTTCGGCGATTTCCCCAGTTGTCTTAGCTTTTCTGGATCGGCAATGATGATTCGCCGGCCTTTAATCCAATAGCCGGTTTTCGTCGACTTATCGACATAGATTCTCTTCCCATCCTCATCAGATTTCGTTAAACGCTCCCAGAGGTACGGAGCAAACACCGCTTCGGCCGAAATCGAATTCCTCATTGTCACGATGGTCAATGGAAACGGATCGGTTACGACCACAACCCGGACGATATCCAAGTCCCCAAGGCCCAGTACCGGGTTTACGCGAGTCCTCGGATAATCGCCGGGGCATTTCAGTAACGCCGTATACGCGGAGCAGGCGCGCGCGATGTCGTACTGATAGACCGCCAAATCTGTGACCGAATCTGGTAGGAATTTCATTTCTCCCGCAAGTGGGCCGCTCGCGGGATCCGGTTCCGGCTCTGTATCGTCACGAAGGTAAAGCCACGATCCGATTCCGCCGGCAAGTAAAATGACGAAGAGAATCGCCGCGCTCGCACGTGCCCGGCGTTTGCTTTTCAAATTGCCAGCCCAGGACTTGATGCTCATGGCAAATACTCAACCGGATCTTTCAATCGCTAGATCAGCGTCGTCGGCTGTCAACGAATCGACAGCCAGTCGCAAATCGGGCAGTCCTTCTAACGATGGGCAAATCGCCGACATTGGCGAATTCGCGAATCGAGTCAAAAGTTTGGCACTGCCATGCCTCCCGTGAAACTGCAGAGCTCGGATGAGGGAACCGTCTTCGACACAATGACCGTCGAATCCTTCACTTCGACGTCGCCGCCTGCGATCTTGAAGGAATTGGGCATTCGCGCCTCTTCGGCCGCTTTGTTGGCTACCGCCGCGTCTTTGCACGTCAACTTGAGTTGCACTTTCATTGGCAACTGGAAGTCCGCTTCAACGGAGACTACCTCTGGAAACTGTTCTTGCGCGCCGGTGGCCAAGCCTGGCCGCCCACCGAGCAATCGTTTCTTGATCTCCGTCATCGAGACGATCGATACCATCGGCTTGCTGAAGTCCGAAATTGCAAGCGCCTTCTTCATGTCATCCGGAACGGTCGCTTCGTGGGAAGGATTCAAGATGCTTTTGAGATTAGCTGGAGTCGCAATCACGACTCGTTTGCCGTCAATGAAATAAGCCTGCTGACCGACCGTATACATCGTCTTGCCGTTCTCCTTCGTTTCGGCGATCTGGGCGTCGGCATCTACGATGTCCTTGATCGCGGGGGCATTTCGCATCGTCAATATTGTCACCGCGATCGGCTGGCCAACGACGACGACGGCACGGACGACATCGAGATCCTTCCCGCCGGGCGTCTTGGCAAACGCGAATTGGTCCTTGAATTTCGGGCACTTCGACATCTCCGCGTACGCGGGGCTCGATTTGATCTTGTCGACCTGGATTATGGCGATCATCGAGATCGAGTCCGGCAGATACTTCTTTTCGCCGGCAAGCGGGCTGGTGTCTTTGAAAATGAAGTACCATCCCGCGAACCCGCCGCCGCCAATCAAGACCAGCAGGAACAGGACGACGCAGCCGATGATTAGAGCGATCTTGAGCCCGGAGCCGCCGCTCGATTGCCGGCGCTTGCGTCGTCGTCGCGGTCTCTCCGAACGGCGCGGCGCTTCGTCTTCGTCAAGCTCTTCGTCGTCTCGTGCTCGGGTCCGGCGGCGCGGACTGCTGCCGTCGTCAGCGTCGTCCACGCGCGACGCGGGCACGCTCGCTACTTCTTCGGCGTCGACCACGGCCACGAGGTCCTCGACGACTTCGCCTACTCCGCCGCCGATGGTCATCGCGGTCTCGCAATTCTTGCACTTCGCGCGTTTGCCGGCAAAGCTGTCGGGCGCTTGCAATGTCTTGCCGCAGCCCGGGCAGGTCATCTGAATCGTCATGGCAGCATCCTCTCTTGGGGCCGGTCTGATGACGCGAGACTTTCCGCGATAGGTACTTCGGTGATCCTATCCTGACGTTTCGCGTGGATCAATGAATTCTTGACGGTTTTGGCGGGCGAGTAGTTTCGGCTTCCGATTGTGGGCTTGGCGAAATGTCGCTATCTTGAGGCCATACCCCTCGATTGACCAAGTGACGCCGAAAGACCCAGGAATAGGGCATACCGATGCAGCAGGTTTTGTTTTGGATCCCGATCAAGACGTGGCTCACGCCCAATGGCATTCCGCTCTATGGCTTTGGCATGATGCTCTTTTTGGCGTTCGCGGCGAGCATGTGGCTGGCGACGCGGCGGGCTGTGAAGGAAGGCGTTTCAACCGACCGGCTCTTCGACTTGGCGATATGGGTCTTCGTGGGCGGCATCATCGGGGCCCGCATCGTCTTCATGATTCAATACGACGTGCCGCTCGCCGATTGGTACAAGTTCTGGCAGGGCGGTATCGTCTTTTACGGTTCGGCGATCGGCGGCTGGATCGGTTACGGTTTGGTTTGGCTGAAGTCGTTCCGCAAGTATCACATTCCAACCATGAAAATCGCGGATATCATCGCGCCGGCGGTTTGCGTCGGACTGATGGTCGGCCGCATCGGCTGCTTGCTCAACGGCTGCTGCTACGGCCATATCTGTACGAATGGCGGCGGCTTGAGCTATCCGCTCCTGACCGCCCCAGCCCGCGAACTGGTCGTCGGTCAAGGATACCAAACTGTCGCTGGCTTCATGCTCGATGATGCGACTCTCGCCATGCCTGAGACAGGGCCTGCGATCGTGGGCGCGATCGAGCCAGGCTCAGCCGCCGCGGCAGCCGGCTTGGAGCGTGGCGACATCATCAGGAAGGCCAACGACGAGAATATCGACAACGTCCATCAATTGCGACGACTCTTCGAGAATTGGCCGAGGGGCGAAACTAAGCTTGCGCTGGAGGTCATGCGCCACGGCGCGCAAGTTTCGCTCGCGCCATTCGCGCCGCGCTCGCTGCGCCTGTTTCCGACGCAGGTTTACGAATCGATCAGCATGGCGTTGCTGTGTTTCGTGCTGCTGGCGTTCATGCCGTATCGGCAGTATTACGGAGAAGTTTTCGTCTTGCTGATGCTGGGCTACGCGGTCCATCGCTTCTTCAACGAGACGCTCCGCGACGATACCGCGCCTGTATTCTGGAAGCTGACGCTATCGCAAGTCGGCAGTATCGGGGTATTCGCCGCGGGAATTGTCCTGGAGATTTGTCTGCGAAGATTCACGACAAAACTGTCGGCTGTAAACCCTTCGTCCGGCGACCGCCAGACCGACGCCAAGAATCAACCCGCCAAAGTCTAATCCGAAATCGCGGACCGACGATCCGCGCCCAAAGAACTGCTGGAGGTATTCCGTCGCGCCGCCATGTGCGATCAGAATCGCTAAGGCGATGAGTCGTCCATTTCGCGACAGCGGCAACAGCACCGCGAGAATCGCCAGAGTTGCGTACACACTGACGTGCAGCGCTTTGGCGAACCAAAACGAACGAGCGGGCCCGCCGAGCACCGTGATGGCCGCCGGCGGCACCGGGGCCAAAAGGGCACCCGTCCAAGCTACGAGTAGCGTAACGAAAACTATAGGCACGACGGTTCGACGCCAGAATGAGTGGCGGACTGCTTGATCCGTCTCGATTATTGGACCTGCCTGGGACGGGCCGGCGGAAACCGAATCGTGCATGAGTTGGGCTCGTCAAATCCATGTTGCGCGGTCGCGTAGCGTCCAAGATAGGACCGCAGCTGGGGCTGTGGCAATACGGCGAAGCGCGTTGCTCAGCTCGCCCGGTCAAGTTGGCCTTCCCAAATTACGCTGAATCGGGTTGAATCTGATGCCCCATCATCGGGACCGGTCTGCGCCGGCCGCCGATGGGGCCGAGTGGCAAGGATCGTCACCGCGCCCGCGGCCTGCGCCGCGGGCATGCCCTGGACTTTTGGCATGGCTCAACCTAACCCGCTGCCCGGTATGGAGGCCCCGCTTGTCCGGCTGGAATTGTGCCACGGACAAGCTCGGCCGACAATACACGAGGTGAGTGGCGAGGAATTTCTGATTGGCAGCGTCCCGGGCTGCGATTTGCGAATCCCGGGCGCGAATCTTCCGCCGATTATTTGTCAGATCGTTCGCCGGGCCGATGGTGTTCGCCTTCGCAAACTCGCACCCACGCAGCCCATCTTGCTTAACGGCCAACCGGTCGTGACGCAGGCCGCCCTCGCTCACGGCGATGCCATCGTGATCGGTTCGGTCGAATTGCGCGTTCAATTAGCGCTGCCCGAAACGGCTGCTCCACGGCCGTCGTCGGGTTCGACGCCCGGCGTTGCGTTCGTACCGATTCAATCTCCGCCAAGTCAACCTGCGGTCGCCCCCACTCCAAGCATCAGTTTTTTGCAGCCTCGCGGCGCGATGGAACCAGCCAACGTCTGGCAACAGTACCAGCAAGAGGTAATTCAGTTCCGTGAGCAAGTGGCTCGGTACGACGAACAGAAGCGTCTGCTGGAAGAGAAGCGCCGGCAGCTCGAGGAGCATGAGCACGAACTCGAAACCGACCGCGTGATCTGGTATCGCCGCCGCGAAGAGATCGAACGCGAGTGTCGCGAGCAAGTGGAACGCAAGAACGAACTCGAAAATCGCTTGCGCGAGCAGCAGATTGTCACCTCCGATGAGCGGACGGCGATCGAGTTCGAACGGCAGTCGATCGCGAGTCGCGAGCGCCAGGTGCAATCCGAATCGCGCCAAATTCAGGAGATGCGCGTCGAATTGCAGAATCATCAGGCGCAACTCGACGCCCAGATTCGCGAGTTCATGGCCAGAGTCCGGTCGTTCGAGCCGCGCTTGGAGGAGTTGGAAGCACGCGAATTGGCCGTGCGCGCGGGGGAAGCCAAGCTCACTCCGCTTGCCGACAATCTGGCCAAAGACCGGATTTCGCACGACTTCCAGCTGATCGAGCGGCAGAAGCAACTGGAGGCCCGCGAGGCGAAGCTGGCCGCCGATGAACAAGCCGCCCAGCAGATGCATGGGCAGTATCAGGCCGACTTGATTCGCATCGACCGCCGCAGCGCTGCCCTGGAGCAGCGCGAACAGGAATTGGCGGCTAAACAAGCCGAGATCGACGGCCGCTACGACCAAATGCAGCGCGACGCCCGCGAACTCGAGGAACAGGCCCGGCTTCTCGATGGCGGTCAGGTGCGAATGCGCGACGAGGTCGCTCGCCTCGCGCGACAGAAGACCGAACAAGACGCCTTGGCCGCTTCGCTCGCCGAGCGCACAGCCACGCTCGAAGGCCAGCAGGCGATGTTAGTCACGCTGCGCACGCGAATGGAACGCGTGCGCGAAGAAATGCGGCAGCAAGCCCAGCAACTCGCGGCCGAACGCGCCAATCACGAAGGAATCGTCACGCAGATCCGCCAGCGCTTGGAGGAAGCGGACAAGCTCAAGGGCGAACTCGACCAGGAAAACCGAAGCCGCGAGCAAGAGCGAGCGACGTTCGGCGAGCGCAATGCAGCTTTGCTTACCGCGGTCGCTCATATCCGCGAACTTCAACAGCGGCTCGAGGCCGAAAACAAGCGGCTTGAGGAGAAAGAACAGCAACTTAACACTCAAGCAGCGGAACAGGCTGAGCAAGCCGGGCTATTGCGGGCGCGGACCCAGCAACTGGTCGATACGCAGCAGCGGTTGGAAGCCGAACGACATTCCCTCCGTGAACGCGACGGCACGCTGTCTCAAGCCGAGGACGCACGCAAGACGCTGCAAGAACAACTTTTGCGGCGTGGCGAGGAATTGACGACGCAATCCGCCCAGTTGGACGACCGCGCGGCCAAGATCGCGATGAAGGAAGCTGAACTGCACCGTCTCCGCGACCAAATCGAAGAAGAACGTCGCAAGGCCGACGAGCAGGTCGGCACGCTCAAGGGCGATATTGAAGCGCGATCGGCCGAAATCCAGCGTCTCAACGCCGCCTTGACGCAACGCGAGGACACGCTGCGTCGCCAGATGGAGCGTCTCAAGGAAGCCGGACAAAACATCGCCGCGGAACGCAAGGCAATGTTTGAGGCGAAGGTCAAGTGGGAAGCTGAGCAGGTCGCCGCCGCCGAAGCTCTCGCCCGGTCGCGCGCGGAACTGGAGGCGTATCGAAAGGAAACCATCGGTCAGGCGTCCGAACTGACGCGAGCCCTGCCGGACCTCGAGATTCGCAGCCAGGGAGCGCTGGAGCGGCTCGGCCAATCGCGCGATCAGCTTCGCGGACATTTGCAGGAATTGCACGGCTACGCCCGTCAGAGCCAGGAAGATTTGCAGGAACTGCGTGATCAGGTGCAAGCCGAAGCCGATCGCTTGCGGCAGCAGGAACTCGCCTTGCACCGCGCCCGCTCGGAGCACCGGTTGTCGGTGACGGCATTCCGCCAGCAATTGATCGACTGGCAGGGCCGGGTCGCCGAGATGAAGCAATTCTTCTCGCAGAACGAGACGCGGCTGGACGTGAAGCAGCAAATGGTCGAAGCCGCGGCCAGGGAAATCGACGCGAGCACGCGTCAACTCGCGAAGCAAACCGAAACGCTGCACCAGCAGCAGCGCGAAGTGGCGGAGCGCAAGACGGAAGTCGAGCGGCACTTGGGTGAGATGCGCGAATGGTATCGCAAGAAGCTGCGCGATCTCGCGGGCGGCCAGCCCCGCAATTACACCGGCGGCGTGTTGGAAATGCCGTCGGCCAATGCCGTCAACGACCCGGCGCCCAAAGCAGCCGATGGCGGTCGCGATATCTTGTCGCTGACAGGAGATGTCGATCCGGCGGATCGCAAGCTCGGCGAACTGCTGATGCAGCTGGGGCTCGTCGATCAGGACGCGCTCATTCCGCTGTGGAACGAGGCGCGGCGGCAACGGCGGTCATTGCGACAGGTGTTGCTCACGAGTGGAACGATCACGCTTTATCAAATGGCGCTGATCGAAGCGGGCAACATCGATCGCCTGATGCTGGGATCATATCGCGTCATCGATCGCATGCAGGCGACGCCGCGTGAAGTACTTTACCGCGTCTTCGATCCTGAGCGCGGCGGGCTTGCCCTTTTGCGCCATTTGGCGGAAGGCGAGATGGCGGACGCGGTTCATCCCGACGAGTATCGCCAGCGCTTCGGTGCCGCCGCCAAGCTCTCGCATCCCAATCTTGCGGCGACATTCGGCGTCCTCGAAATCAATGGCCGTCCAGCGGTCCTGCAAGAATGGGTCAGCGGTCTGCCGAGTTCGGATTGGCCCGCGTTCGCGGCGGCGCCGGGAGTGTGGTATCGGTTACTCGGCCAGGCGGGCTTGGGCATGCAAGCCGCTCATGTGGCGAGCTTGATGCACGGCCGTCTCAATGGCAACTCGATCATTCTGACGGCGGACGGCACGGTGAAACTGGTTGGCTTCGGCGAACCGGCCTGGCTTACGGGCGCTGAGGAACCGGCGAACGGAGTCACGGTCGATCTGGAAGCTCTCGGCGGTCTTGCCTCGGAGTGGTCGATGTTGATGCCGCAGATCAAGCGAGGCAAACCAAAGCCCCTGCCGGACGAATTGCAGAATATCGTGCGTCGTTTGGGCGCTTCGGCGTTCGCCGGACTCGACCGCGCCGACAACCCAATCCTGGTTCCGCCATTCGAAGCGGACGATCGTTATGCAAGCATCACCGCCATGCTTGAAGAACTCGAACAGGCCGGTGCCGACCTTCCGCAGAATGCTGAAGCCTGGGACCGCCTCGTGAAACATGTCACCGAGAACGCGACCGAAGGTGCTGCTCTGAGGCAGACTGCCTGAAGTAACGACATTTTCTGTATTTGGAGTGAGGTGATTTATCACCGCTTACTTTTGGCTGCGCGTGTGAAGATTATCGAAGAATCGTCGCACTCAAGAGGCGGCCGGTAACGATCTGTATCTCCGTACTTGTTCGAGCTTTGCGATAATCCACTTCGGTTCAAAGCGGTGATAAATCACCGCACTCCAAATTCTGTTGAAATGCCCGCGCTGGTCCTTACACTGGTGCCGAGAGACCAAATTCAGCGAAGAGGCCCTGATGCGGGCTGTCGTTCAGCGCGTGAGCCGAGCAAAGGTGACCGTCGAGGGCGCGGTCGTCGGTGAGATCGGGCGCGGGCTGATGGTATTGCTGGGAGTCGCACCGGAAGATTCGCTGGAGCACGTGCGCTGGATGGCCGACAAAGTTGTCGGCCTTCGGATCTTTCGCGATGACGAAGGGAAGATGAATCGCGACGTGGTCGAGGTCGGCGGATCGGTGTTGGTCGTCAGTCAGTTTACTCTCTATGGCGATTGTCAAAAAGGCCGCCGGCCCAGCTTCATCGCCGCAGCCCGTCCGGAGCACGCTATCCCGATGTACGAATCGTTCCTCGACGCAATCCGAGCGCTCGGCGTGCCGGTCGCGGCCGGACAATTCGGAGCCGACATGAGCGTCGAACTGGTGAACGAAGGCCCGGTGACGCTGATCGTGGAGAAAACATGAGCACGAGCGGCGATAGCGGTGGCTTCAGACAGCGGCTCGGCCTCTTCGATTGTTCCATGCTGATTGCCGGCACGATGATCGGTTCGGGTATCTTCATCGTTTCGTCGGAGATGGCGCGGGATGTTGGATCGACTGGTTGGCTGCTGGTGGTGTGGCTTGTCTCAGGGCTCATGACGATTCTTGGAGCACTCAGTTACGCCGAATTAGCGGCCATGATGCCGCAAGCCGGTGGACAGTACATATTTCTTCGCGAATCTTACAGTCCGCTCTTCGGCTTTCTTTACGGCTGGACTTCGTTTACCGTCATCCAGACCGGGACGATTGCGGCAGTAGCGGTGGCATTCGCCAAATTCTTGGGAGTCCTTTTCCCGGAGTTGGGAGTCGGCGACGGCGCAAAGGTGCTTTACCAAGTCAAAGACTTTCACTACGTCATCAAGCTGCCGTTACCTTGGCTGGCGGAGTCGCTGACCGTCTTCGATCGGACCGATTTCACGATCAAAGCCGGGCACGTCGTCGCCGTCCTCGTTATTCTCGCATTGACCGTTTGGAACACGCGGGGAGTCGAACAGGGAAAGTGGTTGCAGAACATTTTCACGGTGGCGAAGATCGGCTCTTTGGTCGTTCTCATCCTTGTGGGAGTGCTGGTTACATTCAATTCGGACATCGCGAGTAAGAACTTCGCCGACTTGTGGAGTGGCATCTTCGGGACGAAGCAATTCGCCGAGGTTGCGAGATCAGTTCAAGGGCAGGGTGTTGCTCCGCCGAATCACGGCGGTATCGCGACGCTACTCGCCTGGATGGTCATCGGCGGAGCGCTCGTTGGCGCGTTGTTCTCGTCCGACGCCTGGAACAATGTCACATTTTCCGCTGCCGAAGTCCACAATCCGCGTCGCAATCTGCCCTTGAGCCTGTTAATCGGCACTGGCCTCGTGACAGTCTTGTATCTACTGGCGAATTGCGCCTACCTTGTCAGCTTGCCGCTCAACGGCACGAAGGATGGGGCCACCGTGTTGAGTCGCGGCATCGCCTACGCGGCCGACGAGCGCGTCGCGACGGCGATGATGGAGCAGGCTTGGCCAGGCCGCGGTCATTTCGTCATGGCCGTGGCAATCATGATTTCGACCTTCGGCTGCATCAACGGTCTGATTCTGATGGGTGCCAGATTGTACTATGCGATGGCAAGGGACAATCTGTTTTTTGGTGCAGTGGGTAAGCTAAATCGCAACGGCGTGCCTGGTTCGGGGCTGTGGTTTCAAGCGGCTTGGGCGTGCCTGCTCGTCTTCTCTGGAACATACGGCGACTTGTTGGATTACGTCATTTTCGCGGCGCTGTTGTTCTACGCCATGACCGTGGCTGGCCTCTTCGTACTCCGCTACACGCGTCCGGCGATGGAACGACCGTACCGTGCGATAGGCTATCCGATCTTGCCGGGACTCTACGTCATTCTGTGCACCGTTGTCATGCTCGATTTGCTAATCGTCAAACCAAAATTCACTTGGCCCGGATTAATACTGGTTTTGGCGGGCATTCCCGTGTATTTTCTGTGGAAAGGCTTTCGATCGGCCAAATCCTAGCGGCGGGCTTGCTATCGCAGCGGCGGACCCCCAATCGAGGTGTGCATGTTCTTTCAGAGATTGTTCGCGACCAAGTCAATCGAGCAACTCCACAAGGAAATGGCCGAGGATGAGGGCCGTCTGCGAAGAGCGCTCGGGCCAATCAGCCTGACTTCGCTGGGCATCGGAGCGATCATCGGCGCTGGTATTTTCGTCATGACAGGTCGCGTCGCTGCCGAGGATTCCGGTCCCGGCGTGATGCTGGCATATGGATTTGCAGGAATTGGGTGCGCCTTGGCGGCCTTCTGCTACGCCGAGTTTGCTTCCATGGCGCCGGTCGCCGGAAGCGCCTATACCTACGCTTATGCGACTCTTGGCGAACTTCTGGCGTGGATCATCGGCTGGGACCTGATTCTCGAATACGCCATGAGCGCAGCGACGGTGGCGTCTGCCTGGTCGGAGTATTTCAACAAATTCACGGACGTCGTATTTCACTGGCATTTGTCCCCCAATTTATCCAACGATCCGATATCGCACGCCGGCGCATATTTCAATTTGCCGGCTGTCGTGATTCTCGCGCTCGTTACGATGGTCTTGGTCATAGGCATTCGTGAAAGTGCGATTTCGAACACAATTCTTGTAGTCGTTAAACTCGGCGTGGTTGTTTTTGTGATCGCACTCGGAGTCGGTTACATCAGCACCAAAAACTGGACAGGAATTCCGCAAGAAGAGCGAATTCTGGCCGAACAGCAGATTCTCGCTAACCAAGCCAAAGAACTGACCGAGGCAGAAGAACAAATTCAAAAATCGGCGAGCACGTGGGCCGAAGCCCGGTATGGAGCGAAGGCAAAAGAGGTTATCGTTGAACTCGATAAGGGCGGGCCTGGCAAATTGCCAATTTCCGATTCGTACAACCTGGAAAAACAGACCAAGCGGTTGCAGACGCAAGCCATGGTGGTCTACCTGAAAGGCCGTGAAGAAACCGTCACTGCCGATCTATTGAGACTTGGAAAAATCACCGAGGCCGATGCTAAAGATCGCGTGCATGACAGTCAAATTCGGTTGAAAAAAGTCATCGACCGCGCTAAGGAGGAGGAAGGGGATAACTTCGACGTGGGCCTGGACGCCAATTTCGCTCCGACTGATCCCGAGGACCTTCGGCGGGTGCAAGCCGTGATGTCGACCGCAAGGGAAAAAGCACCGGCGAAGGTTCGGGAAAAATGGGGTCTGCTGGGAGTGATTGGCTTGGACAGCATGCTTGCCAAGCTCGATGATTCGACCCGCTCCAACTTTACGCCATACGGCTTTTCGGGCGTATTGCTCGGCGCGGCGCTGGTGTTCTTCGCGTTCATCGGCTTCGATTCCATTTCGACTCATGCCGAGGAAGCGAAGCGACCTCAGCGCGACGTACCCTTCGCGATTCTGGCGTCGCTCGCGGTTTGCACTGTGCTGTATATGTTGGTGTCGGCCGTCATCACGGGAATGGAACCGTACCCGCAGATTGACACCAAGGCGGCAATTGCCGCGGCTTTCGACACACGCGCGAAAGCCGAGGGTAGTTCCATGCTCAAGGCGGCGGCGGCCCTGATCGCGGCTGGCGGGTTGGCCGGAATGACGAGCGTGCTGCTGATCACGTTTTTAAGTCAGGCGCGCGTCTTCCTTGCCATGGCGCGCGACGGCTTCATGCCACGCAGCATCTTCGGCAGCGTTCATGCGAAGTTCAAGACTCCGCACATCTCGACGATGGTTACGGGCGCGCTGATGGCGGTTGTCGCAGCAGTAACCCCGATTGGCGATCTCGAACAGATGGTCAATATCGGGACACTCTTCGCATTCGTTGTCGTATGTGGGGCCGTATTGATGCTTCGATTCAAGCGACCTGATGTCAAGAGGCCTTTCCGATGCCCGGCTGTTTTTGTCGTCGCTCCGGTCGGTATCGCGGTCAATGTCTTGATGATGTTGGCGCTTCCGAAAATGACTTGGATGCGACTTGTCGTTTGGCTGGGCATTGGCCTAGTCATCTACTTCAGCTACGGATACTGGAATAGCGCCTTGGCGAGACGAACGGCCAGCAGGACCGAAGGTTGATTTTGTCGTGAGGCTTGGGTGACTCGGAGCGAGGAGGGGTTTGAGAATCCTCGCTCCGAGTTCTGCGTTTTATGATCGCAAGTATTGGCGAGGTTGAGCTACGGCAATGAAGATAACGCGGCTGCACGCAAGACTGCTGCGCATTCCGATCGCGAAGTCGGTGGCGTTGCCAATTGCTGGAGCAACGGTTGTAGATCGACAATCGCCCATTGTTCTGTTAATTCAAGCCGAGACGGACGAGGGAGTAGCTGGGCTGGGGTTTGGGTGTATTTGTGACGGCGGTCGCTCGTTGATGTCGGCGGTCGCCGATGATCTAATGCCGATGCTGATCGGCGAAAATGCTTTGAATCACGAGCGATTGTGGGCCAAGACGCGTTTGGTCGACAATCCTGCAGCCCAACGGGCATATGGCATCGTTGATGTCGCGCTCTGGGATTTGAAAGGCAAGGCCACCGGGTTGCCGTTGTGGCAGCTACTCGGGGGAGCACGCGACGCCGCCAAGGCGTTTACGGCCGAAACGGCTCCCGCGCATCTTGCCGCTGACGACACAATCGCAATTGGCCGCGTCGCGATCGCCAACGGAGTGAAGGGTCTTCGGGTTGGAGTTCGTGGTGTCGATCCGGAGGCGGAATCGCGGAAGATCGTGACGGTCCGCGATGCGCTAGGCGAGGATATCTGGTTCGCGGTGACGGTGGAATCCCGGTACGATTACGAAACGGCCCTGCCGATGGCTCGTTTTCTGGAGGAAGAGGTCGGCGCGGACTGGTTCGAAGATCCGCTCGCTGATGATGACTTGAATGGCTATTCCCACCTTGCAGCGCGCACGGATACGCCGCTCGCGACGGGCGGTCGGTTTACCAGTGTTGAGCAATTTGTTCGATTGATCGAAACGAAGACCCCCGTGACGCTTCGTCCCGATCTGATTCGACTCGGCGGTCTGACTCCTCTGCTCAAGGTCGCCGCCGTCGCGGAGCTATATCACCGTCCGGTCTTCCCGCGATTGCTGCCGGAAGTCGGCGTTCATTTGGCTTGCGGACTGCCGGGAGTGCAGGCGGTCGAATATACTCCGGCGCTATTCCCGCTATTCGTGCAACCGCCGTCGTTGCTCAACGGAAATCTTCATCCGCCCGCCGGTCCAGGACTCGGACTGGAACTCAATCCCGACGCGGTTGCGAAGTATCAAATTCCTGTTAAATGATGCTCAAATAACCCGGTCCCGTCGCAGTCTTGCCAGTTGATCGCCAGACAAGTCGAGCAAGTCGCGGAAAACGGCGTCAGTATCCTGCCCTAAGCCGGGCGGCGTACGCGGCATTGGCAGCTTGGCACCGGCAATGTGGAATGGGTTGCCGAGCAGATCGACGGGCTGGCCGTCGGGGTCGCGGACCGTGACCTTCATCCCGCGGGCTGAGGTCTGATCTTGAGCGAAGATTCGGTCGTATTCCCAGACTTCTGCATGGGGCACATTCGCGTGCGATAGCAATTCGCGCCAATCCGCATTGGTGCGCGACGACATGATCGCCGCGACTTTAGGCACCAACTCTTCGCGGCTTTCGACACGTTGGGTATTGGTCAAGTATCGCGCGTCGGCGGCCAAGTCGGCGGCGCCAGCCGCATTGCAAAAGTGTTGCCATTGGCCGTCATTGCCGACCGCGAGTACGAGCCAGCCGTCGGCGGTCTTGAATAGTTGGTAAGGAACGATTTGCAAATGGGCATTTCCTTGACGAGCTGGGACCACTCCGCTGGTCAGGAATGCTTCTGCAACATTCACCTGGGCTGCGAGAGCGCAATCCATGAGCGCGAGGTCGATCGCATATCCATGGCCCGACGTGGCGCGGGCATTGAGACAAGCCAGAATGGCGATGGCGGCATAAAGCCCGGTCAGCACGTCCGTGACGGCGACACCGACCTTGCACGGCGGTCCCTCGACCGGTCCCGTGATGCTCATCAATCCGCTAGTCGCTTGAATTGCGAAGTCGTAACCTGGGGCATCGCGCATTGGGCCCGTGCGTCCGTAGCCCGAAATCGAGCAGACGACGAGTCGCGGATGACGGGCAAGCAATTGCTCGGGAGTGAGCCCGAGTTTTGCCGCGCTGTCGGAGCGAAAATTCTCGATCATCGCGTCGCACTTGTCGAGCAAGGCGTGGAAGAGAGTCTGGCCCTCGGACTGGGCAAGGTCTAAGGTAATGGCACGTTTGTTGCGGTTACATGCTAGATAATAGGCACTGAGAACACCCGCGAATGGAGGCCCCCAGCCCCGCGTCTCGTCGCCGCTGTCGGGACGTTCGAGCTTAATGACATCCGCCCCCAAATCGCCGAGTATCTGGCCGCAGAACGGACCTGCCAGGACGCGGGATGCATCCATGATTCGGATGCCGTGAAGCGGAGCGTGCGGATCAGTTTCCATACCCTGCATCAAACGTCGGCGGAGAGCTTCCGGCAAGACCGCCGAGCCGAGGAGTCGGACACGGCAGCGTTCACGATCGTGGGATAAAGGAATAATCGTGAGGACGGTCCTGCACATCGTACCGGACCTTGGGCTGAATGGAGCCGTTCGCCAGGCCTCGCTGCTGGCGCCCGCGCTCGGCAGGGAAGGGTGGAACGTCCATCTCGTGAGCATGGGAGGCGGAGGATTCTTCACGCGTGTATTCGAGCGGCTGAACGTGCCGGTGCATCGTGTGGGTCAGACGCGATCGCTCGATTTTCGACCTTGGCTAGAGCTGCGCCGGTTGGTGGACGAGGTCCGACCGGATGTGATCCACGCTTGGCGCAGTCCAGCGCTGCGATTCGCCAGTCCGCTCGTTCGCTGGTTGGGCCGACCGCCGCTCGCGGCGTCCGATGTTGGCAGCGGACCGCCGCGTTGGGTCGATCGATGGATGCTGCAACAGACGGCTGCAATCATCGTTGGCACAGAGGCGGAACGGTCGTCGCTCATGTTTGGAGGCGTCGGAGAGGAGCGTTTGACCACGGTTCCGCTCGCGGTCGGACCGGCGCCTGCCGTAGACCGCGAATCGTTCTTGCGGGAATTGCGTCTACCGAAGGACGCGAAATTGATCGTCTGTGCCGGATCGATTGAGGCAGGCAAGGGATTCCGCGAGGCGGTGTGGGTCTTCGACATCTTGAAGTATGTGTACCCGCAATTCTGGTTGATTTTGGTAGGTGATGGACTTGGACGAGTCGTCGTGGAAGACTTTGCCCGCTCGGTCGCTCAAGATGATTACCGCATCCGTTTTGCGGGCGCACGCGACGATATCGCTGGATTATTCGGGTTGGCGGAAGTCGTGTGGGTGTTGGGCGAGCGCGGCGGGCGAAACGTCGCGCTCGAAGCGATGGCGGCGGGCAGGCCCGTGGTCGGGCGCGACCGTCCCGACTTGCGTGAGGTATTAGGCCATGTCTGTGGCGGCTTTTTGATCGCCCATGCCGATCGACACGAACTGGCGCGAGCGACTCGGCGCGTGCTCGATGATCCGACCGTCCAACAGCGATTGAGCGAAGCCGGCCGGGCGCGGGCGAAAGAATTCGCGGTGGACCGAGTCGCTAGAATTTGGATAGAGCTGTACGAGCGACTTGCGGGCAATCGTTGACTCGCGCGCCGAATTCGCGGCGGGCCGTTGCAACCGGCGCGATATCGGTTAGTTTGTACGCTGTCCGGTCGATCGTCCGAGGTGCGTCGATGGCCGAAGTGATGACGCTGATCATGGCGGGCGGGAAAGGGACGCGGCTGGAACCGCTGACGCGCGACCGCGCCAAGCCGGCGGTCCCGTTCGGCGGCATGTACCGCATCATCGACTTTACTCTTTCCAATTGCATCAACAGCGGCTTGAGACAAATCTTGGTACTGACGCAATTCAAGGCGATGAGCCTGGATCGGCACATTCGGCAGGGCTGGAGTTTCTTGAGCGGCCAGCTTGGCGAATATGTAGACGTCGTGCCGCCGCAACAACGCTTGCACGAGCAGTGGTATCAGGGCACGGCCGACGCGATCTATCAAAACATCTACAGCATCGAACCCGAAGACCCGCGATACGTCCTCATCCTTGCCGGCGATCATATTTACAAGATGAATTATCGGGAAATGATCGAGTATCACGAAGCCCGCCATGCCGACCTGACCATCGGCTGCATTCCCGCTCCATTGCCCGAGAGCAGCCAGCTTGGCGTCGTTGTCGCGGACGATTCGTTTCAAGTGACGAATTTCATCGAGAAGCCGGCGAAGGTCGATCCGATGCCGGGCGAGACCAAGTATTTTCTCGCCTCGATGGGGATTTACGTGTTTTCGACCAAGATCATGTATGAGCAACTGATCGCCGACGCGGCGAATCCGAATAGCAGCCATGATTTCGGCCGAAACGTCATTCCCGCCATGATCAAGTCCCACAAGGTTTACGCTTATCGCTTCCCCGATCCGCTGGGCCGGCCAATCCCTTACTGGCGCGACGTCGGAACGCTCGACGCCTACTACCACGCAAATATGGACCTGGTTTCGGTCGAACCGGAATTGAACCTGTACGAGCGCAAGTGGCCGATTCGCACGCTGCACCATCAACTTCCGCCGCCGAAATTCGTCTTTCATGCCGAAGGGCCGGTCGGACAAGTGCGTCGCGGCGAGGCTCACGAGAGCATTGTCGGCAGCGGCACCGTCGTGTCTGGCGGCCGCGTCTGGAAGAGCGTCCTCGCGCCGCGCGTGCGCGTCAATAGCTTCGCTCATGTCGAGGAATCGATCCTGTTCGACGACGTCGACGTCGGACGGTATTGCAAGATTCGCCGCGCCATTATCGACAAGCACGTGAAAGTGCCCAAGGGCATGCAGATCGGATTCAATCACGAAGCGGACGCCAATCATGGCTTGACCGTCACGGAAGGCGGAATCACCGTCGTGCCCAAGGGCCATGTCTTCGAGCAAGGAAAATGAGTTCTGCCGAATCGCCGGTCTCGCCTTCGATTCGCCCGCGCCGCAACCGTAACTGGGTCTGGGCCCTACTTGCGGTCGCCGTTCTCGGGTTGTCGGCGGTTGTCGTCAACTGGTTCGTCAATTCGACCTACTACGTCGCCGAACCGCTGACCGCCGATCGCCTCCGCGAAGCCCGCGGCCTGTGGCAGCGAAGTCATCCTGCCTCCTACAACTTGAAGATCATCGATTCCGTGACCTATTCCTCATCGGACGGCACGGAAGGCACCAGAGTCGACAAGTTCGAGATCCAGGTTCGCGATGGCAAGGTCGTTCGTTTTCTGGTGAACGACCGCGAACCGCAGCCGCTGGTCGATGCCAGCGGCAAACGCAACTTGGAGGAAGAACGTCGCCAGCGCGAAAGCTACGATATTCCGGGTTTATTCGACGCGATGGAAGAGTTCATGGAACGCGACAAACGCGAAAACGTTCAATCGACCGTGCGCGCGCGGTTCGACAAGCTTGATGGGCACGTTGCCCTCTTCGTGCGCCAGGTCAATGGCAAACGCACACCGCACCTTCAGGTCGAATTGCTGAAACCGAAGGACTGAGAACACCGGCCCGGAGAATTTCCTCGCCGTTACCGCCGGCGTTTCTCGCCAACTTCTGGATTGACCCAAGCTCGCAGCGGCTTGCCGCTAACGCCAGCAATCAGGTTGTCCGCACAGATTTCGGCCATGCCGTCGCGAGTCGAATGGGTCGCGCTGGCAATATGAGGAGCAACGACGCAATTCGGCAAGTGCAGGATCGGATCATCCGGCGCGGGCGGTTCCGGGTCGGTTACATCCAATCCAGCGGCGAAAATCGTGCCGGCCTTCAATGCGGCGGCCAGGGCTTTCTGATCCACGAGCGGACCGCGCGCGGAGTTGACGAACACCGCCGTTCGCTTCATCTTCGCGAACTCTTTCGCTCCGAATAGGCCGCGCGAGGAGTCCGTCAGTGAAGCATGGACGGAAATGAAATCGCTGTCTTTCAGCAGCGTATCGAGGTCAACCTGGCGGGCTCCGAAGTCGGCCTCGGCCTTCTCATTGCGGATTTCGTCGTGGTAGAGGACATTCATTCCCCAGCCGCCGTGCGCTCGCTTGGCCATCGCGTACCCAATCCGGCCCATGCCGACGATACCGAGTGTCTTTCCAGCCATGTCAAGTCCGAGGTAGCCCAGCGGCTCCCACGTTTTCCAATTCCCCGCGCGCGCATCAAATGCACTTTCGACGACGCGCCGAGCGGCCGCGATCATCAGCGCGAACGCGAGATCGGCAGTCGCGTCGGTCAGCGCGCCCGGAGTATTGCCGATGCACACTCCGCGCGAAGTCGCCGCTGGAACGTCGACATTGTTGAAACCGACCGCGAAATTGCTGACGACTTTCAGACGCGGCGCCGCATCAAGCAGCGCCCCGTCGATCTTGTCCGTGAGCAACGAGACCAGTCCGTCGCAATCCGCGATCTTCTTCCGAATGACCTCGTAAGGCGGAGGTAATTGCTCGGGCCAAACCTCGGCGTCGCAGACAGCGACGATTCGATCGAGTCCTGCGGCGGGAATGCGGCGAGCGACGAAGACGCGCGGGCGAGACATATCGGCCTCCAGTGAAATGCGGTGCTGGGGGCGATTCTATTTGACCCGTCAATAAATCGACAAGGTTTACTCGAAGCGCAAGCAAGGCGGCGGCTCGATTGAGCCGCCGCCTCGTTCACCCTTCGGGCCAACGAAGATCGTTTCGGGATCTATTTCTTTTCCTGGAACCGGATGCGATCCTTGCCAACCCACTCATCCCACTCGCTTTCGTAGCCGACGTAGTGAATCAGCCAGCGGTCCTTTTCCTTCTTGACGATCTTCGCCGGGAACCAAGTGCCCTTCCATTCGACTTCGCATTCCGGCTTGGCGCCGACATCGAGCGGCTGGTTCATCGTAAGTTGTTTTTTCGAATCACGCTCGGCTCGCAGCCGCTTCTCGGCTTCTGCCACTGCAGCTTCGGCTTGCCTGAGAGCCGCTTCCAATTGGTCCCGTTCCGCCTTTGCCCGCTTGGCATTCATCTCGGCCTCTCGCCGGGCATCGAGTGCCTCCAATTTCATCCGCTCGGCCATTGCTCGCTGCTGGTCGCGCTCGGCAAAAAGCTCCTTTTGAGCCTCGCCAACAGCTTTGTCGGCTTGGGCTTTTGCAATTGCGGCTCTTTGTTGCTCATCCCGGATGAGCTTGGCCCTTGCCTGCAATTCCATCTCAAGGGCTCGCCTTTGCTCAAGCTCGGCCAATTCGCGGTGCTTGCCCTGCTCGGCGAGAAGCTTCTCTTGGGCCTCGATCCTGGCCTTTCCGTCTGCGGATTTCGAACCCTTCGCTCGATCTATTTCGTCGCTCGAGATCTTTGCCTTCTCCAATTGTCGCTGCGCTGCCAAGGCGAGAGCGCGTTCCGCCTCGACCATCTCTCGCTGCCGCAGGATCTGCCGTTGGGCTTCCTGCAACTCTCTCTCTCGATCGGCAAACAACCGTAATTCCTTTTCATCCGTCTTGCTGAGTTGTCGCGCTTCGGCGATGCGACGGTTGGCCTCGGCGAGATCGCGTTCGGCTGCAGCCCGCTCCAGATTCTCTGCGATTTGTTTCTCGATTGCCTGAGCGTTGGCCTGAATGGCATTCATCCTGGCAACGAGATTGGCATTCCGCCGTTTTTCTTGCGCTAGTAGTTCGCGCAAACGCGAGTTTTCGGCTCGAAGGGCTTGCACTTCATCTGCTGCGACGCTTCCGATCGCGACGGCGCCCGGATGACGTTTGAGAGTCATTAAGACGACGTGCGCTCCTCGTTGCGAGGCGAATTCCTCCGGTCGATCCGGACCGTTTTCGCAGAAGCACAGCTTGAGGTTATCGCCGTTGAATTCGTAGATGCCAGGCATCGTTTGTCCGTCGCCATGCAAATCGATGGAGCGCGGACTCGTGGATGGATCCAACGAAATCGAATGGGTTAGGGGCTTCGAACCGGATGCAACACGATTCATCGTCAGAGTCTTGCCGTGGACTGCGACTTCGATGGCATCCGTCATGGTCCGGCCATCGCTCTTGATCGTGACGACGTTCCAATCTCCTTGGAGTCGTTCCAGGTCGCTTACGCGACGCGTGGCGTTGCCGGGTCGATCCGGCTGGGCTTGGGCTTGCGGCAGTGAGATAAAGGCCGTCCCAGCGCCGATCAGGCCAACCACCGCCGCGACGCAGACCGTCATTCTGATTTTTTTCAGCATCATATCTCGAATCACTCCTTCCGCCACGCGAGCTACGGGGCCCGTCATGGCATTATTCAGGGTCATTTTCTTGATGGATTCCAACGTGACACGGACCAGCGAAGCCGAGACGCTCTTGTTCGCCTCCGCAAGTCCCAGGACTGCCGCTACTGCCGGAGCGAGGCCACGGTGAACGAGTACGCGCCGCAAACGCTCACGCGCCCGGCTGAGACGAGATAGCACCGTTCCGCGAGGCACGCCGAGAAGACTCGACGCCTCCGCGACACTGCGACCCTCGAGAAAACACATGACCAGCGGCAAACGGAATCGCGCCGGCAGTTGGTCGATCTCTTCGTGGAGGATAGTCCCCAATTCGAACAAATCGGGATCCGAACCGCTTATAGTCTCAGCCCGCACCGATGCTTTCTCCCGCTTCAATCGCCGGTCCGCCGAGCGCCGCAACCGGAGCGAAACGCGCAACGCGACGCGATGAAGCCATGGAGCGGCCGACGATTGCCGGCGGATCGACCGAGCCTGTTTGAGCAAGGCCATGAAGGTTGCTTGAAACGCATCCTCGACGTCGGCCGATCGACCGAGAACACGTCTGCAAACAGCCTCCACCATCGCCCCGTGACGCCAGACCAGTAGTTCGAAAGCCGATGTGTCCCGCGTGAGTACAAAGCGTGACAGCAATTCCACATCCGACCCGGCTGCCGGATCCTCCGCAGCCCGTCGGCGCACGGCATGAACGAGCGATTGCAGCACGCGGTCGGACATTATGCCGCTCCAGGGGCTTCTACATGATTAGTGCCTGCCGAGGCGTCAATGATTCCCGAACAATTCGCGCTTAATCGCGATGCTTCTGCCGCAGGCGCGACGACAGTCGCAAAATGATTTGGGCGCGTTCGAACTCGTCGAGCCAATCCTGCATGATTCGCACCGGCAAGGGATCGGAGGCGATATTGATGCCGGTGGCGCAGACCGCGCCTTCGACACGCTGGGCCATGTCGCGATACTGGGCGAGCGAGCGTTCGCCGTAACGCGCGACCTCGAAGCCGTCCTCGCTGAAGAAGACGACGACCGGGATGCGATTGCCCCCATTGATTTGCAGCGTCTTCTGCACATCGGCATGGTCATCACGGTCGAGGAAACGCAATTCGATCGTCGGCGTCGCTTCGGCGAAGCGGGCGAAAATCGGACACTGATTGGCGCAGTCGCCGCACCAGGCCCCGGCCAGACAGAGCACCGGCATTTGCCGTTTGAACCCAACCAGCAGGTGAATTTGACCTTGGTTCAAGACGGTCTGATCAAAGTTCTTTTGCCATCGCGTCAAGTCATTGGGCTTGCCGTATCTGGCAAGAAAATCCTTGTACGCCAGCCCCTTGGACCACTCGTCATACAAATTCATCGCAGTCCTCCCTGCTCATAGTGTAGTCCAAGCCGTTCAGGTGATATGTGCTCCCTGCGCCTCGACGTAAACAGCGTAAATCGATTGGCTCGCCGCCATGAATAAGCGGTTGCGCTTCGGACCGCCGAAGCAGAGGTTGGCACAGATTTCCGGCAGCAGAATCTGGCCGATGCGCGTGCCATCCGGCGCGAAAATCTGCACGCCGTCATAGCCGTCGCCGACCCAGCCCGACGCAGCCCAAACGTTGCCATCCAAATCGCAGCGAATGCCATCGGCGAAGCCGGCGACTTTCTTGCCGTTCAGGTCCATTTCCATCGACACGAACTGGCGGCCGTTCTTGACCTTCTTGCCGCCGTCCACCACGTCGTAAAACATGATGTTCTTCGGAGCTTCCTTGTAGTGCGATGCGCCCGTATCGACGACGTAAACCTTGGAGTAATCGGGCGAAAAACAGAGGCCGTTGGGCTTGAACATCTCGTCGCGGCCGATCAGTTTGTCCATTTTGCCGGACTTCGGATCGATGCGGTAGACGGCTTCCGGGATTTCGAGTTCGCCTTTGTGGCCTTCGTAATTCATCAGCGTGCCGTAGCCGGGATCGGTGAACCAGATGCCGCCGTCGGGATGAACGGCGCCATCGTTCGGCGCATTGAGCTTCTTCCCCTCCCAACGATCGGCAAGCACGGTGACGCTGCCATTGTGTTCGTAGCGCACGACGCGGCGCGTGCCATGCTCGAACGAAATCTGCCGGCCTTCGAAGTCGAAGGTGTTGCCGTTGGAGTTGTTGGACGGATTGCGAAAAACGCTGATGTGGCCATCTTCCTCCAGCCAACGCATCTGCCGATCGTTCGGGATATCGCTCCAGAGCACGAATTTGCCCACGCCGCACCACACCACCCCCTCAGCCCACGCCATGCCTGTGCAGATCCGCTGAATCGCCGCGTTGCCGATCTTGTACTTCTTGAAGCGATCGTCGAGCACGACAATGTCCGGGTCCGGATAGCGAACCGGATTCTTGCCTGACCAGTCCCGTTTGGTCTCTCCCAACGCTCGCGGAAGCAGGGCTGCGCCGGCGGCCAGTGCAGCAGCGGATTTCAGCAGGGCGCGGCGGTCGATGAAGGCGGGCTCGCTCATCGCGAAAGCTCCTGATGTGAAGAAGTTGAGGATTAAGCTACTTCACCGAAGCGGCGATGGTTTGGCAAGGAAAAAATGCGATTTGAGTCAACTCGAGCGCGTTTCAGGCGGATTTGACGCGATGGCCTGCGCGGGCAAAACCAAGTCCCGCCCGGCAGACAGGACCTACTCAACGTCGCGTCGGACATGCGCGGGCGGCGTTGAGTAGGTCCTGCCTGCCGGGCGGGACTTGGTTAACTCGATGCCGATGGGCTTCGAAGACTCAGAACGGGCCGCGACCTTCGCGCCATCGGCAATGACACGCGCTCTTGCTTGCGACCAAGCAAGCCGACGATTCAATGGTTAAGTCATGACGCCGTGGCGAGCGGCCGAGCGATTCGTTTCGACGATGGCGGCGATGGCGGCTTCGTCGGGCCACTGGGCGGACGGACGCCGAAGCTGCGCCAATACTTGGTCGGAATCATGCCGAGACCTATCAGGAGCAACTGACTGATCCAGAACCCGACCAGATAGGGCACTGCCTTGTCCATGAACCCATAGCTGTGGAGTCCGACTCCGAGCATATTCGTGCCGAACCATGACCAAGCCACGACGATGTTCCCAGCAACAGCCATCACTGCCATGCCGCGCTGCTTCACCAACCCGGCCCAGCGCGCGTGGAGA
>Ga0207109_1001_pt1 | contig 94993 bp, 71 predicted proteins | sample Alteio_BWMinHeat_73_FD_153584 | JGI IMG/M metagenome (GOLD analysis project Ga0207109, IMG submission 153584) | Enriched cells from forest soil in Barre Woods Harvard Forest LTER site, Petersham, Massachusetts, United States -... | ecosystem: Environmental > Terrestrial > Soil > Temperate forest >... | reverse complement strand
CTTTCTTGCTTTCCGCGGCGCACGCTTCGGCGTAATTGGGCGCTGGTGAAGTTCCCGACCTTACCAGTTGTCCCGCAATGTGGCGACCGAGCCGGGTATCGGGAAGCGAGTCCACGACCTTTCCCACGCGCGCAGCAAAGTCGAGTAACCGCTCCTCGATATCTTCTCCCTTCCGCCGCACCTTGCCGTTCCGCCCCTCTTCCATTTTACATTCTCCATTCTCCATTTCTCATTTTACAGTGAGTCTTTTGCTTCACTGCGAGCCTTGCGAAAGCGGTTACTTATTCTGAAACAGGGCGCTCTGCACCACTTCGTGCACGAGCGATCGAAAACCGTAATTCTTGTTCCGTACGCGGGCCACGATGGCATCGATCTCCGGCCGATCGGCCTTTGTCGGCGCTCTGCCCGTGGAGTAAGTCAACAGCTTCGTCGCCAGAGCTCGTGCCAACTGGTCCTTGTCGCGCAGCAGCAACTGTCGAAATTCGTCGATGTTCCGGAATGGCTGCCCATCCTCGGTCACGTCCGACGGGTCCACCTTCTTGCCCTTATGGTAGGGCATGTGCCGGCCGTCCACGATGACGGCTTCGCCGTGCCCGGTGACCCGGTAATTGTCACGCCAGCCGCCGATGCAGTCGAAGCTCTCCAGTGCAAAACCCGGCGGGTCGATCTTCGAGTGACAACTCGCGCAGGCGGCGTCCGAGCGGTGTTTGGCCAGTTGCTCGCGGATCGTCGTCGCGCCGCGAATGTCCGGATCGATCGCCGAGACACCTTCGGGTGGCGGCGGCGGCGGCGTTCCCAAAATGCGATCGAGCACCCAGGCTCCGCGCATGACCGGCGAGGTCGTGGTGCCGTTGGACGTCACCTTCAAAACGCCCGCCATCGTCAGGACGCCGCCGCGATGACTGTCCGCCGGAAGCGGCGTCTTGTGAAATTCCCAGCCATCCACGCCAGGGATGCCGTAGTGTTTGCCCAGACGGCCGTTCAGCATTGTGAAGTCGGAGGCCACGAAGCTGGTCAGGGTCAGGTCGTTCTTGAGGACTTCCTCGAAAAACAGCTCGGACTCGCGGATCATCGAGACCTTGAGCAGGTGGTCGAATTCGGGGTACACGAGGTGGCTTGGCTCCGTCGCGTCGATTTCGCGCAGCCCCAGCCACTGGCCGACAAAATTATCCGTGATGGCGCCTGCCTTGGGATTCGTCAGCAATCGCTCGACCTGCTGGCGGAGCACGTCGGGCTGGCTCAGCTTCTGCTGTTCGGCAAGCGTGAACAGCTCCTCGTCCGGCATCGTGCTCCATAGAAAATAGGACAACCGGCAGGCCAGGGAAAAATCGTCGAGTTTGCCCGGCCGCTCGCGGAGGAACAGGAACTCGGGCGAGATCAGCACGCCTTTGAGGGCGGCGCGTATCGCCGGTTCGAACGTATATCCGCTCTCCAATTTGGCCTGGACGATGGCCACGAACGGCGCGACGTCATTCGCCGCCACGGTCCGGCGAAACGCCCGGCGCGTAAAGTCTTTGAGGATCCGCTCGGCATCGACGAGGGGCTGGTCCGAAACCACTTCCACGCGATCGGAGAAGTTGTAACTTGGAAACTTTTTTTGCGGCAGGTTGCCGAAGATGCGGCGATGACTTTCCGGCGGCCAGGTCTCGTGCAGCGGGCCATTCACTTCGACATACTGGATCGCCAGTCCCGGTCCGTCCCACGCTTCGCCGCCGTACTGTTTGACCGTGTTCGCGCCGGCCAATCCGTAGGGGAGCATCGAAATCGTGGTTCGCGGCTCCATGTGCCGGACAAACTCGAACACGATCGGTTCTTCGGGAGGGGCGTCGAAGTAGCCGACCAGGCCGTTTTTTCCCGTCAGGGTCGAGCCGGTCGTCGTCACACGAAACGTGACGGGCTTGCCGGCGCTTTGAACGGCGGACGCGGAAATGCGGAAACGATAGTCGCCGGCGTCCGGCGGGTAAAACGAGGAAATCCACACGTTGTGCCATTCGGACGAGCAGAAGCAGACCACCGTGCCGTCTTCCAGGAAACGATACACGTTCTCGGAGGATGCCCGGACCGGGTGCCCGTCTCTGAGGCTGTACCGCTTGGCGATGACCGGCGGCGGCTGGGGGCGGTTGACAATCGCCATGTTCAAGGCCGTGTCGGCCGCTTCGAGATACTTCTCCATCAGGAACGACGACGTGTGATGCGCCGCACCGGCGTTGTCGAAACCGTCGGCCGAGCCATCCTGGGGCAACTGGTCTTTCAGATTGACCCGAATTCCCAGCAGGTCGCACACCGTATTCTCGTACTCGACCCGATTCAACCGGCGGAGGACCACGCGTCCCTGAGCGGCCCGTGCAGCGGCATCCGCAGCGGCCAGACGGGGGGCAAGCCAGTCGGTCAGGGCTTGCACTTCCTTGTCCGGCGGACGCGGCTTTTCCTTGGGAGGCATTTCGCCTGCCTTAAGTCGCTCGACGACGCTGGTCCAATGCTCGCGGGTGGCGGCATCGGCAAAGTCCGGCGTCAGGTTGTCCAGACGGAGATTTCCCTTCGGTTTGTCGCCGCGATGACAATCGACGCAATGGCGGGCCAGCAGCGGCTTGAATTGATCCGCAAATTGCTTTGCGTCAGCCGCCTGGTCGGTGGTTGCCGGCGGCGCTGCGAGGGACGCCACGGCGAGCAGCGCCAAACAGGCGCCGGCCCACAACCCGATCCAGATGCGCCACGCAACCATAGCATCTCTCCGCCCCACGGAATTGCGACCGCTCCAACACAAATCAACGGCCACTTGTGCGTTCATTGTCGGCGAACGCGACGAGCATTGCAACAGGAATGAATGCATCAATCGACGAATGGCAACCCCTGGAGTTCGATGACGCCGTCGGCGAGCTGACCCTCGGCCAGTCGACGGGCGGACTGAAGGTGACGTCTCTGCAATGGCGTGAGTTTCTCTGCCTGAATTCCCTCAATCACCCGCAGTGCGGCCTTGGGCCGTTGCAACTCTTTTGCGAGGACTGCCGCCTGGATCAGACGGGCGCGGGCGGCCCTTTGCGGGAAGCGCTCGATATATTCCTCAAGGAGTGTCACGACCGCCGGCCAATGACTGCAATCGCGGAGTCCATCGATCAGCAAGCGGAGTGGTGGCTCATCAAGGCATGCATTGCCGAACCACGTTCGTAGTTGACGATAATGGGTCCATGCGAGCTGCATCTGTCCTTTCTGGATCATTCGACCGATACTTCGCAGCTCGCGCACGGGGTCACATTGCCGCCGCTGTTCGTTCGCGATGTCCTTCACCAGATTCATGACCGGTCCGCGGTTCCGATAAAGTTCGAGAGTCGTTTTTCCTGGTGTTCCGCCGCGCAGGACCGAGAACAGGTCCCACCCTTCGCAGTCGACCCAGCCACGGCGCAATAGAAGGACGCCGATTGGAAATCCGACGGCGGCTCCCAGGACGTGCAGCACGGGCGTGCTTATTTCGAAGCCCAGCCGCCACGCCATGAAGAGGTCGGTCCCGATGTAGTACAGCGAGAAGGTAAGGATCGTGACTTCGAACTGGTGGACGGCCCGGCCCCAGATGCCGGCGAACCAGACCATCAGCACGTCAATGCAATTTCGCGGCGCCCATACGAGAGAGATCGCCATCAGTGCGTAGATCACGCCCGAGGCGCCGCCGGATCCCCGACTCGGTCCGTCGTATCCCAGCAACACAAGCTGTTCGACGAACCCGGATGCCGCACAAAGCACGAGATATAGTGTCAGGAACTTCCACCAGCCGAGCTTGCCCTCGACGATCAGCCCGAAGATCCAGAGGAAGATCATATTGCCGACCAGGTGCATGATCCCGAAATGGAGGAATGCACTTGAGAACCACTCAAGTGGAGCCAGATGCCGCGGCTGCAGGAGCCAGCCCTGGTCTTCTGTCCCCCCCGCGGTCTGCCAGAATGCGACCGTGTTCGCAACGATCAGCCCGATGGTCGCCACGGGGCGGTGATAAATCGGTACGTCGGTTCCGATCGGGAGAAACATTCGCGTGGCCCTGTCGGCGAGGAGAATTTCGCGCCGCAATGCGGTCCGTTATCCCAAACGCAGAGACGCCTGGTTTGGATCACGCGAATCCAGAGAAATTTCCGCCGAGAGGCGAAGGGGGCCTCAAGCGCCCGCAGGAAGGAGGCGACGTCCGTGTCACAGTTAGACGCGAACGAGCTTCGAATGAGACTTACGGGGGATTGAAGTTACTGTCCGGTAAACGGAGTGCCTCGCGCGAGTCGTGTACTTGGGATGCGTACAGTTTCGCATTCCGCAGTGTGACCTTCAACCGCACAATCTGCCCCGTCCATTCCGACAGGATACGCAGTTGCGAACGAGGGTGAAACGCCAGTGCATTGCCACAGCCAAAAGTTTGTGGCGTAGCCACGCTCGCCAGAGCGTGGGAAGGTCGGGAAATCTCCGGCTTTGGTATGTCAATCGGCGGGAAGGCCGAGCTTGCGGTTTGTCATCTGAGAAAGGCGGCTCGCGGGATATTCAAGTTGAAATTCCGCAGTAGCCACGGTTGCCAGACCGTGGGCAGGCTGCGGAATCTCCCACGCTCTGGCGAGCGTGGCTACGTTCGTGGGGATGCCGCGAAATCTACGCGATCCCGAATCGGCAGGACGGCGCTCACCGCGGCGTCTTTCTCTTCCGGGAGCGTTCTTACCAGGCCGAGCGTGGCCCAGGCGGTGCCCATGTAGCCGCTGAACTCGGGCGGCTCATACGCGCGCGAGTTGACATCCCAGGCTCCGTTCGGCTTCTGGGTCCTGATCAAATAGCCCCAGGCTTTCGTGAAGGCCGGGTCGTCGGCCGTGATGCAGGCCGGTACGCCGGCCGTGGTCAGCGCCACCAGGGCCTGGCCGGTACCCAGCGCATCGGAGCGGAGCTTCTTTGTCTGGCACCAGCCGCCGTCATCCTTTTGCAAGCTCAACAGTTCCTTGACGAGGGTTTGCACGTCGTCCGGTTTGCCCAGCCGCTGGTTGAGCAGGATCCGCAGCACCAGGGATTGGAGCGTGTCGCGGGGTGGATTGTCGCTCAGGAACTTGAGCCCCTTCTCCTTGCACTTGGCGAGGGCCGCTTTGGAAATGCCGGACGGTTCGCGATAATCCAGGGCCAGGAGGGCCCACATCGTCGTCACGTCGTCGCTGTCAAGCAGCGGCGCCATCAGGCCGTCCGGCGCGTTCTTGATGAAGACCTTCCACGAGCCGTTCTCTTTCTGCTGATCGACCAGGTGGGCCGCGGCCCTGTCGAAGAACTTCGCCGTCTCGGCATCGGGCTCGCCCGCGGCGCCCATGCCGAACGTGAGGTAGATGACATTGATGCTCAGGTCGTTGAGCACGTCCCGGTTGGTCGGCTGCAACTTGGGGTGCGCGCCGTAAGCCTTCAATGCGCCGGCGCGGACTATTTCGAGGGACTTTTCATTGACAGTGAAGCCGCGTTTTCTGGCCTCGTATCCGCTCCACATCATCCAGGGCCCGTGGTGACAACTGACGCACTTCTTCGTCTCCCACTCCAGCCCGGCCTTGTCCAGGAACACCAGACTTTTTTCGACCGTCTGACGAACCTGCGGAGCGCCCACGGGGGCCTCCGGCGAAGCGGGAGCGTTCTGGGCCAGCACAGCGATCGTGAACATCAACGGGAGCATGACAACACTCCTTGGCGGGCCGTGTGCGGTGGGATCGGAGAGGAAACCGGCGTTTCCAACATTAGACCATAGCCCGGCGGCGTTACAAGACCGCGGTTCCCCGACTGGCGCCGGGCGGACGCACGTTGATAACGGATCAATCAACTGTTATGCTTAGTTTGTGTGATGTCTTCCTGAAACGGCTGTACTATGCAGCGCGCGACGGGCCTGCGACCGGGGATCGATGATGCTGAACTTACCACCGCTTTCTCGCCGCGAGGCGCTCGCCGCTTCTGCCTCCGTGCTCGCCGGCGGATCGTTATCGGATCGACTCCTGGCCGCGGAGACTGTGAAGCCGAAGCGATCTGCGGGCAAAGCGAAGAGCGTCATCATGCTCTATTTGCACGGTGGAGCGCCGACTCAGGACATGTTCGATATGAAGCCAACCGGTCCTTTGGAGAGCCGGGGCGAGTTTCATCCCATTGCCACCAATGTGCCGGGGATCGAGATCTGCGAACATCTGCCGAAAATGGCTCGGTGGATGGACCGGGCGGCCGTGTTGAGGGGCGTCCATCATCGAGCCGGTTGCCACAACGAGATTCCGAGCTTCACAGGCTATGAATCGCCGTTGGGAATGCAGGAGCTGAATGACCAGCATTTGCCGCCGAGCATGGGGTCGGTTTGCGAATACCTCAAACCGCCGGAGGATCGTTTGCCGGCATATGTCAGCCTGCCGAATCCCCTGGGTTATGTCGGCGACACAGGCCCGGGGGCCGGGTTCCTGGGGCACCGCTATGCCCCGCTCCAGACGACTGCCCAGCCGGAATTCGATCCGGGAGCCGATCTCAAAAATCGTCCCAATCCGGTGCTGGTCCGTGGCATACCGCGGATCAACGACAGCCGGTTGATCGACGGCATGACCCTGGACCGGCTGCGAACCCGGCAGGCGTTGCTGGCTCGACTCGACGTGAACGCAGCAGGCAGGCAGTCTTCTGATGCGGCGAAGTTTGATCAGTTTCAGCGGTGGGGCTTCGATGTGTTGACCTCGCATCAGCTCCAGAGTTGTTTCGATCCGGCGCTGTTTGATCAAAGTGTGAAAGAGCGGTACGGCAATACCCTGTTCGGCAACAGCGCGTTCATCGCGAGCAAGCTCGTCCAGCAGGGGGTCAAGTTCGTCAACGTGATCTGGACCTGGTATTTCCAATTGATTGCCGGCCTGCAGGATTTCGGCTGGGATACCCACGAACACAATTTTTCGATTCTGCGACGTTACCTGCCGCACGTCGATCAGGTTTATTCGTCGCTGATGGAAGACCTGGAACGGACTGGCTTGCTGGACGAAACGCTCGTGGTGCTGACCAGCGACTTCGGCCGCACACCGAACGTGAATCAGGGTGCCGGTCGCGACCATTGGACGCACTGTTATTCGACGATTCTCGCCGGGGCCGGAATCCGCGGCGGCACGGTTTTCGGCAGCTCCGACAAGCAGGCGGCAGTGCCCGTCGATGGCCCGGTCAGCCCGGCCGACATCTGCGCGACGATTTACGAGTGCCTCGGCATCGATCCCGACCTCACGATCCACGACCGGCTGAATCGTCCACACCGTATCGCCCAGGGTGGCGAACCGATTCGAGCAATCCTGGCTTGACGGGTCTCGTGCTTCAAATTCCCGAAAAGCCATTGCCGAGGAGGCAAATGGATTTGAGGGCGGGATGAGGTTCTCGGTGAACGACGAGCCGATCTCCGGCCGCGTCTCGCCGCTGTGCATCCTTCTAGCTTTACTCCCAGAGCCGCTCGAACCGCCGGATCTCTGAAGGCGTCAGCGCAATGTCCAACCGAGGCTGGAGCTGATACACGTCGAGATCGCAACCCACCTCAAACGGGAACTTGCCGCTGCCGTCGGGCCAGAACGCCTGCATGGCTTGAAGCTCCCCAATGCGGCCGACGCTCCTGATGAACCCCATCGCGAAGCCGAGATACAATGGGTGCTGAGTTTGATGCACTCGTCGGAACCCGACTCGATGTTCGTCACCAGACAAGTTGACGGTGTGAACTCCCGGCTCAGCATACGACTGGCCTGCGCGGATGTTGCGAATCAGCCCCGAGAAAAGGGCATGGGCGTCTTTTCCGTCCAGCCCGAAGATGATGAACTCGGGATGGCGACACGTTTCCATCAGGCCAATTGTGTAAAGGAATGGCGGCTCATGATCGTTGATGTTGGCAGCATACCACCCGTATCGACGCACAATTTCAGCGATCTCGTCGTCCATTCACTCCCTTCCGTCGAATTGCAATCCAAATCCGCAGCGAACAAGCCGGCGTGATTGCTCTCGTCGTCATGATTCTGCCCTTCATGATTCTGCCAATGTCTTTACATTCTGATCATCCTGATAATGTAGCGGGTCATCGTCTTGTTTCAAACAGCGGCAACCGCCCGTCCACCCCGACACTCCAGAGTTCTGTCCCATGCGGCAGTGCTCCGATATCCGGCTGCGCCTGGTCGGAATCGCGAAGCGGGTCGGGCCATTCCTTTGGAAGTGGCTGGCCCGCGTTAATGGCCGGGCTGTCCGCCTGGAGTCGCAGGTCGATCGGGGTGGAATCGTCGGCCGCCAGACGGACGAACCGCGGGTCGGCGACCCGGTCGTGCGTCGTCCAGCCGGGCTCGTAGCGCTTGCGGCTCTCCTGGAACAGGGGGGACGACTGGAATTGCGCAAACGGATCCCGCTTCAGCAGGGGCACTTCTGTGATGCCCCACAGCAGGTTGCCGCCCTCGCGAAGGTTCTCCGCCTCTTTTCCGGAAAGACCGACGCCGGGAACGCGATCGGCCTGCACGAAGATATTGTTGAACACGTCGCGTTCAGTGTGGCTCAGCCCCGCGGCGGCCAAGCCGAACAGGTAGTAGTCGCGAAAGGTGGGCGTCTTGCGCAGGACGGTATTGTGGTAGAAGCGGATCACCGGGTAGATCGGGCTGCCGTGGTCGCCGACCAGGTGCCCTTCCGAATGCAGGTAGGCGCCGGTCGGGTCGGCCTGTGTGGGTGGCGACGAATACGTCCCCCGGCGCAAGTCGACCACGTTCCGGAAAAAGTAAACGCCGCTGCCGGGAGCGTGGTCCCACGGCGATTCGTCCTTTTCGATTTCATGCTGCGTGAGCGGGATCAGGCACGCGCCGATCCGGTTCTGCGAGACGAACAGCGTGTGGTCCCGCAGCTTGGGCCCGCATTCCAGCCCGTCGTCGTTGAAATTGTCCACGAAATTATGATGGAATCGCAGCCCCTTCGCGAAACGCAGGAACGCGAAGTCGTGATCGTCGGTGAACTCGCACCACGCAAACTCGATGTTCTCGTTCCCCGGCTGATTGTTCTGCAGCATGATCTGATACGAGGCCGTTCCCAGATATTTCATGTGCGCGCGGGATGTCCAGGGAGCGGCGAGGCCGCGAAAGGCCGAATTCGTCACGCGGACATTCTTCGCCGCGTTGATCAGCAGCCCCGGGAAACCGCCGTAGCCTGTCACGTGATCGAACTGGACGTCTTCCGATCCATAGAGGTGGATCAGCGGACTCCCCGTCGCACCGCGGAGCACGAGGTCTTGAATCCGGACGTGCTTCACGCCGCTGACACGCAACACGTCATCGCCAAATCCGACCGCCACGATGAGCGGCAGACGGCGCGGGTCCGTTTCGCCGCGGTAGGCCCGGTCGCCCAGACCGGCAAGGCGCTGAGGGGCCAGCCGGATATGAATCCGCCCGGTCTGGCGGTTGAACCACAACCCGGGCCCGCAGTAAGTGCCCGACTTGCCCGCGTCGCCCTTGCCGAGCCACAGCTCGTTGCCGGACCGCAAGTCGGCGAGCGTGCGATAACCGTGGAGCGGCACCAGGCTGTCGGCGAATTGACCGAGCGCCAGCGGCCGCTCGTCTTCGATACCCCACATCGGCTCCCACGCGCCGGGAAGGAACTGGTGCGGCACCGCGCGGTTGTCGGCGTCGAAGTACGTCTTCGCGGAAACGTACTCGCCCTCGGCGCCACCAGCCAACGGCTCCCAGGCGGATTCGGGATGCTCCAGGAACTCGCGGAGTCCGCCATCGATGACGGCGATTTCGCCGGGATAGGAACCGATGGTGATCGGCGCCTCGGCCGCGCCGGACTGGCTCAGCGAAACGCTTTCGTAGTACGTGCCGCCGCGCAAGTAGAGCGTATCGCCCGGTTTCAGCCGCCGGAGCGCCGTCTTCAGCGTCCGCAGCGGTGCCGCTTCCGTCCCCGCGTGGCCATCGTCGCCGCGGGCCGCGTCCACGAACAGCTTCGGTCCGGCCGCGGGGGCACGGTCCGTTGCGGCTGGCAGCGGACGCATTGCCGGATGCGAACGAAAAGCCGCCTTCGCTTCAGTTTTTGCCTGGGGGGCGTTTTCCGCCCGCAGCGGCGCTCCTGCCAGAGGCAGCCAGATGACGATGAGCACCCAGGCAGAGATTACATTCGTTGTATTCATAAGGCGTTCCTTGATGGATGAGTTTTCACCCCGCGAGGCTGGGGGAACAGTCCGCTATTCGCATCCACAAAACGAAGGAGCGCGTCCTTCCATTCCTTCGCGTAGTCGATACCGATCCGCCGGGTCTCGACAAGTTGCGGGCGGTAGGCGGAATCGGCCAACAGAAACAGCCTGTCGCCCGTCAGGTCCAAGCCGTTCTGGGCGCGGGTGATCCGCAGCGCCCGAGTGAGCTTGCCGGGGCCAGTCAGGTCGGCCTGCCAACGGTCGAGCGGCTCGGCACCCCGGATCAGGACGGCCTGCGGATCCTCCCGGTGGCTCGCCACGATATTCAGCATGTCGTACATGCCGTAGATCAGGTAGACGTAGGCGCGGCCCGCGGGGCCGAACATGACTTCGGTTCGCGCCGTCCGGCCTTTTGAGGCATGACAGGCCAGGTCGTGCGCGCCGACGTAGGCTTCGGTCTCGACGATCCGCGCCCGGTATTCCTTTCCGCGAACGCGGCGGACGAGTATCGTCCCCAGCAGGTCGCGGGCCAGGTCGATCGCCGGTCGCTCGAAGAAGGCGTGACGGAGTTTCTTGCGGGGCAAGGTAACCGTTCCTCCCGGAACTCAGATGCCGCTGCCGTTCTCGTGGCTGTGTGGAAACTGCTGATCCATTTCCAGGGCGGGCGACGCCACGCCGCACCGCCCGACGACCCGCGCAGGCACGCCGGCAACCGTGCAATGCGGGGCCACGGAATCGAGGACCACGCTGCCGGCGCCGATCTTGGCCCCTTCGCCGATCTCCACGTTCCCCAGGACCTTCGCTCCCGCACCGATCATCACCCCCTGCCGGACCTTGGGATGCCGGTCGCCGGTCTCTTTGCCCGTCCCGCCCAGCGTCACCTCGTGCAACAGCGACACGTTGTCTTCAACGACCGAAGTCTCGCCGATCACGATGCTCGTGGCGTGGTCCATCAGGATGCCGGATCCGATCGACGCCGCGGGATGAATGTCGACGCCAAAGACTTCGGAAGTCCGGTTCTGAAGATGGACCGCGAGCAATTCCCGCCCCTGAGTCCAGAGCCAGTGGGCCACGCGATGCGCCTGCAAGGCCTGAAAACCCTTGAAAAACAGGAACGGCATCAGGTAGCCGCGGGAGGCCGGGTCGCGGTCGCGGACCGCCTGCAGGTCATTTCGGATCGCCCGTTTGATCTCCTGATGCCCGAACGCCTGGTCGACGAGCGACCGCAACAGGGCCGGGTTGACGCAGACGGTGGTCAGCTTGGACGACAGTTGCTGGCTGAGTGCGTCTTCCAGACGGCGGCATTTCAGGATCGCGTCGAAAAGAAACTGGCGAAGGAGCGGGTCGCGTTCCTCTTCCGACCAGGCTTCGGCGCGGATCGCCGACCAGATCGGGTCGGCATTCAAAGGCTGAGCGGCGGGGGGCATCGGGCTGTGTGCTTTCCGGGCTGATGAGGATGTTATGCTGAAGCATAACCTACTCGCCCACTCGCCTCAATCGGGCGAGCCGATCGCGATCACGCCATTGGGCGCGACGCGGTCCAGGCGCGCCCCCTGCTGGCCAGCGTGGAGCGCGCACATCGCCTGCCGCCATTCGTGCCCGCCCTTATTCGGGAGCCAGGTCCAGGATCGACGATTTGCGGCCGGAGGGCTCCGCGGCGGACTCTTCTTTGCCGGAACCGGCCGAGGGCGGTTCCTGGAGCAGGCTGTACCGGGCCTGGAGGATCCGTTCCTTCTCGGCTTGCAGTTCCATCAGCGCTTCGGGACGGATGCGGACTTCCGCTTCCTGATGGGTGTGGAAACCGGTGCCGGCGGGGATCAGGTGGCCGAGGATCACGTTTTCCTTGAGGCCGACCAGGTTGTCGATCTTTCCGGCCAGGGCGGCTTCGGTCAGCACCTTGGTCGTTTCCTGGAAGCTGGCGGCCGAGATGAAGCTTTCGCTCTGGACGGCGGCCTTGGTGATCCCCAGCAACTGCGTGCTCGCCGATGCGGCCTTGGGCCGCGCGTGCTTGGCGGGCTTGCCGTCGGAGGCCTCGACCTGGGCGTTGACCTCTTCGAACGTCGCCAACGGCACGATGTCGTTTTCATGGAACTCGGTGTCGCCCGGATCGACGATCTTGACGCATTCGAGCAACGCCTGGTTGATCCGCCGGAACTCGAACTTGTCGATGACGATTCCGGGAAGCAGCGGCGTGTCGCCGACCTTGTCGACGCGGACCTTCCGCAGCATCTGCGAAACCATGATTTCGATATGCTTGTCGTCGATTTCGACCCGCTGCGAACGGTAGACGTTTTGAACTTCTCGGAGCAGGTACTGCTGGACGGCCTCTTCGCCGCTGACCCGCAGGATGTCGTGCGGAACGAGCGGGCCGTCGACCAGAGCGTCGCCGGCGCGGACGATATCTTTGGCGTGCACCCGCAAGTGCTTGCCGTGCGGAATAATATGCTCCTTTTCGGTCCCGTCGGTCCCGCGAAGGAGGATGACCCGCTTGCCGCGCTTCTTTTCGGCGACGAGGTCCACTTCGCCGTCGATCTCGGCGATGATGGCCGGATCCTTCGGCCGGCGGGCCTCGAACAGCTCGGTGACGCGCGGCAGACCGCTGGTGATGTCCTGCGTTCCGCCCATTTCGCGGGGAGTCTTGGCGAGCACGTACCCGGCGGAAATCTGCGCTCCGTCATCGACTTCGACGTTGGCTTTTTCGGGCAGGTAATAGAAGTCGAGGATCTTACCGGAACTGTCTTCGAGCATGATCTGCGGGTGCAGGTCGCCCTTGTGCTCGATGATGACCCGGCGGATGTTGCCGCTGGTATCGGTCTCGGTCTTGATCGAGTCGCCTTCGACGAAGTCCTCGTAACGGACCTTGCCGCCGACTTCGGCGAGAATCGGCACCGAGTGTGGATCCCACTGGCAGATGACCTGGCCGGCCTTGACCTCTTCGTCCTCGGCGACCATCAGCACGGCGCCGTTGGGAACCGTGAACTTTTCCAGCTCGCGGTCCTTGGGATCGACGATGATCGCTTCGCCGTTCCGGGCGAGCACGACGTTCTTGCCTTCGCTGTTGACGACGCAGCGGATCCGCGCCAGGCGGACCCGTCCGGCACGCTTCGTGCGGAACTCGTTCTCTTCGACCTCGCGGGACGCGATCCCGCCGATGTGGAACGTACGCATCGTGAGCTGGGTTCCCGGCTCGCCGATACTCTGGGCGGCAATGATGCCGACCGCCATGCCCTCTTCGACCATGGCCCCCGTCGAAAGGTCCATGCCGTAGCACAGCCGGCACATGCCCAGCGACGCTTCGCACGTCATCGGACTGCGGACCTGGATCCGTTCGAGGCCCAGGGCTTCGATCCGCCGCGCCACGTCGACCGTGATCAGCTCCCCTTCGCGGACGATGACTTCATCGGTGATCGGGTTGACGATGTTCGTCCGGCTGACGCGTCCGCGGATGGCGTCGGCCAGGCTGACCTCGACCTTTTCGCCGCGGTACACGACGCCCCGCGTGATCCCCTGCGTGGTTCCGCAGTCGTAGGTCGTGATGACCATGTTCTGCGCGATGTCGGCCAGCTTGCGGGTCAGGTAGCCGCTGTCGGCCGTTTTGAGGGCCGTGTCGGCGAGCCCCTTGCGGGCACCGTGAGTCGAGCTGAAGTACTCAAGCACGGAGAGCCCTTCGCGGAAGTTGGCCTTGATCGGCGTTTCGATGATTTCGCCGTTGGGTTTGGCCATCAGTCCACGCATGCCGGCCAACTGCCGGATCTGTTCCACGCCGCCGCGGGCCCCGGAATTGGCCATCAGGAAGATGGGGTTCACGTAGGCGCCTTCGTCCCGGTTGTCGTGTTCCAGCTCGGACATCATGGCGACCGTGATCTGTTCGCGAGCGTGGGTCCACGTCTCCAGGACCTGGTTGTACCGCTCCTGGTCGGTGATAATCCCGCGGTCGAACAGCTTCTGCTTGTGCAGGACGGCTTTTTCGGCCTCGGCGATGACCTTGTCCTTGTTGGGCGGCGTCTTGAGGTCGCTGGTGCCGAACGACAGGCCGCTCCGCGTCGATTCCTTGAAGCCGGTCTCCTTCATCCGGTCGAGCAACGAAATCGTTTCGCGGCGGCCGAGTTCCAGGTAGCAATCGGAGATGACGTTGGCGAGGTCCTTGTTCCGCATGGTCAGGTTGTAATAGGCCATGCTGGCAGGAACGATGTCGTTGAACAGGACGCGGCCGACGTTGGTCGTCACCAGCCGGCCGGGCTTGTAGGTGTCGGCCCCGTCGCCTTTCAGGCGTTTGTCACGCGGGAGGCGGACCTTGATCTTCGTGTGCGTGACGACTTTTCCCTGGGCGAACGCCAGGTGCACCTCGGCCGGGGAAGCAAAGATCATCCCTTCGCCGGGGCGGCCGGGCCGCGACAGGGTGAGGTAATAGCAGCCCATCACGATGTCCTGCGAGGGGCTGATGATCGGCGCGCCGTTGGCCGGGCTAAAAATGTTGTTCGTGGACATCATCAGCGTGGTGGCTTCGACCTGCGCTTCAATCGACAGCGGCAGGTGAACGGCCATCTGGTCGCCGTCGAAGTCGGCGTTGAACCCCTTGCAGACGAGCGGGTGAATCTTGATGGCGTTTCCTTCGATGAGCACCGGCTCGAACGCCTGGATCCCCATCCGGTGCAGCGTGGGCGCCCGGTTGAGGAGCACGGGGTGGTTGGTGATCACCTCATCGAGGATGTCCCACACCTCGTCGTCTTTGCGCTCCAGCATCCGCTTGGCGCTCTTGATCGTGTCGGCATGCCCCAGGTCCTTGAGCCGCCGGATGACGAACGGCTGGTACAGCTCCAGCGCGATCTTTTTCGGCAGCCCGCATTGGTGCAGCTTGAGCTCGGGACCGACCACGATCACACTGCGGGCCGAGTAATCGACGCGTTTGCCGAGCAGGTTTTCGCGGAACCGGCCCTGCTTGCCCTTGATCATGTCGGTCAGCGACTTGAGCGGCCGGTTCGACGAGCCCAGCACGGGCCGCTTGCAGCGGTTGTTGTCGAACAGGGCGTCGACAGACTGCTGCAGCATCCGCTTTTCGTTGCGGACGATCACCTCGGGCGCATTGAGATCGACCAGCTTCTTCAGCCGGTTGTTGCGGTTGATGATCCGGCGGTAGAGGTCGTTCAGATCGCTGGTGGCGAAATTGCCCGAATCGAGCAGCACGAGCGGCCGCAGATCGGGCGGAATGACGGGGATCACGTCGAGGACCATCCACTCGGGGCGGTTGTCGCTGTCCCGCAGGCTTTCGACGATCTTCAGCCGCTTGATCAGCTCCTTCGTTTTCTGCTGGCTGCCGGTCGTTTTCAGCTCTTCCCGCAAAACCTGCGACAGCTCGACGAGGTTGAGTTTGCCGAGCAGCTTCTTGATCGCCTCAGCGCCCATGTCGATTTCGAACGAGGCTTCGCCGTACTTCGCGCGGGCCTGGCGGGCCTCGTCTTCGGTCAGGATCTGGTGTTCGCGGAGCGGCGTGTCGCCCGGATCGATGACCACGTAATCCTGGAAGTAGATCACCTTGTCCAGGCTCGAAGCCTTCATGTTGAGCAGCGCGCCAAGCCGGCTGGGCATCGACTTGAAGAACCAGATGTGCACCACCGGCGCCGCCAGCTCGATGTGCCCCATCCGCTTGCGGCGGACGCGGCTGTGCGTCACCTTGACGCCGCAACGGTCGCAGATCATCCCCTTGTATTTCATCCCGCGGTATTTACCGCAGGCGCATTCCCAGTCTTTTTCCGGGCCAAAAATCCGCTCGCAGAACAGGCCGTCGCGTTCGGGGCGATAGGTCCGGTAATTGATGGTTTCAGGCTTCTTGACTTCGCCGAACGACCAGCTTCGAATGTCGTGCGGGCTCGCCAGGCCGATCTTGATGGCCCCGTAGTCGTTGACGCGATCGTATGCGCTTTCGCCGGTGCTCACGTCACACGCTCCTTCTTACAGTTGCGGGAAGAGGGCTGAAACATTTCCAGACCCTCAAAGGTTGTGTTGAACAAATGTAGTGCAACGAGAAACTCAGATCCGCTTCTTTTCCAGTTGCAGGTTGAGGGCCAGCCCCCGGATTTCGTTGTTCAAGACGTCGAAGCTGGCAGGCGTTCCGGCCTCCAGCGTATTTTCGCCCTTGACCATCGACTCGTAGATCTTGGTCCGGCCTTCGACGTCGTCGCTCTTGACCGTGAGCAACTCCTGCAGAATGTACGCGGCGCCGTAGGCTTCCAGCGCCCAGACTTCCATTTCTCCGAACCGCTGGCCGCCGAACCGCGCCTTGCCGCCCAGCGGCTGTTGCGTGATCAGCGAGTACGGCCCCGTGGCGCGGGCATGCACCTTGTCGTCCACGAGGTGATGCAGCTTGAGGATGTAAATCAGCCCGACCGTGACTTTCTGCTCGAACGCCGTGCCGGTCCGGCCGTCGTACAGGACCGTCTTGCCGTCTTCAGGCAGCCCCGCCTGCACCAGGCAGCGGCGGATTTCTTCTTCGGACGCGCCGTCGAACACCGGGCAGATCGCCTGGAAGCCGAGCTTCGACGCGGCCCAGCCCAGGTGGGTTTCAAGGATCTGGCCCACGTTCATGCGGCTGGGCACGCCGAGCGGATTGAGGATGATGTCGATCGACGTTCCGTCTTCGAGGAAGGGCATGTCCTCGACCGGCATGATCTTGGAAATGACCCCCTTGTTCCCGTGCCGTCCGGCCATTTTGTCGCCGACGGAGATCCGCCGCTTGGACGCGACATACACCTTGACCATCTGCAGCACGCCGCTCGGCAGCTCGTCGCCGCGCTTCATCGTGTTCAGCACCCGGTCGCGCAGGTCGAGGACCATCTCGACCGCCGGCCACTGCTCCTTGATCACCTGGTTGCAGTCCGCCTTCTTCTGCGGGCTGCGGATGTCGAGCTTGTCGTAGTGGCCGAAGAAGTTCTGGGCATACGCGGCGACGGTCTTGTCGTCCGACTCACTCCGCAGCAGCCGGTTGTCTTCGTCGGACAGCTTGCGATCGAGAGCCCGCTCGAAGTCGGCCAGGAAGGCGCGGAAGGCGTCGGCGACCGACTTGTTCCCTTCTTCCTCCTTCGTCTTCAATTCGGCTTCGAATTTCTTGCGTTCGGTTTCGGTGAGGCTCATCCGTCGCGAGAAACGCTGCGTGTCGATGACGATGCCTTCGACGCCGCTGGGAACCTCGAGCGAATCGTTCTTCACGTCCTCGCCTGCCCGACCGAAGATGGCGTGCAGCAGCTTTTCTTCGGGCGTGAGCTCGGACTTCGCCTTCGGCGAAACCTTGCCCACAAGAATATCGCCGGGCTGGACCCGCGTTCCGATGTGCACGATTCCATCGTCGCCCAGATGCCGCAGTGCTTTTTCGCTGACGTTGGGGATGTCCCGCGTGAACTCTTCGCGGCCCAGCTTCGTTTCGCGGATTTCGACGTCGAACTCATCGATGTGAATCGACGTGTAAACGTCCTCTTTGACGAGCCGTTCCGAAAGAATGATGGCGTCTTCGAAGTTGTAGCCTTCCCAGGACATGAACGCCACGAGCACGTTCCGGCCCAGCGCCAGTTCCCCGTCGCGGGTTGCGGCGCCGTCGCACATCACCTGCCCCTTCTTGACCTTCTGGCCAATCTTGACGATCGGCTTCTGGTTGAGGCACGTTCGCTCGTTAAGCCCCACGAACTTGTGCATCGGGTATTTGCGGCCGTCGACCTCGATCACCAGCCCGTCGACATAGGTCACAGTGCCGGATTTTTCGGCGCGGATCAACATGCCCGAGTTCTCGGCGACGGCCCGCTCCAGGCCGGTGCCGACGATCGGCGGCTCGGTGACGAGCAGCGGCACGGATTGCCGCTGCATGTTCGAACCCATCAGTGCCCGGTTGGCGTCGTCATGTTCCAGAAACGGAATCAATCCGGCGGAGACGCCCACCATCTGGCAGGGGGCGATGTCCATGAACTCGATCTGCTTGGCATCGACGAGCACGAAGTCGCCACGGTGCCGGGCCAGCACGCGCTCGTCGCGGAGCTTGCCGCCGGCAACCACCGTGTCGGCCGGGGCCAGAAACACGTTGGATTCCTCGTCGGCCCGCAGCCAGCTCACTTCGTCGGTGATCTTGCCATTCTTCAGCACGCGGTAGGGCGTGATCAGAAAGCCGTAGTCATCCACCTTGGCGTAGATGCTGAGGCTGCTGATCAGGCCGATGTTCGTCCCTTCGGGCGTTTCGATCGGGCAGATCCGGCCGTAGTGCGAAATGTGCACGTCGCGGACCTCGAAGCCGGCCCGCTTGCGGTTGAGGCCGCCAGGCCCCAGCGCGCTCAGGCGGCGTTCGTGCGTCAGCATCGACAGCGGATTCGTCTGGTCGACGACCTGCGAGAGTTCGCCCCGGCCGAAAAAGTACTCGATCGCCGCGGAAACGCTCTTCGGATTGACGAGCGACCGGGGCGTCATTTCGGCCAGGTCCTTGAGGCTCATCCGTTCCTGCACGGTCCGGCGAAGCTTCAGGAAGCCCTTGCGGATCTCGTCGGCGGCGAGTTCGTCGATCGTCCGCAGCCGGCGATTTCCCAGGTTGTCGATGTCGTCGACGCCGACCGTGGGGTCGTTGGCCCGCAGCTTCATGACGTAACGGATAGCGTTGATGAAGTCTTCGGACCGGAGCGTCATGACGTCATCGGGAACGGTCTGCTGGAACTTGCGGTTGATGCGGAACCGGCCGACCCGGCCGAGCCGGTAGCGGTTCACGTCGAAGAACTTCTCGCGGAACAGGTCCATCGCCTTTTCGAGCTGCGGCGGATTGCCGGGGCGGAGCCGCTGGTAGATCCGAAGCAGCGCTTCCTGGTGGCTGGAGGTAGTGTCTTCGCCCAGGCTGTTGAGGATCAATGGATCGGGAACCGTCTCGATGACTTCGATGTTCTTCAAGCTGGAGTGGCAGATTTCATCGGCCAGCTCCGCGGTGATGGTCTGCCCCGTCTCGGCGATGATCTCGCCCGAACGCGCGTGCTTGACCGGGTAAATCACGTCGTCGGCGGCGACCTTGCCGGTCAGCTTCTTGGCAGCGTCGGCTTCGGAAGTCTTGATTGTCTTAGTGGGGTAGAAGAGCTTGACGAGCGCGGCGTCGGACGAGAAGTCCGGACTCATGGCCCGCAACAGCGTCAGGGCCGAGAACTTTCCACTTTGATCAATGCGGACCCCCAGCGCCTCGCGCTTGCTGATGTTCAGCTCGATCCAGCTTCCGCGTTCCGGAATGATCCGGCAGGAGTACGTTTTCTTCTCGCCGGGCTCCGAATTGGAAACGAAGTCGACGCCGGGCGAGCGGTGCAACTGGCTGACCACAACCCGCTCGGCCCCATTGATGATGAACTCGCCGCCGCCGATCATGATCGGCATATCTCCCAGGTAAACTTCTTCCTCGACCGGCTGCTCTTTCGTCAGCCGCAGCCAGACCCGGAACGGGCGGCCATACGTGAGTCGCAGCTGGCGGCACTCCGTGGGCGTGTAACGCGGCTTGCCCAGTTCGTACCGGATGTATTCCAGCTTGTGCTGGCCGTCGTAGCTCTCGATTGGAAAAATTTCGCGGAGGATGTCTTCGATCCCCAGGCTGCGGCGATCGTCGCCGGAGACCAGGAACCGGGCATACGGATCGGTCTGGATCTGCGTCAGATCCGACAGCGCGAAATCGCTGGAGAGTTGTCCGAAATTCTGCACGCGCTCGAACGTGAGACTATGCATTGCGGGGGTGGGCATACGTCGCTCTCGCTGGGTTTACGCTCGCTGGATGGAAACGTTCGCGCTGGATGGAAAACTGGGGCCGACGCACGACATCGCTGGCAGAGGTCTCGCGCGGACCGGGGGCGCGATCAGCACCGGCACTGACAAAGAAGCACGAATTAAGAGAATTCGTTTCGTCAACGTCGTGGTAATTACCTGGTTGCTCGGCGATGGAGGCGTTCTTGTGAGCGCACTCAAAAAACAGGCAGTCGCGGCCGAGAATCGACGCTCGGCCGCGATGGGGACGCTTGTCTAATGGGACACGATCACAACCGGACGATTACTTGACTTCCGCCGTACCGCCAGCGGCCTCGATTTCGGCCTTGAGCTTTGCCGCGTCGTCTTTGGAAATACCCGTCTTGATCGGCTTGGGCGCCGCTTCGACAAGATCCTTTGCTTCTTTCAGGCCCAGGCCGGTCGCCGCGCGAACCACCTTGATCACGGGAATCTTCTGCTCGCCGAAGCCCTTGAGAATCACGTCGAATTCGGTCTGCTCCTTCGCAGCCTCGACCGGCGCCGCGGGGCCGGCCGCCGCCATCATCACGCCGCCACCGGCCGGCTTGATGCCGTGGACGTTTTCGAGATAGGAACCGAGGGCCCTCGCCTGAAGGAGAGTCAGCCCCACGATTTTGTCACCGAGTTCTTTGGTTGCGTTATCGAATTCGACCGGTGCCTCAGCAGTTGCCATTGTAGTCCATTCCCTTTCTGATCGCCACGTACAAGAAGTTTTCGCGGTGTGGTCTGGAAATTCAGGAAGCCTCGGCGGCGAAATACGCCTTTCTACGCCTGCTGCTCCCCGTTGTTCAAAGCTGTGTCTCGAAATTACGTGTCTCGAAGCCGTGTCTTGATAATGGGCTTTCAAGTCACTGGTTCAACCGAACTGGTTCGGTCATTGGATGCGTGTCCGTACTATGAGGCCGTTGCCGGAGCGGTTTCGGCCGCGGTCTCGGCGGCCGGCTCCTTGTCGGCAATCGACTTGATTTGACCGGCGAGCAAGCCTCCCGGCCCGAGCAGCGCTCCGCAGATCTTGGCGCCCGGGCTGAGCGCAAGCGTTACGATCTTGCCGATCAGCTCTTCGCGGCTGGGTCCCTTGCTGATCGACTCCACCTCGCTGGCGGTCACGGAGATCCCGCCGACGACCCCACCCCTGATCTCGAGTTTCTTCAGATCGCGGGCCCATTTCGAGATCTCCTTCGAGAGCTCGACGATATCGGGGCCGCCCCACACCAGCGACGTCGGCCCTTTGAGGAAGGGGTCAAGCGTTTGCAGGCCCAGCGCCTTCAGGGCGTTTCGGGCTAACGTGTTCTTCACGGAAAGCATCGTGATGCTCTTGGCCCGCAGCTTGAGGCGAAGGGTGTTGTTCGTTACCGCGTCCAGCAGGGACGAGTTGACCACCAAGATGTCGCGGCAGTCCCGCAGCCGAGCCTGCAGATCCGAAGCGATCATTTCTTTGACGTATTTGCTCATGACTTGTCGCTCAAGGCCACTGAACTGTTGTGATAACCGGTCTGTGATAACCGGTCTGTGATAACCGGCGGCCTGACGGCCTGTGGAAAGCCGGCGGCTAGGCCGCCACAATGATTCCCGGGCTCATCGTCGCCGAAAGGACAACGCTCCGGATGTAAACGCCTTTGGACGATGCGGGCTTCAACGTCCGGACGAACTTCAACAGGGCCTCGAAGTTCGCGACCAACTGCTGTTCGCTGAACGACAGCTTCCCGACGACGCAGTGCACGATGCCTCCCGCGTCGGCGCGGAATTCCACCTTGCCCGCCTTGTACTCCCGCACGGTCGTCGCCACGTCCTGCGTCACCGTACCGGCGCGGGGCGAAGGCATCAACCCGCGGGGGCCGAGAACGCGCCCCAGCGGACCGACGACGCCCATCATGTCAGGGGTTGCGATCGCCGCGTCGAATTCCGTCCAGCCGCCCTTGATTTTCTCGGCAAGATCCGCGCCCCCCACGAAGTCGGCCCCCGCCCGTTCGGCTGCGGCGGCGTTTTCGCCCTGGGCAAAAACAAGCACGATCTTCGCCTTGCCGATACCGTGCGGCAGGACCAGCGAGCCGCGGACCACCTGGTCCGCCTGCTTCGTATCCACGCCCAGGCGGATTGCAACCTCGACCGTCTGGTCGAACCGGCAGGGCTTGATCGTTTTCGGCAAAGACGGCTCGAGCGCCTTCAGCTTGGCCACGGCCCCCGGCAGGTCCAGCGGTTGCAGCCCGGCCACTTGTTCCAGCAGGTGTTTGAATCGTTTCGATTGGTGCGCCATCCGACTGCTCTTTTCTTTTCAGCTCTTGAAATGTCCCGTCAACCCCGTTCGTCAGCAACTCCATTCAGTCAATGACTTCCACGCCCATGCTCCGCGCCGTGCCGGCAATCACCTTGCACGCCTGCTCCAGCGACGACGAATTCAGATCGTTGGCTTTAGTCTTGGCGATTTCGAGCACCTGCGCCCGCGTTACCTTGCCGACCTTTGTCGCCTTGGGGTTCGCCGATCCCTTGGCAATCTGCGCGGCCTGCTTGAGCAGCACCGCGGCCGGCGGACTCTTGGTGATGAATTCGAACGACCGGTCATTGTAGACGGTGATCACGACCGGGATCGTGGTCCCCTTCATATCTTTGGTCCGGTCGTTGAACTGCATCACGAACTGACCGATGTTCACGCCGTGCGGCCCCAAGGCCGTTCCCACGGGGGGCGCCGGAGTCGCCAGTCCGCCCGTGACCTGAATCTTGATCTGCGTGACGACCTGTTTTTGCTTCGCCATTGACCATCCCTCGCTGTCGTTCCTGAATTCGGCAAACAAATTGTGCGGCGTTCAACGTATCGTGAAAAAACAGTGCGTTGCCATCGGCAAGCATCCTCCGCAGGCGGATGCGTGACCGCGAATATTGTCAGACCACTTCGATCTGCCAATATTGCAGTTCCACGGGGGTGGAACGGCCAAAGATTTCGATCAGGACGGTCACACGGCCGTTCGCTTCGTCGATCGAATCGACAGCTCCCTCGAAGCTTTCGAACGTCCCTTCCTTGATCTTGACTGTATCCCCCGGCACGAACTCGATCTTGATTTTCGGCTGTGCCACTTCATCTTTGGCGGTCTCCAGTCCGAGCATCCGCTGAATTTCCTGCGGCTTCATGGGACTCGGCTTGTTCGCCGCCCCCGTGAAATCGCCAACGCCGCTTGTCTCCCGGACGAGGAACCAGGTTTCCTCGTTGAGGATCATTTGAATCATGATGTAACCGGGATAGAGCTTTCGCTCCGTGATTCGTTTCTTTCCCCCCTTCGTTTCCGCGACCTTTTCGGTCGGGATGATGATTTCGCCGAAGAGGGCGTCCATTCCCTCGCGAAGAATCCGCCGCTTGATGTTGTCGCGGATCGATTTTTCGCGATTACTCTGCACCTTGAGCACGTACCAGTGCATCTGCTCATCATCATCTGAGGCAGGGACCGTACCGGTTTCTGAAATCATCGAAGTTTTTCCTGCCATCATCTTCCGAATCATCCGGCCTCGATCTGCAGCACACCGATTAAGCTCAGGATTTTCGCCCAGAACGAATCGTAGGCGAACAGCACAACTCCCATGACGAACATGGTGCTCAATACAACGATGGTTGCCCGGACCAGCTCATCCCAGCTCGCCCAGGAAACCTTGTTCATTTCTCCCTGAACCGAAATCAGAAACTCGGCAAACGGCGGGTAGTTCACCAGGCGAAAAATCACCCACGAGCCAACCACGGAAATCAGAACAGGCAGACCGATCCGGACAGAGCGCTCCGCGACCGCGAGCATTCCCTGGGACATGGTAAAAGCCCCGGCGACCACCAGCAAGATTAACGCTCCGGCGGTCAGTTGTCGAGCTAAACGCCCCTGATTGCGCTTGTAAAGGTTCGTCGCGAGCAGTTCACGCCAGAACGAGCCGGTTTCAGATTTTGCCATTATTCAGTATTTTTCGAACCGTTCAGTATTCAGAGAACCGTTCAGCCGACGGGAACAGGAAGCCAGGAAACACACGGGCGGAGGGACTTGAACCCCCAACCGTCGGATTTGGAATCCGATGCTCTGCCATTGAGCTACGCCCGTAATGAACACTTCAAGCAGGTGTCACGAGTCTCGTTCGAATCGCGCCTCAGTGCTGGAACGAACCCAGCGTCGGAACGCCCCCCGTGTCGAAACGACCCCCGTGTCGAAACGGCCCTTGTCTCGAAACGGGCAGCGGTGTCCGACCAACCTGGGACGCTTACTTCTTGCGCGATTCTTTGTGGATCGTGTGCCGCCGCAATTTCGGGCAATATTTTCGCAATTCCAACCGCTCCGTGCCTCGCGTTTCCTTCGGAGTCCGATAGTTTCTTTCACCGGACTCGGTGCATTCGAGCCAGACGTATTCTCGCACCATGACTTGACCTTAACAGGAGAATTAAAGCAGAATCTTCGTGACGACCCCCGAGCCAACCGTCTTGCCCCCTTCGCGGATGGCGAAGCGGCTGCCTTCGTGCATGGCAATCGGCTGGCCCAATTCGACATCCAGCCCCACGTTGTCGCCCGGCATGCACATCTCGGCGCCGGCGAGCAGCTTGGTGGTCCCCGTCACGTCGGTCGTGCGGAAGTAGAACTGCGGCCGATACCCACTGAAGAACGGGGTATGCCGTCCGCCTTCTTCTTTGCTCAGCACGTAAACTTCACCTTCGAACTTGGTGTGCGGCTTGATGGAGCCGGGTTTCGCCAGCACCTGGCCGCGCTCGATGTCTTCGCGCTCGATACCGCGGAGCAGCAAGCCGACGTTGTCGCCCGCCTGCCCCTCTTCCAGCGTCTTGTTGAACATTTCCACGCCGGTGCAGACGGTATCGCGAGTCGGCTTCAGGCCGACCACTTCCACCTTTTCGCCGACCTTGACGATCCCCTGCTCGATTCGGCCGGTCGCCACCGTTCCACGACCCTTGATGGAAAACACGTCTTCGACGGCCATGAGGAACGGCTTGTCGGTCAGCCGCTGCGGCTCAGGAATGTTGTTGTCGAGCGCTTCGAGCAGCTTGGCGATGCATTCGCCGGGTTTCGGGTCCTTCCCGGCAGCGTCGAGCGCAGCCTTGGCCTGCCCGCGGATGATGGGAATGTCGTCGCCGGGGAAGCCATACTTGTTGAGCAAATCGCGAACTTCGAGCTCGACCAACTCAAGCAGTTCCGGGTCGTCAACGAGGTCGCACTTGTTCAGGAATACGACCAGCGCCGGCACATCGACCTGGCGTGCCAGGAGAATGTGTTCGCGAGTCTGCGGCATCGGGCCGTCGGCCGCGGAAACCACCAGAATCGCACCGTCCATCTGGGCGGCACCGGTGATCATGTTCTTGATATAGTCAGCGTGCCCGGGACAGTCGATATGCGCATAGTGCCGCTTTTCCGACTCGTACTCGACGTGGCTCACGGCGATCGTCACCGTCTTCGTTTCATCGCGCACCGTACCGCCTTTGGCGATATCGGCGTAGCTCTTGAATTTCGCCAGTCCCTTAGCCGCCTGGGTTGCCAGGATCGCTGCTGTCAGGGTTGTCTTCCCATGATCGATATGACCGATGGTCCCCACGTTGACGTGGGGTTTTGTACGCGCGAAGACTTCCTTAGCCATCTTTTTCCCCTAATGTTTTTCGAAATCGAGTTGCAATGTGGACGGCTGAACCGACCGTCGCAGACAATCCATCACCCCTGCTGTCACGCTTGCTTCTGTCACATTTGAACGGGCGAACGCAATTGAACCCAGGCCGCGGCAACGTGTGGCAGTCACTGACTCGGCTTGACTCCGCGTAAGCCGGCGAGCCTTGACGCCGGCGAGCGTGTCAAAGCAAGTCAGAACGGGCCCTCGAAAAAGCTGCTGATGGGACTTGAACCCATGACCTCGTCCTTACCAAGGACGCGCTCTACCAACTGAGCTACAGCAGCGAAACTCGAACGCCCGTTCGGGAGTTTACCGCCCACGAAAGCTCAGCAAGATAACGAACATCGACTCAAGTTGCCAGTCTCTTCAGCCACTTATGCAAAAAAACCTGACGAAATCATCAGCAGAGCGGGCGATGGGAATCGAACCCACGTGGCCAGCTTGGAAGGCTGGAACTCTACCATTGAGCTACGCCCGCAGGAGTCGTCCCTCCGAACAATCTGCCAGACACCGCGAACCTTGCCTTAAAAGAATCCTTCAAAAGATACTCGACGAGGGGGGTTGGCTGAGGTGGGGGATGTAGGATTCGAACCTACGTAGGCATTGCCACCAGATTTACAGTCTGGCCCCTTTGACCGCTCGGGTAATCCCCCTCTTGAATGAAAGCCGAATTCGTCCACCCCCATCGACGTCTGCACGATCGACGTCTGCACGATCGACGTCTGCACGATCGACGTCTGCACGATCGACGTCTGCACGATCGACGTCTGCACGATCGACGCCTGCACGGTCGGCGTTTGACTCGCCGCATCAAACACATCCCGGGAGCTAGCGGTGGGACTCGAACCCACAACCTCCGGTTTACAAAACCGGAGCTCTGCCATTGAGCTACGCTAGCGGGCTTGAAAATTCCACGAACAGCGAGTCGATCAATATATCAGGCGCGTAATCACTTGCAAGCCAAAACGGGGTACCCGGCCGCGATTTTCAACGAATTCCGTGCCCGAGCCCCCCGCAAGGCCCCCCTTTCGCCACACAAAAAGGGTTCAACACGCAAACCCCGGCGTAAGCAACCGCGGCGCAAGGAAAGAGGGCAGGCGATGCGTCGCCTGCCCTTGAGATCCGAACCGGACAATGGACTGTCCGGCAGCAAGCACTCGGGCGACCGGCGGCCGAGTGCGCCTTTCTTAGCTTAAATCCCCGGAATATCGAGCTTTTCTTCCAGCGCGATCTTCCGCAGCTTGCTCAGCGCTCGGCCTTCCAACTGCCGGATCCGTTCCTTGGTCACGCCGAACCGGCTTCCCAATTGTTCGAGCGTCTGCGGGTCGGACCCCTGGTTCAACCCGAATCGGTACAGAATGATGCTTCGCTCCCGCTCATCGAGTTGATTCAGAATCCGCATGATCGCCTCGTGCTGCCGAAAGTTGATCAATTCCTGCTCAAATTGATCGCTTCTCCCGTCGGCAGACGCCTGGAACAACTCTTCGTTTCCCGTGCGATACCGATCCAGATGCGTGTGCTCCGCGGGGATCGAACGGGCAAAATTCTTCATGATGGCCCATGTTGCATACGTCGAGAACTTATTCCCCTTGCTGAAGTCAAACTTCTCGATGGCGCGGATCAGCGACATGTTTCCATCGCTGACCATCTCGAAAAAACTGCTGTTCGGCTTGATGTGCCGCTTCGCGATCGACACCACAAGCCGCAGATTGCTCCGAATCAGCAGGTTCTTGACATCGACGCCTTCGTCGAGGCAACGCTCGATCTGGTCCATCACCCGCGGCTTGGCGCGGGCCACGTCCAGTTGGTCGCGCAGCCGGGCGGCCGAAAACTTCAGGAAGTTCATCTTCCGGAAGTAATACACTTCCTGTTCCTTGTTGAGCAGCGGAATGCTGTAGAGGCCCGCAAGGTACGGCGGAAGCCCCGGCGGGGGCCGAAACTGCGCCTGCTTCTTTTCCCGCTCCGGAGCCGGCCCCAGAATCAACTCTGCGGCGTTCGCGGCCTCGAACGATTCGTGATAAATGAACTCGATTGGCTGATCGAGCAGACGCTTTGCGCGCATTTCCGCAACAATGCGATAAATGCTTGCCTTTGTCCGGAAGTGCCTCTTGGCCAGCCGATCCGCGGACCCGCCGCGGGTGAAGCTGCGGAAAATATCCTTCTTGACGTCTTCGGTCAGCGGCTGCGGTGCGTTGGGGAAAATCGCCGCATGCGGGTGGTCCCGATCGTAGGTCTTCAGCGTGTACCGGATCGTCTCCGCCGCACGACCCATCTTCCGAGCCAGGCGACGGCTGATTTCCGCAGGGCAGCCTCCGGCCCTGGCGAGTCGCCGGGCACGGGCCACGATGTCTTCGCGGTCGGCCTCGCTGAGCTGGCTGAACTTGCTGCTCCGCTTGATATCCTCAGAATGCTTCAGAACAAAGCGATCAACCGAAGATTTCAAGAAGCCGATCCGCTTGCGATTGCCGAACACGAAGCGGCGGCTGACGAGGCCCCGGTTCCGCCAGCGATCGACCGTCTTGGTTGAGACTTTATAGTGCTTGCTCACGTCTTCCACGGTCAGGACTTCTTCGGAAAGGCTTCCGGCATCGATATTTGCACTGTCGGAAAGATCCTCGACAAATAGCCGCAAATCGTGTGCGGCATCGCGACCGTTGACCACGAGGTCCGGGTACAACTCGGGACGATAGGCGGTGATCCGGAAGCAGAGATCCTGGTAACGGTATTCTTCGCCCGGGTTGATTTCGTCGAGAAGCTGCTCCGCATGCTCGATCTGCTCGAGCCGGACGTCGCGGGGCGCGTATCGAACCTGTTGGTCTTTAAGCTGTTTGATCGCGGGATTGTTGTACTGTGTCATGATGCGTGACTCCAAGGAGCCGTCTCTTGCCTCTTGCTAATGTCAATCTCGCCCAATAGGGGGCAAATTGCATTCCGGAAACGTCGGCACGCGTTTGGAAAGGCAGTTCACGGATGTTCCACCACTTACCGCTTTTCCACTCGCCTCGTACTCTACGACTAATTTAGACGCAATTCGTGGAAAAAAAGTTCGCATGCGAACGATTTTTTCCTGATACGCCGCTCCAAAAGTGATCGTTTTGAATCCACTTGGGCGAATTCGCCCGTTCTGAAATGCAATTCCCATCGCGGAAAGCACCACAAAACAGGCACTGATCGCGAGATGCAGCGTAGCCCGCAAACCGGGGGTTGCAGACCTCCGGCTCCGAACTTGATCTGCCGGCTTTTGCAATATTTACAGCAAAACTGTCCGTAACGCGCGAACCAGGAAACTTCCTGAAAATCCAGATTTTTTTGATTCGCGCGGGGGGTCGATGCCTTTTGCCGTGCCGGACCTGTGATCAATAATTCCCGTTTGTCGTCGAATTGACGGTCGCTGCGGGAATTGGCAGCCGCGGGCGTTCGGGGCGGAACCGCAGGGTGCCCGAGATCATGACGATCACAGCGGCCAGAAGCACATTCACCGTAAGCCACTTTTTTGCGTTCGATCGAATCGACGCAAACGCGGGAGATTTTCCAACCAGGGCCGACGCGATGAAGAAAATGGCGAAAGCGAGGAGAATCTTGGTTCCCATCAACCCGTGGTAGAGTCCGTCGCCGGAGTGCGTTCTTTGCGCGATGACGCGTCCGTAGTTGACGGCTCCCGAGAGCAGAAACAGCAGAATCGCTCCGTGAATAACTTTTTTCCATGAACCGAGGATGCGGGCCCGCAGGCCGTCATGGTCGGCTTGGGATAATGCGGCACTGGCTGCCGGCATCAGAATGAATCGCATGAACACCGTCCCTCCGACCGCCACGATCGCCGTTCCGATGTGAACGATTCGCGAGACGACAAACAACGCGGTCAGCAGCGGGTCCATATTGCGGAATCCCCTTCCAGAAAACACAAGCTGATTCGAACCGAAATTCAACGCCGCGACGCAGGCCAACGGACCTCGCCGACGCGTGTCCGAAGTTTGCCGCCCGCGGCGTGGAATAGCAAGTCAGTCGCGTTCTCAATCGCCGCGTCGCCGCGCAGCCCGTAGGTTATGCGTCAACATACCAACATTGCCGCCACGAACGGATCGTAGCTCAAGGTTCCTGTACGCCAGGGGGAGAGTGGTGAAACGTTCCGCGTCGCCATGTCCACCGCGAAGCGGCGTTCCCCGCTTCGTGCGCTGCGCCCATTTTTCAACAGGCTGCCAGGAGTCAAACCGAGTCAGATTGACGGGGGCCGCGGAAGTGAGACCGGAAAGAACGGGCTGACCCAGGAGTCCTGACGAGATATCGGGCAGGCTGGTCGCACCATCGACCGAACGAATGCGCGGTGTCGCGGTCAGATGAAGAACCCGCTCCATTACGATCGGGGCTCGTTGGATCCAGCCGGTGGCTATTGCGGCCCCAGGCCGCCCGGGCCCGCTTCGATGTCGATGATCTTCGCCGTCGGGCGCGACAGGTCGACCAGGACTGGCTGCGGCGTTTCGATGACCTGCACATTGCCGGCCACGTCGCGACCCTCCAGCCGCAGATAGAATTTCGAGGGGACGCCAGGGCCGATCGTCCAGATGTAGTTGCCCGTGTTTTCCTGCCAGCCCGTGATCGGCTGCCACGGGCCCTGGCCGCTGGCCGAGAACGACAGCGAAATCGGCTTGTCAGCAGGATTTTCGTCGGCAAATCGCCATTGGATCAGCAGTTTGCTGGCGGCACGGCCCCGTCCCTGCTGGATCGGGAGCAACTCCAACTGCGGCGGCGTCTGATCGACCGTCACGATGCTCGCTGGTTTCTCGCCAGGTTGCGGCGGGTCGGAGGCGAGGCCCACGCCGCTGCGGACGCCGATCGCAAAGCCGTAGGTTCCTTCCTTGGGGACTTCCACCTGAATGGGGCTCTGGCTATCGTTATCTTCCCCATACTTGTACCAGGTGGCTCCGTCATCCTGTGTGATGTACAGGTCAACGCTGCTGACTCCCGAGGGACCGACATCCTGCAACTTGTATCCAATCTGGAATTGCCGGGTGTTGACGATTCGCGACCGTCCTCCGCCACTCGGCCCGGACGTTTCCGCTGCGGCCTCGGAAGCAATGTCCCGCGGGTCGTTTCCGGTTCCGCCTGGCTGATGGGAAACGAAACTGTTCCTGGCGGCCAGCGGGGCAAGTCCGGAGCCGGCCGAATCTGTGGGGTGGAACGGAGCGAACCCGGGGTTGTCGGTGCCGCCAAAGGTATCGCCTCCCTGCGTGGTGCTCGACATGGCGCCCCCGGGAAACTGGGACGGAAGGTTCATTGCCAGGTTGCCACCGGCCCGGTTCCCCGGAAATGCAATCGGCTGCCGCGAATTGGGGATCGCCGGCCGCGGAACGGTCTGGTCGGCGGGCGCGATCCGAACTTGCGTCTGGTCCCGGCTGATGTTCCGGGCGAGATCGCTGATCGTGCCGCGGACTTCGACTACGCCTCCCTGCGGGACCGACCATTCGGTCTCCCCCGCGGCCTTGGGAACGACGCTGACGGTCTGCCAGGTGGGGGTGCCGGTCTGGATGTATTCCAGTTTCAATTGCGTCGGGTCGAGGTGCTCGTCGCTGGAACTCCAGACAAGCTGCGCCCGGCCGGCAGCGGGCTGCCGAAGCTCAAGCCGCAACTGCGGCAAAGTGGTGTCGACCACGACCCGCAGCCCCGGTTCAACAGCATCTCCCTCGGGGTACAGGCGATTCTTCGAATCCAACGTCCGGACGACGAACCAGTATTCCCCGTCGCCGGGGGCCTGGAAATTGAATTTTCCGACTTCCGGGGCAACGGTTTGAATCTGCTGCCAGCTTGCCCCCCGATCCCGCGAAACGTACAGGCGAATCTCCTTCGCTCCCAGGCTCTGCATTTCCGCCGGATCGTACCGGAAGGGAATCCGGAAACGGGGCTTGTTGGTATAGACCGGACCCGTGGGAATGGGGCTCGCTTCCGAAATCGCACTCGCAGCGACGACGGTCAACCCCAGCAGAACCATCCAAATGGTTTTCATCCGGCTCTTCCCTCAATGCAGGCGAGCAAACACACGGGCAGACCGACGGCTTGTGGTGCTCTTCCTCGGTATCGGCAAACGGGACGGTAGGACTTGAAACGAATTTAGCAAAGGACGCGAAGCTTCCCATTATGACGGCGTGGGGCACGCGGCGTTTCAACGAGCGTGCACCCCCGGCACATACTGGAAAGATACGTCGCATTTCGGGGGCGCGAGGCGATTCAGCGGAATTCGCTGGAGGCCGTCTCGCGATTTCGCAGTCCGATCTCGCGATTTTGCCCCAGTGCCACAGAGCGGACAGACAAGGAGATGGGGAGACAAGGAGACTTGGCCGGCTTGTTCCGTGTCTCCGTGTCTCCCCCTCTCCTTGTCTTCGCGGTGCCTCTGTCGTTCATTCTTCTTTCGGCCCACGTGCCTTTTTAACGACTGCGACATATTGTTCAGCGAGCCCCCGAATGCGGCGCATGTCGCCTGCCTGGATCGCCTTCTGGTCAACCAGGTTCCCTCCGAGTCCGACAGCGCAGGCGCCCGCTTGCAGGTAGGCTGCGAGATTGTCGAGCCCGATTCCGCCAGTCGGCAGAAAACGGACCTGCGGCAATGGCCCCCGCAACGATTTCAGATAGTTCGGGCCGCCGAGATCGGCCGGAAAGAGTTTGACAATATCGGCCCCGGCTTCCCAAGCGGTAATCACCTCGGTCGGGGTAAACGCCCCGGGCATCACGAGCTTGTCGTAGCGATGACAGATCCGAATCACATCGAGATTGACGGTCGGCGCGACGACGTATTCGGCCCCCGCCAGGAACGCCGCCCGCGCGCTCTCGGGGTCGAGGACGGTTCCCGCTCCCAGCAGGATCTTGTTGCCCAGGGCCTGGTGCACGGCAGCGATGATTTCCAGAACCTTCGGCACCGTAAATGTCACCTCCAGCACATCGACTCCCCCTTCGTACAGCGCCTTGGCCACTTCGACCAACTGCTCGCCCGAAGAGGACCGGATCACGGCCACGATCCCGCTCTCCAGCACGCGATTGAGGTTCTCTTGCCGGCTCATCTCCTGATCACCTTTCCAAGGGCGCCAAAGAAGGAATTCTCCGCACTCGCGGGACCGCGTCTCACACGACAGGGCTTGCTCCGGGCGCGTGCGATGCCAATAATGCCTGTAAGTCTGAAGAAACCGCGCAACTTGCTTCTGTTTCTCTAATTTCGACCGCCATGCCGAGAGATGTCACAGTTCTGATCTGGCCGGTGCTGGCCACCGTGACCGCCCTCGGATTTCTGGCAATCCTCGTGTATTGGATCCGGTCATGGATGTCCGAGAATGAGGATCCTACCGCATCGGACCATGAATTACTCACACAGTACCGGGAAATGCAAGGGAGAGGTGAGCTTACGGACGAAGAATTCCGATTGATCAAGGGCCAGCTTACTGCGCGCATGAGTACGACACCCCGCCCGACTGCTGACCGGACAAGTGGCGCGGCGACTGATCGACAACTGCGGATTTTGATGAGTGGGACACCCCGCCCGATGGTTGACCCGACCCCACCCGATCCACTTGAGCCCAGGCAGGAGTCGAATTGAGGTTGAAGGAAGAAACATCCGACGCAAGCGACCATCACACGCATCGATAAAAAAATGTACATCTGTGGGCACGATTTCTGCAAGCCAGCCGCAGGCAGATGATTTTGCCATTGAACTCCACGTCCTCACGGCCTCATCTCATCGTGATTCGGAGCTGAACTCCGGGTCCACTGAGAATATTGAAGGAATGCTGATGCCCTCTGGTAAAGACTTCACTTCTGCGAATCGTGGCTCGACCGGGAAGAAAAACGCAAACTGCTCTTTCTGCCGAAAGAGCTACCGCGAGGTTGGCCCCCTCGTCGAGGGCCCGAGCGACGTCTACATTTGTGGTGAGTGCATCGAACTGTGCCAGTCGATTCTCGACCAGGAAAAGCGCCGCCGTGGAACGGCCCGCCCGCTCTTCAATAAGGTTCCCACTCCGCGCGAAATCGTGGAACAGCTCAATGCGTACGTGATCGGTCAGACCCAGCCGAAAAAAGTGCTGGCGGTCGCCGTGCATAACCACTACAAGCGGCTGATGCTGACGGCCGATACCGACAACGATGTGGAAGTCGAAAAATCGAACATCCTGCTCATCGGCCCGACGGGTTGCGGCAAGACGCTGCTCGCCCGGACGCTGGCCCGCGCCTTGCAGGTCCCGTTCGCCATCGGCGACGCCACAACCCTCACCGAAGCCGGATACGTCGGTGAAGACGTTGAAAACCTGCTCCTCAAGCTGCTTCACGCAGCCGATTTCGATATCGAAGCGGCCCAGCGCGGGATTCTGTTCATCGACGAAATCGACAAGATCGGAAAGACGAGCCAGAACGTCTCCATCACCCGCGATGTCTCGGGCGAGGGGGTGCAGCAGGCGCTCCTCAAGATGCTCGAAGGGACCGTCGCCAACGTCCCGCCGCAAGGGGGCCGCAAACACCCCGAGCAACAGTATATCCAGATGGATACCACGAACATCCTGTTCATCTGCGGCGGCACGTTCGTCGGGCTGGAGAACATCATCGCCAAACGGCAGGGGCGCAAGATGATCGGCTTTGGCAGCGAAGGCGGGAACAACGCCCAAAATGAAAAGCAGCGCGGCAGCCTGCTGGCTCAGGCCTGCGTCGATGACATCCTGGAATTCGGCATGATCCCCGAACTGGTCGGCCGATTGCCGATCATCAGCGCGCTTTCGCCTCTGGCGGAAGAAGACCTGGTCCGCGTCATGACCGAGCCCCGGAATTCGCTCGTGCGGCAGTTTCAAAAGTTCTTCGAGATGGAACATGCCGAACTTGAATTCATGCCCGAGGCGCTCGCGGAAATCGCACGCGTCGCCAAGGCGAAAGATACCGGCGCCCGCGGCCTGCGGAGCGTGATCGAGGGGCTGATGTTCGACATCATGTATGAACTACCCGAGCAGGAACCGGGCAAGAAGTACGTGGTGACGCCCGCGGTCGTGCGCGGTGAAGAGAAACTCTTCGCCCGCGATGGTTCGGCCGCCGCGTGACGCAAATTTGTCGGTTGTCAAGGGCTAAGAGACTTCGCCGATGGCACCCAACTGAAAACTGACCACTGACAAATCATCCGATTCGAGTCGGCTTTGCCCACGGTTTCCGTGGGCATTTTTTTTGAACCCCCAAAATCCGAAGCGAACCGGCGGTTTTCGATTGAGAGTCATCGCGTTTTATGGATATGATGAACCGCTATTGTGTCCCGCACTGGAGGCGAGTCCCCGCGCCTCGTCTTCATTTTTCAATCAGGCTGGCCAGCCCCCGTTGCGTTTATGGAAGTTCGACTGCTTGTAACTCATGGCAAGGCCAACGTGAAGGAGGTGCTCCTCGGTCCCGAGACCGTCATCGGCCGGAGCATCGACTGCAATTTGAAAATTGCCTCAGGCCAGGTGAGCCGCCGCCACTGTTGCATCACGGTGACCGACTCGACGGTGAGCGTGCGCGATTTCGGGAGCGCCAACGGAACGTTTCTTGACGGCAAGCAGATCCCCAAAGACAAGAACGTGGCTATCGCGCCGGGAGCGGCGCTTGTGATCGGCCCGCTGAAATTTGTCGTCAAGTTCAAACCGCCCGAGGCCGCTGGTGACGCCGAATCCCGGCGGCCCCGGGCAAAGTCCGCGGCCTCCGACGGCAAGGCTTCCAAGCCTCGCGACGATGCCCTGGCAGACGCCGCGGCAATTCAGGCGATGGCGACGCCTGAACCTGTCGAGGAAGAAACGGTCGATTATCTTCCCGCGAAAAAGCGGCGTGCGGCGGCCGCAGCCGCAGCAGCCGCCGCTGCTGCGGAATCGGCGGCTGCAGAAGAAGAACCAGAGGCAAAGACTAAAGGGAGTGCAGCGGCACCGAAGCCGGAGAAAAAAGCCGCAAAAGAGAAACAGGCCGTTCCTCAAGCCGCGCTGCCCACCGGATCTGATAAGCTGGAAGTCGCCGCCGTTCGGGCGGTGTCGGATACGGTTCACGACCCGGCTCTCATCGAGGAAGCCGTGAAGGCCGCCGGACGCGCCGGCAACGCGCCTTCATCGCCGTTGCAGCCGGCAATGGAGTCGGAGACCGAGGTCAATACGGAAATGCTGTTTCCGGCCGAGGGGCGGACTTCCGTGTTTCCGGACGAGGATTCGGAGGCAGCCGATGAGGCCGCACCGGCAATTCCCGATTTCAAAGCGCTCGAAGAAGGCGAAGCAGACGCCGAAGACGACGCGCCTGCGGAACAGGAAGCGGTCGGCGCCAAACCAAAGAAACGCAGCTTTTTCGAGTTCTTGCGGCTGAAGAAAAAATCTCCCGCGGCAAAAGCGGAGTCCAAGAGCAACGAGGCGGAAGAGGAAACGGACCGGGAAGTCGACGACGACGGAGATTCGGCGGATAAGATCCTCCCGACCGGTGACGAGGAAGCAGAGGAAGAATCGCCATTCGTTGAGACGATGTCTGAACCGGTGGATGCCATGGCAGGGACTATTATGCTCCTGCCCGGAGCCGAGCCGGATGATCCCGCGCCGCTGTTTGCTCCAGCCGAAATCGAAGAATCCGGTGCCGAACCCCGCGAAAAGAAAGCGGAAAAAACCACTTCAAAAGATAAACCGGCGAAGAAGGGGGTGAAAGCCGCCCCCAAGCCGCCCGAACAAGTCCCCTCGCTTGCCGACGACGATGACGACGACGATCTGAAGGGTTTCCTCAGCAATTTCACATGAACTACCAGAAGGCTGCGCGATGCCGAACGATACCGCGAGTGAGCTGTTGCACCTGAATCAGCGATTGCTCGACTCGATCGCCCACGGTGACTGGGCGACGTACGGCGAACTTTGCGACCCCAGTCTCTCCGCCTTTGAACCCGAGGCGTTGGGGCATCTTGTGGAAGGGATGGACTTTCATCACTTCTATTTCAAGTTGAACGCGGGGCACGTTAAGCCGCAGAATACGATGTGCGGCCCGCACGTGCGGCTGATGGGGGATGTTGCTGTGATTGCCTATTATCGGCTGACGCAGGGGGTTGACGACCAGGGGCAGCCGTATTCAAAGGGAACGGAAGAGACTCGCGTCTGGCAACGGAAGGATGGTCGCTGGAGTCACGTCCACTTCCATCGCTCTCCCAGTCAGCGGGGCTGATCGCGTTCGACGATCGATTTCGTGGGTTCGATAAAAACCCAGCAGCACGCGCCGATCAGCAGGACTGTCGCGTAGACGTAGAACCCGGGATCCCATTGGCCGCGCCCCACATAGCCGTGCTCATTCCGCCAGTCGACAAACCCTCCCAGAAAAATCGGCGAAATGAAAGCGCCGGGGACTCCGAGTGAATTCATCAACCCGAACATCGCCCCCAGGTGTTTGCCGCTGATGTCCGTGACTGTTGCCCACCAGTTCCCCTGTTGCGCCTGAGCACATCCGAACGCCAGCGCCGCGCAGAGGCTCGTCACGACCGGCGACTCAAACTGCGTGCACGCGCCGAGCAGCAAGCCGGCGGAGCCCAGGGTACAAATCCCGATCATCCGGCGGCTTCGTTTCCTTTCGCCGGTCAGCCGGACGATCCAGCCGCTCAAATAACCGCCGCAGAAACACCCGACTGCGCCGCCCGCCAGGACCAGACTGGAGAGCCAGCCCGCCTCGATCGAAGAAACCCCGCGCCCTTTTTGCAGGTAAGTGGGGTACCACGTCATGAACATGTACGCGGTGAACGCTCCGCAGGTGATGACGCCCCCGAGCAGCCAGACATTCGGGCTCGCCAGCACGATTTTCCAGGGGATCGGCGGGTGGTGGTCTGTCACGGATGCGGGCGGATTGCCGTCCAGGATGAACTGCCGCTCCCCGTCATTGACAGCGGAATGTTCGGCCGGGTCGTCGCGAAACCAGTAATAAAACGCGGCCGCCCAGACGATCCCCACGGAACCGAAGATCGCAAAGGTCCAGCGCCATCCGACGTCCTGAATCAGGTAGCCGGCCGCCGTCGGGGCGGCAGCACCGCCGAGTAGCGAGCAGGTCAGGACAAATCCCTGCGCCATACCCCGCTCCCGCAAGGGAAACCAGTGCGCCAGGACGCGGGCCGCATTGGGAAATGCTCCCGCCTCGCCCGCCCCGAACAGAAACCGGACGATCATCAGCAGGATGAAGCTGTCGAAGACCAGCGAGAGATCCTGGTCGATCCCCGGTATGTGGACACGAAAGCCGCTCTTCCATGAGAATTGGTAGACGCACCCCGTGAGCGCCGTGAACAGCGACCACCAGATGACGATTCGCGTGAGCACGCCCCGCGAGCCGTAACGGTCGCCCCAGGCGCCGGTCGGCACCTCGAACAGCCCATAGGCGATGGTGAACGCTCCGAACACGAATCCCATTGCCGTGTGCGACAGGCCAAGGTCGTTCTCGATATTCAGCGCGGCCTTGCTGATGCACACCCGGTCGAGGTACAGGATGAACGAGAGCGCGCTCAGGAAACCCAGCACTCCGTACCGGACATGCGTCGATTTTTCCACCAGGTTTCCTCGTAGTTCGGATTGATCAGAGTCACTGGCATCCTGCACGAGTCTAACATCGCGCGGTGGCAAATGTCCCGCCTGGTTTCATTTTCTGGAGCGGCCCGATCGTGATCCGGCGCCGATTGTTGCGAAGACGACAGGCGAGGCGGCCTTGACAATTTCCCCGGAAGCGAAGACCGTTGTGATGTTTTGCCAACATCGACTTCACTGCCGGCGGCGGGCGGGCATCGAAACCAAACTCACGGAAGAACGATTCGAGCCTATGAGAAACAGTTCGAAGATGCGGCATCGGACCCTGATTTATGCCCTCGCATTGAATGGAGCGCTGGGACTTGCTTCGGCTGGCGGCGCGGAAAAATCCGAATCGGAGAACGCCAGACTGCCACCGGGTGCGAAAGTTCCGGTCCACGCCAGCGTCGATCTGCTGCAGGTCTCGCAAATCCAGGATCACGACGAGAAATTCGACATCGAATTCTACCTCTATCTCTCCTGGAGCGATCCGCGTCTGGCATTCGACGCGAAAAAAGAGGGCCGTCAAAAGAAGGTTGTGCCGATCGACGAAATCTGGTCGCCCGAGCCGGACCTGCTGGATGAACTCGATGAAACGATCCACGGCGGCCGGGAAGCGCACGTCAATGCGGACGGCACGGTTTTCTACCATCAGTATTACCGGGCGACGATTTCCACCAATTTCGACCTCCACGAGTTCCCGCTCGACGGACATGCTCTCGAAGTGAAGATCGAATCCCCCTCGTTCGACAGCGACGAACTGGTCTACGTGGCTGGCGAGATCAAGCACTCCGGCGAAAGACGGCCAGTCCCGAACGGCTGGAATCTGCTCGGTACCAAGGCCGAGGTCCGGACCAAGACGTATCCCGTGATCAACGAGTCCTACTCGCAGTTCGCGTTCAAGGTGGACGTTCAGCGGGACCCGCACTTTTACTTCTGGGCGATCGTGCTGCCGCTGCTTCCGATCGTCGTCACATCCTGGTGCGTGTTCTGGATGGCATTCGACGAATTCGGGGCGCAGGCCGGGGTGGGAATCACGGCCATGCTGACCATCGTGGCCTACAAGATCACGATCGATTCGAATCTGCCGCCGCTCGGCTACATGACCCGCATGGATTTCTTCCTGCTGGTCTGCCAGATCTTCGTGTTTGGCTCGTTCCTGCTGGCTGTTGCCATTCACGTCTGCCGCAGGCTGGGCACACCGGAAATGACTGCCTTTGCGGACCGGCTGACCGATGGTTGCCGGTGGATTTCCCCCCTGCTGATGGCCGTGACGTGCGTCCTGCTCACCGTCCTGCATCCGGCCGTGTTCTCGCTGGTCTTCGTCGTCGCCTTCTGCCTGGCATTTCTCCTCTGCCGGCCGACCGTCGGCCGGCTCCGCCGGTTGGTCCGCGCGATCTTTTTTCCGGAACACCTTGTTTCCAATGACGTCTCGACCGCGCACGTCGAAACCGGGCGCGTCGAAGTCGGGCCGAATCTCGCCGAAACAGAGGAAACGAATCGCCGAACCGCGGGTTGAACTGTGGACCGTAGGGACGGCCCGTCACTTGTCGCCTGGGAAGTCGGGAAGGGCGTCGTTCCAGGCATCCGTCCGGAACGGAATTGCAGGAAGGCCGGCCTTGTTGGTCAGGTTGGGTTCCGCCAGTTGATGCCACCCGAACCGGACGGCGACCGGCGTCGACACCTTGTCCGAGCGAACGACCACGGTATCCCCCGAGATCGTGACCGACGCGGGAACGAATTTCTTGTCGGCCCCCGCGATCGTGAACCAACTCAGCGGATTGTCGTCGCGGATCGCGAGGCCTCCCTCCGCATGCTTGAACTTGATCCGCACTTCGTCGAGTTCCACGGCCATTGAATCGTATTGCGGGCCGGAGTAAACGACATCGCTCTTGCCGTAGGTTTTGGCAAGGGCCCACAGGGCCAGCCGCTTGCCGACGTCCTGCTTGTTCGGCGGGTGAATGTCGTTGACGGTCGCGATGTCGGTCGTGACGGCCATGCCCGTGTTGGGAACGGCAAGCGTTGCGGTCTGCGCCTCCCAGATTTCCGGCAGTGCCGTTTCGCTGCCGCCGTATTTGTAGGGCGCCAACTGCACGAACAGGAACGGAAAGTCGCCCTGTCCCCACACCGTCCGCCAGCCTTGGATCAGACCCTTCATCAGCTCGTGATAGTACATTCCTGCCCCGCGGTTCGACTCTCCCTGGTACCAGATCGCGCCGCGGATTGCGAACGGAACCAGAGGATGCACCATGCCGTTGTAAAGCCCCGTTGAGGCGTTATTGCTGTTCAGCGGATGCGCCGGCAACGCCGGAGGATCAGGGATCGTTTCGCCGGCCGCCGCGGCCTTTTCCGCAATCTCGAACCAGGGACGGAGGATCTTGATGTTGGCCTTCAACACGTCCTGATAGCCGGTGAGCTGCCCCCGCAGGGCGTCAAGGTCTTTTTTCAACGCCTTTTGCGAGGCGAAGCCGGCGGGAGGAATCCACGGCTCGATCCGCGTTCCACCCCACGAGGTATTGATCAGGCCGACCGGCACGTCGAGCGACTTCTGCAGGTCGCGTCCAAAGAAATACAGCACGGCCGAAAACCTGCCGACGGTCTCGGGCGAACATTCGGCCCATCGGGCGTTGACGTCTCTTGCCGGTGCGCCCGACGGAATGAGCGGCACCGAGAACAGGCGGATCTTCGGATATTTTGCGTCGGCGATTTCTTTGGCCCCGTCGACAGACTGCATGACCGACCACTGCATGTTCGACTGGCCGGATCCGACCCAAACTTCGCCCATCAGAATGTCCGTGAGCTTGATCGTGTTCTTACCGGTGATGGTCATTTCCAGCGCCTCGCCCGCCGGAATGGGATCCAGCTTGACCTGCCATTTTCCCGACACGTCGGCTTTCGCGGTCGCCTTTTGCTTTCCGAAGACCACCGTCACCTCTTCCCCCGGATCGGCCCAACCCCAGATGGGGAGCGGCAGATCGCGCTGCAAGACCATGTGACTGCCGACAACCGCCGGCAAGGTCACGTCGCCCCGCGCAAATCCGAGCGGAAAAATGGCAAGGACCAGTAACGGCAGCGGGACCAGCTTGGAAATTTTCATCGGAAGACCTCGGAGGGCATTCAGGGCGGCAAATGGGCGAATTCTTATGGTAGCCAGCAGGATGAGGGATATCCAGTACGGTGGGGGCGCACACCGGAGTTTTCGACGGCCGGGGACTGAGGTGGCGGGGGGAGGATCGCGAGGCCAAATCCAAAGATTTCGGGAATCCGCAACCCGAGAACCAGCGGTTCGTTCCAGGAGATTTCCATGAATTTAGGAATTGTCCCGATTTCTATTTACGGAGCGTATCCTACAATGAATGGTGAGGATCTCTCATAGGATTGCACATGCCAGGCCATTCCGGGGCCATCGTGGATGAATTAGACGATAGGGCGAACCCGCTGCCGGGCTCTCCCGTTCAAACGGCGGAGGCAAGCCCGGCTCTGCAGAAGGTCAACATCCTTCTCGTCGATGATCAGCTCCTTGCGCTTCGGTTTCTGGAAGGAGTTCTGAGCGGCCTCGGTCAAAACCTGGTGAAAGCCGAGTCCGGCGAGGAAGCATTACGAATCTTGCAGGAACGGGATTTTGCCACGATCCTGCTCGACGTCCAGATGCCGGGAATGGATGGTTTCGAGACGGCAAGGCTCATCCGCAGCCGCGAGAAAACCCGTCACACGCCGATCATCTTCGTGACGGCCAGTGACGAACACCGCTATTCGGCGGAAGAGGCGTACCTGCTTGGGGCGGTCGATTACCTGACGAAGCCAGTGGTCCCCGTGATCCTGCGAGCCAAGGTCTCGCAATTCATCGAACTGTTTCAAAAGACTCAGCAGGTCGAACGGCAGGCGGAGAAACTTCGGCTGCTCGAACGCCACGAATTCGAGCAAAAGCTGGCCGCCGAAAACGCCCGTCTGCGGGACGAGGCGATCCGGGCGCGGGAAGAACAGTTTCACACGCTGGCCGACTCGATTCCGCAACTGGCCTGGATGGCCCGGGCCGATGGCCACATCGTCTGGTACAACAAGCGATGGTACGAATACACCGGCGCGACCCCCGAGCAGGTCGAGGGCTGGGGCTGGCAGTCCGTCATCGATCCGATCGAGCTTCCCCGCGTGCTCGAAAACTGGAAAGTGGCGATCGCCACGGGGGAACCTTGGGAAGACACGTTTCCCTTGCGGCGGCACGACGGGAACATGCGATGGCATTTGTCCAGGGCCGTGCCGGTCAAGGACGAGCAGGGCGTTGTGACCGGCTGGTTCGGCACCAATACCGACATCACCGAGCGGATGGAAATGGAAGCGGCGTTGAAGGAGGCCGATCGCCGCAAAGATCAATTTCTCGCCACGCTGGCACACGAGCTTCGGAACCCGATTGCGCCGATCAGCTACGGCTTGCAGGTCTGGCCATCGATCGAGGGCAACCGCACGGAAATGGAAAACCTGCGGGCCACGATGGAACAGCAGGTTCAACAGATGATCCGGCTGATCGACGATCTCATGGATGTGTCGCGGGTGACCCGCGGAAAGATTCAGCTTCGCAAACAGCGGATCGACCTGGGGACGGTCCTCTCCGGGTGCATCGAGGCGATCGAGCCGCTTCTCAAGGCCCACGAGCATCAGTTGACAGTCGCTTTGCCCGCCAGTCCGCTTTTTGTGGAGGGGGACGTCGCCCGATTGACGCAGGTGTTCGGAAATCTGCTGAACAACGCAGTCAAGTACACCAGCCGGAAGGGCGAAATCCGGGCCTCGCTCGACATCGAGGGGGGCTGGGCCGTCGTCAGAATTCGTGACAACGGCATCGGCATTCCAAAGGAAATGCTCGTCGAAATCTTCGAGATGTTTCGACAGGTTGATCAGACCCTCGAACGGTCCAACGGCGGCCTGGGAATCGGGCTCACGCTGGTCAAGCAGTTGGTGGAGTTGCATGGCGGCAGCGTCGAGGCCCGCAGCGAGGGGGCCGGCACGGGGAGCGAGTTTGTCGTGAAGCTTCCAGCCGTAGCTTTTGACGCTCTCGTTCCTGCCGGGGCTCCCGAATGCGATGCCGGGCGGGCTCGGCCGCGTCCGTGCAACCTGCCGCAGCACCGGGTTCTCGTCGTCGATGACGTGCCCGCCTCGGCAAAAACGCTGGCGATGATGCTGAAATCCATTGGCCAGGATGTGTCCATGCGACACGACGGCCTTGCGGCCATTGAATGGGCGCTTGCCAACCGGCCCAATGTGGTGTTCCTCGATATTTCGATGCCAGGCATGAACGGTTACGAGGTGGCAACCCGCCTCCGCGCCGAACCCGCGCTGAAGAACATCATCCTCGTCGCGCTGACCGGTTACGGGCAGGAGGACGATCGTCTGCGGGCGCTGGCGGCCGGCTTCGATCAACACATCACCAAACCGGCGAGCATCGATAGTTTGGAACGGTTGCTGATGTCGATCCCCGCGACGTAACGTGACTTCAGGAACTTACGAGCGCCCGGCGTGCGGCGCTCATCACGCGGAGCGTGATGATATGTAGTCGTCACGCTCCGCGTGACGGATGGGACGGCGCGGCCGTTCAACGAGGCCACAGCACCTCGCGCCGCTTGATGTCTCACGCGAGGCGGCACAAGTGATGCGTATTCCTGCGCAACTTCGAGCGACGCGGCGATCGCACGCTTCGCGTGACACACGCCAACCGTGAAAATAACGAGGGACGCTGGACTCCGAAATGCGGCCCGTCCATCACGCGGAGCGTGATGACTACTTTGGTCGATTGCAGCGTTCCTCAAGCAGTGGCATACTTCACCTTGAACCCTGATCAAGGAGAATGCCATCGACGCGACACCTGTCCCAACGTGGCCTCGCACTCGTCCCGTGGTTGCCGGAATGCACGCGGCCGTGGCGTCGGCCCACCCCCTGGCGACGCAGGCCGGCTTGCAGATGCTGCACCGCGGCGGGAATGCGGTGGATGCGATCGTCGCCCCGGCCATCGCGCTCGGCGTGGTCGAGCCGTACATGAGCGGCGTTGGGGGCGTCGGGTTTCTGCTCCTGCATCTGCCTGGCGGCGGATCGAAGGTTCTCAATTTTTGTGGTAACACGCCGGCTCGTGGAACGCCCGACCAGTTCACGCCGCAGACGTGCGAGCGCGGCATCCGCGCCTCGCTGATTCCTGGTAACGTCGCCGGCTGGTTCGAGGCGCTCAGGGCGCACGGGCGTCTGTCGCCGGCCGAGGTCTTCTCGCCCGCGATCGCTCTCGCGGAAGAGGGCTTCCCTCTGCACCCGTTCAACGTCGACATGCTGCGGTCGTCGATGGAGCGGCTGAATGCCGCGGGTCGGTCAATCTACCAGGACGTACCGCTGCGGGTTGGCGCGATTCTGCGGCAACCGGAGCTGGGGCGGACGCTGCGGGCCCTTGCCGAAGGCGGCCCCGATTATTTCTACCGCGGCGAACTGGCCGAGCGGATTGCCGGCTTCATGCAGGCGGAAGGCGGGTTGATTGGCCGCGACGACCTGGCCAATTATCGTCCGGCCTGGGAGACGCCGATCAACGTGGCCTACCGGGGCGTTCAGGTGAAAACGTGCCCCCCGAACAACGAGGGGTTTCAGATCCTGCAAACCTTGAAGCTCCTCGAACCGTATGACCTGGCGTCGCTTGGGCACAACTCGGCCGATTACATTCACCTGGTCAGCGAAGCGGTCAAACTGGCTGTCGCGGACCGGATCCGCTGGGCAGGCGACCCGCTGTTCGCCGAGGTTCCCGTCGAGCGGTTGTTGAGCGAAAGCTATGTCGCCGAGCGGCGGAGGCTGATCGACCTGCAGCGGGCGTCACGCAGCGAGGGCGAGCGGTGGCGCGGCACGCCGCCGCCGGGGACGATCGCTCCCGGGCGGCCGGCGACTCCACCGCGGGAGGGGCTGACTACGCACCTGAGCGCCGTCGATCAGGAGGGCAACGTCGCCAGCATCACGCAGTCGCTGGGACACGGGTTTGGGTCGGGTATGCTGGTGCCAGGGACCGGCGTTGCGCTCAACAGTTTCTGCTACTGGTGCGAAATCGATCCGGCCTGTCCCACCCCAAACCTGATCGCACCGGGCAAGCGGTGGGCCGCCTGCATGGCTCCGATCCACGTTTTCCGGGACGGAAAGTTCTGGTTCGCAGTCGCCACACCAGGAAGTTACGGTATTCTGCACACAACATTGCAAATGCTGCTCAATGTGATCGAGTTCGGTGCCGATCCGCAGGCCGCCATCGAAGCGCCCCGTTTCCGGTTATGGGAAGAAACGCGGATGCAGATCGAAAGCCGCGTTCCGTTCGGAGTGCGGGCCGAACTGACGCGGCGAGGCCATCGCCTGGAATTGATCGGCGACTACAGCTATATCGTCGGCGGCGGGCAGTCGGTGATGATCGATCCGCAATCGAATGCCCGGCTCGCCGGAGCCGACCCGCGCCGCGACGGGTATGCGATGGCGTATTGAAGCCCCCTCACCCAACCCTCTCCCCGGAGTACCGGGGCGAGGGCTACGGCTGGACCGCCGCGTTGACGATCTCCATCGCTTCCGTGCACAGGCTTCGCGCAATCGCCCCGTCGGGCGCTTCGGCGATGATCCGGATGATCGGCTCGGTGTTGCTGGCCCGAACTTGGACCCAGCGGTCCGGCCAGTCCAGGCGCAGGCCGTCTCCTTCGGATGCCGCCGCATCGCGGTAACAGGCCTTGAGCGCCGAACAGGCCGCCGTGACCTGCTCGCGGGGGCAGGTGATCTTGTCTTTCACGATCGTGTACCGCGGCAGCGAATCGACCCAGGCGGATAGAGGGCGGCGGCCGGTGGCAAGCCCAGCCAGCACGTAAGCCATGGCCGCGAAACTGTCGCGAACGTAGCCGACGCGGGGCTCGATCAGGCCGCCGTTTCCTTCCCCGCCGACGATCGCCGAGACCGATTTCATCTTCGCGACGACATTCGCCTCGCCGACGTGGGATCGAAAGAACGGGCAGCCGTGTCTGGCGGCGATGTCGGCTGTCGTGCGGCTTGTCGACCCGTTCACCACGACCGGCCCCGGCGTGCGGGCCAGAATGTAATCGGCGCAGAGCGCCAGCGTCAATTCCTCGCCGATGTAGCGTCCCGTCTCATCGACGATCGCCAGCCGGTCGGCGTCGGGGTCCTGGGCGAAGCCGACATCGGCGCCGCGGCGCGTGACCTCGGCACACAGGCCGGACAGGTTCTGCGCGAGCGGCTCGGGCGTATGGTCGAACCGGCCGTCGGGCGTACCCCCCAGAATTTCCAGATCGCAGCCAAGGCGTTCCAGCAACAGCGCTCCGAGAATCGAACCGGACCCATGATTGCAATCGACGACGACTTTCGTCTTCTGGCGGCGGATGGCGTCGACATCGACCAGCGACAGCACGCGCCGCAGATGCGGACCGGCGGAATCGTTCAGCGGCTCGACGTCGCCCAGCCCGCTCCAGTCGGCAAGTTGAAAGGCCCGCCGATTGAGGATGTCGAGCAGCCGTTCGCCCAAGGACTGGTCGAACACGGAGCCGGCGGAGCTGAACGGCTTGAGCCCGTTCCACTCGATCGGGTTGTGACTGGCGGTGATCATCAGCCCTCCCGCTGCGCCCAGCTCCTGGACGAGCACGCCGCAGGTCGGTGTCGACGCGATCCCCGCGTCGATCACGCGGCAACCGGTGGCGACAAGACCCGCCAGCACGGCATGCCGGACCGCGTTGCCGGTGGACCTTCCATCGCGGGCCAGGACGACGCGGCGACCATCGAGCAGCGTCCCCAGCGCGGATGAGAAATCGACCAGGTAGGCCGGGTCCAGCCCGTCGCCGATAATTCCCCGCAGTCCCGAGATGCTCAGAATCCGCTGTGTCACGGGCGACTCCTTTCAAATGAGGGGGCTTGCCAGCCAGGCAAGGAGCGCAATCAGCATGCCGACGAAACACCAGGCCGCCACGAACCCTGCCACGTCGAACCAGGTCAGGCGGGGGACTTCGATGCCGATCCGCTGCAAGGCGCGATAACCGAGCGCCGAGGCCTTCTGGTAATCGAGGCCCGGCCCGTCCAGCCCCAGCGTGGCGTATTCCGGGAAGCTGCCGCTTTCGCCGGGCCGCTCGAATTCCCGTTCCCGTCCCACGGGCGTCAGGAGCCGGGCGAAAAAAAAGTCCAACTGTCCGCGATTTTGCGGGCGTGTCAGCAGGCTGACAAGGATCAGCAGTCCAAACTCCACGGCCAGGATCACCAGAATCTGCGCCGGCTTCGCCAGGTCCCGAAGGTACAGGGTCTGGCTGACGTGCAGCAGTTCGCGCGCGGCGACGTCGAGAACGGAAAGGCCTGTGTTCACGGTCGCCGGGGCGGTCATGGCGGCCCAGACAAGAATGCTCAACAGAAAACTGACCCATACCCCGGTCGTGTTCGCTCGCCGCCAGACGGCGCCGAGCCAGAACGCCGCCCCCAGCAGCCCGATCACCTGCACTGAATTAACCATGAGCTGCGTCACGCTTTCGGCGTGAAAGGCGAGCAGAATGCTGACGGCCAGCATGGCCCCCGCGGCGCCCCGTCCGACCCACAGGTAGTGCCGGTCGTTCCGGTCGCGGACGACGTGGACGTAAAAGTTGCGGGTGAACAGTGCCGAGCCGACGACCATCAGCGTTTCGGCGCTCGTGACCCCGGCGATCAGGCAGGCGATCATCAGGCCCCGCCAGCCGTCTCCGAGAAGCAGTTGAATGGACCGGCCGAAAAGCGTCTCGCTCGCCTGGCGGGCTTCCTGGCTTGTCACGTCGAGCCCCTGCAGCGCCTCCGGAAAGATCAGGACGGCGATCAGCCCGCTGAAGGCCCAGGCGATCGTCAGCAGCCGCTTGATGAAGTTTCCGTAGCACATGCCGACCCGCGCTTCGGTCTCGGTCTTTCCGGAGCCGGTCGCGCTCATCACGTGCGGCTGGACGACGATCCCCACGAGCCCCAGCGCCGACATGGCGATCACGAACCACGCGTTGCCTTCGGGGGCCCCCGGTGGAGCGGTGACGGCAAACATCGCCGGGGCGAGTTTCTCGTGCAGGCCCTCCATGCCGCCGATCTGGCTCAATCCGGCCGGGACCAGAATGATCGACAGGATGATGATCATCACCCCCTGCAGCACGTCGGTGTACGCCGCGGCCACGAGTCCGCCCGCCATGACGTACGTCGAGAACAGGATCGACAGCACGATCACGGCTTTCTCGGTCGCGATCTCGCCTCCGGTCGCGCCCGAGATCGCCGCCCCTGCTCCCCGCAGCAGCATGGCCATCGACTGAACGAAGAACACCAGGGCCACGACGGAGTACAGCATTTCCAGGCTGCGGCCATAGCGGATGCGGAAGAAATCTCCCGTGGTGACGACGCGGACGCGGCGCGTGACGGGGGCGATCATCCAGTAGAATGGAGTGGAGAAGAGCCACATCCACTGGTACCAGATCCCGCCCAGCCCCACGCGCGCCGTGGCTCCCGCCACCTGCACGGCCATTTCGCTGTGCGTTCCCGTGCACAGCCAGTGCATCATCAGCAGGCCTTTGCCGAACCGCCGGCCCCCCAGGAAGAAATCCTTTTCGTTCTTGACCGACCGAGCGGCCCAGAAGCCGATGGCCATCACCGCGGCGAAGTAGCCGACGATGACCGCGACGTCGATCGGCTTCAATCCAAAAATCATGGTTCGTCTTGTCGTAGGGTGGACTTCAGTCCACGCGGCAGTCGAGCGTATCGCGGAACGATGGCACGGCTCAAACGTATCAGAGGGACCCGCCGATTGCCAGCATCGGGGGGGGGACCACGACATGCGGTATCACGGGTACGAAGCACCGGGTAACCGATGGTTTCCCAGTACCGAGTACTGAGCACCGAGTACCCCATACTGGGCAAGTGACAATACCTTTAGGTCACTCGAGGGCCGCATCGCCGCCGGCCCGTTCGATCGTGCCGCCGCGACCGGACAACCGTCTCAGCAGACGACCAACTCGTCATCGACCGATCGGATTCCGTCGGCCATCCGGATTGCGGAATGCGCCATCTGCTTCAAGTAATAGGTGGTCACCTGGCCGCGAAGGACGACATGGCCTTCCGCGAGGCTCACCTTCACATTTCGCAGCTCCGCGTACCCCGAGGAACAAAGCAACCGCTCGACCTCGACGCGCAATTCTTCATCGCGGGCCTGCAGATCATTGAAATCGGGCTCCTGCACCCTTTCGCCAACCATAACTCTCCCTCTGTTGATTCTCGATGACGTGCTCCGATCCCGGTTGGCATCCTGCTCTCCTGGGTCTGGCAATGAAATGGAACTTGAATACCCTCCTGGCGGCCTCAATCCACAAGGCACCCGCCGGAGGCGATGCACGAACGGCAATCTGATCTCGGGCGGCTGTCTGTCAGATTAGCGGCGTGGAGGGGGATCGCAATCAGGGAAATGCTTGAAGTTTCATCCGCGAAATCTGGATGGCGCCCCATGCCCGAGAAATCGGTCACACGCCGGGTCGCGCTTTCAATGCATCAATCCCCGAGCGTGAGCGACCGGTTCCTTTACTCGCTCCGTCACGGTCGGGGCTCGAAGGGGCGAGTCTTCGGCTCGCTTATTCGTTCTGCAGAACCCACTGGACGGCTCGGCACGCCAGCTCCGCGCTATTGCTCAGGTTCAGCTTTTTCTTGATGTTCTCGCGATGCGTCTCGACGGTCTTCGGGCTGAGGTGCAGGTTGTCGGCGATCTGCCGCGAGGTCAACCCCTGGCCGATGAACTGGAGCACCTCCAACTCGCGTCCGGAAAGCGCGCCGAATGGCGATCGGTCCCCATTCGCGTCGCTGTTGATGACGCGGTACAGCAATTTATCGGCCATTTTCGGGCTCAGGTAGATCCGCCCGGCCAGCACCTGCCGAATCGCCTCGGTGATGTGTTCGGTCGCCTGCTGCTTGTTGATGTAGCCCATCGCGCCGGCCCGCAGCGCCGGTTCAGCGAAGAGCGTTTCGGAATGCATTGAGGCCACCAGGACTTTGGAATCGGGTTTCCGATTCCGGATCTGCTTGATCAGCTCCAGTCCGCTGCCCTGCTTCAATGAAATATCGACGATCACCAGGTCCGGATGAGTTTCGTCGAACAGCGTCATGGCGCCGATCGGATCGTCCGCTTCGCCGCAGACTTCGAGGTCGGGTTGATCGCCGATCACCTGCGAAAGGCCGCGACGGACGATCGGATGGTCGTCCACGATCAGAATTCGCACCATTTCTTTGCCGGTCAGGACAGACATGGCCAATGCTCCTTGTTCCCCTATTTGCAGGGAACGAACCGCTATTTCATCAGAACGCGATAAGCAACATGATGAAAAATACCTGCGGGCAATCGCCCAGCAAATGGAATGCCTTCTCAGACTGGGTCAGGATATATCCTAACAACTTTGCAACCTTAGGGGGAAACAAAAAGAAACGGAAAAAATAATGAAGCAGGTGACTGAGCGCTCATGAGTTACGCCCCGATCCGTCTCAATGAGCATCGTGCAGGGCTCGGAAGTCGATCGATCATGCTGGTCGCCCGTTGGCCAGTCAAATCTTGCAAACAAGAATCGTTCCGCCCAACGGCCCGCGTTGGACAGTCAGCGATCCGCCGATCAGCCCGGCGCGGTACTGCATGATCCGTAACCCCAAGCCACCCATTTCATCTGCCTTATCACCGATTCCTTTGCCGTTATCCGAGACCGACAACACCACGTGCGAATCGCCCGACCACAGGGACACGACAATTTCCTGCGGCTTGCCGTGCTTCAGCGCATTGTTGATCGCCTCCTGGGCGATCCGGAACAGGTGCGTTGCCACCATGTTGTCGTGCACCTTCGCGGGCCGCTTGCAATCGAACCGGCATGCGATCTTGGACTGTTCGCGGACGGTGGAGGTCAGCTCCTCGAGAGCCGCCATCAGCCCCCCGGCCTCGATTTCCACCGGGAAGAGCCCCTTCGACAGCCGGTGCACCCGCTCCTGGGCCTGGTGGATGAACGTCACCAGCTCATTTGCCGGGCCAGCCTCCGGCAGCGATTTCGCCCGGAGTTGCGTCCGCAGGCTGCCGGCGATCAGGCTGATCCCGGTCAACTCCTGGCCGATGCTGTCGTGGAGGTCCTGGCCGAACTGGCGCTGCTGCTCCCACACGGCGTCGATCAGTTCCTCCTGCAGGCGGCGGCGTTCGATCACCCGCCCCAACTGGGTGCCGGCGTGCGCCATGACGTCAAACAGCGCTTCGTTTGGCTTTGCGGTTTCGGTCGAAAAGAATTCGAGCAAGGCTGCGACCTGCTGGCCGACGAGCACGGGAACCACGAACGCCGCGCGGATCCCCAGATCCCGAATCTGCTCCTTGCGTTCGAGGTTCAAATCGCCGGACAGGTCCGACGACCATTCCGGCGCGCGATTGGCGATGACCCGCGCCAGAAGATCGTGATCGGGCTCGTATTGGAACCGCCCGCTTACGTCCTGGAGCGCCTTGCGGAAGCGGGGCACGTGAATCGACCAGATCCCCGCATCGGCGAATGCGTGATCCGCACCGGTGGGCAGATAGGCATGGCCCACCGGCCAATTCGTATGCACGCAGATCCGGTCGAGCGCTGCCTGCAAGGCCCGGTCGATCGATTCCGATTCGTTGGCGATCACGGCCACGTCCTGAAGCACGCCGATGTGCCGGGTCCGCTCCTCGATCCGCTGTTCGAGAGACTCGTTGAGCAGCTTGAGATCGTGCTCAGCCTGCTTGAGGCGGGTCACGTCGGCAAACGTGACCACGGCTCCCTCGACGGTATTGCTCGACGTGCGGTAGGGCAGCACCCGGCGGATGTACCATTCGCCCGCGTCGGTCCGGACCTCTTTTTCCACGACGTTCCGCTTCCTGAGGCTGGCGGCAATGTCCTTGAAGAAATCGTCGTCGATGATCTTGAGCGAGATATCGGTGACCGGCCGGCCGATGTCGCCCGGAATGACGTTGAGGAGTTTAGTGATGGCGGGCGTGAAACCCTTGATCCGGCGATCGCCGTCCAGAAACAGCGTGCCGATTTCGGTGCTGCTCAGCAGGTTGGCGCGGTCGTTGTTCGAGACCTCCAGCTCCTCGACCTTGGTCTGCAACTGATTGTTGACGGTGCTCAATTCCTCGTTCAGCGATTGAAGCTCCTCTTTCGAGGTCTCCAGCTCCTCGTTGCTGGACTGCAGCTCTTCGTTCATCGACAGGGCTTCCTCGTTGGAAACCTTCAGCTCCTCGTTCGAAGCCTGCAACTCCTGGGTGACATTCTGCAGGTGCTGGCGCGTGGCCTGCAATTCGGATTCGAGCTGGTGCAGGAGCGGCTCATCGTGCTCCTCGGGTTCGTCGGCCGCCGGCACCGGCGTTGAGGGCTCGTCCTGAAACGTCACGAGCAGCAGGCCTTCGGCGCCCGCGGACGGGTCCGGATGGACGGTGATCCGCACTGCATGATAGGCCGTGTCCCGTTTGACACGAGCCCCACTGACGATCACCGTTTCGCGGGTCCGCATCGCCGCGTGAACGGCGCCCCGCAAACGGCTCCGCAATCCCTCGCGGGCCATCAGGTCCAGCCGGGGCTCGCCGCTGGGAAGCTCCAGGTAGAGCTGCGTGGGCCCATGGAAATAAAGCGCGTCGTAGTTGCGATTGATGAGCACCGCCGCCGGCGAATAGTGCTCCAGCAGAAATCGCTCGGCCAGCGCGGACGGTCCGGGAGAGTGCGCGGGCGCAGCCCTCACGGGAGCTTGAACGTCGCGACGACCGTCCACAGCGACCGCTGTCGGAAACTCGATCCGCTCGGGCCGGGCCGATCCGATCCGGCGATAGATCCGCCATTTCTTCAGGAGCGGCTCGAACAGGTCCTCCTGCTGGCTGACTGCCTCGGAACTCCCCAGGAACAGACAGCCTCGCTCCTGGAGTGCGAAGTGGAACAGCGAGACCACCCGTTTTTGCACGTCGGGATCGAGGTAAATCAGCAGGTTGCGGCAACTGATCAGGGCCAGCTTCGAAAACGGCGGGTGGCTGACCAGGTTCTGGACTGCGAACACGACCGACTCCCGCAGCGGCTTGCTGACCTGATACCCGTCTTTTTCCAGGATGAAGAACCGGTTGAGCCGCTCGGTCGAAACGTCGTCGACGATACTCCGGGGGTACAGGCCGCCGCGGGCGATTTCGAGCGAGTCTTCATCGATGTCGGTGGCGAAAATCTGGACGGCGCATTCCTTGTGGGCCAGCGAAAGCCGCTCCAGAATCAACATCGCCAACGAATAGGGTTCTTCGCCCGTCGCGCATCCCGGAGCCCAGACGCGGATCGGAGCTTCGGTTTCGTGGGCCGCGACGAGCGGGGCGATCACCTTTTCATCGAGGGCATGAAAAGCCTCCGGATCGCGGAAGAACCGGGTGACGCTGATCAGCAGGTCTTTGAAGAGCAGCCGGACCTCCGCGGAATCGGATTGCAGCAGCTTGAGGTATTTGCCGATCGTTTCGATCTGGTGCAGCCCCATCCGGCGGTTGATCCGCCGCAACAGCGTCCCGTGCTTGTAGCAGCGGAAGTCGTGGCCGGTCCGGCTTCGCAGCAACGCCAGAATCGCCTGCAATTGATCGGGCGGGATCGTCGCGACTGCGGCTTCCGGCTCTGCAGCAACATGCGGATTGCGGACGTATTTGAGGATCGCCGCCGGCATCTCCTTGACGGCCAGGACGAAATCCACGGTCCCCGTGGCGATCGCCATGTGCGGCATGCTGTCGAACGGCGCGGTTTCGGGGGACTGGGCCATTGCCATCCCGCCGTTCCCCTTGACCGCTTTCGTCCCGGCGGCGCCGTCGCCGGCGGTTCCCGACAGAACGATGGAAATCGCCTTCTCCTGCTCGTCTTCGGCAAGCGAGCGGAGGAAAAAATCGATCGGCATCCAGACCCGGTGCCGTTCCGGGGGCGGGTTCAGGTGCAGCACGCCCGCGGCGATCGTCATCAACCGACCAGGCGGAATGACGTACACGTGGTTCGGCTCGACGCGCATGCCATCCCCGACCTGCACCACTTTCATCGTGGTGGACTTGGCCAGCAACTCCGCCATGATGCTCTCATGGTTCGGCGACAGGTGTTGAACCACCACGAAAGCCAGCCCGCTGTCGGCCGGCATGGCCCGGAAGAAATCCAGAAACGCGGCCAGGCCGCCGGCGGAAGCGCCGATTCCCACAACGAACCGCGGTCGGGACGGATCTCGGGCAGGACCGGTCTTGGAAACCGCGGGCTTGACGGAAGCGGCGTCGGGGCTGGGGGGCTTGATGGCCTTTACCGGACCGGTCGCGGGCTTTTTCGACGCGGCCTGCGCAGTCTGTTCCTGATCGCCCTTCGCCGACCGGGAGGGACGCGAGGGCTTCGGCTTCTTTCCCTTCACAAGATCACCCCAAGAATGCCCGAACACGATCGCCGGCTTGACGGATTCAGAAATGGCCGACGACGGTCTACCGTGGAACAAACGCGATTATACCAAATGCGTTCTTAGAACTTCCAAGTAAATTCAGTAATTCAGAGGTAATCCAAGTCCTGGATGAATGTAAGAAATAATCCCAGCCTATGGGAGCTTTACCTGACCAGCGCCGTCGATTCGAAGGCGATGTGAAGTTCGAGCAGGTCGTCGCGAAGCTGGTTGACCTGCCACTGCAGGTTCTCCTCCAGCGACAGTTTTCCGGACAGTTGACGCGCCTTCTCCAAACGCAGCCGGGCCACCTCCACCTTGGCGCGAAGTTGTTCCAGGTCGGCTTTCGGCTCGAAGCCCGGCACCCGTCGGGTCAAAGCGAGGGATGTTTGCAGTTTGACCTCGGCCAGTTTCAGTTCGGCTTCGGCTGAGGAGATGTTCAGGTCCGGCTGCGAGCTGGCGTCCGGATTTCGTGTCCGTTCGAGCAACTGACCGGCGATTCGTGCGTGCTGACGCAAACGCTCGATCAAAACCTTCGAGAACGTCGCACGCATCTTCTCGTTTGCGTCGAGGGCCTGCTGCAACTGGAGTTGGGCAAGCTGCGCATAGGCTTCAGCATAGCGCACGTCGAGGCTTTCTCCATTTCCCTTTTTGTCGGTGGTGCCGTCCGTTCCCGTCTGGCTTTCGACCCCCGCCGTGAGGTGCGACTCCGGCCACGATCTGGAAATCGTCAATCCGGCGGCCAGGCCCATGACCAGCCACACCCATCGCATTCCGGATAATGTCTGTCTCACGTCAGAACCCCCCTTTCCGGTGATCGAAAAAGCCGATTGAACTGCCGGGTTTCCGACATGGATTGCCGCATTTTCCGTTCCACACGGCACCGCCGGAGACCTTCGGTCGGGCAGTGTGCTCGGTCAGAGACCGACGAAAACCGGGGTGTCAGACCAGGATCGGCAAAAGCGGCGACGCGCCGTGCTGGTGTTCGCGAGTCACGATCGACCCGATGAGCGTCGTTGCCGTGCAATCGAAGATCTGGACTCGCGCAAGACTGCCGGCGAGCCGGCGATTTCCTTCGAAAACGGCGATCCGATCGCAGCGCGTGCGGCCCACCAGTTGCATTCGGGCATCCGACGTCCGCGGGTCGGTGACCGGCTCGAGTAATTCCCCACCCGGCGGTTCGGCCTCGAGGGAAGTTGTGGCATCGAACTCAGCGGGAGCCATTTTGAGCGCCGTTTTGCTGGGCCCCTCCACCAGAACTTCGAACTCGCGGCCGATCAGCCCGGCGTTGTCGACTTCGCTGATCTCATTCTGGAGGTCGAGCATGTCGTTGTTGCGGCGTCGTTTGACCTGCTCGGGAATGTCGTCGAGAATCAGTTCGTCGGCCTTCGTGCCGGGCCGGGGACTGTATTTGAAAATGAAACTGTTCTTGAACCGCCATTCGCGGATCAGATCCATGCTCCGCTCGAACGATTCCTCGGTCTCCCCACAGAAGCCGACGATAAAGTCGCTGGAGACCGCGCAGTCCGGAACGAAGTCGCGGATGCGGGCCATCATGTCGCGGTACACCTCGACGGTGTAACCCCGTTTCATCCGCTTGAGCACGTCGTTGCAGCCCGACTGCGCCGGGACGTGCAGGTAGCGGGCCACCTTCGGCAGATCGCGGACCGCTTCGAGCACGTCGTTGGTCATGTCCCGCGGGTAATTGGTGACGAACTTGATCCGTTCCAGCCCCGGCGTGTCGTGAATCAGCGCCAGCAGGTCGGAAAAACGGACAAGCCGCCCGTCCTGGGTGTGCTTGTAGCTGTTGACGGTCTGCCCCAGCAGCGTGACTTCTCTGACCCCTTCGGCGGCGAGCTGCCGGACTTCCAAGGCAATGTCCCGCGGCGGCCGGCTTTGCTCGGGGCCGCGGGTCATGGGGACCACGCAATACGTGCAGAATTTATCGCAGCCGATCATGATCCGCACGTACGCCTGATACGGCGAAGGGCGCATCTCGGGGTCGCGCAGCGGATCGTAGCTCTGGAAGCTGTCGCTGATTTCCTGCCGGGTGGCGTCGCGGCGATCGAGGCTGACTTCGATCCGGTGCGCACGTCGGATCCGCGATTGTGAAATCAAATCGGGAATTTGCGCGAGCTGCCCTGTCCCTACGACCAGGTCAACATGCGGTGCGCGGCGGAAGATCAGTTCCTGATCTTTTTGCGCCATGCAGCCGATGACGCCGATCACCTGGTTGGGGCGCTGCCGCTTGCTGTACTTGAGCCGTCCCAGCGCACTGTAAATCTTGTCTTCGGCGTGCTGGCGGACGCTGCACGTGTTGAACAGGACCGTGTCGGCCTGCTCGACGTCGGCGGTCAACTCGTACCCTTGCTTGCGCAGCGCCGCGACGACCAGCTCGCTGTCGAGCAGATTCATCTGACAGCCAACGGTTTCGATGTACAGTTTCTGGTTGTAAGGTAATTCGTCAGACATCGTGCTGTTTTTCCTCTTTTCGAAGGGGAAGCTGCCCGCCCGTTAGGCTGCCGTCCCATTCGCCCGCCGCCCCTTGGCGGCGGAGGCCGCGGCTTTCTTCTGCTTCTCTTTTTCCTTTTTCGCCTTCGCCTGTTCTTCGCGGCGCTTGCGTTCCTGCTCCGCGGCGATATTCGCCTGCAGCCGCTGCTTGTGCGCGGTCATCAGCGCCATCAGGCATCGCAAGGCGAGCACTGACGCGAAGGCATAAAGCAGAAGCTGCCAGACTTCCATGTCGCGGCCCTTCGATCCTGTTGTTCCGGATATCCGATCCATTCAAACAACGCGTCAGCCCATCAGAACGACGGCCTCAACTGCGGACGCGTTCGATGTATTCACCCGTCCGCGTATCGATGCGGACCACCTCGCCCTGATCGATAAATGCGGGAACCAGGACAACGGCTCCCGTTTCCAGAGTTGCCTGCTTCGTGATATTGCCCGAGGTGTTTCCGCGGGCGGCCGGTTCGGTATACGTGATTTTCAGGTTCATATGCGACGGGGGCGTGACTTCGATCACCCGATCATTCCAATACGTCAGCGAGCACAGCGTGCCATCCTGCAGCCACTTTGCTCCATCACCCATCATCTCCTCGCTGATCGTGTACTGGTCGAAGCTCTCGTTGTCCATGAATACCAGGCCGTTCCGCTCTTTGTAGAGGAATTGCCCGTCCCCTTTGCGAACATCCGCTCCCTCCAGCGAGTCGCCGCTCTTGTACGTCCGGTCGATAATCGTGTTCTTCAAGAGATTGCGCATACGGCACTTGTACAGCGCCTGGCCTTTTCCGGGCTTGACGAAATTGGTCTCGATCATGTCGTAAGGTTCGCCATCGATGACGACTTTCGTCCCCTTTTTGAATTCACCCGCATTGACTTGTGGCATGGATTGATCTCTTTGACTCGCTCCGGCGTTAAACTGGTTGGAACACACGAACAGGGCTCGATTTACGTTCTCGATTGAGGGGAAAGCATATCAGATGGCATTGTCGTTTGCCAGTTCTCTTGGAGGCTTGCCGGGAGCGTTTCCCGATTGGCCTGCGCGGCAGATTGCACCCGCGTGCACAACAACATACAACAGCCGGTATCGCCATTTTTTCCGTGCAAAACGCATTACATCGGAGAGGAAAGTGGGACAAATGCGACTCCGTGCTCGAATCGTGCTCGGTGCATGCGCCCTTGTTGCATGCGGTGCGATCTGTGTTGCGGCAGCCCTCCGCTACGCAAAGACGTCCAAGGGCATGCCTCATGATTCCAACGCGCATGTCCCCTTGGATGCGCAGATTGTGCGCGTCGACGCTGTGGGCTCCGAGGTCATCCACGTCGAGGATCCACGCGACCTCGTTGATCTTGAGTGGATGTTTCCTGATTATCGGAAACTGCCGCAGCACGGCGCAACGGGCAATGCCAAGTCGAAATTCGAAGTCGTGATCCGCCTGAAGGATGGTTCCGTCAGGCGAATGGACGTTTATGAACAGGACCGTCGCCTGCGGTGGACCTGCGGGAACGGTGACGTCGCAGTTCGCGGGAGTCTTGAATTGTTTATTGCGGCATTGCCCGCCGGTCGGCTCGTGCATCTGTTGACGAGCCGTTCGCCAACCGAACGTGCGGCGGCGAAACGACAGCTTGAATCGCATGGTGACGAGCTGATCGGCATTCTTGTCAGGTCATTGAATTCGGATAGCGAGGCGCAGCAGCAAGAGGCCGCGCGGCGCCTGGAACTGATCGTCAGCCCCTGGTCAAGACGGAGATTCACCCTATACTCGGAATTGCCGGATCAGCAAATCGATCGCAACCTCGTCCGACCGGTTGAACATTCCCGGGCGGATGAAATTCGCGTCGCCATAATAGCCGCATTGCAATCCATTTTGGCAAACACGGAAGCAAAGGCAACGGTATCGAGCCGCGTTGGGGCATTCTTGGTTCTCTGCCGTTGCCTTGGTGAAGTGGGGGACCAGTCAACCGCGGGCGACCTGGCGAAGATGCTCGCAAAAGAACGCCGCCTGCGTTATTCCATGCCGATGACGGACTGCCTGGAACTCATTTATGGTCTCCCACCCTTCGAGGACAAAAAAGTGTGGCATTGTCCTGTCGGAGAGTCTCAGTTGACGTTGGACCGATGGGCGAAGGAAGCGGAGAATCGACACAGCGAGGCCAAGCGGAAGATGCTGTCGTGGCATCGTCGATATGCATCACACGACCGAGAGGAGCAGATTCGAGCCGCGGTCCTCAAGTGGGAGGATCGCCTGTTCGTGCCGGAAGTATCGTCCAGCAGTGATCGACAAACTGGGATGGGGCGAAAAACACTCTCCAATAAACTTGCTCAACAATTCGCCCGCCCGCGATTCGACCGCCGGAAAATTGTTCAAAGTTTGACCTGTGTCGAGCCTCTCGTGCGAATCGGCCTGCCTGTTCTGCCCGTCATCAAACAGAGGCAATCTGCCACGCAGGACGAGTTCGAGAAAGCGGTTTGGGAATTGATCGCGACGTACCTCTCCGGTCATTTTGATGAACCGTTTGTTCGCCAGGAAATGCAAGGCAGCGACGTGCACCGTGCAATGGCACAGGCAATCATCGCCGTTTCCGATCTGCCAACGTGGAACAGTGAGGATTGATGTTGCTCGATCATCAAATCTCAATCGTCGCCGCGGCGGACACTTGGCATCAGTCGCTCGCGCAAGCGATTCGCGACCCCGACGAGTTGATCGACCTGCTGGGACTGCCGGACGAGTGCCGCGCCGCGGCCCGGCGCGCGGCCCGCCTGTTCACGGTCATGGTACCCCGCAGCTATCTCAACCGGATCCGCCCCGGCGACCCCGCGGACCCGCTGCTGTTGCAGGTCTTGCCGCTGGGTGCGGAGGAGATCGAAACCCCTGGTTTCGTCGCCGACCCGGTGGGAGATCGCGCAGCGCGGCGTGCCCCCGGCCTGTTGCACAAATACGCCGGACGGGCGCTCCTGATCGCTACCGGGGCCTGCGCCGTGCACTGCCGGTACTGTTTCCGGCGGCAGTACCCGTATCACGCCGAGCCGCATCGGCTGGACGACTGGGAGCCGGCGTTCGAGGTGATTGCGTCGGACGCATCGCTGCACGAGATCATCCTCAGCGGCGGCGACCCGTTGATGCTCACCGATGGCCGGCTGAGCGAGATCTGCGAACGGATCGGCACGATTCCGCACGTCTCCCGGCTGCGGATCCACTCGCGACTGCCGATCGTGCTTCCCGAACGCGTGACCGGCACGCTGCTGGCGACGCTCGCACAAGCCCGCCCGACCTGCATCCTGGTGGTGCACGCCAATCATCCGCACGAACTGGAAGGCGATTGCGGCGACGCCTTGCGGCGGCTCGTTCGCGGTGGAATCGCCGTCCTGAACCAGTCGGTCCTGCTCAAAGGGATCAATGATTCGGTGGTGACGCTGGCCGCATTGTGCGAGGGACTCGTCGACCTCGGCGTGATGCCCTATTACCTGCACCAGCTCGACCGGGTCGGCGGAGCCGCTCACTTCGAAGTCTCCGAAAAGACCGGGCGGAACCTGATGCGGGCGCTCCGCCGCCGGCTGCCCGGTTACGCGGTCCCGCGATACGTCCGTGAAATCGCCGGCGAGGACCATAAGACACCACTGGAAATTTTTCCATAGAGCGACAGGAACGACAGGCATGGATTCAATAAGACCGCTCTTTCGCAATCCGGCCAATGATGTTGGGGGAAATCATGGGCTATTTCTTATCCGCGTCATCCGCGTGATCCGCGGTGAAAAATCTGACCGTGGATGTCGCGGATTGCACGGATTGATAAGGCCTACGGCTCCAGATCTCCGAGATGTACGTCGATTGCCATCAATGAGCCTGCGGCTCGCCGCCGCATGCGTCTTGGTCTGCGGGCTGCTGTCCGCTGCCGACTCCCCAACGCCTGCTACGAGCGATCCGTTGACGGGCGCGGGCCAAGCCGCGCTGCATAAGCAGTTGGACGAGTCTCTGGTGCGGCTGACTGCGCAGGTGGCGGCGGACCCGAAAGATGCGGACCTCTATTCGCGTCGAGGCGATGCGTACTTTTTCCGCGGTCATTTCAAAGAAGCCGTGCAGGACTACGAAAAAATGGTCGAGCTGCAGCCCGACGTGGAAACGTCGCACTGGCGGAAAGGGATCGCGTATTTCTATGCCGAGCGTTACAAAGACGCGGCGCACCAGTTTGAGATTTATCACACGTTCGACGACGTGGACCGCGAGAACGGCATCTGGCGTTTCTTTTCGCAGGCCAAGGCAACCGACATCGAGACGGCCCGCAAAGGTTTATTGAAATACAAGAAGGACGATCGGGAGCCGTTTCCCGATCTGTACCGTATGTTCGCCGGCGAAATGACCGGCGATGAAGTCCTGGCGCGGATCGATGCGGCCAGGATCGACAAGGGCGAGCGCCGGAAACGCCTCTTTTACGCGGAGCTGTACATCGGGCTCGACGCATTCATTGCCAACAAACTCGATGCCGCCGAACAGCACCTGCGCGAAGCGTTCGCCAATACGTGGGCGCCCCAGGCGGGCTTCGGTCCCAGCTACATGTGGCACGTCGGCCGCGTCCACTACGAACAACTGACTCAACAGCGATTGGCGCGGGAGAAGGCGGCGAAGAAACCCGAGTAACTCGCCCCCTCTCCCCGCGGTACTCCGTGGGGAGAGGGCTGGGGTGAGGGGCATTTGCCTGGATCGCGCCGCATCAATACGCCCGTCGCTGCCGCGACGAGGGGATCTTCAGCGCCTTGCGATACTTGGTGATCGTCCGCCGGGCGAGCGTGTAGCCCTGCTTCGCCAGCTCCACCACCAGGGCGTCGTCGCTCAATGGGTCGTTCTTGTCTTCCTTTTCGACAATCTCCCGGAGCTTGATCCGGATGATGTCCCATGCCACCTCGTCGCCGTCCGTGGTCGTTGTCCCTCCGCCAAAGAACCGTTTGAGCGGAAAGATGCCCCGCGGCGTCTGCACCCACTTGTCATCCACCGCCCGCGAGACGGTCGTGACGTGCACGCCAACGACGTCGGCAATCTGCTGCATCTTGAGGGGGATGATGTGCTCCGGTCCCTTGTCGAGGAACTCGGTCTGATGATCGACGATGGCCTGCGCGACGCGTTTGAGAGTGCTGTACCGCTGCTCGATCGACTCGATCAGCCAGCGGGCCGATTCGATCTTTCGCTTGATGTATTCCTTCGTCTGCGCGTCGGCCTCGCCATTGCTCAGAAGCTGCTGGTATTTGCGGCTGATGTGCAGGCTGGGAGTGTATTCGTCTTCGAGGCGGACGACGTATTTTCCCGCGGCGTCCTGCTCGATGTATAAATCCGGCACCACGTTTGGCGAAGCTGAAGCCTCGAAGCCGCTGCCCGGGGTCGGGTCGAGCATGCGGAGCTGCTCGCAAGCATCCTTGATGACTTCAATGGAGTAACCTGTCTTCCGCTGAATGACCGGGAGCCGGTTCTGCCGGAGGTCTTCCATGTGCGACGAAATCAGGCAGATCAGCACTTCGCGACAGGGGTTGTCGGGCTTGATCTGCAGCAGGAGGCATTCCTTGAGATCCCGCGCTCCGACGCCGGGCGGATCGAGCTTCTGAATCAGCGACAGCGCGGTCTGGGCGTCGTCGAGGCTGATGCTCTTCCCATAGACTTCGAGCATCTCGGGCAGCGGGCTGGGGAGCCGGCCGTTGTGATCGAGGTTCTGCATCAGGTATTCGGCGAACTCGCGCACGGTCGGGCTGCAACTGAAGAACCCGAACTGGCCGAGCAGGTAATCCTGGAGCGATTGCGGGCGCGATTCCATGTTCGACATGGCGTCGTGCTTGCGGTCGCCGTCGTCGTCCACCTGGTTTGAGGAGACGCGAGGCGAATAGGTGTAGTCGTCTTCCGACCAGTTGGCCGACATTTCGAGCAGCCGCTCGAAGTCGGCCTGATTGTTGTGATCGTTATCGACGACCAGTTCCTGCTGTTCCAGGGCCTTTGTGGAGACTTCGTCGATGGCGCCTTCGCCCTCCACCTGTGAGTCGGGTTCCGGCGCTTCGACATCGCCTGCGAGGGGCTCCTCGAGCAGGGGGTTTTCGCTCAGCTCCTGCTCGATCCGCTCCTTGAGCGCCATGATCGGGAGTTGCAGAATCTCCATCGACTGGATCATGCGGGGAGCCAGCTTCATTTGCTGGCTCATCTTCATGTGCTGGGAGATGCTGAGTTGCATGGGTTGCGTGCTCTAAAAAAACTTCGGACTGTTTCCGCCGGACGCGATTTTCCGTAACGCTAAAACGATTGCCGCCCCCGTAAGGCGTCGGCCAGCATTTCTTTGTTAGCAAACTCTAGCACGCTCCCGGAGGCAATACCCCGCGCCAGACGAGTAATTTTGACGTTTTCGCCTTCGAGCAGGTTCGAAATGAACAACGCCGTGCCATCGCCCTCCAACGTCGGGTTCGTTGCCATCACCACTTCCCGGATACCAGCCTTGCGGATGCGGCGGAGCAGCGCATCGATTGTAAGTTGTTCCGGACCAATTCCTTCCAACGGAGCAATGCGGCCCTGCAGAATATGATAGACGCCATTGAACACGCCCGCCGCCTCGAGCGAAATCAGGTCCCGCGGCTGTTCCACCACGCAAAGCACCTGCTGGTCGCGCCGCGGATCGGAACAGATATCGCAAACCTCTTTTTCCGACTGATTGAAGCAGATCGAACAGGGGCGGATCGATTGTTTGACGGCTTGGATCGAATCCGCCAGCTTCGAGGCTTCTTCCTGCGTGCAAGCGAGAATGTAATGCGCCAGTCGTTCGGCCGACTTTCGGCCAATCCCCGGCAACGTTTGAAACTGATCGATGAGCTGACTGACCGCGGGTCCGTAGGGATTCAAATACGCACCAATTGTTAGGAGGCCAATGTTCCATCGCGCATCACCAACATGCAGCGGGCATTTCGATGCTCCAGCCGGCCCATCCATCTGGCTCGGGGGGGGCTGCGTCCTTCTGATTTTTCAGCCGCCCAGCCCGAGCTTCGAAAGCGTGTCGCCGAATGCCGAAAGATCGACTCCTCCCGTCAGTTTCTGCATTTCCTGCATTGAGGCCTGCCTGGCTTTCTCCGACGCCTGATTGACAGCGGTCACGACCAGGTCTTCGAGCATCTCGCAATCACCCGACTCCATCAACGATTTCTCGATCCGGCAGGCGACAACCTGCTGCTCTCCCGTCATTTCGATCGTCACCATTCCCCCGCCCGCCGATCCCTCCACCTTGAGGCGGCGTAGACCCTCGCGGACCGCCTGCATCTTCCCCTGCATTTCCTGTGCCTGTTTTACCAGTGATGCCATCTGGCCCAGACCTTTGAACATTAATTACTGCCTTTTTTTGCTCACGGGTGACGGTTTGCCGATTCTTCTTAAGGGATCACTTTCGCTCCGAATACGGCGATGACCTTCTGCACAAACGGGTCATGTTCCAGGTCGAGGCGTCGCATGCCACCTTCCACCGACTGCCCGGCTTTCGGCGCGGAGGGAATGGCCTCCGAGGGGGCATTGATCGATTCGTCAACGGCTAGAACAACCCGCACTGATCGTCCGACAATCCGCGTCACAAGCTTTTCCAAGCGGCCGAGCTGATCGGGACGCTCAAGATACTGCTTACTGAGATGATAGCTCCTCGGAATGGTAAAGACCACATGATTTGGCCCAGAAATTGCTAAGTGCGTAATGTTTTTGGCGTGCGACTTCGTCATATCCGATAAATTCGAAATGACTTGCGCCAAAATATCCATTTCGAATCCGGGTTCCAGCGGGAAGGTCGGGGCAGGAACGGAGACGCTTTCCGCTGCAATCACTCGATCCGAGCCTTCGGAGTCACTTTTTTTTTGAGACTCGTCCGGCCCGCTCAGCGAAGGAGCCGCCGCCGCGGATGCCTCCCTCTCCCCGCGGTACTCCGTGGGGAGAGGGTCGGGGTGAGGGGCCTTCGCCGGGCCCGATACCGCGCCCTCCACCCTGGAAACGGAAGACGCCGATTCGCCGCGAGCCGCCGCCTGAACCGTAAACAAAGCGGGGAGCTTCCCCGATCGGAGCTGCTGGATCATTTCACTCAGGTTTTCCAGGTCATCCAGCATCGAAATGCGAACCAGCGCCAGTTCCGCCAGCGCTCGCCCATACGAAATCCCTTTCATCCGCGCTTTGGCTTCGGCCAGGATCTGCAATGCCGCAAGGCAAGTCTGGAGCCCCCAAGCCGTGGCCTGCTGCGACAGCACGCCGCGTTGTTCCTCCGAAACGCTCATCAATCCGATCTCCTTTGCCCCCGCGGCCAGAACCATCAGGTCGCGGAAATAGGCCAGGAGCTGATCGACGAATTCCCCGAGCTGCGCCCCCGAATTCAACGCGGCATCGAACAGTTCGAGGGCCTTGTCGCGACGGCGCTTGACCAGCGCGTCGGTCAGATCGGCCAGGCGATCGTCCGACGCGATGCCCAGCAATCGGAGAACGTCGGTGGCCGCAATTGAATCGCCTCCGAAGGCCAGCAACTGGTCGAACAGCGACTGGCTGTCGCGCATCGAACCGGCGGCCCTGCGGGCGACGAGTTCCAACGCAGCCGGCTCAACCTTGACCCCTTCGGCTTCGGCGATCTGCCGCAGCCGCTCAATGATCGCCGCCATTTCAATCGTGGAAAAATCGAATCGCTGGCACCGCGACAGGATCGTATCGGGCAGCTTCTGGGCCTCGGTCGTGCAGAATACGAACTTGACGTTCGGAGGCGGCTCTTCGAGCGTCTTGAGCAAGGCATTGAAGGCATCCTTGGTCAACATGTGAACTTCGTCGATGATGTAGATCTTGTAACGGCTCCGCATCGACTTCACGTTGACATTCGACCGCAGGGAGCGGATGTCATCGATCCCGCGATTCGAGGCGCCGTCGATTTCGAGCACGTCGACGTCGTGGCCCGCGGAAATGCTCTGGCAGACATCGCACTGGTTGCACGGGTCGCCATTGCGGGCATTCGGGCAGTTGAGCGACTTGGCCAGAATGCGGGCCATCGACGTCTTGCCGACACCCCGCGCGCCGGTAAACAGATACGCATGCGCCACCCGACCGGCGGCGATTGCGTTCCGAAGCGCCTGCGCGACCATTTCCTGCCCAACGACTTCGCCGAATGCCTGCGGCCGGAAGCGGCGGGCAATGACCGTGTAATCCATGATCGATTCCAAAGACAGGAGCGAAAGGCTGCCTCCTCATGCACATGGGAGACGGTTGCTTAGGGCTGCTTCCGTTAGGATCTGACCCGGTTCACAAGTCCCCATTGCACTCGGAGGCAGCCTTCCGCCCCTGAAGATTCGTCGCAATGCAACGGCGAAGAAGTCTCATTATGCGTTCAACGAGGCACAGGTCAAGGGGTTCTAGAAAACTACTGCAGCGGGGCGGGCGCGACACCGACCTCCAGCCAGGAACGAATCTGCTCCAGTTTCTTCGGGCCGATCCCTTTCACGCGGAGCAGGTCGTCGATCGTTCGAAACGGCCCCCGCTGGATTCGATCATCGACAATTCGCTGAGCGAGCGTCTCGCCGATCCCGTCGAGTTGCGCCCATTCCACCCACGTCGCCTGATTCATATCGAGACGGTAGGCATAGCGGCTCTCCGGGAGCCGGCTGATCTCGACCGGTTGCAGTCCCCAACCGCTGAGCTGGATCCAGTGCCAGGCCATCAAGAGGAACGCCGCAGTCAACAGGACACCGACAAAAAGCTGATCGTTCCGGCGGAGCCAGAGATAAGGCGGCTCGTCTGCTTCCGGCAACAGCCCGCGCCCGGGACGCGACCAGTCGGAATTCGAGCCGCCGCCCGCCGTTGGTTCGCGCGTCGATTCCGCGGCGTTCGGCGGGGCAAGACCGGGAGCCAGAGCGATGGAATCCGTTTCGGCAGGTGTAACTGGTGCCGCGGCGGGAACGACGGGAGCCTCCTCCCCGGCGCGGACGTCCCTTGGGGCGTCGCTCCGCGGTGCGCCGCCCGGCAGGAGATCGACGCCGTTGCTGTCGGCCATGGCTGACGGAAGCCGTTTGCACGAAGGGCTGGATTGGGACGAATGCAAAGATCGTGGCGGTGTCCCGACGAACCCCATCATACCGCCTCGGTTCGTTCGATAGAATCCAGTCGCTTTTCATCGCCCGCCTCGATCGGTAGAATCATCATTCGTTGATGCGACACTGAACATCACCTTGTCTCCTGGAGCAGCTTATGCACAAAGCCATTGGAATCCTGACTGCGTCCGTACTTTTCGCCGCATTCATCGCGCCGGTCCACAGTGAAGAGAAAGGGAACAAGAAAGTGCCCCCCGTCCTCGACTTTTCCATGAAGCGGCTCAACGGCAAGGAAGCCAACCTTGCCGACTATCAGGGCAAGGTGGTGGTGATCGTGAACACGGCCAGCAAGTGCGGCGCCACGCCGCAGTACGAGGGGCTCGAGAAACTCCACGAAAAATACGCCGACAAAGGACTCGCCGTGCTGGGCTTTCCGGCGAATGAATTCGGGGCGCAGGAGCCGGGATCGAACGAAGAAATTGCCGAATTCTGCAAGCAGAATTATGGAGTCAAGTTTGACATGTTCGAGAAGGTGGTGGTCAAGGGAAAAGGGGAATGCCCCCTCTACCAGTTCCTGACCTCCAAGAAAACCGATCCGAAGTTCGCCGGCCCGATCAAGTGGAACTTCGAGAAGTTCGTCATCGGCCGGAATGGCGAGATCGTCGCGAGGTTCGCCACGGCGACGGAACCCGACTCGGAAGAAATGCTCAAGGTCATCGAAGACGAGCTGGCGAAAAAGTAATGGACATCTGGTTCGTGCGGCATGCGATTGCAGCGGACCGAGCGCCGCATTCGGCCGCCGATTGCGATCGACCCCTGACCGAGCACGGTCGCGACGTCTTCGAAGACCTTGCGGAAATCCTGGCCGAGCATGTCAAGATGCCGGAACGGATCTTTTCCAGCCCGCTCGTCCGTGCCGTTCAAACGGCGGAGCTGCTGGCCGAGGCCGCTGGACTGAAGAAGAAAGACCTTGCGGTGTCCGACGTGCTGGCGCCGGCGGTGAACCTGGAGCGGCTGCTCGACTTTCTGCGGGAGCAGAAAGTCGAGCGGATCGCGCTGGTCGGGCATGAGCCCGACATGAGCCGTTGCTCGTCGGCACTGATTGGCGGAGGCCAGTTCGCGTTCGGAAAGGGAAACGTCGCCTGCATCCGCTTCGACGGCGTTCCCGGCCCGGGAGCCGGCGAGCTCCGCTGGTTCATCGGGCCGAAGCTGCTCTGATTGTTTCCAAAAGGCGGTTGTGGCCGGTCTCCGACCGAGCCACATGTCGCCGACCGAAGGTCTCCTCCGCTGCTTTGTGGACGCGCCTTCTCCCTCGACATTCAGCCAATCCACGTCTGTCCGACAAACCAGAGACCTGCGGTCGGGCACGCATCGGGGTCAGAGACCCGCGCCGAACGGAGACGGGTCAGGAGACCCGTCCTGCTTTAGTACCGATAATGCTCCGGCTTGAATGGCCCTTCGACGGGGATATCGAGGTACTCCGCCTGCCGCTTGCTGAGCTTCGTCAGCTTGACCCCCAGCTTATCGAGGTGCAGCCGGGCCACCTCTTCGTCGAGCTTCTTGGGGAGCATATAGACGCCGATCGCGAAGTCCGCCTTGGCGTCCCACAGCGCCATCTGGGCCAGGACCTGGTTGGTGAAGCTGTTGGACATGACAAACGACGGGTGGCCCGTCGCGCAGCCCAGGTTCACCAGCCGCCCCTCCGCAAGCACGAGGATCGCCTTGCCGTTGGGGTACACGAACTTATCGACCTGCGGCTTGATGTTGACCCGCTTGATGTCCGGATGGTTCTTCAGGTAGGCGACTTCGATTTCCGAATCGAAGTGGCCGATGTTGCAGACGATCGCCTCATTCTTCATGACGTCGAGGTGTTCGCGGCGAATGACGTCGATGCACCCGGTGGCCGTCACGAAGATGTCGCCCTGCGGTGCGGCTTCCTCCAGCGTGGTCACCTGATAGCCTTCCATCGCCGCCTGCAATGCGTTGATCGGATCGATCTCGGTCACGATCACGCGGGCGCCGAGGCTTTTCATCGAGTGGGCCGAGCCCTTGCCCACGTCGCCATAGCCGCAGACCACAACCACCTTGCCGGCCACCATGATGTCGGTGGCCCGCTTGATTCCGTCGGCCAGGGACTCGCGGCAGCCATACAGATTGTCGAACTTGCTCTTGGTGACCGAGTCGTTCACGTTGATCGCCGGCACGCCGAGCTTGCCCTTTGCAAGCATCTGGTACAGCCGGTGGACCCCCGTGGTCGTCTCTTCGCTGATCCCGCGGATGCCCTTGAGGAGTTCCGGAAACTTGTTGTGCACCATCAGCGTCAGGTCGCCGCCGTCGTCGAGGATCATGTTGAGCGGCTCGCCGTCGGGCCAGAACAACGTCTGCTCGATGCACCAGTCGAATTCCTGTTCGTTCATCCCTTTCCAGGCGAAGACGGCGACACCCGTGGCGGCAATCGCCGCGGCCGCGTGATCCTGCGTTGAAAAGATGTTGCAGCTCGACCAGCGGACATCGGCCCCGAGGGCCGTCAGCGTCTCGATCAGCACGGCCGTCTGAATCGTCATGTGCAGGCAACCGGCAACCCGGGCGCCCTTCAGCGGCTTCGTGGCGCCGTATTTTTTGCGAAGGGCCATCAGCCCCGGCATTTCAGTTTCGGCCAGCTCAATCTCCTTGCGGCCCCATTCCGCAAGCTGCATGTCGGCGACTTTATACGGCAACGTCGAAACGGTGGACATCTCTGCCTCCTTACCTGAAGATCCTGAAAAATATGGTCGTGTTCGCAGAATAGGAAATATCCGCCGCAACGGCAACCTGATTCTGACCGAAACGGGTGCAAAAAACGCGATTTCATCGCACCCCGAGCAGCCTCAGCACCGCCGGATCATCGAGCCGGCTGGCAATGTGCGCCGCATGGCTGAAATCCTGATAGCGGCTGTGCTCGTGCGGAATCGAAACGACCACCGCCCGGGCCCGCACGGCGGCCGTCGTGCCGGTGTGGCTGTCCTCCAGGACCAGCATTTCTTCGGGCTCGATTCCCAGGCGGGTGGCCGCGGTCAGATAGATCTCCGGGTGCGGCTTCCCTTCCGTGACGTCCTCGGCTGTCAGCGTCAGTGGAAAGCGTTCGAGCAACTGGAACTGATTGAGAATCCCTTCGAGGTAGCGGCGCGACGACGACGTGGCGACCGCTTTCGGAAGTTTCCGGGATTCGATATGAGCCAGCAGTTCGAAGAGGCCCGGCATGGGGGCCAGCCGGTCTTCGAGCAGCCCCGTGAACAAGACCCGCGATTCTTCGATCAGATCCTCGACCGACTCGGGCATCGCATGGGCGGCGATCATCAGCGCGAAGGCTTCCGGGGCGCGGCGGCCCATCATCTGGTTCAACAGCTCCGGAGTCATCTCCCTGCCCCGCCGCTTGAGCAGCAGGCGGCCGGTTTCGTTGAAGATGTCTTCGGTGTTGAACATCAGCCCGTCGAGGTCGAACACAACGGCTTTGATGCGGCGAGGCGTTTCGGAGTCGGGCATGAAAAACGATCTGGATCAGGAAGGAACCGGAGGCTTCAGGCCGCGATAGCTCAGGTCGAGAAGTTCCATCGGGTGGGCGACCCAGATTTCCCGGCCTGCTCGGCGCAGGCTGGACTGAATCTGCATCGAACAGCCGACGTTGGCCGTAATGATCGCCTGCGGGTTTGTCGCCAGCAGGTTTTCGAGCTTGCGCTTCGCCAGGCGATCCGACATTTCCGGTTCGGTGAGATTGTAGCTTCCCGCCGCGCCGCAACAGATTTCGGGCTCGGCCATCGGGACCAGCTCCAGGCCGGGGATCGCGGCCAGGAGTTCGCGGGGCTGTTCACGAATCCGCTGCGCGTGCACGAGGTGGCATGCGTCCTGATAGACGGCTCGGAGCTTGATTTCTCCACGCGGCGGGATCAGCCCCAGCTCGGCGAGAAACTCGGAGACGTCGCGCATTTTCGAGGCGCACCGGGCCAGGCTTTCGTGCAACGCCGCGTTCTGAGGTTCGAGCTCGTGCGCGATGTGGCCGTAGTCTTTCAGCATCGAGCCGCAACCGGCGACGTTGACAATCACGGCATCGACGCCCGCCGCGTCGAACGCGGCGGCATTCGTCTTCGCCAGCTCCATCGCCGGCAGGTCCGCGCCGCTGTGATAATGGATCGCCCCGCAGCAGACCTGCTGCCTGGGGACGACCACTTCACATCCGTTCTGCTGCAGCACGCGGGCCGTAGCCCAGTGCGTATGCCGAAAGACCGCATCGGCGACGCAGCCGGTAAAGAGCGCCACGCGGGCCCGCTTGGGGCCGATGGCCGGCAGAAAGTCCGGCAACCGGGAACCGCCGGGCTGGAGCTTCGGCAGAAACGACTGCATCCGCTGGAGACGCTGCGGCAGCAACCGCGTCATGCCCGTTGTTTCCAGCAGCCGATCGATTTTCAGCCACTGCATCAGCCGCGCGGGAACCAGGGCGGCGCGCATCCTGCCGGCAAACGGGAAGATGCCATACAGGATGGTGCGGTGGAACCAGTCCTGGTTCTTCGCGCGGTTCAAGGCCGCGTCGGCTCGGCGCTGGCTGGCGCGAAACGGCTCGATCAGGCGGCCGTATTGCACGCCGGAGGGGCAGGCCGTTTCGCACGCCCTGCAATCCAGGCAAAGATCGAGGTGCCCTTCGACCTTCGGCGTCAGATCGAGCCGCCCGTCGACCACGGAACGCATGAGGTAGATCCGGCCCCGCGGCCCGTTGTTCTCGTCGCCCGTTTCGAGGTACGTCGGACAGGCCGCCGTACACAGCCCGCAGTGGACGCAGTCGAGAAATCGCTCGTAGTCAATATCGCCGCCGATCCGCGCGGTGGACGCCGCCGGGAGGGCAGCGGCCGGACCGGCAGCCGGATCGATGACAGGTTGCGTGATGGAGTTTGACATGATTTTGGCGGAACGGTTCTGTTTGGATGCTCGGCACGGTTTGTTGTCGAGCTGGCGGTTGCTGAGTCGGCCGCGTAATTCACTTCCGGACAGCCCCGGAGGGGCGGCAGATAATAGCCCCCGGCGTAAGCCGGGGGTCTGGCCGATCACGAACGCGCAGCCCCGGAGGGGCGGCACATCCCGATCCCATGAATTTACCACAGAGGCACAGAGGCACTGAGGCAGAAAGAGGAACTAAAAAACAATTCATTTCAATTTCTCCTCTCGGTGCCTCTCTTTGTAATTTCGCGATCGGGCTTCTCCATTATTATACCGGCTCAATGAACCGGTGGGGATTGAGCAGGTTGCGGGGATCGAGTTGAGACTTCAATTTTCGCATCAGCGGCCATGCCGGGCCAGGCTCGCCGAACATCGGCAGTTCCCGCTTCCAGCCTGCAGCACAATTCAGGATCACGAGGTCGCCGCCGGAGCGCCGGGCGAGGTCGCCCAGCGGCGTCAGGATCTCGCGGGCCGCGGCGGCCGTCGTCACACCGTCCGGCAGGTGCCCAATGGCGATGCCGTTTCCCGCGTGCGCCTGCACGGTGAGACCCAGCCCGTCGCAGTGCGTCACGAAGTCCATCATCTTCGACGGAAGCAGGCTGACTTTGAACGTGACCGGCTCTTCCGACGAAACCTGGAATTCGGTGAGCGCTGTCCACAACCTGGCGGCCGCGGCATCCGCGACCGTGACGAATTCCTTCGGTCCGAACGGGGCGATCTCGGATTTCAGCGTTTCGATCTGCCATTCGGTTTCACGGCCGGTCCCTTCGACGCCGATGCACAGCACCGGCCGGCCCCGCGGGAGTTCCAGGCCGGCCTCGACCATCACCGTGACCGCTGCGCGCGAATCGAGGACATCGAGCGCAACCGGCCGGCTGGCCGACGTGAGCAGCCGCTCCAGGACGTCGTCGATGGCGCTCAGCCGGTCGAAGGGAACCCACAACAGCCCCGTCGATTCCGGCTCCGGCCGGAGTTTCAGCGTGAGCTGCGTGACGACAGCCAGAGTCCCCAGCGACCCGATCAGCATCTTGCACAGGTCGTAGCCGGCCACATTCTTCACCACCCGCCCGCCCGCCTTGAAGGGCGTTCCGGCGGCGTCGATCGCCGAGACTCCGATCACGTAATCGCGCAAGGTTCCCAGCCCGTACCGCCGCGGTCCGCTGGCATTCGTCGCGACGGCCCCGCCCAGTGTGGCCCGGTGCGACTGCGCCACGTCGACAGCCAGCCGCTGCCGCTCGGTCCGCAACGTGGCGACCAGGTCGTCGATCCGAATCCCCGCCTCGACCGTAATCGTCATGTCGCGGGCGGGATAATCGATGACGTTCGTGAGCTTCGACGTGGAGAGCGTGATCCCCGGCTTGTCGATCGGATAGCCGTAGTGCAGGGCCGTGCGGCCGCCGACCGGATAGATCGGCCGCGCGGCCTGCGCGGCGTTCTCGCTCATCCAGCGGCTCATTTCGTTTTGAGTCGCCGGCAGGTATTCATCGTCGGATTCGGTCATAGCGCCGCCTTGCGGCCCGGGCTGCTCTTTTCGATATGCTCCATGCCGCACGCGCCGGCCGTGGGCAGCATTTTCATCGGGCTGCACAAACCGGACGGGTTGAATGCCTGGCGGACGCGGGCCATCATTTCGAGGTCGGCCGGACTGAACAGTTTGCTCATGAAGCTGATCTTTTCGACGCCGATCCCGTGCTCGCCCGTGACGCTGCCCCCCAAGTCGATGCACTTGTTGAGAATTTCGTCGCTTGCCAGCAGCACCCGCCGGACCTGTTCGGCGTCGCGTTCGTCGAACAATAGAATGGGGTGGATGTTCCCATCGCCGGCATGGAACACGTTCACGATCCGCAGCGCGTGCCGGGCGCCGACCTCGGTGATGAAGTCCAGAATTTCGGGCAGTTTCGTGCGGGGCACAACGCCGTCCTGCGTGCAATAGCTGGGGCTCAGCCGCCCGATGGCCCCGAACGCCTGCTTGCGGCACTTCCAGAGCAGTTGCCGTTTCTTGGGCGTGTCGGCCTGGCGGACCTCGCGGGCCCCCGTTTCATTGCAGATTGCGGTGATCTTTCGGGCCTCTTCATCGACGGCGACTTCCAGGCCGTCCACTTCGATCAGCAGCACCGCCGCGGCGTCCAGCGGAAAGCCGAAATGAAAGGCGGCCTCGACCGCTTCGATGATCCCCTGATCCATCAGTTCGAGCGCGGCGGGAACGATCCCCGCGCCGATGATTTTGCTGATCGTCTGCGTGGCGTCCTGCACCGAGTTGAAGACGCCGAGCATCGTGCGATAGGCCGCCGGGTCGCGAGTCAGGCGGACGATGATTTTCGTACAGACCCCGAACGTCCCTTCGCTGCCGACGAACAATCCGGTCAGATCGTAGCCGAACGAGTCTTCGGCCGGCCCGCCCAGTTGCACGACGGACCCGTCGGGCATCACCATCTCGGCGCCGAGGACGTGGTTGACGGTCACGCCGTACTTCAGCGTGTGCGGCCCGCCGGAGTTCGTCGCAAAATTTCCGCCGATCGTGCAGGCTCCCTGGCTGCTGGGGTCCGGGGCGTAATGATATCCCGAACCCTTCAGGGCCTGCGTCAGATGGAGATTGACCAGCCCCGGCTCGACGACCGCGTACCGGTCGCGGAGGTTCACGTCGAGAATCCGCTTCATCCGCGTGAGGGCCAGCATGACCCCGCCGCCAACCGGCAGACAACCGCCGGCCAGGCTGGTCCCGGCCCCCCGCGGAACGAACGGAACCTGGAATTCGTTGCAGAGCTTGACGACGCCCACGACCTGTTCCGTCGAGGTCGGAAAGACGACGACGTCGGGAACGTTCTTCTCGATCACGTACCCGTCGCATTCGTAGACGAGCAGCTCTTCGCGCTCGGTCAGCATCCCCCCATCGCCGACGAGCGCCTTCAGACGGCGCATGAATTCGCTGGAAATGACGGTTCGCGACAGCGGCGAAGAAATGGCGGTGGTCATGTGCTCAATAATTCTTGCCGCTCTTGCGGACGTGGACCATCGGCTGCTCCGCGTGCAGCGTGTCGCCGGCTTTCGCGCCGACGATTTCGAGCACGTGGATCAAGTGGTCGCCGGTCGGAAAGTGGCCGATGACGTGCCCTTCGAGATATCCCAGCGCCTGGGAAAGAACGGGGACGCCGGTGACTCCCCGCTCGATCGTCATCCCTTCGAACGCGGAAGCGTCGGCCTCGAACCCGCGCCCGAAGTGCGCGAGCAGCTGCTTGTCCGATTCGCCGACGAGGTTCAGCGCCGCAAGCCGCGTCGTGTTCAGCCACTCATTGATGTACCGCTCGCGGCGGATGGCGACCGTGATCAGCGGGGGTGCAAAGGAGGCCTGCTGGACCCAACTGCAGAGCATGCCCGTTTCCTGCCCCAGGTCGTTTTTTGCCGTCAAAATGAAGAGCCCGCTGGGAATGCGGCCCAGGACCCGGCTGATTTCGTCGTCGCGATCGTTTCCCATTCCGTCTCAACATCCCAGGAATCGCACTTCAGGATTCCGTCAGCCCGGATTGTTCATCAACCGCCGGGCGCCAGCCGCCTGTTGAAAAAGGGGGACTGGCTCCGGCCCGCCGCGGCGGGTTAAAAAAACGCCCACAATTCACTGTCTGCGAGGTGCCTGTCCCCGTTTTTCAACAGGCGGCCAGCCCACGGCTTTCGTTGTCTGGACCGGGAAATTCCCATTCTAGGCCCTCAACGGCAAGTTGCAACAGCCCGCCCAACGCCCGTTGTGCTTCAGCATACCTCGCGCGGCTACGAATGGCACGAACCCCACCGAGCTTGCCTCGGTGGAAAGGGGCCTTTGCACTAGAGCGAACTCATGGGCAAACGCATTTGAGACAACACTCGGCGTAGTGCGAAAGCCCAAAAAACCACCGAGGCAAGCTCGGTGGGGTCTCCCCCGTGCGGGGTACAACACTCCTCGATCGGCGAAGGTGATCGTCACGGTTCCTTGTGTGATGTTGAAACATCATCTGCTTCGAAGGCCCCCACGGACACGCCGGTTTTTTTCCCGTTTTTCGTCGTCCTGGCGTCACCCTCGCTCGCGAAACCCCGTAAATCACAGCGTCAACAGGGTGACGGCGGGGGGTGTCGCCAAGGGTGACGGGGTGACGGCGTCGCCGTCACCCTGGCGTTCAACTTTTTTTCCCTGTCATCGCCGTCATTGCTGTCATTGATGACGCAAGTCATTGCCAGGCATTGCTTAAGCCGATGACGGCAATGATGACAGCGGATGACGGCCGCCGTCATGCCGTCATCCCCGCGGATTGACGTAATGCAGGACGGGCATCCTGACCCGTCGTTCGCTTCGGCCGCAGTGCGGGTGAAGCCATCGCCGATGGCAACACCCCATAACAGCAGCGCGCATCTCCAAAAAATCATCACACCCCGGATCCCGCTGAATTCGGCGAACGCAAAGGCGCGTCGCAACGCCGCTACAAATATTGCCTGCCTTCTCATTTCCGCCCTCGCGCATGCGGTTCGCCGGTATGTGATGGCCTACCCGGCCCAGATTATCGATGGCCCCCGATATCCCCAAACATTGTTGTACATAAAACCACTCATGTTGTCAATACCAATATGGCAAGAATCCGGAAGTTTTCCCAAAATACTTTCAATCGAAATGGCGCGTGCCCCAGTCCTGCGATGCCTCGTCCCGCACCCAATTCTCTCCTCGCAAGAGACGGCAGCGAGGGCTATGTCGCGGTGGCCGGGGTCGAGCGGATGCGAGCCCCTCTTAAGCCAATTGGAATCCAGATGGTATTGGCCGCCACAGCAAAAGGCCAGTTCCTCGCGTACCGCGTTGGCAATAACGCGGTTCGTAAATTCATCGATCAAGCATGTCCGAAAATCGAAGCGAATGCTAACATTCGCCGCGAGTTCGAATTGGGTGTCGGAGCATCGCGCAGCTCAAGAGTCGACCTGGGGCGAACTCACAGACAGGGACGTTTATGAAATTCCGCAGTCGTGGATCGCACGTTTTTCTTATCGTTTCCTTTTTAGGCGTCGTGGCAACCGCCGCAGACGAAAATCGCTCCGAAGTTCTCTGTGAAGTCGACATTCCTCCTTATGACGATTGCCTGGCAGTGCCGGTGGAGATTGGCGGGCGCAAATTCGAATTCCTGCTCGACACGGGATCCACAACGACGTTGTTTGACCCAAGCCTCATCAAGGATGGGCTCGTCCAGGAGAGTCCACAAAAAGAAATCATCAAGGCAAAGGACGGCTTCAGCCGGCCCCTTGAATTCGCGAGGTGCACGTCGCCCGAATTGAAAATTGGTTCCCTCACGATCCCGGCGGGAGCCGAATCTGGAATATACGACTTTGCGCGATTACGGGAGTGTTTGGATCGGCGAATTCACGGTGTCGTGGGGATGGACATCATCCGCCGTGTCGCAATCCGCATCGATTGGGACGCGAGGAAGCTGACGTTCTTGAAATCCGGTTATTCCGGAAATGAAAAAGAGACCTCGTTCCAGTTAGTGCCATCATTCTTTGGCGTACCGCAAGTCTTCGTCGGCTTCCCGAACCGTGGCACGGGGCTGTGTACCACCGCAGTCGATTGCACGATCGACACGGGGGTAACCGATGAGTTGATGCTCGAAGGCAGGACCTTCAACTCCCTGGTATCGAGGGACATTTGCAGGCGGCATCCGCAGCAAACCACGTTTATTTCCGCTGGTGGAATGCAGCTTTTGCCGAGTGCCGATTTGCAAGGGGCGCTGTTCGCGTTTCCAGGCGCGGGACCTTGGGTTTCCCGCATGGAGGTTGTCAGCGGGGAACGCAACCTCGTCGGGTTGGGCTATCTCTCGCGCTTCAACCTCACCCTCGATTGCAAACGGTTCATGCTTTGGTACTCGAAGTCAAAGAGTTTCGATAAGCCGCGTCCGAGGGACAAGAGTGGACTGAGCCTTGTCCGAAGGAGCGGTGCAATCGTCGTCGACGGGGTCGTCGCGGCAAGTCCTGCCGCGCACGCGGATCTCCGAGTGGGCGATTCGTTCGTCACCGTGAACGGAACACCCGCTACCAAACTGAAAATCTATGATATTCGGAGCATTCTTAAGAGGGCCGATAGCCATGTCGATGTCGTTGTTCGCCGCGGAACGGACCTGCTTCGCGTGGACCTCCGACTGCCTCCCGGTTTGCCTCCACTTGAGATGCCCGCCGATTTCGCAGACCGAATTCAACTGAAACAGTCGATTTACTACTCTGCAGCCGCGAAATCTTACCCTGTGGCGAACGGCCCATTCAGCAGACGTGAACCGTATCCGGGTGAGCCGTCTCCCGATGATTCGGTGATCGCCGCGGTGTGGAAGCTCGGCGGTCGCGTACAAACGACCGACATCGGCGGCGTGCCGCGACTCATCTCCGTTTCCCTGCAAGACATTGAGGTGCTGCCGGGGGGGTTGAAGACGCTTTCGGGAGCAACGTGCTTGCGGAGCCTGAACCTGCACTACTGCCGGCTGACGGATGCCGATCTCATGGACCTGGCGGGGCTGACGACTTTGGAATCCCTCTCTCTCAGCAGGAACCACCGGATCACGGATGCCGGGCTGAAAGCGCTGACTGGCATGAGCGGGCTGCGGAAACTTTCGCTCCATCAGACGTACGTCACGGATGCCGGGTTGAGTGCGTTGGCGGGAATGAGGGAGCTGCGAGAACTTTCACTCGGCCAGACGAGAATCACGGATGCCGGGTTGAGTGCGCTCGCGGGCCTGAACCGGATCGAGTATGTCGATCTGCGGGAAACCGATATTTCCGATGACGGGATGAGGAACTTTCGCAGCCTGACCGCAATAACGACGTTGGACCTCGACAAGACCCGCGTCACGGGCGAAGTTTTTGAAGAATTGGCGGCGCTGAAGTCCCTGGCCGTGCTGGGGCTCATCGATTGCCCGGTTACGGATGCCGGCGCCGCGAAATTGGCGGCATTTGAATCTCTGGACACCCTGTTCCTCGGAGGCAGCAAAGTCACCGACACCGGCCTCCACGCCTTGGCGGCATTGCATTCCTTGAAATGCCTGGATCTCAGCCGGACCGTCGTGACGGGCCAGGGGTTCAAGGAGTTTTCGGGCGTGCGCCGTCTTGAGTCGTTGTATTGCCGAGGGGCGCCTGTGACGGACGAAGGGCTGAAGGAGATTGGCAAGCTCGCATCGTTGAGATTCCTTGATCTCGCCCAAACGGAGATCACGGACTCGGGTTTGATGGAACTGGGGGGCTTGGCTTCGCTCAAATCGTTGGAGGTGCGCGAAACCAAGGTCACGAGAGGTGGGGCAGAAAAGCTGCGCGAGAGACTCCCAGCTTGTAAGATCTTGCGATGAACGCGATCAGCGCCGGTGGCTGTCGACGGGGTGGCAGGGGTCGAGCGGATGCGAGCCCCCGGTGGCGCGTCTCTCGGCAATGGGCGCGGTTTCGGCCGGTCGTTTGAGATTGAATCGCGAGCCGAATGGCTTCCACGCAACTCTAAACGGCACCCGGGCTGTCTTCACGGCGCGAAGCATCGTAGACTGTGATGCAAGCCCCCAAGGAAAGAGGTCACGCAGCAGTCGACGTCGATCGGCGGTGCGCTGGGGGCTTCGCTATCGCTCGACCCCAGCCACCCTCCCGCGAGACCGGCGGCCTGTTTGGTACGCAACAACTTGAGAAAAAAGTCGCCGCTTTCCCCGATCTGGAATTTCAACAAGCCAGGCCGGTCCTCCCGTCGCCCATTTGCGCTACGGTACGCGGGCCAGTCGGAATCCGACTCCCGAAATCCTGCTCGTGGGCGGACCCCACCACCGGCTTGCCGACCGACAATTCCAGGGATACGCCCACCAGCTCCCACCCCGAATCACCCGGGACAGGTCCTCGGTCGGGCCTTGAGGGTTATTCACAACGGACGCGTCGTAACCGCCATAGCCGTACGAGTCTCCACACCATTCGCAGGCATTGCCGTGCATGTCATATAATCCAAACGGATTTGGTGCGAAGCGCCCCGGCGGCGCTGGCCCGTCGTATCCATCGTTGATCGCCCATGCATTAAACAACCCTACCTTTTTCAAACGGCTATCTGCGACATCCCCAACCTGCGCCAACGCTTCCGGATCGTCGCCGGTTTGATATCGCCCAGTCGTTCCGGCACGGCAGGCGTATTCCCATTCAGTCTCGGTCGGCAGACGGTATCGTGCGTGCTCCTTCTTGCTCAACCAGTCGCAGAACGCCTTTGCTTCGTTCCACGTCACAATGACAACTGGATGCTCGTCCTCCTGCTCGTATTCCCCGCCTTTCTTGCGGGTTTCGGACCAGTTCCATCCATCAACCTCATCGGGATCCTTGTAGTTGGTTTCGGCCAGAAATGTTCGGAAATCCCTCACGGTGACCTCATATTGCCCCAGGTAGAACGGCTCCGTGATCCGCACACGATGTTGGGGGTGTTCATTCTCAAACTTAGGCGCCCTGGCGTCGTCAAGAGCGAAGTCATCACGTCCCTTGGCACGAACGAACTGGGCCGTCGCCTCCGCTGATTCACCGCTTCCCATCTGGAACTCTCCCGGCGGCACAAGCACGAACTTCATGCCAAGGCTGTTCGTTAGAGTCGCCGGCTGGCCCAGATGCCTGCTCCATGCCGCCTGTGCGGCTTGCGCTGCAGATTTCTTGAACGGCGCGCGCAACAACTCCGGCTTCGAAGTCGGATGCGGCGCTTTGGAAGGCGGCAACTCCGACCGGGCGCCTGGCGGCGGTTCGTCAGAGCGGGTCGTCCGACCGTGGAGCGCAAACGGAATGCACGCCGCGAGGCCCACCATGATCGTTGCAGCGCGGATCCCACTGCATGCACTCCGAACGGATTTTGGTGCCGACGAATTCTGCTGGCGGTGCATTGCGTTCCTCTGGCTGGTGATGGAGCTTGGACATTCTATGGATTTCTCCGAATTCGGCTATATCGTTTGGCGTTGGGTGCCGCCGAACGGCGGGGTGGCTGCCGAGCGGATGCGAGCCCCCGGCGGCGCGTCTCTCGGCATTGGCCTTGGTTGCGGCCGGTCATTTGAAATTGAATCACGAGTCGACTGGCTTGCTGGCATCTCGACGTAGCGCACGGGCTGTCTTCACGACGCGACGCATCGTAGACTGGTCTTTTAGCCGGCGATGAAAAACGACAAGTTCAGACAGCGTCCGTGGGCCACTCGCTGGGGGCTTCGCTATCGCTCGACCCCAGGCACCCGCCGAAGCGCTGGGCACCCACCCAAACGTCACGGATAACGTCGCGTTATGGATCTCGCGGCGGTATTCTGTCATGAGAGTCGAGTTCGGCTCGAGCACGCTCAGCGGCTTGGATGTCAAAACCTGAAACCACCTGCTTCGGAGTTTTCCATGAACCGATTCCTGTTTGCCGGCATCCTTGTATTCGGCACGGCCTGTTTTGCCGAAGAGCCGAAACCCGAAGCCGCCGGGGTTGATCCGCAACGCGTTCCGCTTTGGAATGGCCGGGCTCCTGTGGGCGACGGCAAGTTCCAGGAGGCCGAGGCATGGATCACCGTACACCGGCCGGCCAAGCCGAACGGAGCGGCGATTGTGATCTGCCCCGGCGGCGGCTATGGCGGGCTGGTGACGGGGGCCGAGGGACATGGCATCGCGAAGTGGCTCAATCGGCATGGCATCGCGGGCGTGGTGCTCGAATACCGTCTCCCGGCCGGCCGGTCGTTCGTGCCGTTGCTCGACGCGCAGCGGGCGATTCGCACCGTGCGTGCGAAGGCGAAGGAGTGGGAGATCGATCCGTCGCGGATCGGCATCATGGGGTTTTCGGCGGGCGGGCACCTGGCCTCGACTGCCGGCACCCATTTCGATGACGGCGACCCGAAGGCGGCCGATACCATCGACCGCGTCAGTTGCCGGCCGGATTTCATGATCCTCGTCTATCCGGTCGTCAGCATGGGCGAGAAGACGCACCAGGGCTCCCGCAACAACCTGCTCGGCAAAGACCCGTCGCCCAAGCTGATCGAGCTGTTCTCGAACGAAAAGCAGGTGACCGCGCGGACGCCGCCGGCGTTTCTGGCTCACGCTCTGGACGACAAACCGGTGCCGCCGGAAAACAGCAAGGCGCTGTACGAAGCCCTCCAGGCGCAGAAGATTCCCTCGCAGTATCTCGAACTCCCGTCGGGCGGCCACGGCCTCAACGGCTACAAGGGACCGATGTGGGACGCCTGGCAGGAGCAGTCCCTCGCCTGGCTGGCCCAGTTGAAATTCATCCCGCCGGAAGCGAAGTAGGACGGGTCTCCTGACCTGTTTCCGTTCGGCGCGGGTCTCCTGACCCCGCCGTTGGCCCTGACCGCAGGTCTCCCATCTGGTTGTTGCGTCTCCATCGCAGCATCGATGGTGAACACGCCTCCACACGGCATCGGAGGAGACCTTCGGTCGGGGCCGTGTGGCTCGGTCAGAGACCGGCCACAACGGTAGGACGGGTCTCCTGACCCGTCTTTCGCGACAACGAAGCCCCGGGGGGGCTGCGGTTGTGCAAGGCAGCCGTCAAGCGGTGCCATCGCAGCCGATCGATAGCCATCGCATGCACCGTGGGCGGTCGGCACTGATTGATGAACGCCGATCATGCTGGTTCCATAAATCGTGTCGATTGCGGCGTTCGTCAAGCAGTGGCACGGCTGGGGGCTTTGCGAGCGCTCAGACCCAGCCACCCGCGATGGCGACTCGCGTGGTGCAGACGACCCTCCCTTACGGTCGGGGCTCGATGGGCCATGGGCGTCACGGCCCAGGCTCGATGGGGCACGGGCCTCACGGTCCCTGCGGTTGCAGCCAGACATAAACCGCCAGCGGTCCGCCGGCGCCGACACCGGTGTTCGTGTAACCCAGTGCGGTCAGGTCGGCCCGGCCGTCCGCGTTGTAGTCGGCGACGTGGAGGCCGGTTTCGTAGTGCAGACGATAGTCCAGGTTGATCGTCGCCGAACGGGTGAGATCGAGTCCGGCTTTGCCGCCGAGCAGAATCAGCACGGCATTGTCCTGCCCCCGGCCGATGATCAGGTCGTCGATGCCATCCCCGTTCCAGTCGGCCACAGGGGGCGAATCGCGCAGCAGGCCGGGCGGCGGAGCGCGATTGCCGGGCCCGCCGGGCCGGGAGAGGTCGAGCGTCGCATCCGGCCGATCGCGGAACGGTTTGGCCGGCTCGCCCGTATTGGAATACACGGCGGCGACCGGCTGCTTCATCCCATACGACAACAGGACGACGTCTGGCTTCTTGTCCGCGTTGAAATCGCCGACGGCAAGGGAACACCAGTCGTCCGGTTGCGGCAAGGGGAGCGATTGCGATGGCTGCTCGGGCCATCGGCCCCCCACTTGGCGCAGAAAGACCTGCCCGTAGGAGGTGACGAGGTCCGGCTTCTGGTCGCCGTTCAGGTCGATCGCCTGCAAGTCGGCATACGGTCCGCGGACTTCCGGCTTCATTGGCACAAGCTGGACACCGCCGGCAGTCCGGCGGACGATTTCGAAGGCGCCGAACCGGCGATCCACCAGCGGTACCCGCTGGCCATCGCCGTCAACGTCCGCCGTGCGGAGCTGGTTCAGACTGTCGGCATTCAGGAGTTCCACCTCGTAATCCGGCCACTGGCCGCGGGAGGTCAGGAGCGCGGCGGTCGTTCCGCCGATCAGGAAGTCGGCGGTCCGGTCGTCGTTGAGCTGCCGCAGCCGGATCTTGCTGCACGACGCCACCTGCGGCACGGGGATTTCGCGATCGGGCTCCAGGTCGAAGCGGCCGCCTTTGTTCAGGAACAGCTTGACGGAAGTGCCTTCGCCGGAGGGAGCGACGATCGCCGCATCGGGCCGGCCGTCGCCGTCGATGTCGCCAAAGTCGGCCGAGGCGGCGTCGATGTTCCAGGCGGCGACAAGCACGTTCTTCTGCGTCAGCCGGAAGTGCCGGTCGGGGTCTTCGGGAGGGAACTTTCCCCAGCCGACGTGCCGCCCCACGCTGATCCCCGCGGCAATGTACCGGTCCGGGTTGCCCCACGGTCCGTGCCCCGGCAGGACCACATCGGCCCGGAGGGACTCCAGTTTCCGCAGGCTCGCCAGGACGTCGGCCGCGCTGAAGTTGATGCTCTCCGCATAGCCCAGCACGCCGTCGGGCATGATCAGGTCGCCGGTGGCGACGTACTTCTTGTCTCCTTTCTGAAACAGCCAGCCCATCGAGCCATAGGTGTGACCGGGCAGGCGGACCGCCCGGACTTTCAGGCCCGCGAGGTCGAGGTCGATGTCCTGGCTGATCCGAATGTCCGTCGGCACGGGAGGATGGAAGCCGTAGCCGGAGCAGAGCGGAATGTGATGCTGAAGCGAGTAAGCCATTTCCTCGCTGCAGACGAACTGCGCGCCGGTCAGAACCCGCCACAGGTAGGCGCCCGGTCCGTGGTCCCCATGCTCGTGGGTGGCCAGGACGTACTTGATCCGCCGCGGGTCGAGTCCGGCAGCTTCCATCGCCGCCCATTCCCGCTCGATCGACAACCCCGCGTGGCCCTCGATCAGGATCAGACCGCCCGGCGCCTCGATGACCCGCTGGCCCCCCATGTCGCTCTCGACCCGGCCGCGGGGCATCTGCCAGACGCCAGGTCCGATCTGCTCGGCGCGCGAATCGGTGACCCACGGCTTGGGGACGCGCGGGACGGACTGGTTGAGGTCATTTTTCCAGACTTCGCGTCCCTCGCGGTCGAACCGGCGGACGACCCCGTTCGTCGTCGCCACGAGGACGCGGGTGCCTTCGCGATTGATGGCCACCAGACTCGGCCCGCCCACGTCGATGCCGGGCGGCAGCGGGACGGTGCTCTTGGGGTCGTTTCTCTCGGGTTTCGGCGGCCAGCGCTCGGCATCCAGAAAGTAGACGCGCCCGTTCCAGCAACCGGCGACGACCCGCCCCGACTCGCTCACGGCCAGGTCGGAAATTGCGTCGGGGAACACGAGCGGGCGGACATCCCCTGTTTCGACATCGAGCAGGGACGCCGTCCGGGCTTCCCGATCGGCCGGCAAGATCGCCTGGCCGGCCAGGCCGCGGGAGGTCCAGTGGTGCGGGTAGGCTACCAACTGCCTTCCGCCGGCCAGAAACCGGAGGTCCAGCCATGCCGCCGCGAACTGTTCCGGCCCGAAGCGGCGAACGACTTTCCCCGCGGCGTCGTACACCGTAATCGCCGGACGGCCCGACGTGAACCGCACCCCATAGTTCTGTTCGCGGCGCGACGCCGAGGAGCGAATCCAGCGCTGCCAGCCCTGGTAGTCGGCGACGGCAATGCGGCGCGGCTCCGGCGCGCCGTCGATCGCCACCGACAACGGGGCCGAAATGCGGACGTCGGTCTGCGGCAGCTCTTCGCGCTTTCCATCGGGCAGGGTCGGCGTTCCGTAGAGCCCTTTTTCGGGAGCCGGGCTCGGATCGACCTCCGCCTGCACCGGGCGGCTCCAGAGCGGACTCGCTCCGTGCGGGGCCAGCAGCCACAAGTTGTTCTGCGGTTCGCCGTCTCGCGCCAGAACGCCGGTACAGCCGACGACGACGTGTCCCGACGGGCCGGTTGCAAGCGAGACCGTCACCGCGTTTTGAGGTCGCGGGAACGAGGCCTCGCCGCTCGGCTTCGGACCGTCGCCGCGAAACCAAAGAATGCGGTTGCCGAAGACGGCCGCCCCGCCTTCGTCCGTCGGCCGCAGGATCGCCCCGCAATGGTTGGAATGCTCACCGTAATGGAACAGGTTCAGAGCGAAGTCATCCTGCCCCAACCGGCCCGGCAGCGCGGTCACCTGCGCGCCGCAGGCGAAGACCGTGCAAAAGTCCCCGGCCCGCCCTTCGGGCATGGTCGACAGTGCGAAGACGGTCGCGCTGGAAGAATCGAGGGCGACCTGGTTGATCCATCGCTGGCCCGCGGCCTGCGCGCGAACGACCTTGCCGGTTCCGTCGATCAGGATCACGTTCGGGTCGCCGGACGGCGCAATGGTTCCCACGGCGGTCAGGCTGCCGTCCTCGTTTGCATCAAGGCAGGAAATGCCCTGCCATGGCAGAGGACCAGTTCCACGGGCGTCCCAGTCCGGCACGCGCGAACCCGGGCTGCCGTCTGGCGCTGTCGTCGCCTTTTCCGGTTCAGCCGCGCCGGCGCCGACGGTCGCCAGAACCATTCCTCCCAGAAGGCCGATCGTCGCGATCACCGGGCAACGGATCGGGCTCAGCTTCCGGTTGGGCATCGGGTGGCGTTTTGAGTGGCCCGGGTTCTTAAGCGGCATCATGCGCCTCACTTCAAGACGGCGTCGAACAGTTCATAGGCGGTCACACGCAATTCCTTCGGAAAGTCGTGATCGCAGTCGGGGTGCAGGATCTGCAGACGCGACGGCTGGCCGTACAGTTTGTAGACCTGGCCTGCGGCGGCGGCGATGCGGTCCACGCTCGCCGCCTGGAAGTTGTGATCTTTCAGCGGGGCGATGATCAGCACGTTTCGAGGCGCTAAGGCGCCAATCAACTCCGGAAAGTCGAACGGGATTTCGTTGAGGCGCTTTCTGTAGTCGGCCAGCCGGGGCATGTACCGCAATTGCGTCCAGCCCTGACCCGGCAGCCAGCGTTTCTCGTCGCCGCCGTAGTAGTCCGGGAATGAGTCGAGTCCGCAGCTCGAAACGACGGCCTGGATCCGGTCATCGAAAACGCTCGTGTAGACGGCGTTGTGTCCGCCGAGCGAATGGCCGATCGCGCCGAACTTGCCCGGCTTCACGTAGGGCAGCGTCTCCAACAGGTCGAGACCCCGGATGTTGTCCCAGACCGCCTTGAGGGTCCCGCTTTCCCATCCGAGCCCCTTGATGTCCGGCTGATATTTCGCCAACTGCGGATAGTTGGGTGCGAACGTCACATAGCCCCGTTCGGCCAGTTCGCTGGCATATTGCCGGTTCGGCTTCCCGCCGAGTCCGACGACAACCCCGTGCCCCACGACGTTGTCGGTGCCGTGCAGGCAGAGCACGGCCGGGAACTGCTTGGCATTCGCCTGAAGAGCGGCCTTCGGGATCAGCAGATACGCCGGCACGCGGGAGCCCGGCTCCGAAGCGTACGTGACCAGTCGCCGCACGTAGGTACCCGCGTCCACCTCTTCCTCGATTTTGACGTCGAGCGGGCACCGCTTCTCGGGCCCCGGCGACGGTCCCATCACGGTCTGCATTCCCCGGAGGATTTCGCTCCGGCGCTTGAGCCAGTCGTCAACCGTTCGGACGGGCAAAACCTGGTTGTCTGCGCCGCGGTAGACGAGCAGGTTCTCGCGAGGGAGGCGCGGCGTTGCAGACGGCGGCGGATCGGCCGCCCGAACACCCGCAACAACCAGGAGCATCAGCACCACCGGACAGCACGCCAGTCCCATTCCATATTTCGAAACGGTCGTTTGCATCGAGCCCCTTTCCGTAGGACGGGTCTCCTGACCCGTCTGTTCTTCATCCGTGTCATCCGCGCAATCCGCGGTTCTCAAATTGACCGCGGATTGCGCGGATGACACGGATGACTAACCTATGGCATTATGACAGACGGGTCAGAAGACCCGTCCTGCATGTTGGATCCGTATTGCGAAATCATAACCGTAACCCGTCGCTGAAACATCTGAGACCGAGAGCCGACGGCCGGCGTGAGGTGGGATAGCGTGGGAAGTCGGTCGGGAATTGTTTACACTGTCCAACCGGGCCAGACCTGAACACCAATCGAGGACTCGAACATCTCTCCCATGAGTCGTGAAAAAAGTCATCGGCAATTTCAGCGGGCGTGCGCGGTCATTCCCGGCGGCGTCAACAGTCCGGCTCGCGCCTTTGGCGGGGTCGGCGGTGACCCGCTGGTCATGGAGCGCGGCGAGGGCCCGCACCTGATCGACATCGACGGGAATCGCCTGATCGATTACGTCGGTTCGTGGGGGCCGCATATCCTCGGGCATCGGCATCCGGCGGTCGTGGCCGCCGTGCAGCGGGCCCTGGACTGCGGCACGAGCTTCGGGGCCCCGACGGTCCTGGAAACCGAGCTGGCCGAACTGGTGATCGAGGCGGTGCCGTCGATCGAGAGGGTGCGGATGGTGAACTCGGGGACCGAAGCCACGATGAGCGCCATCCGGGTGGCGCGGGGCTTCACCGGCCGGGACGTCATCATCAAGTTCGCCGGGTGCTATCACGGGCACGTCGACAGCCTGCTGGTGAAGGCGGGAAGCGCGGCGACGACGCTTGGCGTTCCCTCCAGCCCCGGCGTCCCGCGGGGGTGCACGGCCGACACGATCTGCCTCGAATACAACGATTTGCAGCAGGTCGCCGACACGTTTGCGGCACGGGGCGATGAGATTGCCGGCGTGATCCTTGAGCCGGTCGTCGGCAACATGGGGGTGGTGCTTCCTCTTCCCGGTTTCCTGGAGGGCTTGCAGGCCCTCTGTCGCAAGCACGGCGCGCTGCTGATCTTCGACGAGGTGATGACCGGTTTCCGCGTCGCGTTCGGCGGGGCGCAGGAGCGGTTTGGAATCCGGCCCGACCTGACGACCCTCGGCAAGATCCTGGGCGGCGGCATTCCGGCCGGCGCGTACGGCGGCCGGGCCGACGTCATGAATTGCGTCTCCCCCGTCGGCCCGGTCTACCAGGCCGGAACGCTCTCCGGAAACCCCCTGGCGATGGCGTGCGGCCTGGCGACGCTCCGCACGCTCCAGGAAACCAACCCCTACGCCCGGCTCGAGCGAGAAACGCAACGGCTTGTGGCGGGTCTTGCCGACGCCGCACAGGCAGCCGGGCTGCCGCACAGCACGGCTCAAATCGGCAGCATGTTTACGCTCTTCTTCACCGGTGAAAAAGTCACGGACTACGCTTCCGCCTCGGGAAGCGACACGCAGCGGTTTGCCCGATATTTCTGGGGCATGATCGACCGCGGCGTGTACCTGCCGTGCAGCCAGTTCGAGGCGAACTTCGTATCAACGGCACATCGCCCGGCGGACATTGACGCGACCATTGCCGCTGCGCGGGACGTGCTCCTGGGAATTTCAGAAGGAGGATAGCGTGTCGCGAGTCCATGTCTGGAACTGCGTGCTGGTCGCCGTCATGGCCTGTCTCGTCCTGCCAGGGAGCGCGCTCGCGGCGGAGCCGGAGCACGAGGCCGCAGCCCTTGGAGCCCACCTTCCTTCGCTGTCGGTGTTGCCGTTCGCGGCGATGCTGATTGCCGTCGCCGTGATGCCGCTCGCGGCCGGCCACTGGTGGGAACACAACCGCAACAAGGCGATCGTCGCGGCTGTGCTCTCTGTCCCGCTGGCGATCTACATGGTCGCTGCCTCGGGAGACGCCGGCGTTCACGAGCTCCTGCACAAAGGGAAAGAATACGTCTCGTTCATCGCGCTCCTGGGGGCGCTGTTCGTGATCAGCGGCGGAATTTATGTCCAGGGCTCGCTGTCGGGAACGCCGCTCGTCAATACGGGCATGCTGGCGCTGGGCGGCGTGCTGGCGAGCTTTGTGGGGACGACCGGCGCCTCGATGCTGCTGATTCGCCCGCTGCTCCGGGCGAATTCGTCGCGGCAGAAGATGGTCCACGTCGTCATCTTTTTCATCTTCATCGTTTCCAATTGCGGCGGCCTGTTGACGCCGCTCGGCGACCCGCCCCTGTTCCTCGGTTATCTCAGTGGCGTTCCGTTCGACTGGACATTCCGGCTGTGGAAGGAATGGCTGCTGGTGAACGGCTCACTGCTCGTGATTTTCCATATCTGGGACGAAGTCGCGCTCAACCGCGAAGAGCGGGAACGCCCCGGCAACCAGTTGGAGGCGGTGATGAAGCATCAGCCGCTCCGCGTCCTGGGACTGCACAACCTGCTGTTCCTCGCGGGTGTGGTGTTTGTGATCTACGCCGCCGGGGGCGGGATCGGGAACGCCGGACAGCCCTGGCCGTTCGGCGTGCAGGAGGGAATGCTCGTTGCCCTGGGTGCGGCGTCGTATTTTTCGACGGCCGCGTCGATCCACGAAGGCAACCGGTTCAGTACCGGCCCGATCATCGAGGTGGCGGTGGTGTTCGCGGGGATCTTCGTGACGATGACGCCCGCGCTGCTGATCCTGAACGTGCACGGCAAGACGATGGGCGTCGATGAGCCGTGGGAGTTCTTCTGGATGACAGGCTTCCTGTCGAGTTTTCTGGACAACGCACCGACCTACCTGACATTCGGCTCGGTCGCCTGCGGAGCCCAGGGTGTTCCGCTTGAAGGGCGTTACCTGGAGGTGTTTCTGAATCTTCCGCCGGCCGCACGGGCGCACGAGATCCTTGCCGCCATCTCCTGCGGCGCGGTCTTCATGGGCGCGAATACCTACATCGGCAACGGCCCGAACTTCATGGTCAAGGCGATTGCGGAACAGCAGAACGTGCGGATGCCCGGATTTTTCGGGTACATGCTGTATGCCATCTGCATCCTCGTGCCGCTGTTTCTCGTGGTCACGGTGATGTTTTTCCGCTGATAGAACCCGTCGACAATTCAGGAGACCTCATCATGTCCGATCGGCCCCTTGCCACCCGGCTTCGCGTGTCGTCAACCTTCGCCGCTGGCGCGTGGTGGATGCTGTTGATCGGAGCATGGGGGCTGGTTGGCACGTCCGACCTGCGGGCCGATGCACCGGAAAAAGCCTTTCGAGCCGGCGCTTTCGCGATGGACATCACGCCGCCCAGATTTCCGATCTCCGTCAACGGCAACATGCAGGACGCGACCGCAAAAGGCGCGCACGATCCGCTCCACGCGCGGTGCCTCGTGCTGGACGACGGCAAAGTGCGGCTGGCGATCGTCGTGTGCGACCTGTGCGCCGTTCCCCGGGAGGTGTTCGATGAAGCCCGGCAGCTCGCGGCCGAGGCGACAAAGATCCCGGCCAGCAACATGCTCATGTCGGCCACGCACACGCACAGCGCGCCGACGGTCACGGCCGCGTTTCAAAGTGTGCCCGATCCGGAATACCAGAAGTTCCTGGCCCGTCAGATCGCACAGGGTATCCGGAAGGCCGAGGCACAGTTGGCGGCGGCACGGATCGGGTGGGGGGTCGGCAGAAACCCGTCGCAGGTTTTCAATCGCCGCTGGAAAATGAAGCCCGGCACGATCGATCCCAGCCCGCTGGGGGGCGTGGACGCGGTGAAGATGAATCCGGGGATCGGGAACCCGAACCTGGTCGAATCCGCCGGCCCGATCGACCCCGACGTTTCGATTCTTGCAGTCCAGGCTGTCGACGGCCGCCCGATCGCCCTGCTCGCGAACTATTCGTTGCACTACGTGGGAGGCGTGCCGGGAGAGGTGGTCTCGGCCGATTACTTCGGAGCCTTCGCCGATCGGATCGCGCAGCTTGTGGGAGCCGGCAACGTCGAGCCGCCGTTTGTGGGAATCATGTCCAACGGCACAAGCGGCGATATCAACAATATCAACTTCGCGCTGACCACCTCGCCAAAACGCGCCCCGTTCGAGCAGATCCGGCTGGTGGCCGACAGCGTGGCTCAAACAGCGTTCGCCGCGTACCAGCAGATCAAGTTCCACGACTGGGCACCGCTGGCGGTCCGCGAGTCAGAGCTCGAGCTCGGCGTGCGGCATCCGAACGAGGAAGAGCTTTCCCGCGCGAAAAAACTTCTGGAGGGGGCCAAGGGCCCGGTCCTGAAGACGCTGCCCGAAATCTACGCCCGCGAGCAGGTCTTGCTCAGCAGTTACCCGGCGCAGGTGCGGGTTAAATTGCAGGCGCTGCGGATCGGCGAGCTGGGAGTCGTGGCGATTCCCTGTGAAGTGTTCGCCGAGATCGGCCTGGAGCTGAAGCGGCAAAGTCCGCTCAAGCCGATGTTCACGATTGAACTCGCCAACGGATACAACGGCTACCTTCCCACCTCCGCGCAACATCAGTTGGGCGGATACGAAACGTGGCGGGCCCGGTCGAGCTACCTGGAGGCGGACGCGGCCGACAAGATTCTGCAAGCCACGCTTCAGTTGCTGCAGGACGTCGCCAAAAGTCCCTGAGGATCGCAGCGCCTTAACCCGGATCCGGGTCAATCGGCGAGGCCGTAGCGGATGATGCACCACAGGGCCTTGAAGCCGTCGCGCCAGCCGATCTTCTTTCCCTGGTCGTAGGTCCGGCCGGAATAGCTGATCGAGAGCTCGTAAATGCGGTACCGGCGGCGGGCGACGCGGGCCGTAATCTCGGGCTCGAACCCGAACCGGTCCTGCTTCAATCGGCCGGCAATGTCCTTGAGCACCTCCAGCCGGAAGACCTTGTAGCAGGTCTCCATGTCGGTCAGGTTCAAGTTCGTGAAGCAGTTCGACAACATGGTCAGCCCCTTGTTGCCGAGATAATGCCAATAGTACAGAACGCGGTGCGAGTAGCCGCCGAGGAACCGCGAGCCGTACACCACGTCGGCCTTCCCCTCGATGATCGGCTGCAGCAGCCGCGGATACTCGGCCGGATCGTATTCGAGGTCCGCATCCTGAATGATCACGATCTGCCCGGTCGCGTGGTGAAACCCGGTGCGGAGCGCAGCCCCCTTGCCCTGGTTCTTTTCATGAAACACGACGTGAATCGCGTTGTGCGGGTCGTCGTGCGCCTGCCCGTCGAGCGTCTTCAGCAGGTCGCGCGTGCCATCGGTGCTGCCGTCGTCGACGAGAATGATCTGCTTGCGGATCGGCACGGCCCGGACATGCTCGATCAGATCGAGCAATGTCTTCCGCTCGTTGTAGACCGGAATGACCACCGACAGCACGAGATCGTCGGGAATGACGTAGATCCCAAGCTGCCGGCAAACCCCCTCTCCCAGGCTGCGTCGGAAGTGATCGTACCAGCCGGGAGTAAAGGGGGCGGGTTCCTGGTCGACGGTCGATTCTCCAACGGCGGATGCATCCTGCATCAAGCGACCTCCATGACAAACCTCGCGCCGCCGCCCGGAGGGGCGGCGGTTACGCCTCGCAACAATCGCACGACTTCACACAGGGCGGACTTCAGTCCGCACGAAAAACAGTGACGGGTGGACTGAAGTCCACACTACACGACCGGCTACGCCTCGTAAGACAGCGGCAGCGGATGCGGCTGCAGGAGGAACGGAAAGACCCGCACCGGCTTGCCCATTGCGTAGTTCGGCTTGTAAACCAGTTGCGCGGCCCGGTCGGCTGCGTACTGCAGCTTCGTGAATTCCAGCCCGCAATACGAATCGGTTCCGGCTTCGGCCGCAACGTCGGCGAAGACTTCGCCCGCCGAGGCCGCATGCCGCCGAACGCCGTGCAGGCTGTTTTCGCGAACCTTCACTCCGGCCGCCGAAAGCTTGATCAACCCCTTGAGGAACCGCCCGACCGTCGTTTCGGCTCCGGTGGCCCGCCACAGGCGTTCCCATTCTTCGTGGGCTTCCCAGTAATACCCCAGGTTGAACAGGTCGATGGACCACAGGTAGCTTCGATTCTCGGCCCAGGTCTCCGCATCGAGTGCGACCGGGGGCGGCAGCTTCTTGTTGTGGCTGTGGCCCCGCGGATCCCGTACCGGATGCGGCGTTCCACTTCCCGGAACGAATGTGTACCGGAACAACTCGGCGGATGGCAATAAGCGGGTAATCTCACGGTCAGTCTCGATCATCCGTTCCCTCTCCCAATTTATTGTGCGAACAGCCTTCCGCATCAGACCCAAATCGCGCAAGGCAATCAAAGGGCAATTTCGCCTGCCCGGTCTTATGGCAGAACAACCTGATGGCAGAACAACAACATTGCGGCCGCCGCGCCGCCTCTCAGGCGGCGCGCAGCGTCAGCCCGCCGTGCTGAACACAGGGGCTCAATCTCATTCCCCTAGAGTAACGATTTTTTTTCGGAACGCGAGAGAGTTCTTCTGAAAAAAACGCAAGTTTCAGAGAAAGTCCCGTTTTGCGTTCGCGGCTACCGCCTGCGTTGCCGCCGCTGCCGCTACGTCGCGTTTGATGCGGGCCACAATCCCCTTGAACCCGCGGCTGCGCGTCATCCCTAACGTCTCTTGCAGTCCCAACTTAGGAAGCAGGTCGTCCGGCAGGCGGGCGACTTCGGCTGGCGAGGCTCCCACGATCCCGTCCGTCAACATCGCCACGAACCCCCGCACCGTGGGTGATTTTTCGTGAACGCTCGCTTCCACCTGGACCTTGCCCTCCACCAGGTCGACCCACAAAAACACCGGCGTCTGGCACTCCTGAATCCGGCACCGGACCGGCTGGCCTTCCGCCGCCCGCCGGGAAGAGAGCGGCGGAAGCTTTCCGGAGAAGTCGATGAGCATCTCCAAGGCTTCTTCCGGGTCGGCGTCGGCAAATTCAGCCAGGTAGTCGTTGAGCTTCACTTTGTTCTATCCTCCGGTCGCGCCCTCCGATCTGTCCTGGATGGGCGCACGACATCATTCGCCAACGTGCCGAACCCGACGCTAGCGCGTTCCGGCTGATATTGGAACCACAAAACTCATGTGCAGCTCCGCATGCCGCAAATGGACAGAATTCCATTCCTGCGCGGCCAGACGTCCCAGGAACGGATGCGGTGCCCGGTCCCGTTCGTCAGCTCCCAGGCGCGAGACCTGCCGGCGAAGATTGACCAGGCTCTCTGGCAGCGAGATCTCGGGCGATGGAAGAAGTGCGTGCGCGCTTTTGGGCAGATTGAAGCCGGCCCGCATCGTTTGCGTAATGAACCGGTTCTTCAGGAACGGCGCAATCAGGTGTCGGACGAACCACGGCGCTCGAAACGGAAACCCATCCAGCGAGCAGCCGATCGTCGCGGCAAGGTGCTGCAAGATCTGAGGGTAGGTCCAATTCCCCACGGTATGCACGGGGCCCGCCGCAAGCAGCTCGACCTCCGCCATGAATTCCGCCAGGCTCTCATAACGCACCTGCCGGCGTCCAACTGTCTTCGATATCCCCGACATCCATCGACCTCGATCGCCGTGGTAAACAATTCAAAACCGCAAACCATATTCTGAAGACTGGAACCCGGACACACAAGCGGGATTTTGTCGTTGGTCAGTGGTCAAGGCGTGCGATTTGGCAATCTGGCGAGCCTCGTGGCGTAA